>Ga0209751_10005021_pt1 | contig 12554 bp, 11 predicted proteins | sample RifCSP13_1_FD_184019 | JGI IMG/M metagenome (GOLD analysis project Ga0209751, IMG submission 184019) | Soil microbial communities from Rifle, Colorado - Rifle CSP2_sed 13_1 (SPAdes) (version 2) | ecosystem: Environmental > Terrestrial > Deep subsurface > Rock core/Sediment | place: Rifle... | reverse complement strand
GGGACAGGGTGCAGATTCGGCGGTCTTTATCACCATCGCCTTTGGAGGCATCTTCCCGCCCGGCGACCTGGGCAAGGCGATCCTCTCGCAATGGCTGTTCAAGGTCGTCTACGAGGCGCTGGCCACACCTTTCACCTACATAATTGTAAACGCGCTGAAGAAGGCCGAGGGTGTGGATTACTACGACCGGGATACCGATTTCAACCCGCTATCGGTAAGAACTCAATAGGATGAATCAAATGAAACTCGAGCCACTCTTGTATGTGTCGGACTTGAGGGACACTGTGAAGTTCTACTGCCAGGTTTTGGGTTTCGACCTCGGAGAATATTATCCCGATGAACAAAGCCCAACGTACGCCTCGATTCTGATTGATGGTCATAAGTTGATGCTCGTCCAAGGCGGCGAAAGAATCCCCTCCTTCCATAAGCACGGTATATGCGGCTCCGGAATTCAACTGTTCGTTCAAGTTCCAAATGTTGATGAAGTGCACGGCAGAGTAAAAGGAAATGCGAAGGTCGCCGATGGGATTGAAGACAAAGATTGGGGAGACAGGGAATTCACCATCACCGACCCAGACGGTTATCTCATTACCTTCTACACACCATTATGAGATTGAGCACGACAAACACCCCGCCTGTCTGTTCGCTCATTCTTGCTCCCGGCTACCAAAGCACATCGACTTCATACCGGGCTATTGCGGCATCGGCAGTGAGGATGGGGATTTCTTCCAACTGGCTCTGGGCAATTAACAAGCGGTCGAACGGGTCCGGGTGGATCTCCGGCAGGGTGGAGACGTGCAGGCGTGGCTGACCTGGACCGGCAAGGGCTGAATGCGCTGGGCTGCCATGCGGCTGGCGACATACACAGCAGGCGTTTCGGGTAAAACCAGCCAGCCGCGCGCCCACTTGATGGCGATCTCCCAGGCGCTGGCGGCGCTGAAAAACAGCTCGTTGCCGCCATCGGCGATAAACTCCCGCGCGACCACAGAGAGCAAAGGAGCGTCCATGTTCCACCACAGGAAGACGTGAGTATCGAGTATAGCCCTCATAGCTCGAAATCGGGTAAAGGAGCCTCAAAGTCTTGAGCGATCAATACCTTGCCTGCATCCACGCCGGGAATGCGTGGGTTCGGAGCCTGCGTCAGAGGAGAAAGCACTGCCACCGGTCTCCCGGCTTTAGCGATGATGATGCGTTCTCCGCTCATCACCCGTTCCAGCAGCTTGGATAGATGCGTTTTTGCTTCGTGAATATTGACGACTTTTTCCATGCCAGCCTCCACCCCAAATTATAGACTAAGTCAATATCCGCGAAGCCATGGCTTGACCCGAGACAAGCGCCACTCACCTATCGGGTAAATAAGGGGTATGCCAGGTAAAAGATGACGCTGACGATCCCACAGGTCACCAGCATAACCGGGATGCCCACCCGGCTCCACGAACCTGAGGTAATCGGGGTGTGCGTCCGTTCGGAGAGAGATACGACCACGATGGTAGCCGTCGAGCCGATAATCGTCCCGTTGCCGCCCAAGCCCGCCCCGAAAGCCAGAGCCCACCACAAGGGGGTGGTGTTCATGCCGGCGCTGCCCAGGTCTAAAATGATCGGAATGATGGCGATCGTGATGGGCACGTTATCCACCACCGCCGAAAGCACGGCGACGACCCAGATCATGAGAACGCCGAACAATCGATCCGAAACGCCATTGACTTTCAGCAGGGTGTTGGCAAACTGGTGCAGCACGCCGGTCGCCTCCAGGCCGCCTACCATCACGAACAAGGCGGCAAAAAACACCAGCACCGACCATTCGATGCGTTTGAGGGTTAAGTTGACGTCGGGCCGGACCCAGACCAGGGCAATCGCGGCGGCAAAAAAGGCGATAAACGAAGGCGTGATGTGCAGCGGCTCCTGGAGGAGAAACAAGATCAAGGCCCCAACCAGCACGATCAGCACCCGCCGGGCATCGCGGGGTTGCTCCAGGGCTTCTTTCGGGTCCAGGCCTAAGACCGCCTGGCTGCTGGTTGGCTTTTTCGCCATATCCTCCCGATAGAGAAATCTCAGCATCAGCAAAGAGGCAATCCAGGCCACCGCGATGGTGGGCAGAGAATGGGTCAGGAAATCATTGAAGGATAAATTTGCCGCTGAGGCGATCAGCACGTTGGGCGGATCGCCAACCAGGGTCGCCGTTCCGCCGGTATTCGACAATATGGCCTCCGCCACCAGAAAGGGAACGGCGCTGACGCCCACCAGCTCGCTGATCAGCACGGTCACCGGGGCGATTAAAACAACGGTGGTAACGTTGTCCAGGAACATCGAGAGAACCGTGGTGATGGAACCCAATAAGACCAAAAGGCGGAAAGAGTTGCCACCTGAGATGCGCCCCGCCCAAACGGCCAGGAACTGGATGAAGCCGGTCGGCTCCAGCAACGCAACCAGCACCATCATGCCAAACAACAGCCCCAGGGTTTCGAAATCGATGGCTGCGATCGCTTTTGCTTCCGAGTAAAAGCCCATCAGGATGCCAAAGCCGATCATGGCTACTGCGCCGATAAAGGACGAGATGGTTCTATTTAATTTTTCGGTGAAGATAAGTACCAAGCTGAGGCTGAAAATCAATCCCGCGACCAGGGCAGGCGACATGCTACGATCCCTTTTGGACTATTTCCCAGTTTTCAAGCAAAGCAACGCCAATATCCACCCGGGAGGCAATCCCAACCAGTCGCCCGGCTTGATCGACAACGGGCACATCCAGTAATTGATTAGTATGTAGAATCGCAATCGCCCGCAACAAGCCACAGTTTTCATCCACAGAGATGGGGCTGTGCATGATGGTGCGCACCGGCTTTGTCAGCTTCTCAACCGAGGGCAGGCGAGATTCTACCGCCCCAAAATCGTGCACGAAATCAAAATCATGTACCAATCCCAAAAAATCTGGCATGACCAGACCCAGCAAGTCACGCATTTGCAGCAAGCCAATCAGAACACCTTTTGCATCGGTAACCGGTAGCGTTCCAATGTGATGCTCAACCATCATGTGCGCGGCTTGAGCGATGCTTTGATCCTCCCGGATCGAAACCACTTCTTGTTTCATACATTGCTTGATGATCATGAGATTTTCCTGTTCGTGAGTCGCTTGGAGCGATGACAACGATGATCTGTGTTTTACGGCGATATTTTTCCGCCAGCGCCGTAACCGGCAGTTCATTCTACCATTGAAGTTCGGGAGGCAGCCACGAAACCCAAATAGCATCTTCGGTCCCGTAACGATCCCCGTAACGATCAAAAGACGGTGGACCTCTATAATACCAATAATTAGATGAGCGGCTTAGAAACTCCGGACAAAACCATAGTCGCAGCAGGGTTGATACGTCTGGATGCCGCGGTAACCCTGGCTCTAGAAAAGAGCCAGGAGCTTAGATCAAAATTTCACCGCAAATTTTGATGAAAAAAGGAGAAAACAATGTATTTACCGCGCGTAAAGAATGATTCTGTCTGGCAGTCTTTAAAAATCCTTTTCATGGGATCCCTGTTAATCTTCCTGATCAACATCTATTTTGGCTTCGACAACTCGCTGACGGTGGGCGAGATCGATCGCTGGCAGGTCCTGATCCATTTGCATGGCGGCAGCATTGGCTGGATCACGCTGTCAGCGATTGGGATCGCGATCTGGTTAGTCAGCGGAAACCGCGAGGTCGATGCAAGCTATGAAAGCCGTGTGCGCACCCTGGTATGGGCAGCGGTCTTGATTTTTGCGGGCTACGTGCCCTCCTTTGGACTGGCTTTCTCACGACCCAGTGGTTTCCTAGTAGCTCTTCTGCCAGTCTTTGGGACCGGGGCAGTGATCGTGTTGTGGATCTCGGCGATCTTTGCTTTTTCACAGTTCAAGCACCAACCGGTAGTCACAACCGTCCATTTCTTAGCTGCGGGTGCGTTGCTGACAGCCGCGATCGGCGCAACGGTCGGCGCGCTGCTGGGACTGGAGCGCGTGATCGGCCAGTTCCTGCCCCTCCCAGCCGGTGACCGGGTCGGAGCGCATGCCGGCATGATGGACACCTACTTATTCCTGGTGGCGAGCGCAATCATCGAATGGGTGACACGGAAGGAGGCGACGCGTTGGAGCTGGGCCGGGCTGGCGCAGGCGTTATTCTGGATGGTCGGCGCCGCACTGGTGCCCCTGGCCTTCTTCCTTAACATAGTCGAGCAGGTACTACCCATCTTCGGCCTTCTGTTGCTGGCGGGGATGCTTATCTTCCTGATCCGTTATGCCTGGCGGGCGCTTGCCAGCCTTCCGCTGGGGTCGGGGGTGAAGTCGTGGTCTTTCTTCGGCACCCTCTGGCTGATCGTTTATATGGGCCTGTTTTTATACGCGGTAAACGCCGGAGATTTCAGCCTTCTGCCCCCCTGGTTCTTTGCCACATTCGCTCACGCCGGTTTCGTCGGGATGATGACCAACCTGATCATGGGCGTCGTCGCTTCCCGCGGGCAGGCGGGCTCCGGGGTGCTGGCCTGGGGAGAGGGCGCTTCCATGTGGGCGATCAACCTGGGCATCCTGGTGTTCCTGGGGTTGAAAATCACGGCGGATATACGGCTCGGCGCGATCGTCATGGGGCTCGGCGTGCTTTTGGGCGTCTTCACCATGTTCCGCCGCGTACAGGCGAGCTAGGCGCTCTCTGACATAGAGTAGAAACGAGCCATGCGCCTTCGATTCCTTGTCACCCTGTTGTTACTGGCTCCACTGGCGGCTTGCAGCAATCTCGTCCCCTCTGCAACCCCGACACTCACGGCGCTGGAATCTCAAGGACGGGCTGTGTTCGAGTCCTATTGCTCACGCTGCCACGGGACGAGCGGTGAAACCGTCATCGTTGGTCCGTCTCTGGCTGGTATCGCCACCCGTGGCAGCGCCCGCATCGAGGAGATGGATGCAGCCACCTATATCCGCAACTCCATCGAAAACCCCAGCGCTTATACTGTGGAGGGATTTCCCGGAGGTCTGATGCCGCCCGATATGGAAGAGCAACTGACCGGAGAGGATCTGGATGCGCTTTTAGCCTACTTGCTGACACTTGAATAGACTGCTCGCATGACTCATCCTGAATTTCAAGATGAGTCATGCGATTTTTACTACGGACAAGCTCAAGCGGTTTCCAGGTAGCGCTGCAATTCCCAATCGGTGACGTGCATGCGCGATTCTTCCACCTCGGCCCACTTGGCGCGGTGAAAAGCCTCGTAAATGACCGGGCCCAGGGCGTCCTGCAGCACGCTGTCCTTCTCCAGCTCCCTGAGCGCCTCCGCCAGCGATCCGGGCAGCTCGGCGATATTCATGGCGAGGCGTTCCTCATTGGTGAGTTGATACACGTTCACATTATTCAGCGGCTGTGGGCAGGTAAGCTGACGATCAATGCCATCCAGCGCTGCAGCGAGCATCGCGCACAGCGCCAGGTAGGGGTTAGCCGAGGGATCGGGGAAGCGCAGCTCCGCCCGCGTCGATTTCTCCCTTCCCGACGTGTAGTGCGGGATGCGGATCAAGGCCGAGCGGTTGATCTGAGCCCAGCCCACATACACGGGGGCTTCATAGCCGGGAACCAGCCGCTTGTATGAATTCACCGTAGGAGCGACAACCGCTGCCAGCGCCCTGGCATGCTGCAATTGACCGGCGATAAACCCATAAGCCAAGCTGGAGAGGCTGAACTCATCCTGGGCGTCGAAGAACAGGTTCTCCCCGTTCGCATCGAAGAGCGATTGGTGGCAGTGCATCCCCGAGCCGTTAATGCCGAAGATCGGCTTGGGCATAAAGGAGGCCACCAGCCCATGCTGGGCGGCAATCGCTTTGACCGTATACTTCAAGGTCAGGATATTATCCGCAGCGCGCAGGGCGTCGGCAAAACGAAAATCGATCTCGTGCTGGCCCAGGGCCACTTCGTGGTGGCCCATCTCCACCTCCAACCCCATCCCGAACAAGGCGTTCATCAGCTCGGTGCGCACCCTGACGGCGTCATCAGAGGCGGAGAAATCGAAATACCCGCCGACATCATGCGGAACAGGATGGATGATATCCGGGCCGTTGCGCCGGAACAAAAAGAACTCCGGCTCCGGGCCGACGTTATACGTCCAACCGCGTGACTGAATGGCGGCTAAGATGCGCTTGAGCGTGCCGCGCGGATCCCCTGCAAAAGGAACGCCATCCGGCGTGTAAATATCGCAGAAGACGCGCACCCGCCTCAATTCCGCTGGGGACCAGGGCAAAACGGCATAGGTCTCGGTGTCAAGCACCAGGCGCATATCGCTCTCCTGGATGCGCGCAAAGCCTTCCACCGAGGAGCCATCAAACCACACCCCATCTTCCATGGCATCGCCCAGGCGGTGGGCCGGGATATCCACGCTCTTGACCACGCCGGTAACGTCGGTAAATTGCAGCGAGACAAATTTCACGTTTTCTTTCTTGACAAGCTCGATCAATTCCTTTTTTTCCATGCTGGCTCCATAAAAGAGACGCCCCACGTGGGAGGCGTCTCGGATTAACAGGCAAGAAACTGGAAAATGCTAATCGCTCTTTTCCTTGGTTTTCTTCTCCGAGCTGCTGGGGGTATCGGCTTCCTGCTTGCCGTCATTCGATTTTTCTGCCGGTGCGTTGCGACCTGTCCCAGAGGGAGAGCGGTGATCGGTGGCGTAAAAGCCCGACCCTTTGAAGACGATCCCCACCGGGGTAAAGATTTTCCGCAGCGCATTTTTTTTGCATTCCGGGCAACGAGTAAGCGGTGGATCACTGAAATGCTGATGGCGCTCGAACCGCACCCCACAATTATCGCACCGGTAACTATAGACTGGCATGCTCTACCTCAGCCAAGACACAAACAGGATTACTACAACGAGACGAGATTATAGCGCGCCTGAGAGCGCTTGACAAGGTGTGATATTTCTTTTTTGCCTTTACCTCACAGGTTACGCCTCGTTTGGCTTATGAGCTAACTGGCCTGGCTCGCGATCGGCAGAGTGAACACAAAAACACTGCCCCCAGCAGGGCGCGGCTCGACCCATATTCGACCACCGTGGGCTTCTACAGCCAGCCGGCAAAAGGTTAAGCCCAACCCCGAGCCTCGCCGGCGACCTCGCAGTCCGGGCACTTGGGTAAAACGATTAAATATCCGCACCCTGAACGCCTCGGGGACGCCCGGACCACTGTCACTGACCTTCACTGCGACCACGTTTTCCCCAAACATGCTCGCGGACACGACCACCTGGCCGCCCGGCGGGGTAAAATTGAGAGCGTTATCCACCAGGTTGGTCAGGATGCGCTGGGCTTTGTTCGTATCCGCGCGGACCGGCGGGATGGCTTCGTCCACCTCATTGCGCAAAATCAAGCCATACTCCTCCGCCTGGTTCAAGAAATCATTGACTACCCCAGCCGCCAGGGTGCGCAGGTTCACCCGGGCAATGATGAGCTCCATTTCGCCAGATTGCAAGCGGGCAATATCCAGCAAGGATTCCACCAATCCAAGCAGGCGCATGGCGCTTCGCCTGGCGACCTGCGCGGCCTGCAAAACCACATCTGCTTTATCGGGCATACTGGTCGTCATGGTTTCATTGATCACATCCATTGCCCCGACCACCGCGCTGAGCGGGGAGCGCAAATCGTGCACCAGGGTCTCGGTGAGCAATTCACGAGCCTGGTTGACCTGATGTTCGTCGGTAGTATCCCGCAAAACAACCATCCAGCCGATGATCTTATCTTTCCAGCCCCACACTGGCAGGATCGTCCGGATTACCGATCTCTCCACCCCATCGCGAACAAACGTGACCTGCGCCTGTTCATGGAGCGCCGGTTCCCTGCTCTCGAACAGATGCGGCAGTTTGCTCGCCTGCGCCTGAGAAAAACCCAGGTATTTCAGCGTCTCAGCCGACAGGTCCCCCAGATTGCGACCGATAACTTCGGCGGGCAGGCTGCCTGTCAGCGTCGCAATCGAATCGTTCGCCAGCATTATCCTGCCATTGGGATCGACCATGATGATCGCCTCGCTGACGGAATTCAGCACGGCCTGCAATCTATCGCGGAGCTGCTTGGCATCGGAATAGAGCTCCGCATTCGCCAGGGCGATGGTCGCCTGGTCGGCGATCTGGCGGATAAAATCGATCTCCTCATCTGTCAATGCGTTTAACTGCGGGCTCTCGAGGGTCAGGACGCCGAGGACATGACCTTCATGCACCATCGGGACGCTGAGTTGCGAACGCGCCTTGCCACGGGTGAAGTCAATATAATCCGGGTGGGTGCGGACATCGGGAACATAGACGATCTCCCCGCTGCGGGCTGCGTTCCCGGCAATACCGGTATCCACGCTGTACTGGGCGGGAGGTTGTTTGTACCCACGGTAGGCTTTTACTACCAGCTCCCCACTCTCTACCGCGTGCTGGCGAATATCCCCCCAGCGGGCATGGCTGCTCTCAATAGCCAGGTCCAGTATTAGATCGAAGAGCCGGTCGGTGTGTGTAGCTGCAGCCAGCTCTCGCCCGATAGCTTGAAGGGCGGATAGCTGGCGCACGCGGTGAGATAAAGCTCTGTCGGTGCGGGCGTACAGCCGGGCGTTGGCTACAGCCAGCGCCGCCTGGGCGGCAAAAGTTTGCAGCAGGCCTAGCTCTTCAGGGGTGAAAGAATGCACTTCGTCAAAATATATGGAAAGGTATCCGATTTGCCCATCGGGTGCGATTAACGGAAAATCCCCAAACGTGCGGATACCTTCGCGCTGCAAAGAGGCTTTGAAATCCAAATCCAGGCTGGCCAGCCGCAGGTCCGCGATTAAGGAAGGATGGCCGGTGCGCAAACAGCGGGTGCGCCCGTCGTGCGCCATGGGGAAGGATTTGTTCTGCTGAATAAACGTCTCGGTGAGTTTGTAAGCCTGCGCCAGCCCGACGTGCCCAGCCTCAACGTCCAACAAGTATATCGCGCTGTGCTGCCCGCCCACGACCTGGATCACCGAGCTGCAAACCTGTTCCAGCACTTCGTCAGGTTCAAGGCTCGAACTGATGGATATGGTGATCTTGCTAAGAGATTCCAACTGCGCCGCCCGGCGCTGAGTCTGTTCGAGCAATAAGGCGTTCTCAATAGCAACACTGACCTGACCGGAAATCGTCACCAACCAATCCAGGTCCTCGCGGGCAAAACCCTTCCCCGGATCATAAGAGAACACGCCAAGGCAGCCCGTAACCTGCTTGGTGGTCAACAGAGGTACGCCCAGCCAGGCGGAGGGCGCGGTTTCGCCGGGGGGAAGGCCGGTACCTCGATAGCCTTCCTGGAAGGGATATGGCAGCATAATAGGACGTCGCTCCAGGATGACCTTGTCCGTCAGACGATCTGTCAAAGCCCTGGGATTCCAACTGACGTGCACGCCGCCTTTGACCGCCAGCGGGTACCAGATCAAGCCCTCTTTTTGGTCGTATAGAGCAACGTAGAAGTTGTCCACCTCCAGAAAACGGCTGATTTGAAGGTGCAGGAAATTGAGCAAACTGTCTAAGTCCAGCATACCCTGGAGCGCCTGGCTGATCTGGTTTATAGTGGATAGCTCCTCCAAACGCCGCCTCAGGGCGTGGGTGGTGCTGTTAACCCGGTAGAGCAGTGCCGCCAGCAGCAGCGGCACCCCTCCCAGGGCAACCAGCGCCGCCAGGCCGGCAATTTGATAACTCAGTACAGCGATTAATATGAAAGGCAATGGCAGCAGTTGAATAACTGCCAACCAGATAAGATCGCTCCTTGATTTTTCGGGTAATTTGGGCTTGCGGACTAGAAAATCTACCAGGTAGGCTGATCCCTGGATGAAAGCGAAAAGAAACATCGGCCCCGCGGCAGCCGGCCAGATCTGCAGCCCGCTTTGCAAAGCGGAGGCAGCGCTGTACGTCCAGCCAGACAATCCCAAGCCCAGCACAATGGCAATGTTTTGGGCGCCAATCGTAAACAGGGCTTCCGACCCCGGGCGGGTCCATTCTGTTTTTCGGCGAAACAGACTGCCCGGCCAATTATTCCGCCCGAAGTACCCCAACAGAACGCCCCCGGTGACCGCCCAACCCGCCCAGGATGGCCCGTACAGCAAACCGCCGCCGAGGGTGATGATATGAATGAGATTCGCCTCTCCGCCCAGCAGATCCAGGGGAAGATTGAATTGGATGGCCACGAATACGACGATTAACAGGGCAGGTCCAAAATGGCTGAAAGACGGAGGGAACAGCCAAGTGGCAGTAAAGAACAACAGAACCCCAACAACCGCCAAAACCACCCGAAAACGCAAAGTGGTCGGAGCGTCATTTCCCTTTTGCAGCCACGCGCCTGGGCTGGGTTGGCTGCTGGCTAGAAAAATCGAACCGGACTTTTGTGACATGGGTTAATTGTACGAAACATCTCGTTCCTGTTACGGTGTGACGCTTGCCCGGGGCGTGCGTGTGGGTGTGGCAGTCGCCCGTGGAGTGCGCGTGGACGTGCTGGTCGCAGTTGCTGTGGGCGTGGGGGTGCGGGTGGAGGTAGGCCTGGGGGTCGCAGTGGGGGTGAAGGTGGGTGCGACCAGGATTTGGATCTGCTCCTCTGCCGTGAGCCTCCACGCTTCTGGAACTGCCTCCTCGGCCAGGGCAAGCAAAGCACGCCAATCTGCCAGGGCCGCAGTTTTACGGCTCAACAACTGAGCGGTCTGGGCGCGCCAATAATAGACCCCCGCCAACTGTTCATCGGTTTCAGCCAGTCTCTCGGCGGCATCGATTTGGGTGTAGCCAGCCTCCAGGCGTTCAGCCGCAGCCAGCGCCCGCCCAATCGCCAGGGAAACTACAAAGTCATTCGGACGATAGCGGCGGGCAGTGACCAGCGCATTGACCGCTTTTTGCCCTTCTCCCTGGTTCAGAAAGGTCAAACCCTGAAAGAGGTAAGCCTCAGCCAGATCTTCCTTGAGCGCCAAAGCACGCTCAAAGGCCGCCAGCGCAGCTTTATCATCCGGCTCGTAATCCTCCCAGTCGGGGGCGAGATAGGCGTCTTCCGGGCGGGCAATCCCCGCCTCAGCCGCGCCTAACAAGAGCCAGCCCTGGGGATCGTTTTCAGCGTATAGCACATAAGTTTCCAGCGCTTCAATCGCCTGCTCGAACTCTGCGTTGAGCAGCGCAGCCCTGCCCAGGGTCAGGTATGCCAGGAGCAGGGTCCGGTCTTTTTCAAGAGCCTGCTGAGCCAGCTCAAGCGCGGTGGCGTCATCGCCGGCGAGCAAGGCGACCTGAGCGCGATAAAGAGGCAGGAGAGGCGAAGCGGGCAAAAGCGCCTCGGCGGCACCCAGGTCTTCCTGGGCGGCCTCGGTCTCGCCGCGACTTATATACAAGGCAGCCCGATCCAGGTAAGCTTCGCCCAGATTTGGATCGCGCTCGATAGCCATGGTTAAATCTTCGCCGACATCGGCCTCGGGGTCCAGCCCCAGCCGGGCGCGCGCCCGCCCCAGGTAGCCGGGTCCAAAGCCAGGATCCGCTTCGATCGCCTGCTCGAAGGAGGCCAGGGCCGGCGAATATTCACCCAGCATTCTATACGCCTCCCCCAGGTGGAAGTAGATGTCGGCGGCATTGGGCTCCACGTCCCTGGCCTGTTTGAAAAACCCGAGGGCAGCCTGGTAATCTCCGCGCCCAAAGGACCTCTGCCCCGCTCTGAACGCTTCGCTGATTGGATGAGGCGTGTTGATGTAAGCCGGGGTGGGCGTGTATGTGGCTTCCAGCAAGGACCAAAGAGGCGGTAGGCCGGTGAAAACCGGGGTTGGGGTGATTTGCGCCTGCCGCAGGCCGCCGACAAAGGTTGGCGTCAACGTGAAGGTCGGCGGTGGACCCTTGGTCCGGGTGGGCGCCAGGGCAACCTGGGATCGATCCCGGCCATCGCTAAAAATGGCGATCAAAATCAATCCTGCTACCAGGACCCCCAGACCTCCCAAAGAAAGCAGGCGCACGAGCGGGTTGGCCCACAGCCGACGAATTCCGGTAGGGGGCTCTTCTATCGCATCGACCAACCACTTGCGCCGCAGCGGAGGCATGGGGATGACCCCCTGATCAGCAGCGATAGCGCCAGCCAGGATCAGACCTTGCCTGGCGGACTCGTTCTCGGGGTCCAGGCGGAGGGCATTCTGCAGGCAGAAGATGCGCTCTTTTTTTGTCTCCACCACCGAGCTCATCCACAGCCAGTAAGTGGGATTCGACTGATCGGCGCGCAGCAAACGCGCGAGCAAATCCCGCGCTCTGACGGATTGATTCTGGCGAACCGCCTCAATGGCTTCCCGGAGCATGACGTCTTCGGACATTCTACACCCAGGTATGCGCAGTTTAGCACAGGCTGAAGTGCGGGACAAGAATTTGAACCTGCAAAAAAGTCCACTTGACAAGATTGATAGGTAAATGGCGCGGATAAAAAAAACCCTCTGGGCGAGCATTTTCTTCCAGAGGGGGCTGTTCCCGTTACGGAGGTATTGATTTTTTCGCTAGGCACCAACCGCCAGCAGGGGAACGGGGGTGAACACCAGCACGAAGATCACCAACCCCAGGACTGCAACCATCTGGCGGGGTGGGTCCAG
>Ga0209751_10005020_pt1 | contig 12556 bp, 7 predicted proteins | sample RifCSP13_1_FD_184019 | JGI IMG/M metagenome (GOLD analysis project Ga0209751, IMG submission 184019) | Soil microbial communities from Rifle, Colorado - Rifle CSP2_sed 13_1 (SPAdes) (version 2) | ecosystem: Environmental > Terrestrial > Deep subsurface > Rock core/Sediment | place: Rifle... | reverse complement strand
GGCGACGCTGGCGGGGTACCTCGCCTATGTCCTGGTCGAGGGCTCTCGGCGGCTGACCCGGCCGGCGCGACGCGTGCCGGCCGACACGGCCGAACTGCCCGACTCGCCGGCGGCCCTGGGCCTGCCTTTCGAGGCGCTGAGCATCGCCACCCACGACGGCGTGTCGCTGGCGGCCTGGCTGATCCCCGCCGCGCGGGAGACGCACGCGGCGGTGATCCTGCTGCACGGCTACAGCTGGGACCGGCGGCCGCAGCTCGCCTCGGTGGTGCCCTGGCTTCGGGAGCGCTACCACGTCATCCAGATCGACTTCCGGGGGCACGGCGCCTCTGACGATGCGCTGGTCACCCTGGGAGCCACCGAACCCCGCGACGTCGAGGCCGCGGTTGCCTTCGCGCGATCGCGCGGCTTCGGGCCGCTGGCCCTGATGGGCTCGAGCATGGGCGGCGCGGTGGCCATCCTGGCGGGGTCCACCCAGCCAGTGGCCGCGGTGGTGGCCGATGCGCCGTACGCGCACCTGGCCGACCCGGTCGCCAACCGGATGGCCGAGCGGGGATGGCCGCTTTCACACCTGGGCGCCCGCGTGGTGCTGGCCGGTGCCGCCCTCCGCGCACGGGTGCGCCTGCCGTCGCCGATCGCGGCCGTGTCGCGCCTCGCACCGCGCGGGCTGCTGATGATCGTGCCGCGCGATGACCGGCTGATCAGCCACCGCGAGTCGCTGCGCCTGTACGAGGCCGCCAGCCAGCCAAAGCAGCTCTGGGTGGTGGACGAGGCTACCCACCAGGAGTCGTACTCGCGCGCGCCGGAGGCGTATCGGGGGGTCGTGCTCGAGTTCCTGGGTCGCTACCTCGACGGTGACCGATCCGTGGAGCCGAGCGTGGCTGCCGCCCTCGTATAATCGCGCGGGCACTCCCGTCCCACATCAGCGCGCCAGGGGTTGACCGTATCTGTGGCTGCCACCCGGGTCCTGATCGTCGATGACGACCTGAACATCCAGCGCGTGCTGGTCTTCACCCTCAAGCAGGAGGGCTTCGAGGTGCTGGTCGCCTCGGATGGGGCGACGGGGGTGGCGATGGCGACCGAGCAGAAGCCCGACCTGATCCTGATGGACGTGGTGATGCCCGGCATCGACGGCTACGCGGCGGTCCAGCAGATCCGGGCCGCCGAGGCCGCCGGCCAGCACGTGCCGATCATCATGCTCGCCGCCGAATCCGACGTCGGCCAGCGCGTGCGCGGCCTCCGGGCGGGCGCGGACGACGACATCGTCAAGCCGTTCCACCCGCTCGAGCTGATGGCCCGCATCCGTGCCCTGGTGTCGCGCGCCACTTCCGGCGGTGCGCGCGCCGGAGCGGCGCCCGCGCTGGGACGGGTGTGTGCGTTCTACGGCGCGAAGGGCGGTGCCGGGACCACCACCCTCGCCCTGAACGCCGCCATCGCGCTGACCCGCGAGCTCAAGCGTCGGACCCTGCTGATGGACGCCAACCTGCAGTTCGGCGACCTGCGGGTCTTCCTCGACCTGGGCCTCGACACCAGCTCGCTGGTGGAGGCCATGGACGAGACCGATCTCGACGCCGACCTCCTCAAGCGCCTGACCGTCGCGCACAAGTCAGGTGTCGACCTGCTGCTGGCGCCGCCCAATCCCGCCGCCGGTGACATCGTGGTGGAGCGGCATCGGACCGATCCCGAGCAGCTCGGCCGCGTGCTCGCCACGGCCCGCCAGCAGTACGACTACACCCTCGTCGACATGGCGACCAGCATCGACGATTTCGACCTGGCGCTCTTCGACGCGGCCGATGTGATCTTCGTGGTGATGACCGCGGACCTGTCCTGCATCAAGAACGTGCGGCTGGTGCTCGAGACGATGCAGCACCTGGGGTACGCGCGATCCAAGGTCCAGCTGATCCTGAACCGCTCAACCGCCGCCACCGGGATCAACGTGAAGGCCATCGAGCAGGCGCTTGAGCGGCCGATCGATCACCAGGTCATCAACGAGTACCGCGCCGCCATCAGTGCCCTGAACTCCGGCGAGCCGTTCATGCTGACCCGGCCCGATGGCACGCTCGGCCGCAGCGTGGCGGCGTTCGCGAAGGCGATCGACGCGGTCGCCGTGGCCGAGGCCACCGCCGAACTCGAGGCCCAGTCCCAGCGTCGCTGACCCCGGATCCGGCCCGGTAATCGGTCTCTAAGCCGCTGGTAACCGCGTCCCGCCCAGGATGGGCTCGCCGGTCGCCTACCGGAGTATGGGAGGCGAGCAGGTCGGCGACCGGCGCTTCACTATCCGCACCCCGCGCCTCCCGCGCCCGACGAGGAGCGTGCCGTGCTGGCCGAAACCCACACCGCCGCCGTGCTGGGCGTGGAGGGCGTTCCGGTCCGGGTCGAGGTTGACGTGGCGTTCGGCCTTCCGTCGCTGACCATCGTCGGGCTGGCCGGGAGCGGCGTCCAGGAGGCGCGCGAGCGCGTCCGCAGCGCGATTCGGAACAGCGGCTTCGAGGTCCCGGCGCGGCGGATCACCGTCAATCTCGCCCCGGCCGACCTGCGCAAGGACGGGACCGCGTTCGACCTTCCGATCGCGGTCGGGATCCTGGCCGCCTCCGGGCAGCTGTCCATCACCGGACGCATCACGACCACGGCGCTGGTCGGGGAGCTGGCGCTCGATGGCAGCCTGCGCCCGGTGGCCGGAACCCTCGCCCTGGCGGCCGCCGTGCGCCAGGACGGAGTTGCCGCCCTGATCGTGCCCGCAGCGTGCGCGGCTGAGGCGAGCGTGGCGCGTGGGTTGCGGGTGCATGGCGCACGGACCCTGGCCGAGGTGGTCGGCCATCTCGCGGGCGTCCAGGACCTCCCCGAGCCGGCAGCGTCTCCGACGCGGCCGGCGGATCCGGAGCCGATGGCCGGCCCCGACCTGGCCGAGGTGGACGGGCAGGCCATGGCCCGCCGTGCGCTGGAGATCGCGGTGGCCGGACATCACAACCTGGCGCTGGTCGGTCCGCCGGGCGTCGGCAAGACCCTGTTGCTGCGCTGCGCCGCTGGCCTCCTGCCCCCACTCGAGGATGACGAGGCGGTGGAGGTCAGCCGCATCTACTCCGTGGCCGGGCTGGTGGACCGTCGCGCCCCGGTCGTGCGTCGGCGTCCGGTGCGTGCGCCGCACCACACCGTCTCGACCCAGGGGCTGATCGGCGGCGGATCCATTGTTCGACCCGGGGAGGCGTCGCTCGCCCATCGCGGCCTGCTGCTGCTGGACGAGGCGTTGCACTTTCGGTCGGACGCGTTGAATGCGCTCCGCCAGCCGCTGGAGGTCGGCGAGGTGACGATCGCCCGCGTCGACGGGGCACTGACCCTGCCGGCGCGCTTTGCCCTGCTCGCGGCGTTCAATCCCTGTCCGTGCGGCTGGTCCGGGGCCGCCACCCGATTGTGCGAATGCGACCCGCTGGCAGCCCGCCGCTACCGGGCCAAGCTGTCGGGACCCCTGCGCGACCGGCTCGACATGTGGGTGCCGGTGACGGCCGGCATCTCGCACGGTCCCCGCCACGGACGGACGGTGGAGGACAGCCAGCGGGTGGCCGGACGGGTGCTCGAGGCGTGGCGGCGCCAGATGGCTCGCCAGGGGTCGGCCAACGGTTGGCTGCCAGCCGCGCGCCTCGGCGCGCCGACGGGCCTGAGCGCGGGCGTGTTGGCACTCCTCGGGCGGCGCGGCAACCAGTTCCGACTCTCACCCCGCCGGCTCGACCGCGCCGCGCGGCTGGCCCGCACCATCGCGGACCTGGAGGGCAGTCCGGCGGTCGAGCCGGCGCACCTGGACGAGGCACTCCACTACCGCCCCGAGCTGGCGGCATGATCGGCGTGGGGAAGCGGCCAGCGGACCACGTCGCCGCTTCGACGGGCCGATCGGACGCTGCACTTCGCGCCACGGGTGGCAGCTGGCGCGGACTTGACCTGCGCGGGCTCGACGTTGAACGGGAGCGACCGTTCTGGGTGGCGCTCTCGCTGGTGCCGGGCGTCGGACCGGTGGGCTTTGCTCGGCTGCTGGCGCAGCACGGGAGCGCCGAGGCCGCCTGGAAGGCCGGCCGGCGACTGCTGGAGGGACTGCCCCGCATCCCGGACGATGCCACGCCGACCCTGGATCGGCTGCAGCGGGTGGGCGCGATCCGCCTGGCGCGCGAGGTGGAGGCCACGACCCATGCGGCGGGAGGGCTCGTCATCACGGCGCTCGACGCCGCCTATCCGTCCAGCCTGGCTTCGCTCGATCCTCGGCCCGCGGTGCTGTACCTCGCCGGCGATCCCGAGGCGCTGGCGGCCCCCTGCGTTGCGCTGGTCGGAACGCGACGCGCGAGCGGGTACGGGCGGTCGGTCGCGGCGGAGCTGGCGGACGAGCTGGCGCGCGCCGGTGTGACGGTGGTCAGCGGCCTGGCGATCGGGATTGACGGCGCAGCTCACGCGGCGGCCGTGACCGCGGGCGGACGGAGCGTCGCGGTGTTGCCATCGCCGATCGATCGCGTGTACCCGCCTCGCCACGCGGACCTCGCGCGCCGCCTGGTCACGTCGGGCGGCGCCCTGGTAAGCGAGGTTGCGCCCGGCCAGGCCATCGGTCGCCCTGACTTCGCACGGCGCAATCGCTGGATCGCCGGCCTGTCGCAGGCGGTCGTGGTGGTGGAGGCACCGGACCGATCGGGGGCACTGCTGACCGCGGCTGCGGCAATCGATTGCGGTCGCGACCTGTACGCCGTGCCGGGACCCATCGATGCCGCCGGCTCGCGCGGCTGTAACCGGCTCATAGCGGACCATCACGCCGCCCTGCTGACGTCGCCGGCAGCGCTGCTGCACCAGATCGGTGCAACCGGAGATCGACGTCCGGTCAGCGTGGCCAGCCTGTCGGAAGCAGAGGGCATGCTGCTCTACCGGCTGCTGCGCCGGTCGGGCTCCATCGAGGAGCTGATCGACCGGACCGGGCTCGGTCCGGGGGCCGTGGCGAGCGGGTTGACCCTGCTCGAGGCCCGCGGGCTGGTCGAGTCCTACGGTGGCGCGACCTTCCACCCGACGCTCGCTGCGCGTCGCATCGAGCGCGGCGGCTGACGACATGCCGAGCGTGGCATGCCATACTGCCGCGGGCCTGCCAGCCAGCTCGCGCGGCGCCGGCGGGCGACAGAGCACACCGGAGAGATGGACTATTGCCGTCGTCCCGCAGCGTTCGGGTGACGCATCGCCCCTCGTTCGACACGCTCAGCCAGCGGCTGAGTCGTCATCGGGCCGCGACCCACGCCACGCTGGCCGCCGTATGCCTGGCCATCGCGCTGGTTGCTTCTCCGCACCCCCTCATCCGTGGCGGCCTGCTCGTCCCGTCCGCCTCGACCTCCATCCTGCCCGCGGTCATCGGTGCCGGGCTGCCCACCGACGCTGCGATCGAGATCGCCCTCGCCCAGCCGATGGATCCCGGCTCGGTGGAGGCGCTGGCCATGCTCGTCCCGGGCCAGCCGGTGGCGTGGCGCTGGAGCGCGGATGGCTCACGCGCGTGGCTGAGTCCGGCGACCCGCTGGGCAACCGACCAGCGCTACCTGCTCACCATTCCGGGCTCGACCAACACGGCCGACGGGACGCCACTCCGCGAGACGCTCCAGTTCAGCTTCACCACGGTCACGGCGCCAACCATCGTGGACCTCCGCCTGTCGCTGGCGGCCGCGGACATCGGAGTCGCCCCACACGCCGCCGCAGACCCCGAGCCTCCGGGCGACGCCGGGGAGCCGTCGGCCGCGCCGACGTCCCCGCCGGACAGCGTGGCCGGGGTCAGCTCGCGGACGACCATCAGCCTGACCTTCAGCACCCGGATGGACCGCGGCGACGTCGCGCGCCACTTTCTGATCACGCCCGACGTGCCCGGCCGGCTGACCTGGCTCGGCACGACCCTGACCTTCATCCCCGGTGAGCGGCTGGTCCCCGGCACGCGCTACTCGCTCAGCATCGTCGGTGCGCACGACGCCGCCGGCAACCTGCTCGGCGGTGACGCCAGCTTCTCCTTCACCACGGTGCGCGGCGCGCAGGTGGTCAAGGTCGCGCCCGTCCCCGACGCGCGCGGCGTCACCGATGGCACGCTGACGCTGTGGTTCAGCCAGCCGATGGCGACCGCCGTGACCGGCGGCGCGCTCACCGTCACGGATGCCACCTCGCGTCGAGTCATCCCCGGCTCGCTGACCTGGAACGCGGCGCGGACCCAGCTGCGCTGGTCGCCCGACGCGGCCCTGGCCCGGGGTCGGCGTTTCGAGGTTCGACTGGGCACTGGGGCGGCCGATGCCGATGGCAACCCGCTGACCGCCAGCTGGGCCTTCACCACCCGGGCCGCGGCCACGGTCAACAATGTGGCACCCGCACCGCCGGCCTCGGCGCCGCCGACATCAACTGCCCCGATGCAGGCCTACGCACTGTCCCAGATCAACGCTGCGCGCGCGTCATACGGCCGGGCGCCGCTGACCCTGGACGCCACCATCTCGGCGGTGGCCTACGCCCACGCCCAGGACATGCTGGTCAACGGCTATTTCAGCCACACCAGCCTGGATGGGTCGACCACCGCCGATCGGCTGCAAGCCGCCGGGGTGGCCTTCGGCTACTCGGGCGAGAACCTCTGCTCCTACAACGGGATGCCCAGCGTCCAGGCGGTCCTGGACTGGTGCCAGTCGGGCTTCATGAGCGAGGCCTACCCGCCGCCGCCCTACAACCACAAGTCGAACATCCTGAGTCAGAACTACCGCCGGGTGGGGATCGGGATTGCCCAGATCGGCGATCGGATCATCGTGGTCTGGGACTTCGCCGACTGATCGGTCCCGGGGGAGCCGCGAAGGTCGGCTGGTACACTGCCTGACCGATGCCGCCGAAGAAACGCGCCGCCGGCGACCTCGTGATCGTCGAGTCGCCCGCCAAGGCGCGCACCATCGAACGCTACCTGGGCGACGGCTACCGGGTCCTGGCCTCGTTCGGCCACGTCCGCGACCTGCCCCAGGGCAGCCTCGGCGTGGACCTGGAGCACGACTTCGCGCCGCGCTACGTGCCGCTCAAGGAGCGCCGCACGGAGCTGGAGCGCCTCGCCCGGGAAGCCCGCGCCGCCGGCACGGTCTGGCTGGCCACCGACCTCGATCGAGAGGGTGAATCGATAGCCTGGCACATTGCCGAGTACGCCGAGCTCCCGCCCGACCGCCTGCGGCGGGTGACCTTCTCGGAGATCACCCAGGCGGCGATCCTGGCCGCCTTCGCCGCACCGCGCTCCATCAACCGCGACCTGGTCGACGCCCAGCAGGCCCGCCGGGTGATCGATCGGCTGGTGGGCTACAAGCTCAGCCCGCTGGTCAGCAGCAAGATCCGGCGCGGCCTGACCGCGGGCCGGGTGCAGAGCGTCGCGGTGCGCCTAGTGGTCGATCGCGAGCGCGAGATCAGCGGCTTCGCGGCGGAGGAGTACTGGACCGTCGCGGTCGACCTGGCGCGCCGGTCACCGGCGTCGGGGCAATTCCGAGCCGAACTGGCACGCATCGATGGCGAGAAGGCGCGCATCGGCTCGGGAGACGAGGCTCGCGCGCACGAGGCCGCGCTCGCGTCGGCCAGCTACCGGGTGGTGGGCGTGGCCCGCACCTCCGAAGCGCGCAAGGCGGCGCCGCCATTCACCACCAGCACGCTCCAGCAAGAGGCGTCGCGCAAGCTCCGCTTCGGCGCGCGTCGCACTATGAGCGTCGCGCAGTCGCTGTACGAGGGCGTGCGGCTGCCGGAGGGCCAGGTCGGACTGATCACCTACATGCGCACCGATTCGCTGGTCATGTCCGGCGGCGCAATGGCCGAGGCGCGGCGGGTCATCGGCGAGCGATTCGGAGCCGCCTTCGTCCCGGAGCGTCCCAACCTGTACCGCAACCGCACGCGTGGCGCGCAGGAGGCCCACGAGGCGATCCGCCCCTCGGTCTTCGCGCGCTCGCCTGAATCGGTCCAGGCGCACCTGAAGGCCGATGAATTCCGCCTGTACGAGCTGATCTGGAAGCGCGCGATGGCCAGCCAGATGCGCCCGGCGCGCTTCGACGTGGTCAGCGTCGAGGTCGCCGCGGATCGCTACCTGCTGCGGACCACCGCGCGGAAGCGCGTCTTCGACGGGTTCCAGGCGCTGTATACCGAGGGCCGAGACGACGAGGAGGACGAGCGACTGACCGTCCTGCCCGACCTGCGCCCCGACGAGGAGCTGGACCTGGTCGGCATCGCGCCCGAGCAGCATTTCACCGAGCCGCCGCCGCGCTACACCGAGGCGAGCCTGATCAAGGCGCTCGAGGAGCACGGCATCGGGCGTCCGTCGACCTACGCCCCCACGGTCGAAACGATCCGCCAACGCGGGTACGTGGAGCTTCGCGATCGGCGGCTCCACCCCGAGGAGACCGCGTACCGGGTGACCGACCTGCTGGTCGAGCACTTTCCCGAGGTGGTGGACGTGTCGTTCACCGCACGCATGGAGGAGCGTCTCGACGGGGTGGCGCGCGGCGACGAGGCCTGGGTGCCGGTCGTGCGCGGCTTCTGGGACCCGTTCAACGAACAGCTGATCAAGGGTCGGACCGACATCCCCAAGCAGGTGGAGATGACCGACATCGTCTGCCCGGTGAGCGGCCACCTGATGGTCAAGCGCTTCAGCCGGAATGGGTGGTTCCTGGGCTGCAGCGGGTATCCGGAATGCCGCCACACCATGCCGCTCCCCGGGGAGGAGTCCGAGGCGGCGGTCGCGGGCGTGGGCGAGCCGTGCCCCGAGTGTGGCAAGGGGGAGCTGGTCGCCAGGCGCGGTCGCTTCGGCGCGTTCGCCGGCTGCAATCGGTATCCGGACTGCAAGTACATCAAGAAGGATCGCCCGGCGGGCGAGTCGTTCGGAACCTGCCCGAAGTGCGGGCAGGGCAGCGTGGTGGCCAAGCGCGCCCGCGGCGGCCGTCGCGGAGGTCGGCCGTTCTGGGGCTGCGATCGCTATCCGGCCTGCGACTACACCGTCTCGAAGCGACCGGGGGCCACCAACCGGACCGACGGCGGGACGCCCGACGCCCCCCCGGCAGATGGCTGAGCGGCGCGGGGCTGCCCCGTCGCGCCGCGCGTCGGACGCACCCCTCGACCCTGACGCGCAGATCGCGCGCGATCGCTTCCTGGTCCACCTGGCGGCACGCAATGCCGCCGATGGCACGCGCGCCGAGTACGCCCGCCACCTCGCCGAGTTCCTCGGATTCCTCGCGCAGCGGAGCGTGAATTGGCGCGACCCGGATCGGGCCACGATCCGGGCGTACCTGGGCACCCTCGCCGACCGGGAGCTGGCCGCGTCCTCGATTGCCGGCCGGCTGGCGGCCATTCGTTCGCTGTACCGGCACGCTACCCGCCAGGGCTGGCTGGCGGTCAATCCGCTCGCCGGGGTGCGCTCGCCGAAGCGACCGGGGCGACTGCCCCGGGTCCTGTCCGTGTCGGAAGCGGCACGCCTGGTGGAGGGGCCGCAGCACATTGCCCCGCTCCATCGGCGGGCGGCCGTCGCGGCGCTGGGTGACGCGCTGGTCCGGCGCGACGCCGCCGTGCTCGAGTTGCTGTACGCGACCGGGATGCGGATCAGCGAGCTGTCCTCGCTCACGCTGGATCGAGTGGACCTGGTCCGGCGCCGGCTGCGGGTGGTGGGCAAGGGGCGCAAGGAGCGCGAGCTGCTCTTCGGCTCGAAGGCCGCATCTGCCCTGGCGGCCTACCTCGGGGGCGCGCGTGGAGCGCTGGCCGCGCGGGCAGGTGCGCTCCGCGCGTCACCCGCCGTCTTCCTGAACGCCCGCGGCGGGGGACTGACGGCCAGGGGCGCGCGGCTGGTGGTGGATCGCTGGGTGGAGGCGACCGGGGCACCGCTGCGCACCTCGCCCCACACCCTGCGCCACTCGTTCGCCACTCACCTGCTGGAGGGCGGCGCCGACCTGCGCACGGTCCAGGAACTGCTGGGCCACGCCAGCCCGGCCACGACCCAGGTCTACACCCACCTGTCGGATGCGGCGCTTCGCGGGGCGTACCAGGCCGCCCATCCGCGTGCCACGCGCCGGCCGGCACGGAGCGGGTCGTGAGCCCCGACGAAGAGCCCGGCTCGGCGAGGATTTCACCCGGTCGCGCCCTGGCCACCGCCGGGCTGGTGTTGACCGGCGCCGCCCTGGCCAGTCGGGTGCTGGGCTGGCTGCGGCTGCTGGTGATCGGGTCGCAGTTCGGCGCCAGCCGTGAGCTGGACGCCTATTTCGCCGCCTTCCGGATCCCCGACGCCATCTTCCAGCTGGTCATCGCCGGCGCGCTGTCGGCGGCGCTGATCCCGGTCTTCGCAGGGTACCGAGCCCGCGGCCAGGAGCGCGACGCGTGGGAGCTGGCCAGCAGCGTGATCAACCTGGTCCTGATTGCCCTGGTGGTGCTGAGCGTCACGCTGGCGGTGCTGGCCCCCTGGCTGGTGCCCACCATCGTGGCACCCGGTTTCGACGCCGAGACGACCGAGCTCACCGTGCGGCTCACGCAGCTGATGCTGCTCAGCCCGATCTTCATCGGGATGGGCGCAGTGGTCAGCGGCCTGCTGAACAGCTACCAGCGCTTCGTGCTGCCCGCCATCGCCCCGCTGGTCTACAACCTGGCGATCATCGCCGCGGCGCTGCTGCTCGCGCCCAGCATGGGCGTGACCGGGCTGGCCCTGGGGGTGGTGATCGGCTCCGCGCTGCACCTGGTCATCCAGCTGCCGCAGTTGCGTAGCGTGGGACGGGCCTACCGGCCGGTGATCGGGCTGCGCCACCCCGGGGTCCGCCAGGTGACCCGCCTGATGGGTCCGCGCCTGCTGGGGCTGGCCGCGGGCCAGGTCAACTTCGTGGTCAGCACGGTCCTGGCCAGCGGCCTGGCGGTCGGCAGCCTGACCGCATTCACGTATGCCTTCCAGCTCAGCCAGCTGCCGGTCGGCGTGCTCGGCGTGAGCGTGGCGGTGGCCCTTTTTCCGACGCTGAGCACCGATGCGGCCCTGGGGCGGGTGAGCGAAATCCGGCGCCAGGTGATGGGCAGCCTGCGGCTGCTCATCTTCGTCGGCGTCCCCTTGAGCGCCGCGCTGGTGGTGCTGGCCGGCCCGGTCGCGGCGGTCTTCTTCCAGTACGGGCTGTTCAGCGCCGATGACAGCGCCCGCACCGCGTCGGCCCTGGCCTTCTTCAGCATCGGCCTGGTCGGGCATATCGTGGTCCATGTGCTGACCCGGGCCTTCTACGCGATGCAGGACACCCGCGTGCCGGTGCTGTGGGCGATCGTGGCGGTCGCGCTCAACGTGAGCCTGATGCTGCTCCTGGTGGGCCCGATGGGGGTCGAGGGCCTGGCGCTGGCGGTCTCGATCAGCGCGGTGGCCGAGGTTCTGGGCCTGCTGTGGGCGCTCCGCGGGCGGCTCGAGACGCTCGACGAAGGCGCGCTGCTGGCCGGGCTGTGGCGCGCCGCGTTGGCCGGCGCCGCGGCCGCGGCGGTGATGCTGGGCGGGACGATGTTGCTGGGCGACCTCTTCCCCGGCCTGCAGGCCGACGGCCTCGGCCGCCTGCTCGGGCTGCTGGGGCTGCTGGCCGCGGGTGCCGCGGCGTACGTGGCGGTCGCGGCCCTGACCGGCTCGCCGGAGCTGGGTCAGCTGCGCGGCTACCTCGGCGGCAGGCGGAGGCGGACATGATCGAGGTCCGGCCCGCGACCGCGGGTGACGCGGTGGCCTGGCAGGCGCTGCTGGGGCGCTGCGAATCGGGTGACTTCCTGCACGATTGGGCCTGGGCCGAGGTCGCGACCTTCGACGGGCAGCCCCAGCGTCGGTTCGTGGCGGAGGAGAGTGGCGAGCTGGTCGGCGTGGCGGCCGCGCAGGTGCGGCGCCTGCCCCTGGGGCGGGCGTTCTGGTACGTGCCCCACGGGCCGGTGCTCGAGTACGCGCATGCCGAGGCTGGGCCGCGCCTCCGTGCGCTGGTCGAAGGCCTGCGCCGGGCCGCGGGGCGCGAGCGCGCGATCGCGGTCAAGCTGGAGCCGCGCGTCGAATTGGGCTCGGCCGCCGCGGAAGCGTTCGAAGCGCTGGGCCTGCGGCATGACCCGCGAACCCTGCAGGTCGGCCAGACCCGGGTCCTGGACCTGGCCGACGACGACGCGCTGCTGGCCGGGTTCGACAGGGACACCCGCTACGCCGTGCGCCGGGCTGAGCGCAACGGGGTCACGATCCGGGTCGTGACCGATCCGGCGGACGCCGGCGCCATCGACGCGCTGCACGCCCTGGTGCTGCAGACCCAGGCCCGGGCCGGCTTTCCGCGACCGAGCCTGGAGCGGTATCGGACCGCGTGGCGCGCGCTGGCCGGGGCGGGCCGGGCCTCGATCATGGAGGCGTGGCTCGCCAACGAGCGGCTGGCGGCCGGAATGCTGATCCTCGAAGGGGAGCGTTCGTTCTACCAGTTCGCCGGCTCGCGGCGCGAGGCGCCCGGCGAGGCCAAGCACTTCGCCTCGTCCCTGCTCCAATGGGAGATGCTGCGACGAGCGCGGTCACTCGGCAGCCGGCTGCACGATCTGTGGGGCGTGGCCCCCGCCGGTGCCG
>Ga0209751_10005019_pt1 | contig 12561 bp, 7 predicted proteins | sample RifCSP13_1_FD_184019 | JGI IMG/M metagenome (GOLD analysis project Ga0209751, IMG submission 184019) | Soil microbial communities from Rifle, Colorado - Rifle CSP2_sed 13_1 (SPAdes) (version 2) | ecosystem: Environmental > Terrestrial > Deep subsurface > Rock core/Sediment | place: Rifle... | reverse complement strand
GACCTTGATCTTGTGCAGGCGCTCGATCACCTTGGGCATCAGTTTCTCGGCGGCGTCGCCGACGGTCACCAGCACCGAGATCGCCATGCAGCGTTCGCCGGCCGAGCCGTACCCGGCGGACACCGCGGCATCGGCGGCGAGATCCATGTCGGCGTCGGGCAGAACGATCATGTGGTTCTTCGCACCGCCGAGAGCGGCGACCCGCTTCCCCGACCTGGTGCCGGTCTCGTAGACATACCGGGCGATGGGAGTGGAGCCGACGAACGAAACCGCCCCGATGTCGGGATGGATGAGGATCCGGTCCACCGCCACCTTGTCCCCGTGGATCACGTTGAACACACCCTCGGGAAGTCCCGCCTTCATGAACAGTTCCGCTGAGAAGTTGGCCGCCGACGGGTCCTTCTCCGACGGCTTGAGCACAAAGGTGTTGCCGCAGGCGATGGCGATCGGGTACATCCACATGGGCACCATCGCCGGGAAGTTGAACGGGGTGATCCCGGCCACGACCCCGACCGGTTGGCGGATCGAGTAAGTGTCGACCGCGCGCGACACGTTCTCGTTGTACTCACCCTTGACGAGCTGTGGGATACCGCAGGCAAACTCGATCACCTCGAGGCCGCGCTGCACCTCACCCTGGGCGTCGCTGAGCACCTTGCCGTGCTCGGACACCAGGAGCCTGGCGATGTCGTCCTTGTGGCTCTCGACGAGGTCGCGGAATGCGAACAGGATTGAGGTACGGCGGGCCAGCGAGACGTCCTTCCAGGTATCCCAGGCGCGCCGTGCCGAAGCCACCGCGAGGTCGACCTGCTCGACGGCGGCCATGGCGACGTGCGCCTGCACGATGCCGGTCGCAGGGTCGTAGACGTCGCCCCAGCGTTCGACCTTTCCGTTGAACGGCTTGTTGTCGATCCAATGCGTGATCTGCTTCATGCGCCCTCCGAAGGGGGCAAGGGTAGTGAAGGGGGACGGAAGAAGGGCGAGGGGCAAGGGGGGCGAAGCTTGCGGCGAGGCTTCCGGTAGCCCGGGATGACCCCCGGTCTGTATCCACTGCCCTGGCCGGTGAGCGCTAGCCTCGACCTTGGGCGGGAGAGCAAGACCGCGCCTACCGCCCTTCATCTGCGACCCTTGCTTGGAGGTTCCCGTGCGTTCGTCGGCCTCGACCCCGACCTGGTGGCCGGGGTCCGTCGGTTACGAGGTCTACGTCCGGTCCTTCGCCGACAGCGACGGTGACGGGCTCGGGGATCTGGAAGGGGTCCGCTCCCACCTCGACTACCTCCAGTGGCTTGGGATCGATGTCGTATGGCTCACCCCGTTCTTCCCCTCTCCCGATTTCGACCACGGGTACGACGTGAGCGACTATCGGGGGGTCGACCCCCGTATGGGTGACCTGGCCGGGTTCGCCCGCCTCGTCGACGAGATCCACCGACGCCGGATGCGGGTCATCATCGATGTCGTACCCAACCACTCCTCTTCGCGGCATCCGTTTTTCGTGCAGGCCCGCGCGGACCGAACCAGCCCTTACCGTGACTGGTACCTATGGAGCGACCCTTCAGTCGACGGGGGGCCACCCAACAACTGGGTGAGCCACTTCGGCGGACCAGCTTGGTCCCTCGACGCAGACTCAGGCCAGTACTACTGCCACCTGTTTCATCGCGAGCAGCCCGACCTCAACTGGCGCAATCGGGACGTCCGTCGTTACTTCGTAGAGACCATCACCTACTGGTGCGAACGCGGCGTCGACGGGTTTCGGGTCGACGTAGCCCACGGCCTGCTGAAGGATCCCGGACTGCGCGACAACCCGGCACGGCCGGCAACGGGAACCAGGCGCAGCGCCTTTGAGGACTTCGTGCATCGCTTCGACCTCGATCAGGACGACACTCCGGTCCTGTACGGAACATGGGCGGAGGCTGCGGCACGCTACGACGCCTGCCTCCTCGGTGAGGTGGGCGCATCCGGTCCGGACCGAATCGCGAGATACACCAAGGGCGGTGGCCTGCACTCCGCCTTCTTTCTCGAGTCGACGGGGCAGGAATGGCAACCCGCAGAACTCCTGGCCCGGTTCCGGGCCATGCACACCGCCGAGCCCGACCGCATGTCCTGGGTGCTCGACAACCACGATCAACCCCGGTCCTCCACACGATTCGGCGGCGGCGCCGGGGGTGCCCGCCGCTCTTTGGCGCTCATGACGCTGCTCTTCGGTCTGGGAGGCGTTCCCTTCCTGTACCAGGGGCAGGAACTTGGGCTGGAGGACGGAGCAGTCGATCCCGCCGATCGTCAAGACCCAATCGCACACCACAACCCGACGTCGTTGGGGCGCGATGGCTCGCGGACCGCGATGCCGTGGTCTCCCGGGCCCGGCAACGGGTTCTCCACCGGCCTGCCCTGGTTACGCGCCGCCGACCGGACGCCCGATGAGACGGTGTCGTCCCAGCAGGCCGACCCCGGGGCCGAGGTCCACCGCTATCGGAGCCTGATTGCCGCGAGGAAGAGCTACCCGGACCTCTGGCGCGCCTCCGCCACCTGGTTGGACGGCCCCAGCCCGGAGTTCGCGATGCTCCGACGCGGCTCAGTACTCGTTGCGGTGAACCTCGCCGACCACGAGCAGGCCGCATTGCTCCCGCCCGGACCTTGGCAGGTCGTGTACGAGTCGGGAGCACCCGACCTCGTCGACACAGTACACAACGCCCAGTTGGCGATCCCCGACGCCACCGGAGTCATCCTCGTTCGGTCATGAGAGTGGCCCGACAGCCCACCCCCGCGCTCCGACCGTGCCTAGGTAAGGGTCAATCGCGAATCGACCTGCCGGTTGCGGGGTCGAAGAAGTGCGCCTGTTCCACATCGACACCGACTTCAATCGCTTCGCCGACGGCGGCGGTAGATCTGGCCGGAAACCGCGCCGCCACGATCGCCCCTGCCCCACCTGTCACGACCCCATCCGCCACCAGGACCTGGTCGGGGATCACCCGCTTCGCCTCAACGGCGAAGTAGACCATCCGTTCGTCTCCGAGGGCCTCGACAATTGATACCGGGACCCGCATACACCGGTCGGCGGGGTAACCGGGCTCGAGTGCCACATCATGGAGGTCCTTGGGCCTCAGGCCGATCACTACCTCCCTCCCGACAAACGCGCTCAATGCCGGTCGCTCCGCAAGGAGCCGCGCCGGCGCCGAAAGTCGGATCGATCGGCCGATTTCCACCGCGAGCCCATCTCCGCTCCGCTCCAAGCGACCCTCCAGAAGCGCCATAGATGGGGAACCGATGAAGGCGGCAACGAAGAGGTTGTCGGGCTTGTCGAACAGCACCTGGGGCGCCGCGACCTGCTGCAGCACCCCTCCGTTGATGACCGCCACCCGATCGGCCATGGTCATCGCCTCGGTCTGGTCATGGGTCACATAGAAGGTCGTCACCCCGACCCGACGTTGCAATGCCGTGATCTCGGCTCGCATCTGGACCCGCAGCTTGGCGTCGAGGTTGGAGAGCGGCTCATCGAGAAGGAACACCTGAGGGGTTCGAATGATGGCCCGGCCCATGGCCACCCGCTGCCGCTGTCCCCCAGACAACTGGCCCGGCTTCTTACGAAGTTGGTCGGTGAGATCGAGCAGGGCTGCAGTCTGGCTCACCCTCTCGGCGATCTCGCTCTTGCTGCGCCGGGCGAGTCGAAGGGGAAATCCGATGTTGCCGGCAACCGTCATGTGGGGGTACAGGGCATAGTCCTGGAACACCATGGCGACATCGCGGTCCTTGGGGTGGAGATCGTTGACCACTCGATCTCCGATGCGAATGGTCCCCTCGCTGACCTGTTCCAGACCCGCTAGGAGCCGCAGCGTCGTCGACTTCCCGCATCCAGAGGGCCCGACCATCACCAGGAACTCGCCGTCACGAATCTCCAAGTCGAGGTCCTTGACCGCGCGGAATCCGCCCGGGAACTCCTTGCTGATGCCTTCGAGGGTCACACTGGCCATGTTGGCCTCTCTGCCTCTGAGTATGGCCGATCCAGGCTCAGGCCAGCGACGGCCGCAGGTTGGCTCCCGCCCGGCGATCGGGGAACCATGACCGCGGCCGACATGGCAGCGATGCGGAGCCGCGACCCCGGCGTCGCAGCACCCCACAGCACCTCGGTGGCAGCAAGATCGAGCCGCTTCGCCCGAGTACTCCGATTGACCACGACGACGAGCCGCTGTTCGGTGTCTACGCGCGCAAAGGCGACCACGTCGCCGCCGGAGAGCACCGGCTCGAAACGGCCGTTCCTCAGAACCGGGAACATCCGACGCAGAGCGATGAGACCGGCGACGTGGCGATATACAGGATGGAGCCGGGGATCGGGGTCCCAGGGAAACGTTCCCCGGCAGGCTGGATCTTCTCCTCCCTCGAGTCCGACCTCATCGCCGTAGTAGAGACCGGGCATTCCGGGAAAGAGCAGCTGAAAAGAGGTGGCGAGGTACAGGGAGGAGCGGCTTCCCGAGGCGGCGGTAAGGAACCTGGCCACATCGTGGGTGCTGAGCGGGTTGTGGTTGCACAGCGACGCATCCTCTCCGTACATCCCCCACAACCTGGTGAGACCCTGGAGGAAGGCGGTGCCGTCGATCTCCCGGGTCGCGAAGAACTGCAGCGCCAATTGGCGAAGCGTGTAATTCATCGTGCCATCGAAGGCGTCCCCTTGCAGCCAGGCGGAGGCGTCACCGAACACCTCTGCGAGTAGATAGGCGCCGGGGTTCACCGCGCGGACCACGGTCCGGATATCCCGCCAGAAGTCGGGTTCCACATACCGGGTGACATCCATCCGCCACCCATCGATGCCGAACTCCTCAACCCAGTAGCGGGCAACCGCCAGCATGTAATCGCGGGTCGCGCCATTGGCGAGGTTGAGACGGGGCATGGTGGGAACGTCGTACCAGGTGTCGTAGCCCGGCTCGAACCGGGGACCCACTCCGTCGATCGCAATGAAGTCGACGCCGGTCTCCGACTGAAGCCTGTCGACCGCCGCCGGATCCTCGAGGAGGTGAGGGCGGTAGCCGACACTCACCGGCCACTGCCGGATCACGAACCAGTCGGCATACTCGGAGTCGGCACCGCGCTCGAGGAGGTCGGCAAAGGCGAAGAACTTCGGGTGGCAGTGGTTGAACGAGACGTCGAGGACGATCCGAATTCCCCTGGCGTGGGCCCCCTCGACCAGCGCCCCGAATGCCTCGTTTCCCCCGAGCCGTCGGTCGACCGTGTAGTAGTCGACCGTGTCGTAGCGGTGGTTGCTGGGCGACGTGAAGATCGGATTGAGGTACAGCACGTCGACGCCGAGTTCCGCGAGGTACTCGAGCCTCCCCGTTACTCCCGCCAGATCGCCCCCGAAGAAGCCGTCCGCACTGGGAACTGAGCCCCAGGGGAGTTTCCCCGGAGCATCTTGGATGGGATCTCCCGCGGCGAACCGATCGGGGAACACCTGGTACACGACCGCCCCCCGGGCCCACTCGGGGGCCGCGACGCCAATCCCGCCATATGCATCGACTGCCCATCGGTCGAGCCGTTCAATGGCGTTGGTGACGCCCGCCGGGCACAAGTACACCGGATGGCCACGGTCGGTGCGGAAGGCGAGCGAATACGAGAACCCCGATCGCTTGGCTATCACGGCCTCCCATAGCGTTGCGGTCCCACCGGTTCCGATCGGCCGCATCGAGAAGGTCTCGACCTCAGAGCCGGTGCGAACCACGACGGTGGCATCGGCGAGGCGGGGCTCTGCCCACAGCCGGATCCGAACCCACCCGACTGGAGTCCTCTCCAGGTAGGCGACATCCCCCGGATCGAATCGGATGTCCCACGGCGAGACGTCGCCCGGCGAGCCGAACACACCGTGATCGGACAGGTGTCGCTGGGAAGCCATCAGCCCTTAACCGATCCCCTGGTCAGGCCGCCGATGATCTGGCGCTGCGCCACCAGGAAGCTCACCACGATCGGAAAGGCGCCGATGACCGCAGCCGCCGCCAACTGACCCCACTTCGCGGTGTAGTCAGACTGCGCAAAGAGGCGGAGTCCGATCGCATACGTGAAGTTGTCGGTGGACCGCAGCAGCGTCTGTGCCAATAGGAACTCGGAGTAGACGCCGATGAAGGTGATCACGAAGATCACCGCCAGCACCGGCCGAATCAGCGGAACCATGATCCACCAGAACACGGTGGCGGGGGTGGCCCCATCGATCATGGCCGATTCGTCGAGGGACATCGGCACCGAGTCCATGAACCCTTTGATGAGAAACGCGTTGAAGCCGATGGCGCCGCCGAGGTACACGAGGATCAGACCCGCCAGAGTGTCTATGCCGATCGGGGCGAAAACATTGCCCATCGAAATGAGCAGCAGCAGCAGGGCGATAAAGCCGAGGAACTGGGGGAAGACCTGTACCAAGAGCAGCGTCAGCAGCCCCAAGCGACGGCCCCGAAAACGAAAACGGGCGAACGCATATGCCGCCATAGCGGCAATCAGCACGTTGAGCGATGCCGCCACCAGCGAGACAACCCAGGAGTTCCTCAGCCACAGCATGAACGGGGTCAGATCGTTCTCGAAGAGCTCCTTGAAGTTGCTGAGGGTGCGCTGGCGCGGGATGAGCCGCGCCGATGCCAGGTTGTCCTGAGCGTTTATGGAGGCCGACAAGATCCAAACCACCGGGAACAGGGCGAACAGCACTCCCACCCACAGCACCAGATGGCGCCAGCCTTTCTGCCGGCACCACCACAGGAGTCGGGGTACTGCCGCCGACTTAGGTCCGGATGCCATATACCTCCTCAAGACGCCGTGTGTAGCGGAAGCTGATGGCCGACATCACGGCCACAAGCATGAAGATGAACACGACGATCGCCGATCCCAGACCGAAGTTGTTGCCGCGGCCCGATTGCACCGCCACGTCGAAGGTGAAGCTGATCAGGATGTCGGTGTGCCCTACGGGCACGGCGCTATTGAGGATCGGCGGCCCGCCATTGGTGAGCAGGAAGATCAGAACGAAGTTGTTGAAATTGAACGCAAACGACCCTATCAGGAGCGGAGCAAGCGAAACCATCAAGAGAGGGAACGTCACCCGGCGGAAGGTCTGGCCGCCGCTGGCGCCGTCAACCTTGGCAGCCTCGATCAGGTGCTCGGGGATCGCCTGCAGGGCACCGGTGGCGATGAGATACATGTACGGGAATCCGAGCCACGTGTTGACCAGAAGCACCGACACCTTGGCCCAGGTCCCGTCGCTCAGCCAGGGGATCGGCGACACTCCGAACACTCCGACCAGGTCGTTGACCTGCCCGAAGTTCTCGTTGAAAAGCCCGCGCCAGATGAGGATGCTGAGAAAGGCGGGCATGGCGTACGGGATGATGAAGGCGGATCGATAAAACGCCCTGCCCCGCAAGTTCCCGGTCTGCATCACCATCGCCAGAAGGAGCCCGGCGGTAAAGGTGAGCGCCACCGACGCCAGGGCGAACACGAGGTTCCATGTGAACACCCTGAGGAAGGGCCCGCGAATCCTCGAGTTGGAGACCACGCTGGTGAAGTTGTCGAATCCGATCGGGGCAACCCATCCCCGGTCGAGCACCTCCTGGTCGGGGGTGCCGGAGTCACAGACCCAGTCCCCTCTGATCGGTTCGCAGACCCTGTCTCCCACCTTGTCGATCAGGAGATCGGCCTCGGCGTCGTACACATAGCGCTGGCTCGCGGTCACCAGCCGGCCGGTCGCCGTCCCGGTGAGCCCGATCGACAACGGTTCGACTGAACCGCCTTCCTCGAGATCGAGCACCAGACCCTGGATGTGCTGGGCCGCCGAGTACACCTGCCGACTGTCCATCCGGGAAAACTCACCGATGCGCTCCGGTAGCCCGTCCCCGTCGTCGTCCGCCACGCCGAGTGTCGCCGGGTCCTCGATGCGGCCCGAACCGACCGGGGCTGACCGGGGGCGAGGCTCGCCGAAATACACCCCCCCTTCTGCGGTGGGGAGATAGAAACGGATCGACCCGTCAGGCCGACTGAAGATGAAGAGATCGAAGGTCAAGGCGGAATCCGCCGGGTCGATGTATCGCTCGGACTCCCACGAGGAAATCGACTGTGACTTGCTCAGAATGTTCCCGGTGGACCAGTTGGTGAACGCGACATACACGGTGAAGATCAGCGGGAACACCACGAAGGCGGCCATCAGGATCAGTCCCGGGGCGAGCCAGCGGAGTGCCAGCGAACGCGGTGACAGGTACGCCCAGTTGATGAAGAGGGTTCCCACGACCAGTGAGGCCATCAGGCCCCAGGCTTCCCGCTCGAGGATCACGAGGAACGCGAACAGCGCAATGGAGTCGAGCAGGCTGAGCAGGGCGACGCGCAACCACAGGCTCCGCCCGTACTGGAGCGACGAAGCCCGGGGCCCACTCACACGATCTCCTTCCCCGGTAGCGCGTGCCCTCCCTCAACAGCGAAGGAGGGGAGGGTGCTGCCCCCTCCCCTCCTTCGCATACTACGGATCGACGACGCGTCGCGGCGGGCTAGCCGATCGCGTCGCGCACTGCCGCGGCGGCAGTGGCCATGGCGGCAGCGGCATCGAGTGTGCCGTTGCGCACCGCTAGCAGGTTGTCACCGAGGGGTCCCCACACATTGCCCATCTCGGGAATGTTGGGCATCGGAAGCCCATCGGCCGCCGACAGAGCGAACGTCGCCGCGATGGCGTCGTCCGAGATCTCGTCGAAGGCGGCGACAAACGCCGGGTTCCTCGGGTCGATCTCATACAGGGCCAGCATGGTCTCCGATGTCGCGACGAAGTCGAACAAGAACGACTGCGCCACCAGCTTGTTCTCGCTGAAGGCGCTCACGAAGAAGCCCTGGGCACCGACGAACGGCTTGGGGGTGTTACCGCCGATGGTTGGCAGCTTGGCCACGCCGTAGTTCATCCCGCTGGTATTCAGGTCACCTAGCTCCCAGGGGCCGGTAATCCAGAAGGGCTCCGTGCCTTCCAGGAACAGGTTCTTGGCATCCTCGTAGTTCGTGGACCCGATCACACCGGCAGCCACCTGGTCAGCCAGGAACTCCACACCCGCCACTGCCTCCGCACTGTCCAACCCGACGTCCGTCGGGTCGTACCCCGTCTCCGCGTCGTACGCGAAGATGTATCCGCCCAGCGCCGAGACGAACGGGAAGTTGTGGTAGGCGTCGGCGCCGTCGCCGCCACCGGGGATGCCAACGCAGTTGGTAATCCCGGCGAGACTGTCGCAGATGCCGCCGATCTCCTCGAAGGTCGCCGGGGCCGTGGGGACGAGGTCCATGTTGTAGTACATGGCGATCGCCTCCGTGGCGTACGGCACCGCAAAGAGACTGCCGCCGAAGCTGAAGGAGTCGATGGCGACCGGGAACCACTCGTCCGTGCGGCCACCGAGGTCAACAGGCTCCACCACCCCGTTGGCGGCGAGCTCGCCGGTCCAGTCGTGAGCACCGACAAAGATGTCGGGTCCCTCGCCAGCCGGGCCGGCCACCTGAACCTGGCCGCGGATCTCTCCGAAGTCGACGATCTCCACGGTCACCTCGACGCCGGTCGCCTCGGTAAAGGCCGGGACGATCTCGTTGAGCACGTTGGCCCGGTTTTCGTCGGCCCAGATCAAGAGAGAGACCGGCGCTGCGGTTGTAGTCGTCGTCGCCACGGTCGTGGTGGTCGGCGCCGTGGTCGTGGCTGCGGTAGTCGTCGTGGTCTCGGCGGCGTCATCTCCGCAGGCCGCAGCTACCACGAGAAAGCCGATGAGTGTTGCGAACACCCTCTTGCGAAACAAGACGCACCTCCTGGTTGGGGGTCGAACGATTGTCCGAACGCGCGTCCGAAAACCGACCACGCGAGGCCGATCATAGACACGGTGTTCGCCCGGAGACCGTGGGAGCGGGCGGGCTAGTCCCGCGGACCCAGGGTGACGCGCGACATGGTCGTGACCTCGCTACCTGATGAGTCGCGCACCGTGGCCGCGATCTCCACAGCGGCACCCGCGGGAAAGGCGGTGCTCGCCAGGTAGACCCGGTACGGCGGGGCCCAATCGGTTCCCAGGTTGACCCGTGGACCCCCGTCGACAGACACTGCAAAGCTCACCGAGACGTAGGCCTCCGAGTCGATCTCGGCTTCGATCCGGAACCGGTCCAAGTCGACCACTGACCCATCCAGAGGCCGGACGATCCGAATACCGGGTGCGACCCCGGAAGCGGGTACGGGCCGGTCAGCCCGATACACCGCTAGCCCCAGAGCGGGCACGGCCAACTCCACCCGGCCATCGTCAGCAGCGGTGAGCGACGGGCGGCCCTGGGGAAAGACGGCATCAAAGGTGGCCGATGCCGCCGCAACCCGAAAGTCGACCAATTGCTCGGTGGTGGCGTTGTTGGCGACGACCAGGTACTCGACGAGCGTGTCGCGGTCCAATCGTGAGAAGGCGAACACTCCGGGATTGACCTGGCTGTAGCGGGTGATTTGGACACCGTGCGCCAGGGCGGGGTGCGATAACCGCATCTCCGAAAGCTGCGAAATCAGGCGATACAGCGGATGCCGGGGGTCGAAGTTGGCGTCGGCAGTGGTGGCGTCGGTCCCGATGAGGTCGTCGTCGTTGTAGCTGTCGACCAGGCTGGCGAACATGTCCTGTCGAGCATCCTTGTCGCCGCCGTCACCCACGAACCCCTGCTCGTCTCCGTAGTAGATCGTCGGAGTGCCCCGCGACGTGAACAGCAATCCGAGAGCCAGCGAGGCCCGGCGCAACCGCTCCTCGTCGCCGGCATTGGGGTCGGCCGAGCGAATGAACCAGCCGAGCCTCCCCATGTCGTGGTTGCCGATGAACGTGACCAGTCTCCCGGCGTCACCTCCGCCGATGGTGTACCAATCGTCATCGTCGAAGTGGTCCGCCAAGACCTTGGGCCCAGCTCTGCCGGAAACGAAGGTGGACACCGCACTGCTGAACCCGAAATCGAGTACGGAAGGAAACCCCAACTCCGACACGTAGCGGCTGTTGAAGATCGGGTCCGACCCCGACACCTCGCCGAAAAGGAGGAAGTCACGCTTCCCGAGCGCGGCAGCATGATCGAGGATCGCGGGAATGAACTCGAGCCAGAACTCGTCGTTGACGTGCCGGGCGGTGTCCACTCGAAATCCATCGACGTCGAACTCCTCGATGACACCGCGGTAGATGTCGATGAGGCCCCGCACCACCGCCGGGTGTTCGGTGAACAGGTCGTCGAGCCCGAAGAAGTCACCCAGCTGGTCGTTCTCGGCGGTGAAGTTCGTGTTGCCTCGGTTGTGGTAGTAGATCGGATCGTCGAGCCAATCCGGGTTCTTGATCGCGGCGTCAGCCGGGGTGACGAAGACCGGGGTGTAGGGGAACGAGACCCCACGGTCGAGGTCGGGAAACACGTTCGTCCCGACGTAGTCGACTACGTCGAACTCGATGCCGTTCGCGTCCCGGTACGGAGCGAACTTGATGCTTCGATACGACGAACCGGTCTCGGCAAATGAGATCACGTCCGCGGTGTGGTTCACCACGATGTCGAAGAACACCTTGATGCCGACCTCGTGCGCAGCGTCGATGAACCCCCGCATCTCGGCGTTGTCTCCGAAATGCGGGTCGATGGCCTCGAAGTCGACGATCCAATAGCCGTGATAGCCGGCCGAGGAGTTGGCGACCGTGCCCCGACCCTGGACGGCTCGATTGACGAAAGGGGGGGTGAGCCAGATGGCGGTGATGCCCATTCCCCGCAGGTAGTCGAGCTTCGACTCCAGCCCGGCGATGTCTCCACCGTGGAAGTACCCCTTGTTGGTTGCCAGAAAGCCGTGCACCAGGGGATCGTCAGCACTCGATCCTCCGGTGTCGTTGGCCGTCGACCCGTTGAAAAAGCGATCCACCATGACGAAGTAGATCACCTCGTCGGTGGACACCCCCCAGAAGGGGATCAGTTCCGCGGGCTCCGGCCCCGCAACCACCGTGGTCGAGGTTGGTTCGCCGGTGTCACCGGTCGTCGATGGGGTCGTCGAAGTTGGGCTCGTCGTCCCCGAGCACCCGGCCGACAGCAGTACTGATGCAAGGAGGATTGCCGCCAGAGGACGCACATCCGCATCCTACGAGGGCGCTCCGACGGGCGCCCCGGTCATCGGGTTCTGGCGCACGGAGGTGCTGGACCTGATGCACCGCCGCGACCATCCCCGCGCCCTGTCGAGTCCTCCCCGCGCTTGAGCGCTCGGCCAGCCACGTCGGCCGTTCGCTCACCGGGCGCTTGCTGCCGCCATCGCCGCTCCGACCAGCCCCGCATCGACACCGAACCGGGCACCGAGCACCGGAGTCGGCCGCCGGTGTTCCCTTCCCGGTATCGCCGACGCCATGGCGGCTCTCGCCGGACCCAGAACGGGCTCTCCGATCGCCCCGACGCCGCCGCCGATGACGACTACGTCGGGATCGAAGACGGCGACCAGACCCCCCAGCCCCCTTCCCAGAGCGGCCGCCACCTCGCAGGCTAGGGCGCTGCGCTGCCCCACGCCGCAGACGAAGATGATGGGCACCTCGCGGCTCAGCTCGTCCTTGCGTTGCATGAAGCCCGTCACCGGGTTGA
>Ga0209751_10005018_pt1 | contig 12561 bp, 10 predicted proteins | sample RifCSP13_1_FD_184019 | JGI IMG/M metagenome (GOLD analysis project Ga0209751, IMG submission 184019) | Soil microbial communities from Rifle, Colorado - Rifle CSP2_sed 13_1 (SPAdes) (version 2) | ecosystem: Environmental > Terrestrial > Deep subsurface > Rock core/Sediment | place: Rifle... | reverse complement strand
GTCGGAGACGGCCGCGACCAGTTCGGGCGCATCGTGGGGTACGCCTACCGGGGTGCCACCAACCTGAACCAGTGGATGCTGGCACAGGGTGGCGCCATCGCGATGAGTACCGATCACGAGCTGTTCTCCGACTTCATCGCTGCCGAGCAGGACGCCGTGTTGCGCGGCGTCGGGCTGTGGGCGCCGGGGGTCTGCACCGTAGCGGGGGGCTCCGCCGTCTTCATCTTCGAGGTCGAATTCGATGCCCCGGGCCGCGACGACGAGAACCCCAACGCCGAGTTCGTGGTGCTGGGAAACGATGGCGAGGCCGTCGACCTGACCGGTTGGATCCTGCGCGATGAGTCGTCGTCACACCGCTACGAGTTTCCCAACGACACCACGATCGGAAGCGGCGCCTTCCTGATCATCCGCTCCGGCTGCGGCGCGGACACCATCGAGGAGCTCTACTGGTGTGAGCCCGGTTCCGTGTGGAACAACACGGGCGACACCGCCATCCTCGTCGACGAATCCGGGGCCTTTGTGTCGCGTTTCCGGTATCACGGGGACTGAGGTGCGACCCAACGACACCCTGGGGCGCCCGCTCCGCGATCTGCGGATCTCGGTCACCGACCGCTGCAACTTTCGCTGCACCTACTGCATGCCCAAGGAGGTCTTCGGCCGCGAATACGAGTTCCTGGCCAGGGACCTGCTCCTCACCTTCGAAGAGATCGCTCGCCTGACGCAGGTCGCGGCGAGGCTCGGCGTGTCCAAGGTCCGCCTCACCGGCGGCGAGCCGCTGCTGCGCAAGGGCCTGCCGGACCTCGTCTCCATGCTGGCGGCCGTCGAGGGCGTCACCGATCTCACCATCACCACCAACGGATCCCTGCTCGCCCGCGACGCCGCCGCCCTCGCCGCCGCCGGACTGCACCGGGCCACGGTGAGCCTCGACTCGCTCGACGATGCGACCTTCATGGCGATGAACGACGTCGGGTTCCCGGTGGCCCGGGTGCTCGAGGGTATCGACGCGGCCGCGGCCGCCGGGCTCGGGCCGATCAAGGTGAACGTCGTGGTCAAACGGGGCATCAACGACGGGGGCGTGGTCGACATGGCGGCGCACTTCAAGGGCAGCGGCCACATCGTCCGCTTCATCGAGTACATGGACGTCGGCCACAGCAACGGGTGGCGGCTAGACGACGTCGTGCCGGCCGCCGAGATCGTGGCGGCCGTCTCGCGGCGCTTCCCGCTCGAACCGATCGCCCCCAATTACCCCGGCGAGGTCGCCAACCGGTATCGGTACCGCGACGGCACCGGGGAGATCGGTGTGATCGCCTCGGTCACCCGCCCATTCTGCGGAGGATGCACCCGGGCTCGGTTGTCCGCCGAGGGGAAGCTGTACACCTGCCTGTTCGCCACCGGCGGACACGACCTGCGCGCCCTCCTGCGGGGAGGCGCCTCCGATGACGACCTCGACTCCGCCTTGCGGGCGGTGTGGACGGCCCGCACCGATCGGTACTCGGAGATTCGTTCCGAGGCGACCGCCGGATGGCAGAAGGTCGAGATGTCTTACATCGGGGGGTGACGCACCTAGCGGTGTCCATGGAGTACCGTGCCGCCGATGGACTCCCCCGAGCGGATCCGACTCGGCAAAATGACCAACCCCGTCCGGGGGATCCTCCACGGATCGGCCGCGTTGCTCTCGCTCGTGGGGGCGATTCTGCTGCTGACCCTCACCCCCGGCAGTACCGGCCGCCGGCTCTCCCTGCTCGCCTTCGGACTCAGCCTGGTGGCGTTGTTCACCACGAGCTCGCTGTACCACTCGATCCCGTGGCAGGGGGTGTGGAAGAGGCGGATGCAGAAACTCGACCACACCATGATCTACGTCCTGATCGCCGGAACCTTCACCCCGATCGCCGCCATCGTGCTCGACGGATGGATGCGGTGGGGAACCCTCGTGGTGCAGTGGGGCATCGTCGCCTTCGGCGCGATCCACAAGGCGCTCTCCCGGAATCCGAAGCACTGGGCATCGGTGGCGCTCGCCACCACCCAGGGTTGGCTGGCGTTGTTCCTGCTGTGGCCGCTCTCCCACCGCCTGCCGGGCGAGCCGCTGGTGCTCATGGGAATCGGGGGGGTGTGCTACACCATCGGGATGTTGTTCCTGGTCACGGGGCGACCCCGGTTGTGGCCCCGGGTGTTCTCCTACCACGAGGCGTTCCACGTCCTGGTGGTGGTCGCGGCCGCGGTGCACTTCGCCGCCATCGCCGGCTACGTCGCTCGCTACGGCATGTAGGGCCCCGACACGCAACGTCCCGGGCGGTTCCGCTCAGGTCCGCTCAGGCGGGGGACATCCCCATCCGGCGTTCGAAGACCTCGGCCTTGTGCATCACTGCCGCGGGGATCTCCATGACCTTCTGCTGCAGTTCCCGGGCGCGCGACGTCAGCCCGGTGAGGTTCTCGATCCCCCAATCACGGATCAGCGGCAGCAATACCCGGTCGTGGTGGATCCGGAGGTTGTAGACGCCGGCGCGGGCCATGTCGACGGCCCGTCTCACGAATCCCGGGATCGACGTGCCCGGCATGGCGAAGTTGGTGAACACCCGATGCATCGCTTCGAGCATGGTCTCCGGCTCCTGCTCGAGGAGTGCCGCAGCCACCCCCCGGTAGAAGAGGAAGTGGTGGTTCTCGTCGGCGGCGATTCGCGCCATGATCTCGTAGGCCACCGGGTCGTCGGCGAGTTTCCCGGCGTTGCGATGACTCACCCGGGTGGCGAGTTCCTGCGCCGAGGTGTAGACGAACAACGCGGCGAGGTCGGATCGACCCGTGTGATGCCCGGCCTCCATCGTGCGCAGGCGGTCGTCCTCGAGTGCACGCGGATCGCAGTTGCGCGAGGTGAGTAGGTATGAGCGCAGCGCGATCGAATGCTGGCCCTCCTCGGCCGTCCACAGGTGGGTCCACCGCTCCAGCGCAGATTCCTCCGGCATGTGCGAGGCGATCTCGGCGTGGTAGTAGGGCAGGTTGTCCTCGGTGAGCAGGTTGAGCACCAGCGAGGTGCGCACCTCCGGCGAGAGGCTCGCCTGCGACTCGTCCCAGGGCTCATCGCGGTAGCTGCGGCCCTGTTCCCACGGAACGAATTCGTGGGCGTACCAGTGCTGGCGACGCTCCCGGTGCTCCGCCATCAGGCGCTCGACGACGGGTTCGACGGCGACGACGAACTCGAGGTCTTGCTCCCTGGACACCGGATCCCCCTCGTGTGAAGGCCGGGAGAAGTCCCGGCCTTGCCACCATAGCCGGTGGGGATCGTGGAGATGTCCCAATGGTGACAGTGCCGCGATCGCCACCTGGACCGAGTTTGCCGCGGCGTGTGGAAGGGGAGCTGAGCGATCAGCGTCGACGGACGCCGCCGTCGTCGACACACCTTGCTGTGGGAGTGCTAGATTCGCGTCTCGGTCAGGGGGTGGCATTGCGAGTGCGCATGGCGGCAATCGCGGCGGCGCTGATCCTCGCGGCATGCGCCGATGACACCACGAGATCTACACCGGGCACGACCACCGGAAGCGGCGCCGACACCACGACCTCGACCAGCGCCCCTGCCACGACGACCACCACCATCCCACCGGCCGTCTCGATACCGGCACCGCTCCCCTTGCAGGTGTTCGCCTTCGACGGCACCCCCGCGCCGGAGTCGGGTTTCACCATGACCCTGTTCGTCGGGAGCCCGTTCCGGGTCGCCATCGGCGCTGCCCGCGGCTTTCCCGAAGGCTGCGTCGGTCTGAGCGTGTTTGCCACGGACCACATCAGTACCTACTTCGACGGCTACGTTCCGACGACAGCCGGTGGGTGCGATGCAATGACGGGCACCGTGCCGATCGATGAGCAGTTCGTGATCGCACGCACCGATCGGTCGATCGTCGTCCAGCTCGGCGATCCTCCACCGATGCCCTTCTTCCCTGCCTTCCAGGTGATGCAGACCGACGGCGGGGGCTGGTATTCCCTGAATCTCGAGCAGCCGATCGACCCCGCAGACATCCCCGTCATCACCGCGGGGTACTTCACCCACTTCGGTGGCGATCTCTTCATGGTCCCCGAGTGGGAACCCGTGGTCACGCCGACACCCACCGGGGGATCGTGCGTTCCGGACGACCACACGCTGTGCCTCGGCGGGGGGAGATTCCAGGTGGGGGCGGACTGGACCAGCAGCGACGGCAGTGGCCGCGGGACGGTCCTCGGGGAGGGCGGCGACGAAGACGGAGCGTTCTGGTTCTTCACCCCCGACAATTGGGAGATGGTGGTCAAGGTGATCGATAGCTGTCCGCTCAACAACCGCTTTTGGGTGTTCGCGGGGGGGCTCACCGACATCGAGGTCACGATCACCGTGACCGACACCAAGGCGGGACCCGCGGCGACGCGGGTCTACACCCCGGGCCCTACCTTCCCGCCGATCACCGACACCTCGGCCTTTGCCACCTGCCCCTAGAGCAGCCGCTCCACCGTCTGCAGAAGCCCTTGAGCCCGCCTTCCCGGCTTCCTGGAACGCGCGCAGATAGGCGGGGTACATATCAGGTCCGGCGCATCCGTGCGCCGAAACATGCTGACCCGGACGCCTATCTGCGCGCGTTCGCAGCCTCGTCGATCCAATCAAGGCACTCGCGCTGGTGCGATACCGGGAGCCCGTCCCACACTCGCCGCGCCACCGGGACCATGGTGAGCGCCCGCAGCGGATCGTCCGGGCTCAGGACGCCACCCACCGCTCCGCTACCGACTTCATCTCCATGAACAGCCGGAGGTAGTCGGGCCCGCCCGCCTTGGAATTCGTCCCCGACATGTTGAATCCGCCGAAGGGCTGCACACCGACGACGGCCCCGGTGATCTTCCGGTTGACGTACAGATTGCCGACGTGGAACTCGCGGCGGGCACGTTCGATGCGGCTGCGGTCGCGCGAGTAGACACCGCCGGTGAGCCCGAATTCGGTGCCGTTGGCAATCTCGAGGGCGTGATCGAAATCGCGCGCCCGGATCACCGACAGCACCGGCCCGAAGATCTCGTGCTGGGCTAGACGAGCGCCGGGATCGATGTCGGCGAACACCGTCGGCTGGATGTACCACCCGCCGTCGAGGTCGACGGCCGATCCCCCGCCCACCACCTTGGCCTCGCCCCGCCCCTTCTTGATCTCCTCGAGGATCGCGGTGTGCTGGGCGACCGAGATCACCGGGCCGAGCGGGTGGTTCTCCTCGGGGGAACCGATCCGCAGCGACCCCGCTCCCTCCACCACGCGGTCCAGGACCTCATCGTGGATCTCGGAGACCAGGATCAGCCGCGATGCCGCCGAGCACTTCTGCCCCTGGAAGCCGAAGGCCGATCGCACGGCATCGGCTGCCGCCGCCTTCAGGTCGGCGGTCTCGTCGACGATCATGGCGTCCTTGCCGCCCATCTCCATAAAGGCCCGCTTGAGCCACTTCTGACCCGGGACGACCTTGGCCGATCGTTCCGCGATCCGCAGGCCGACGTCCTTGGAACCGGTGAAGTTGATGAACCGTGTCATCGGGTGGTCGACGAGGTAGTCGCCGATCCGGCCGCCCGGGCCGGGGACGTAGTTGATCACCCCGGGGGGCATGCCCGCCTCGGCGACCATCTCCATCCAACGCGCCCCGATGATCGGCGTGTTCGACGCGGGTTTGACGACGATCGTGTTGCCGGCGAGCACCGGCCCCATCGTCATGCCGATGAGGATCGCCCCCGGGAAGTTCCACGGCGGGATCGCCACCCCGGCCCCGATCGGGATGAGGTGCGACTCGTTCTCCTCGCCGGAGACCTGCACGACCTCGAGGGGCTCGGCGAGACGCACCGCTTGGCGGGCGTAGTACTCCACGAAGTCGATCGCCTCGGCGACGTCCGCCTCGGCCTCCAACCAGTTCTTGCCCGCCTCGAGGGTCTCGATCGCAGCGAGTTCGTACTTGTTGCGGCGCATGATGGCGGCGAGCTTCACGCCGATCCGGGCCCGCTCTCCGGCGGATCGCGCCGCCCAACCCGGGAAGGCGGCCCACGCCGCTCGCAGCGCACGCTCCGCCTCCTCGACGCCGCCCGCGGCGATGACGCCCACGACCTCGGCGGGGCGTGCCGGGTTGACGCTGGTGATCGTGGCTCCGGTCTCCAGCCATTCTCCGTCGATGACCAGACCGTACGAGACGCCGAAACGGGCCCGGACCCCGGCGAGGGCGAGCTCGTACGCGGCCTTCTTCGCGGGGTCGGTGAAATCGGAGTACGGCTCGGGGAAGTACGGCTGGAACATCGACACTCCTCGGGTGCGGGCGGGGCAAGTATCGCGCTCCTCCGCCGGGGGCGTCACCCGATCGGCCTCGACTCCTCGAGGTCGTGGCGCGGCGGCGCGGGATGCTCCGCCGGGCATCTTGTCACGGCATCGACGCTCCGGCGGTGAGATCCGCCGCCGACCAGTGGCGCGGAGCGTCGTCGACACCCTCGAGCACCAGGCGGGCGACCACCAGAAAGACGATGAGAGCGCCGAGCGCGACCTCGCGGGGCAGCCCGGCCACGGTCACGATCACCCCCCAAACCAGTGGCCCGAGGAAGGTGGCGAACCGCCCGACGGTGGCGTACAGACCGTAGAACTCGCCGAGGTATCGAGGGGGAGAGATGCGCTGCATGTACACGCGGTCGGCGGCCCAGGTGGCGCCGAGGGCGAGACCGCCGAGACCCCCGAGCGGCCAGGCCAGCGCCTTGGCCCCGGTGGCGCCGGCGATCACCCCGATGGTCATGGCCACCATCCATAGGTAGAGCACGGCGTGCAGCAGACGGCGGGGCCCGTAGCGATCGACGTACCGCCCCCCGACGAAGCCGCCGAAGATCGCCGCGGTGATCGCCGCGGTGAGGAGGAGCTGGAGGTCGCTCGAGGTGAAGCCGAGCTCCTCCTTGGCGTAGATGGTGAGGTACCCGCCGATGAGCGTGTTGACCGCATCCGTGTAGAGGAACCTGCCGACGAGGAAACGGGCGACGCCGGGATAGGTACGCGCCTTGCGCCACGAGCCCGCCAAACGGCGAATGCTCGACCGCAGCGTCGGGGCCGGGCCCGGCTCGGGTGTCCGGGGACGCTCCCGCACCCAGAGGAATGTCGGGATGGCGAAGAGGAGGAACAGGACCGCGATCACCCGGAACACTGCGGCATGCCCCTGCTCGTCGAGGAGCAGCGCACCGACGGCAACAGCGACGAACGAGCCGAGGTAGCCCACGGCGATCCCGATCCCCGAGACCAGGCCGACGTTCTCGGGCGTGGACACGTCGGGGAGCATGGCGTCGTAGACGATCGAGCCCAGGTTGAACCCCACCAGCGCTATTGCGAAGAGGGCGAGCGACCCCACCACCCCGATGGAGGCGAGGAAGAACGTCGGAACGATCGCCACCACCGTCATCGGCACCAGGTAACGCACCCGGGTGCCGCGATGGTCGCTTCGTGCCCCGATCCAGGGTCCGAGGAAGATCACCACCACCATGGCGACGTCGACCGCAACGGTGAGTGCGAGATCGGCGGTATCGCGTCCCCTCAGCCACCCCGGGAGCTCACCCCGGTGATCGGTGAGCCACTCGGCGAAATACAGCGACCCGACGCCCAGGGCGAAGATCGTGTTGGCGAGGTCGTAGATCGCCCACGAGGTGACGCTGAGACGGGTCGGGTGCCAGGTGGACTCCACCGGCCGCAAGGTACCAGCCGGGTTCCCGGCGCTGCGATCGGTGGTGGCGTCAGGCGGCGGCGGGAAGCGCCGGACCGCAAAGCCCGCAATCCGGCTCGGGGCAGCGCTCGACGCTCTCGGCGTCGAGCGCTGCCAGGGCCTCCCTCGCAGCCGTCAGGTCATCCGTCGGGCGCTGCTCGGGGATTCGGTTCGTCTTCATGCTCCTGAACGTACGACGCGGGTGTGACACGTTTCGTTCGTTCAGAGTTGCAGGCGTATCACCTGAGGCTGGCAGCGTCGCCCAGCCCGGACCTGATCCTCACAGTCACCCGAGGGTGGGCCTTCCGTTTCTCCCCCTCGGCAGGGAGGAGTACCCGAGGGGGGCAGTCGGCGGCGACACGACGCGTCGAACCTGACGGGTTGCCCCCTCCGGCCCTTCGTGCCACCTCCCCTCCCCGAGCGTGCGGGAACCCGAGGGGGGCGCCCGACCGGCCCGCTCGGAGGGTCTGGGAAACCTGGAGGCCTACCGGCTTGCGTATACCTCGGCGTACTCCCAGGCAGGAGCACCGTCTTCGACGTACACGTACTGTTCGAACGGCCACGTGTCCCCCGTCCCATAAACCGATTTGGTTGCGGCAAAGAGCGGAGATCCGCCCTCGTTGAAGAAGACCAGGGTCAGCGTCGCGTATTCGTTGTATTCGGTGAAGGTCGTGTGGATTTCGCCCGTGACGTACACCTCCCCGAGGGGACAGCAATCGACTTGCAGGCCCGTGATGGTGGGGCGTTCCGCCTCTGTGAACTCAGCCGCGTCGAAGTTGACCGCGATATCTGCCGGCTCGGCCCTGGGTTCACGAAGCGTGACGCCGAGGTAGTTGGTGCCGGGGTAGAAGATCAGATCGTCGACGTTGTCGGTGTCGAGCACTGCCCCCGAGTCGATCCGGTACTCGATCCGTACGGGGTTCACAACGATGGGACCCGATGCGGTGCTCTCGATGATGATTACGCCGGCCCAGGTGAATTCACCCATATGGCCGGCGAAGCCCTCGACGGAGAGTGAATCAGCCGCGAGAGGCTCAGTGGTTGTCGTCGTCGGGGGGAGCGTGGTCGTCGTCGGGGGGAGCGTGGTCGTCGTAGTCGCGATGGTTGTGGCTGGTGGCTGGGTGGTCACTACCTGCTCGGACGTGGTCGATGCGCTGTTCCCAACGGTCGAACTCGCTCGGTCCCCCTGGACACTCTGGCCACCCCCGCATCCCTGCGCTGCGACGAGAGCAGCAACCAGGGCCAACATCGTTCGTCTCAACAGTCCTCCCCCAGCCGTGAGCGTGGACCCTACACAACGGGGCGGCGACCGTAAGAGGCTGAGACGATGCCTCTGCCCGTTGGGGAAAACCCGAGAGGTCATCCTCTACTTGAGTATGCAACGAAACTCGCCACGGTGCCCGGGCCTGTGCGGGGTCTCTTCCGATGTGGGGGATGGGTGCGGGGTGGTCTTCGGGGGCGACGGTTCCGAGGTGGCGTAGGGGTCCCCGCCCGTTCTGACAGATGGGGGGCTGCCGCGGGACCGTCGTTGGGACGGTTCTCACACACTCCCCTCCCCCAGCGGGCTCTCACCGGAGGAGATCCAACACCTCGGCATCGCTCACCTGGTCGAAATCCCCGTAGAACTCCCCCACCGCCCCAAACCACCGGGGCTGCAGCGGGCACACCATCTCGTCCACTCCGACGGTGAGGGCGGCGATGGTCTCCGGAGGCCCCACCGGCAGGGCGCACACCAGATGGGAGGGCCCGCCCCGGGCGACGTGGGCGAGGGCGGCCCGCAGGGTCGCTCCGGTGGCGACCCCGTCGTCGGTGACCACCACGGTTCGCCCGTCGACCGGCGTCACGGGACCGAACACCTCCTGGCGACGCCGCACCTCGGCGACGGCTGCGGCGACGATCCGCTCACGGGTGGCGTCGTCGATCTGGAGGCGCTCGATCAGCCCGGCGTCGAGCAACGGGATGCCATCCGGGGTGACGGCTCCGACTGCCAGCTCCGGGTTCTGCGGAGCACGCACCTTTACCGCGGTGAGCACTCCGAGATCGCCGCCGATCGCGGTGGCGATCTCGGCCGCGACCACCACTCCGCCCCGGGGGATGCCGAGCACCAGCGGGTCTCGCCCGACGAGGTGCTCGAGCAGGCCGGCGAGGACCAGCCCGGCCTCCCTGCGGTGGCGATACCCGGCCACGGGACCAGAGTACCGGCGGCGCGTTCACCACCCGCCGGTACCCTCGCCACCGTGCGACGCCTGCTCCTGGTGGCCAATCCCGCCGCCTCCGGCTTCACCGCGATGCTCCACCGTTCGGTGGTGGGCATCCTGCGACCACGATTCGACGTGACCCCGATTTGGCCCGATGGACCCTGGGAGGCCGAGGCCGCCGCCGCCGCCGCCGCCGCCGACGGCGTCGATGTGATCGCGGCCATGGGCGGCGACGGCATCGTGCATCGCGTCGCCAACGGCATCGCCGGGACCGGAGCATCCCTCGCGGTGATCCCGGCCGGAACCAGCAACGTGTTTGCCCGCCTCACCGGCTATCCCCGGCGGGGAGTTGCGGCCGCCGAGGTGATCGCCGCGTCCCGCACGGTGCGGATGCTCCCCACGGCGCGGATCGACGCGGTTGGCCCCAACGGTCCGATCGGCCGCATCGCCATCTTCGCCACCGGGGTCGGGTACGACGCGGACGTGATCCTCGAGTCCGAGCGGCGCCCCCTGCGCAAGGTGGGGGCGGGCACCCTCCATTACGGCCGGAGCGCCCTGCGGGTGGCGATCGGCACCTACCGGCGCCGCCGTCCGGACCTCACCGTGACCGTCGATGGATCGACACAGCGGGCGGTGACGGCGATCGCCCAGGTCCACGACCGGTTCACTTTCTTGGGACGACGCGCCCTGACCCTGTCACCGGAGGGAGGACCGGCGGCGATTGTGGTGCGACGGGCGACACCGCTGCGGCTGGTGCGCGTCGTCGTCGCCGCCGTCCGTCACCGCGACCCGGGCACCGTGCCGGGGGTGAGAGTGTGGCATCCCTTCTCGAGCCTCACCGTGACCGCCGACGGCGTCGTCGGTTTCGAGGCCGACGGCGAATACTTCGGCGAGGTCACCTCCCTGACGCTGGCGATCGCACCCGGCTCGCTGCGCCTGCTCGCCCCTCGGGCCTCCTAATCGGAGATCCCGATGCCGAGGCGCGCCTCGGCCATCGACGCGTCGACGGCGAGGCCGGCGACGACTGCGGACAGCGAGGCGCGTTCCCAGAGCAGCTTGCGCAGCGGCGCGCCGATCCGCCCCTGGAGCTCGCCATCGAGCACGACGGCGGCACGGGAACGCCGGTCGGCCTCCGCCGCATGCCTCCCCGCGATCCGGGGCACCGCTCCTTCCATCGCAACCACCGCGGCCCGGACCTCCGCCTCGACCCGATCCGGGTTGAACACCTGCCGGGTGCGCAGCCCGAACGCGCCCCCGGCGGCAGCCGAGATCGCCCCGACCATGTGCTCGACGGAACGCAGAGCCTCCTCGAGACCGCCCACCGTGGGGCCCTCGGCAGACAGTGACGCCACCACCGCGACGCGGACCCGATCCCACCGCTCTTCGAAGTCCAGGGAACCGCCCGTCCCCACCCCCGTCACCGCGGCCACCTTCCGGGCGGCGGCACGGGCCTCCTCGACCACCCTGCCGAGGTGGACCTTCTTTTCGTCGAGGCGCGAGGTGAGGTGGGCGAACAGTGCGTCGATGCCGAGACGGGGTCCGATCGGAGGGTCGGCCGCCGCCTCGAACACGACGGGCCGCCGGATCCCGTCCGCCTGGAGCACCTCGATCAGGTGGTCGCGCATGATCCCGCGCTCGTCGGTGGGGACCCGGTCGATCTGATTGAGGACGAAAACCATGCGTTCGGCCGCGGGGGCGAGAGGGACGATGAAGTCGCGGTGGAGCGATCCCTCGGCGTACTTGAGGGGATCGAGCACCCACACCCCGACGTCGACCACCGGGAGCACCGACTCGACCCGACGGCGGTGCCCCGCCTCGACGCTGTCGACGTCGGTCATGTCCAGGATCGCCATTCCGGGCACGCGGCTCTGCACGACCCGGCGGGTGATCTCGAGGTCGTCGAGGAGCGTGGCGAGGGCGGGTTCGGCACCCGACGGGATCCAGGCGAGCGGCTCGGTGGTGTGGGGACGCACCGGGCTCGTCGAGGCGACGTGCTCACCTGCAAGGGCATTGAGGAGGCTCGACTTGCCGACGCCGGTGCCTCCGAGCAGGGCGGTGACCAGTGTCGCTCCGAGATGACCGGCGCGGTCGCGGGCGCTCCGGGCGGCGCGGCGCGCAGCCTCGAGGTCGTCGGGATGCAGGTGACCGTCGGCGAGACCGACCACGAGGTCGAGCCCATCGACGATGTCGACGACATCGGTCACGGCCGCTCCTCCACGTTCAGCTCGGCGAGGATGCCCCACGGCGTCCCCGGACCCAATCCCGCCGTGAACCGCACCGCATCGGCGGCCACGATCCCGGCGAGTTCCTCGTCGAGCCGCTCGGCGGCCGCGGCGACGAGTCCGGGATGGCGTTCCAGCATGCGGCGCTCCTTGCGGCGGGGGCTGTGCCCGGGATCGAGCACGGATGCCCGGGTCGCCCTCACCAGTCGCTCCGCCCGGCGGCCGCGAACGGTCCTCCCCCCGAGCTCGGCGGCGAGCCGGGGGATGTCGGACTGCCACCACTCGATCCGCTCCCGCGCCGCCGCGGGTGTCTCGCTTCCGTGGGTGAACAAACCCCGGCCGAGCCCGGCCCCGAGCAGCTCCCACCGGTCGGCGGAGCGCACCGCAGCGCGACCCGCCCGCCGTGCCGCCGCCGAGCCGAGCGCCGCCGCCAGTGCCCCGGGATCG
>Ga0209751_10005017_pt1 | contig 12561 bp, 6 predicted proteins | sample RifCSP13_1_FD_184019 | JGI IMG/M metagenome (GOLD analysis project Ga0209751, IMG submission 184019) | Soil microbial communities from Rifle, Colorado - Rifle CSP2_sed 13_1 (SPAdes) (version 2) | ecosystem: Environmental > Terrestrial > Deep subsurface > Rock core/Sediment | place: Rifle... | reverse complement strand
CGTGCCTTTACCGGGTGTTGATACCAGCCAGATTTTTCCACCCTGCATGTTTACCAGATGCCGGGTGATATTGAGGCCCAATCCCGTCCCTGTAGTATTCCGGACTTCAGGATTCTCCGATCTGAAGAACTTTTGAAAGACCTGGGATTGATCTGCTGGTGAAATACCGATACCGGTATCGCTGACATCGATTTGAACGACGTCCGTTTCACTGCCATCATCATAGCTGGTGGTGAGCCTGGCGGCGATGCCAATGCTGCCACCTTCAGGCGTGTATTTAATGGCATTGCTCACCAGATTAGTAACAATTTGCGTCAAACGCTGATAATCCCCCCATAACAACGGTAAATCTTCAGGAAGATCGACAGTAAAACGCTGTTGTTTTTGGTCAATCTGAGCCCGGATGGTTCTATCGACCTCTTCAACTACCTTTGAAAATGAGACTGCGCTAAATTCAAGGCGCAATCTGCCGGTCTCGATCCTGGAGATATCGGTCAGATCTGAGACCAGAGTCGCCATCCGGTTCGTATTTGAGCGGATGATGTTTAAAAAATCGGCCTGGGCAGTGTTAATGGAGCCAACGGCTCCTTGAGCAAGTAAATCGGTGTAGCCCCTGATCGAGGTCATCGGTGTTTTCAACTCATGGGATACCAGTGAAATGAAATCACTCTTGGCAATGTTGGCAGCTTGAAGATCCGCATATAGTTGGGCGTTGGAAATAGCAATTGCTGCGTGATCGCAAATTCGGGTGAGAAATGTGATTGCTTCTTCTCCAAATGCGTTCTGGGCTTTGCTTTCCAGGATCATCAAAGCAAGCACTTCGGATTGGCGCCTGATGGGGATTAATATCTCCGTTTTTGCCTCGGGTAGATACAGCTCATCCATTGCTGCGACTAACGTTGAACCATTATGCTGGTCGTGATTCGAGTCAACCGGACTTCTCTTTATCCGCCAGTATCGATTTTCCTGGTTGGCGACCAAATCAAGTTTTACCGGTTGACCTTGTGCCAGACTATTGAGAGTGGCTTCGTCCGTCAGTTTAACGATGTACGGATGTGAGTCGCCAATTTCGGATGGTATATCAGGCATTTTCGTATAGCCAATATATTTAATGACGATAAATGACAGGCTGGCTTCCTGGAGATATAGATCAGGGATACATATAATCCCCGCATCCGCTCCAGCCTGGCGCAAAGACCACTCCAGAGTGATCTCCAGCGAGCGGGTTAAATCCAGGTTTGTACTTAGCTCGCGGTCGACGCGTTGCATGATGGATAATTCCTCCACGCGTGAGCGGAGGGCTTCATCCGTCTGAGTGTATAATCTGGCGTTCTCAATTGCTATGGCCGCCTGGCTGGTAAAAGTAGCGAGCAGTTCCTGGTCGTCCTGGGTGAATGGTGAACCGTCTTGTTTGTTGATCACCTCGATCACGCCCAGTACTTTCTCCTTGATTTTCATGGGCACTACCAGGACATCCCGGGTGACAAAGCCGGAGCCCTTATCGGTCTCGCTAAACCAATATTCTGATTTACGCACATCATTGACAATCAATGGGTTTCCTGATTGGGCTGATTTACCCGCAATTCCGGTACCTGGGAGAAGACGTTGCCCGATAAGATAATCAGCGACCGGTCCCGCAGTTACTTCAAATATCAGCTCGCCGGTCTGGTCGTCCACCATGAACAGGCTGCCTGCCCCGCAGTTTAATATATGAGTAGAACTCTTCATAATTTGATTGAGCAAGGGCTTGATCTCGAGGGTCGAAGTCAGGCTGCGCCCGATCTCATTAAGAGTAGCCAATTGCAACGCTTTGCTTTCGGTTTCCGCCAGCAACCTGGATTTGACTATTGCTCCTGCAGCCTGGTCTGCGATCGCCTGGAGTAAATTAATTTGCTGCTGGGTGTAAACAGTGGACGGATCTCGGCTGCCCATGCTTAGCGATCCAATCGTTTTTGCGCCGGCGTTCAGGGGTACACCTATCCAGGCAAATAAACCTGGGGCATCTGGCAGCACAGCCTGCCGACGACATTCATCCTCATAATCGTTGGTCACCAATGCGTGCTGGTTTCGAATGACCAGCCATTCCAAACCGCTATTGGCTGGAATTGGCAGATTTTCGCGCTCTGGGTATCTCTCATTGTCCTGGATAAAAAATGCATGATAACCAATATCTTGTCCCTGCTGGGCTAACGTGACCCTGAAATCGCGGGTGCTGATGACCTGGCTTGTCTGAGCGAAGATCAGCTCGAGTATGTCGTCATAAGCGATAGTAATGCTCACTCCCTGAGCAATGCGGGAGAGCACATCCATCTCGCGAACACGCTGTTCAAGATTGATAATGACCTGAGATCGCTCGATTGCCAAGGCTGCCTGGTCACAAAGTGATTCCAGGTAGCTGAAATCTGTGCTTGTATAAGGTTGTGCAGATTGGCGCGCTCCGAGGGCGATCCATCCTGCCAGGCGTTCCTGGCTCGGGAGGGGTATAAACAGATGGGCGCCTAACAGGGATAGGCGGGCCCGTTCTGCCTGCGGAAGAGAAGTTGATATATTGGAGCTGCCGAGATCAATGGAACCTTTACCCTGTGACAATGCCTGGACAAATGCGCTGCTGCTTGAAAAGTGCAAATCCGTTGTTGGCTGATTTTCCAGCCCGATATTCGTCACGAACCGTTCGATCAAAGGGTCAAACACAAAGATATGCATTTGAGAGGGATGAAAATCACGCCTTACGTACTCACCCAATGTGTTGACAATCGTGGAGATTTCGCTGGATTGAGTAAGATCTCGGCTGAAAGCTTGCAGTCGCTGGGGATAATTTTTTTGGCCGCGGTGAAACACCGAATCGATCCGGTTTTGAAGTAATTGACGAATTGGGTTGAATAAAATCGCCATGATAAACACGATAAGTCCGGAAACCAGGAGCCGGTCGGAGGTTCTCAACAAATCGCCTGCGATCATACTGAGGCCGCTAACAGCCAGGGCATAGCTGGCGACCACCAGGACGGAGAGAACGGCATATTGGGTGATTTTGCTGATGAGCTTGCTAACGAGCTTGCTCGAGAGCATTACAGATTGCTTTTTCATAGGCTTCATGAAATATGATTTCCAGGGGATGCATATTTTCTCAGATAGTCCTGTGCAGCAGCCTGATGGCCGACATCATGGTGCGCTTTCTCTGACATATACCATTTATGCTCTAATACCTGGCAATATAATTCGGGCAAATTCATATCCGGTCTGATCAGGGGGGTAATGGCGCTCAACGTAGGCTCGTAGATATTCTTTAACCAATGGTAAGAAGCCACACTGACCGGAACGTTCCTGTTCTCTGCAGAAGAGAGCAGCGCCCTGGTTTCGTGGATTTCATTGACCAGTTTACGCGCTTGCATCTCCTCCGCTTCCAATCCGGTTAAGCTGAGTAATTGGTCGCGATGGTAATTGCGGTCGGTGACGACAACCCGGAGGCGGAGCTGATTGCCGCCTTGGGTGGGTAGGAGCTCAACTTCTCCCACGGAATAACCCAAACTGTTGAGCGCCTGGATGCGTTCCTGAATGAGGTACTGCTCGTTTGGATTGATGATATCCTCCCAAGTGATTTGTTCCCATAGTTTTTGATAACGCAGGCGGATATAAGCGCCAACATCATGCACCGGGATGTCCGCCGGCAACTGATCTTCTGCATGCATTTCCAGCAGCTCGCCATTGATATTCTCTTCCATGATGTCTAATTCTTGATGGCGATGAGTTGGCGGGAAGTAATCCGGGAAGATTTCCAGGGTTTCGGCATCGACCAAATAAGCCTGGAGAGTACCGGCGTCACGCCGGAACAGGGTATTCGAAAGAGAACAATCTCCCCAATACACCCCAGCCAGGTGAAGCTGCACCAGCAAGCTGGACACCGCGTCCAGCAAGTGTTTCCGGTAGGTGATCAGACTGCTACTTTGAAAGAGCGTCCGATAAGGGATGGAGTATTTTAAATGATTGGTGATCAGGATGCTTCTGGGGGAATCTAAAGTATTGGTTTGCACATGGCCCACGGGGATGACAGCCGGCAACCGCATATCCTCGAGTCCGGATAACGCCAGATACTCTTTCTCCGCGACAGCAAGAGGTAGTTCCTTTAATGCATATACTGCGCCATCGATATTCACAAACAGAATCGGATGGCGTGAGACCCCTTGGGTCACTTGTACCAGGTTATTGCAGCGATCAGCCCAATCACTGACGGGATATTCCCATGGTAGATCAGCAAAATTGGGATAACCAGACCTCAACGAGGTGATAAATTCAGGATAATGTTGTACTCTGATCACGCTAATCCAGATCAATCTCCCAGATTTACTGGCAGTTCTTCGAGCCATTGGCGCTTATTGACATATTCCAGGCTTTGATGCCGGAAATACGTGTTATACAGGTTTGCATACAGCCCACCCATCTTCATCAGAACGTCATGATTGCCTTCTTCGATGATCTTGCCGTGATCCAGGACGATAATCCGGTCGGCGGCCTTCACCGTCGAAAGCCGGTGGGCGATCAGAATGCTGGTCGTGTTCGCGAGGATCATGTTCAAGGCTTGCTGGATTTGCCACTCTGTGAAGGGATCGATGCTGGCTGTAGCTTCATCGAGAATAAATATTTTGGGTCTTTGAATCAGGACGCGCATGAGTGAAACTAACTGGCGCTGTCCCATCGATAATCTCGATCCCCTTTCACCCACCTGGGTAGTGAGACCCTGAGGTAAAGACTCCACCCATTCACCATTCCCGATTTGGTAGGCGGTTTTCTCGACCTGGGAGCTGGTAATATCTTCGGAGCAGGCGTAACAGATATTTTCGACCACGCTGCCGGAAAAAAGAAATGGCACCTGAGACACAATGCCCAACTGGCGGCGATATTGAGCTAAATCAAAGCTGCGGATGTCCTGTCCATCGATGAGTATTTCCCCGCCCTGAAATTCATAAAATCGAGCGATCAATTTGGCTATCGAACTTTTTCCGGCGCCGGTGTGGCCTACAAGAGCGACAGTCTCGCCGGGTATGATACGCAGGTTGAATTTGTCGAGAACCTGCTCCCTTTCGTTGTAGCTAAACATCACATTTTTAAATTGAATATCTCCAGATAGGCGTGGAACCGGGTTGTTGGCAACTTGTACGACGGCGGCTTCCGCATCGATCAGGGCAAACACTCTTTCTGCGGCAGACAGGCCAGATTGCACCTGGGCCCAGAACGCAGACAAATTCAGTACCGGAAAGAAAAATCTGTCCAGGCTTTGGATGAACAAAAACCAGGCGCCGATAGAAACCATGCCCTGGGAAGCGCTCAAACCCCCTGCGTACACCAATATCGCCGTCGCTATACCACCTATTGCATTTAATACCGGAAAAACGAGAGCCAGCACGAAGCCGCGCTGGATATTTACCTGATAGGATTGCTTGTTCGCAGCGTCGAATTCCTTAAATATGCCGGCTTCCTGGCGAAAATTTTTAGCAATTGCGATGCCGCTGACGGTTTCCTTGATCACGGCATTGACATTCGCCATAGCGCGCATGCCGCGGCGAGTAACCTTACGCGCCAACCTGCGGAAACTGAAGGCGATAAGTAAAATGACCGGCAGGCTGGCGAATAGATATAAGGATAGCTGCCAATCAATCCCCACCATGACAACACCCAGGATGAAGGCCTGCATTACCTGGGAAAGCAGATCCGTGACCAGCAACACGACCTGACCGTAATCCTGGGTATCAGAAGTGATGCGGGAAACGATGCGCCCGGATGAGTATTCGTCGTAGAAGCTCAGGTCATGCTCCAGCGACGCCTGAAAAGCCTCTACCCGTAGTTTTAATACGATATTGGCGATAATTCGTGTAGTCGAGCGACGGCGCAGCCAGTTAGTCAGCCAGATGGTCACTCCCACGAGCAGCACAGCGCCACCTAGGACGAGAATGTTGGTTGGGCTGAGCTCTTGCTGGAGTAAATCCACACCTTTGGATACGATCCAGGGCTGAGAGGCGCCAGCAAAGCTAATCAACAACAATAAAACCACCACCCCGAGCAGAGCAGCCCGGTGAGGGATAAAATAACCTGCCATCCGGCGGACTAAATCACGGTCGGAATATTGGCGGTCATACCGCTCGGTGTCCAGATTGGAGAAAAAACCCATAAATTTTCTGCTTATTCCTTAAATATTCGCCTGTAAGCGTCGGATGTTGCCAGCAACTCCTCATGTGAGCCTTGGGCGACGATTTCACCTTTGCGCAGGACTAGGATGACATCCGCCCAACGAATCTGGGATAAGCGGTGGGTGATGATCAGTGTGGTTCTGCCGCGAGAGGCAGCGAAAATTGCGCGCTGAATTTTATCCTCTGTGGCGCTGTCAATGGAGCTGGTCGAATCATCAAGGATCAGGATGCGCGGATCGGTGAGGAAAGCCCGCGCCAGCGCCAGACGTTGACGCTGGCCTCCAGAGAGAGTCACGCCGCGCTCGCCAATCACGGTCTTGAAACCATTCGCCAGGATGGCAATAAACTCATCAACCTGAGCCTCTTTTGCTGCGTGGCTGATCTCTGCGGAGCTGGCGTCCTGCTTGCCAAACGAAATGTTCTCCTCTATGGAGCGTGAAAATAGAAATATATCCTGTTCAATGATCGAAATATTTTTCCGCAGCGCATTCAGGCTCCACACGCGCACATCGATCCCATCCACCAGAATCTGGCCCACTGTGGTGTCATACGTGCGATTGACCAGCTTGACGAGAGTCGTTTTGCCGGAGCCGGTCTGTCCCATGATGGCTACGGTTTGACCTGGCAGGACTTTGAATGAGATATTTTGCAGGGCATTTTCGTTTTCTGGATAGGCATAGCTGACATTCCGAAACTCAATTTCTCCTCGCATGGGTCCTGAGTGCCCGGCCTCATTTTGGTCGAGATAATTCTCCCGGTTCATCAGCTCGAGGATGCGCTTTGCCCCTGCCATCCCTAAAGAAACCTGGGAATAGGAAAATAATGAGACAAAGGTCGGAAATCCAAACAACTGGATCAACCCAAAATATGCTACGACCTGGCCGATATCCAACAACCCGCGGCTATATAGCAAGATAGCGTGATAGAAACCACCGGCTTCCGCCAGCCCGAGCAACAATAAAGGTAAAAATCGGGCTTCAATATCACCCTGGCGGACGAACGCATCGCGATAGCGGCTGGCGATCTTCTTGAACAGCCCTGCTTCTTGAGGTTCCTGAGCCGAGCCCTTTACAGTCTCAATCCCATCGATGGATTCCGCAAGACGGGTGTTCAATGCGCCGAATGCGGCGCGCGATTCGTCGGTGACGGGTCTTAATTCCCGCAAGTACTGCCATAGCGATAAGGCGTAAGCGATGATGTAGAGAGCCGGAACGAGCATCAGCGCAGGGTGGAAACGTGGGGCCAGAATTAAGGGCATGATCATGAAGTTGGCAGAGCCAACGACCAAGTTGATCCCCGGGTTGAACATCAGATTGATCTCTCGGACGTCATTGGTAGCCCGGGCCATCGTATCGCCAACCGGTTGTAGATTATGGAAAGTCATGCTTTTGCCAAGCAGGCTGACATATAATTCATCGCGAATGTCGCGCTCAAGCCGCTGGCTGATCAGTTCAGCGCTGAAATTCCTGGCCAATTGCAAACCGCCGCGCAGCACCTGGGTACCCGCAATCAACAATGCATACCGGATTAATGGGGTTAAATCGGTTGGATCGTCCCGGATTGTGTTGATAGCCTCGCCAATATAAACGGGCACTAGAGCAGCCAGGGCTGCATTACTCAGCGCGCCGATGAGCAGGGACACGATCAAGTACCGATAACGGGCGACGTGCGAAGATATCCAGACCACTGGTCCGGTGCGCTTCGTCGGGTACTGTTTGGAGATGCTGAACTCAACGGGGCTGGCTACACTGGACATGAGTTGCTGATCATTTCGATGGTTTTACCCTGCTCATGTTGGTAGGATACCACAATTTTCTACCCTGACAGCTAACAAACCATTCAGCCTCTCTGGGAGTTATCGTAGAAAGTCCCCGGTTTAGGTCTGGAAACCTTTATAAATATTGCGGGGTATAATCCAGGCGCGATGATCCGACACCGTTATCGCCGCATTGTGTTCTTTTTCGCCCGAGTAATCCTGGGCATCATCGTGTCGGATGTATTGTTTCCCCTCTTCGGCTTAAAAAAATGGGCAGAGGGGACGCGCCTCAATCGCTTTCGCGCCAGCGCCAGGGCTTATCGAGAGCTGGCAGTCGAGATGGGTGGGGTGCTGATAAAAGTAGGTCAATTTTTGTCCACTCGGGTGGATGTTCTCCCGGCTGAAATCACGGATGAACTGGCCCATCTCCAGGATGAAGTCCCAGCAGAAGAATACAGCAGCATCATAAGGGTTATCGAAGATGAGTTCGGCGCGTCTCTGCTGGATAAGTATGTGGAATTTGACGACCAACCCCTGGCTGCGGCATCGCTTGGACAGGTGCATAAAGCCCGAATCAGGAAATCCACCGGGGGCGAGTTGATAGAGAGTGCGGATAACAATTTACTGGATGTCGTCGTAAAGATTCAAAGACCCAATATTGAAAACTTGATCGCCACAGACCTGGCAGCGATCTTCACCGTCGGCAATTGGCTACGACACTACCGACCTATCAGCCGCAGGGCGGATGTGCCGGCTCTGTTGAATGAATTTAAGAGGATATTGTATGAGGAAATCGATTACATTTCAGAAGGGCAGAACGCAGAGACATTTGCTGTAAAATTCAAGAATGAGCCTGGAGTACGGGTTCCAGAGGTGTTCTGGACACATACCACGAAAAGGGTTCTGACGCTGGAAAATGTGTGGGCGATCAAGATTACGGATTACCCGGCAATATCTGCAGCCAGCGTCGACCGCAGCCAGGTCGCTTCCCGTTTGCTGAGAGTTTATTTTAAACAAATCTTCGAGGATGGGTTTTTCCACGCCGATCCGCATCCTGGCAATTTGTTTGTATATCCATTATTAGAACTGAGTGAAAACGCTAAGCCTGTCGATTGGCAACTCACGTTTGTGGATTTCGGCATGGTAGGCCGGGTTTCTGAGAACACAATGAGTGGATTGAGAGAGCTGTTGATCGGCATTGGCACGCGTGACACGGAGCGGGTTGTCAAATCGTACCAGACTTTAGGTTTCCTGCTGCCTGGCGCTGACCTGGAGCTTTTGGCGCGGGCAGAGGAAAAGATGTTCGAGCGATTTTGGGGGATGAGTATGACCGAGCTCCGGAATATTGACCTGAAAGAGGTGACCGAATTTGCTCGTGAATACCGCAAGCTGCTATTCAGCATGCCTTTTCAAATCCCCCACGATTTTATCCTGCTCGCAAGAACCGTTGCCATCCTATCTGGCATGTGCACAGGACTGGATCCGGATTTCAATGTCTGGGATCACATGGCGCCTTATGCGGAAAGTCTGCTATCCAGGGAGATAAAACAGGCATATACGTATTGGCTGGAAGAAGCGCGTGCTCTGTTGCGCGCTTTGCTAACAATTCCTGTAAAATTAGATGCGGTGCTGGCAAAATTGGACCGCGGTGAGCTCGCGGTACAGACACCAGATCTGATTGTCCACGCCAGCCAGTTGGAAGGTTTGTTAACACAAATTATTCGCGGAATCATTTTCGCAGCGTTTTTGCTGGGCGGTATCCAACTTCATTTAGGAGGGGAAGATATTTATGCAATACCTTTGCTGGTTTTAGCCGGAATTTGCTTAATTTGGATATTATTAGCTTTCCGTAACCGGAGGAGGAGATTATGATTTCAGATTATATCTGGATGGATGGCGAGTTTGTTCCCTATGAAAAGGCGACTATTCATTTTATCAACCCCACTTTGCATTACGGGCCCGGGGTTTTCGAAGGAATCCGCTGCTACACCACAGCCAGGGGACCAGGGGTATTTCGCTTGAAGGAGCATCTCAAGCGGTTCATTGAATCGATCCATATACTGGGTGTGAATAATTTCCCCTATTCAATCGAGGTTCTGGAGGAGGGGGTCCGTGAGACGATCAAGATCAATAAATTCGATTCCTGCTACATCCGTCCCTTGATGTACCTGGATGGACCGCTTGGATTAAATATGGACAGGTGTCGACCGCGAGTGATGATCGGCGCCTGGGAGTGGGGACCTTATCTGGGTGAGGAGGCGCAAAAAATAGGCATTCACATGATGGTAGCCTCATATACACGCCTGCACCCTAATATCAGCATGACAAAAGCAAAAATTAGCGGGAATTATGTAAATTCATTGATGGTGAAGACCCTAGCGCTGCGCTCCGGTTACGACGAAGCGGTAATCCTCGATCCACAGGGCTTTGTCGCCGAATGTACGGGTGAGAATATATTTATGGTTCGAAGTGGTAAACTGTATACGCCTCCATTGAGTACAGTTCTGGCGGGGATTACCCGGGATACGATCTTCGCCCTGGCAATGGACCTGGGCCTGGAAGTCGTCGAGCAAATGATCACCCGCGACCAACTGTATATCGCGGATGAAGTTTTTATTAGCGGGACGGCTGCGGAAATTGTTGGGGTAAGGATGATCGATTATCGCCAGATAGGGAACGGCAAGGTGGGTCTAATTACAGCCGAATTATTACGATTGTATCTGGAGAACGTACATGGCAGAGGCGCTCATTCGCTGGAATGGCTTGATTACCTCCATGGCGCCAATCCGTGAGCCAGACCAGCGAATTTTAATACATTTCTAATGCAACTTCAGCTAGCCGAGCGCATCTGATAAAATAGCGAGGTAATCGCATTTATCCGCGCGTATTGCGCCAATGCGAGATAACTTCGAGAATCAGCATACTTGATGACATTCAGTATGCCAAATCAGAATTAACCAAGGAAGATGATCTATGGTAGATCTCAGCATAACCGGCTTGTCCACGAACAAACCAGCCCAAGAGCAGGTTCAAGTATTAATCATCGGTTCTGGCCCGGCGGGGTTATCTGCGGCGCTCTATTCGGCGCGAGCAGATTTAAATCCTGTCGTACTTTCTGGGATGGAGTTGGGGGGGCAGGTCTCACTCACTTACACCGTGGAGAATTACCCGGGTTTTCCAGATGGTGTGGGGGGCGCGGAAATGGTGGAACTGTTTCAAAAGCAGGCTGAGCGTTTTGGCGCCAGGCTGGAATTTGACACTGCAACCGAGGTCGATCTCAGCCAACGCCCCTTCAGGGTGAAAACCTACAATGGCGAGTATCTGGCGAATTCTTTGATCATCACAACCGGCGCAACGCCGAGGCATTTAGGCGTGCCTGGCGAAGTAGAACTGACGGGAAGAGGCGTTTCCTATTGCGCTACCTGCGATGGATGGTTTTTCAAGGATAAAGACGTGCTGGTGGTGGGTGGAGGCGATAGCGCCCTCGAGGAGGGCCTGTTTCTTACCCGCTACGCAAATTCGATCAAGATTGTGCACCGGAGAGACGAACTGCGCGCCGGAGCAATCTTGCAAAAACGCTCCTTTACTCATCCCAAGATAGAGTTTATCTGGAACACAGTTGTCACCGAGATATTGGGTGAAAATGCGGTCAGCGGAGTCCGGATGAAAAACGTGGCAACTGGAGAGGTAGGCAAACATTCCACGGATGGCGTTTTCATCTTTATCGGTCACGACCCGAATACCGAGCTGTTCAAAGGGCAGCTCGAGATGGACGAGCATGGTTATCTGGTCGTGGATAATTTAATGCACACGAATGTGCCCGGTGTATACGCCGCCGGTGAAGTCGCTGACCCAACCTTCCGGCAAGTGGTAACTTCTGCCGGCATGGGCGCGGCTGCGGCGATGCAGGCAATACATTTTCTCGAGGAGAACTCAGAATCCGAATCGGAAATTGTCGTGCGCTCTGGATGAACCATAGCAACGGGAGATTGTCCATATGAACTACAAAGTTTCAATTATCGGGGCAGGAATGACTGGATCGACAACCGCGCACTGGCTGGCGGAAAAAGAGATTGCTGACGTAGTTCTGGTGGATGTCGTCGAGGGAATGCCGCAAGGCAAAGCGCTAGACTTATTAGAAGCCATGCCTGTGATCGGAAAAGATGTGATGGTCAGCGGAGGGAATGAATACCATATCACGGCTGGTTCGGATATCGTCGTCATTACGGCGGGGCTGCCGCGCAAGCCCGGAATGAGCCGCGATGACCTGCTCGCAGCCAACGCCGAGATCATTCGAGAGGCAACGAAGAATGCGATTCAACACTCGCCGGAAGCGATCTTTGTCGTCCTGACAAACCCTCTGGACGTGATGGCGTACCTGACGATGAAAGTGGCTGGGGTGTCTCCCCAGCGAGTAGTCGGGCAGGCCGGCATACTTGATTCAGCCCGGATGAGGGCGTTTGTGGCCATGGAATTGGGAGTGAGCGTTGAAAATGTGCATTGCTACGTTTTAGGCGGTCATGGGGACGAGATGGTCCCCCTTACCAGGCATTCAAATGTCGCCGGAATACCCCTGGAGGAAATCCTGCCTAAAGATCGACTGGAAGCGATCGTTGAGCGAACGCG
>Ga0209751_10005015_pt1 | contig 12564 bp, 7 predicted proteins | sample RifCSP13_1_FD_184019 | JGI IMG/M metagenome (GOLD analysis project Ga0209751, IMG submission 184019) | Soil microbial communities from Rifle, Colorado - Rifle CSP2_sed 13_1 (SPAdes) (version 2) | ecosystem: Environmental > Terrestrial > Deep subsurface > Rock core/Sediment | place: Rifle... | reverse complement strand
GGCAGACTCATTAGGATTTCTTATGGCGGATGATCCTTGCCGGAGAGAGCGTAGAGAAGTCTGGAGGCTCGGCCGGGAAATCGAGGCGGCCGCCAGCACCGTGCGCAAGTTCGCCGTGACCAAACCCCTCGACCCGAGAGGCATCCCCAAGGCTCTGACCGAAGGCGACGTCCGCCGGCTGGGCGAGGCTCAGGCCGGGCTCGACGACTTACAGAAGCAGCTCAACGAAGCGATCGCCACTTTGGTCCAATGTTTGCGAAGTCACGGCGAGGTGGATGGGCCGTGAGGACGGACGGCGGACGATAGACGATGGACGACGGAAGACGGGAGACCGGGGACGGGAGACGGGACAAAGGACTCAAAACACAAGACTCAAGACGCAGGACACAAGACTCAAGACACAAGACACGAGTGACAAGCTGCAAGCTGTGAGCTGTAAGCTGCAGCCTGAGGTTATAATTAGGCCATCCGCCCCCGTAGCTCAATGGATAGAGCGCCTGACTTCGAATCAGTAGGTTGTGGGTTCGAGTCCCGCCGGGGGCGCCATGATCTTTGCCGCTCGGCTCGAACCGCCAGAGGCAGAAGACCCTGACGACAAGTCAGGGTCTTTCTTATGGAGGCGGATTCTGCTATAAGAGTATTGTGGAATGCCCCCTTCCCCACCTACATCGAGCCCCCTGGGGGATTGCCCGGAGGAAGGTCGTGTCCGCGTACACGCCTCGCCGTTCACCTCCTGGCCCACTTCCCTGCCCAGAAGGCCGTGTGACATCATCGGTTCACAATAGCGGTCACCCTTGAGTCCTCGAAGTTCGCCTTTCACCCACGCCGTCACCCCTCTGGCCTTCGACCGGGCGAAGCTCCATCGAGAACGCCTCGTCCTGCAAATCCACAATACCTTGCCTCGCCGACTCATCGCCCTTGTGGCACCACCCGGCTACGGCAAGAGCACCCTGCTGGCAGACTTCGCCACTCACACCGAACTGCCGGTGGCGTGGATGCGGTTGACCTCCGCCGATCAGGATGTGATGCGTCTGGCGAACGTCATGCGGGCCTCCCTCCAGAAGCGGTTCCACCGACTCCGCGGGCAACCGGACCTCGATGCCCTCGCCGGCTCCTCTCCCGAGGGCCTGGCGCGCGCCTTTGTCGATACGATCGAGCAGCACATCCCCGAGGCCTTCATCCTGGCCATCGACGATATGCACCTCATCAACCCCTCCCCGCCGGGTCTGACCTTTCTGGACACGCTTATCCGAGAGCAGCCCGACCGGATGACGGTCCTGGCCTCCGGTCAGGAGCTCCCCGACATCTCACTGGCGACCCTGGTTGTTGACGGTCAGATGGTCGGTATCGGGGCCCATGAGCTCGCCCTGACCCGGCAAGAGTTGGGATTGCTCGCCAGGCTACGACTGGGGGATGACCTGGATGAAGTCGAGCTGGCCCGGCTTCACGAAGAAACCCAGGGCTGGATCTCCGGCATTCTCCTATCGAACACCATGCTCGGTACCGCTTCCCAGACACTCGCCCAGCGCGGCCGGCCGATGGTGTATGAGTACCTGGCGGCCGTGGTATTGGGTCAACAGCCGGATGAGGTCTCACACTTCATGCTCGACTCGTCTGTTCTGCCGGTGATGACAGTGGCGAGTTGCGACGCGGTCCTCAAACGGGACGACAGCCAGCGGCTGCTGACTCGCCTCGTGCGGGAAGGGCTGTTCGTGATGGCGACTGAACAGACTCCGCGGACTTACGAGTACCATCCGGTGATGCGGGCGTTCTTGCTGGAATCACTCAACAACAAGGACCCCGCTCGGCTTCGGACCCTCCGCAAACTCGCAGCAAACCACCTTGATCGAACCGGCGCCCACGAAGAAGCTGTCCAGCTTTATTTCGAGGCCGGTGCAGGAAAACAGGCCGCGGCTCTTATCGCCCGCTCCGCCGGCGAGATGCACCAGCGAGGCCGGGTCCAGACCCTTGAAACGTGGGTTCGGCGGCTGGACGAAGCCGGCGCTTCGACACCCGTGCCGTTCTTGTCCCTGGCGTCAACTTATACCGATCAAGGGAGGCTTGAACAGGCCGAAGCGAGTCTGCGGCGCGCCTTCCAGGTTCTTGACGCGACACGAGCATCCAAAGCAACCCGGGCGCATGCCTGGAACGCTAGAGCTCGGATCGCACTTCATCGGGGCCGCTTCCAGGAGGTCTTCGATTCGGTCGAAGAAGCCGAGAGACTCCTCGGGGGAGAGGGCACGACGCTATGGCATGCCGCAGGTATGAGGCTGCGAGCGCGAGCCATCCTCGGTTCCGGAGGCGATCCCGAGCAGGCCGAACAACTCGCAGCTCAAGCCGTCAGAGCCTTCGAGCAGTTGAAAGGGGATTACTCAATTGCCCAGGCCCTGCTCGATCTCTCGCTCATTCAGGTCACCCGCGGCAAGCCCCATGAGGCGAGTGCCACGAGTGAGCGGGCGCATACGATCCTGGTCAGGATCGGGTCTCCGCTGCCACTGGCCATCTCGTCGAACAATCTTGCCGTCTTCGCCTATCGAGCCGGTGACTACGAAGCCTCCCTTCAGCACTTCATGAGCGGTCTCCGACACGCCCGACAGGCGGCGGCGCCGGCGTTCGAAGCCAGGATCTTCTTCGGCCAGGCAGACGTGTTCTCCGACCTCGGCCTGCCCTATCAAGCCGCCGAACTATATAACCAGGGGCTTCGACTGGCGACGCAAATCGAGAACCCGGAGCTCTTGAGCTATGGCTACCTTCAGACCAGCGCCCTTCACCGGCGCTGCGGGACCAGCCGGCTGCCGCTGGTTTGGCTCGAGCGAGCCCGCGACGCCGCCGTTTCGAACGAGCAACCTTCGGGGGTCGCCATTCAGCTTGCCGCGCTGACCATGCAGGCGTCGGTCGAGAGTAGCCGGGCGCGGCTGCTGGAGTTGCTCGATCAGAGATCTCCCGCTCTCGATGCCGACCAGCGGACAATGGCATTCTATTTCCTCGGGAAACTGGAACTCGTGGCCGGCGACACCGAGAGGACACTCGAGGCATTCAGCCGCGCTCTGGAGTGGGCGGGCTCGCACGGTACCGAGCAACTGATCGCGGGCGAGCTCACCTATGACCGACAAGCCCGTGAATTCCTGGCACAGACCATGACAGACGGCCCCGTACGACAGGTTCTCCTGCAGAAGGTGGAGCTCATGCGGGCGGTCGCTCGTAAGCACCAGCAGTCGACCGAGGCCACCTCCGAAGAGGTCCAACTCCGGCTAAGAGCATTTGGAGGAGCCGAGGTTGAGCATCGAGGAAAACGCATCGCCGAACTCGAACCTCAGCCACGACAGATCCTCTTCTATCTGGCCGACAACGTACCGGCCGAACGCGACCGCCTGATGGAAGCCCTTTGGCCCGAAGCTCCCGCAAGTCGGCAGACGGCGAGCCTGTACACCGGTCTGCACTCCTTGCGTCAGGCGCTCGGCAAGGACATCATCCATATCGAGGGGCTCCTTTACCAGATAAACCCAGGTTACGTGCTGCACTACGACGTTGCCGAGTTCGAACAGGTGGCGGCCATGGCTGAAGGCCTGCCTACCGGCGATCCGCGCCGGCTGTTCGCACTGACTGAGGCGATCCACGCCTGCAACGGCGCGTTTCTTCCGGAATTCGGCTCGGAGTGGGTGGACGACCGTCGGCAGGCGCTCGAAGCGCGATTCCTTCGGCTTCTCACGGCCCATGCCGAAGAAGCCCTGGCGAGAGGCCAGCTGGGCGATGCGGTGGACAGCATCCGCCAGGCGCTCGACATCGAGCCGCTGCGCGACGACCTCAACTTGCGTTATCTCGAGCTACTGAAACTGCTCGACCGGAGGAGCGAGGCGATCGGCCACTATCAACGCTATGTACGCCTGCTGGCCGATGAGCTCGGCCTCGACCCTCCTGACCCGTTACGCGAGCTTTACACTCGCCTCATCGGATAACGAGCAAGTCCCGTCCCGGACTCGATCGCCCGGCGAAGAAGCGGGCGGCCTGGTGGCCGCCCGCTGTTGCGTTCCTGACTCAGCCACCTCCGCGGGATTGTGGACAGATCGAGGCAGGACATCTGTGGCCAACCCGGCCGAGCCGTAGAGCGATCTAAGCCCGTGACCAGGCGTGACTAGGTCCGCTCGCGCTCGGCGAGCACGAGCGCCCGGACATTGCTGCCCTCTTTCAGCGCCGCCCCTCCCGACCCAATCACTGATCGTTTTTGCCTCACTCCCCTGCTCAGTCGCGTCTCTGCCTCGAGCTTGGGGGACCAGGGGAGTCGCTCACCTTCGACGTCCCTGAGTTGACCGTGAGTCGTTCCGGCCTAGGTGCGTCAAGCTTCGTGCTCCGATGTTTTCCCGAAGTTGGCACCTTCGATCCGCCAGGCTAAGGAAATCTTAAGGGGTGCTTTGCTAGCCTGTCACCAGAGTGGAGAGATCAAAAAAGGAGGTTGCCATGTTCCAGCCAAGAAGCCCTGCATCTGGCGGCGGTAGCGGCGGCGGGGGCTAATCCCCTCAAGGAAGCCCCTGCACTTACCAAGACAAGGCGCAGCGCCGCACTGGGCAGCGAACGTGTCGCTGCCCTTGGCTTTCGAAATGACAGGGTGCAGAGTGCGATCAGGGAGGAGACCGATGTCAATCCGAGCACTGAACCGTCTTCTGGGGCGGTCGACGATCGACCCATGTGTGATTGAAGCGTTCGAACAGGACAGACTCGACGAGATCCTAGCCGAATACGACTTCGCGCCGGACATGAGGCGAGAGCTAAAGGCAATCCGGGCATCGACGTTCGAGGAGTTCGGCGCCCTCGCACTGGATCTGGTCCAGAACGCCGAGCAGGATAGGAGCCCGGCTGGGATGCATGACCCAAGGCAGGGGCTTTGCCCAGAGCCTGTCGTCGGTGATGAGGAACAGGCGGCCTGAGGCGAACAGTGCCGCCGGCAAGCTGAGGGCCGGATTCGTCCCGGCGAACGAAGGCCGGGCTCCGGCGCATAGATGGCGTCCGTGGATCGGGCGAGAAGGGTCTGCTGCCCGTCCGGGGGAAAGTCTACGGATGATTCAGACACGGTGGTCGATCGATGCGGATGAGGTCATCTACCGGTTGTTGCTGTTGTTCTCGATCGGCTTCACTTCGTTGCGCGTTTTCATAGTGGTTCGTAGCGCGATCGACCCGCTCTCCGGGATGGTCATACGGATCGCCGGGTTCTTGGGAGGTGGGGGCGTTTGAGGTCCCCCGAAAGTGCCGTAGCAACGTCCGGCACTGCATGAAAGAACGTCCATCCGTCAATCTGCCTTACGCCACTGCCGTCTTCGGCTTCGGATCTCGGGGGCAAGCACCTCAGGCCCACCGGCAGGATCGGATGATGAGAGGCGCCAGGCGTCCAGGGGGAGCACCAGGGACAGGCCAGCCCATGCGTCTGGCGCCCTCTCGCCTTAGACCTTAGGTAACCCGCAGTGCCTCGAAGCGTTGATCCTTCATCGACACCCGCTGAAGCGGGCCGAGGCGAAGCACCCCATTCACCTCCCATCTTCCATACGAAGGAAATGCACGTCAGGCTCGAGGCGATGGCCCGGCTGGGCGCATTCGTGCGCTGGGAAGGTATCTCTGGGTCAGGACCCGGCGGCCCCCGGTTCAACGACGACCCTCCGTCTGCCCGGCTGACAGGGCCCCTCCGGCCAGATCTCGCGATCGGTCCCCACCCTGGCCGTCCTATTGCGGGGTTTCGAGAAAGCCACTATGCTAAATCTCACGCGAGCGGGGGCTGTCAAAGCGGACGTTCACAACCCGGGTCCCCTTCGCTATTGAATTCCCGTTCAATGAGTGCTCCGGTCCACCCCCGCGGGAGGTGAATCGTGGACGACTCTCCGAGCAAGTGTCACGGCTGGAGCGACGGGAGAGTGCTTTTGCCCCGTCCTGTGGGGCTGATATTCTCGCCCCCGTGCGGGAAGAGTCCACGACTCCTGGGAAGGCTTGCGATCAGCCTCCGTCCACTCTCGGGGGTTTGCCAGTGAGCAGCATCAAAGGAGGAGAACGAGGCCTGCTCAGCGCGCTCACTCAAATCTTTGGGGCTATTGCGGCCGGCTTCGGGCTCCTCACACTGGCGGGATGGGTACTGGATCTTCCTCTGCTCTCGAGCTTCGGGTTGAACTTGATCCCGATGGCGCCGAGCTCCGCCTTCATGTTCGGTGTGCTTGGAATCGCGACCCTCGTGCACGGCCGCCTGCCGCAGAGCCGCCGAGCGCAACGGGTAATCCTGGCAGTCGGCCTGTTCTGCGCTCTCATCACCCTGCTCCTGTTCTTCACCTCATCCATGGGGATCCAATTGAAGGCCGAGCACCTGGGAATCCCCATCACTGGGAGCCTGAATGGAATACCGATCGGGCACATGTCGCCCGTGACGGCCTTCTCGTTCGTACTCGCCAGCCTGTCGTTCGTGGCGTCCGCTTCATCCTCCTCCGACCGGCCAAAGCGACCAACGTTCGCTCTCTGGTCGGCCGGACTTGCCATCCTGGTCCACTACGTTCTCGTGCTCGCCTATTTCGTCGGGCTCCCCCTACTCTACGGAGGCGTGTTCATTCCTCCCGCGTTTCCGACCAGCCTGGCCTTCCTGGCTCTAGGCGTGGCCCTGGCGGCGTCGGCCAGAACACACGCCAGGCCGTCCAGCGAACCCATTGAGGCGCACACCACCCAATCTACATTCGCCCTCTGGGTAACCTTGGTCGGCCTCGCCCTGGGCATCGTAACAGCCGGTTATGCCTATTACCGAAATTACGAGAACAATTACCGCGTTGAGGTCGAGCACCAATTGTCGGCCATTGCGCAACTCAAGGTGGGCGAAATCGCGCGGTGGCGCAATGAGCGCCTGGGCGATGGCTCCGTGCTTTACAACAACCCCACCTTCTCCGATTTAGTTGGGCGCGTCCTCGGACGGCCGGAGGATGGGGAGGCGTACGGAGAACTCCGGGCGTGGTTAGTCCGGGTTCTGGAGAGCTACGACTATGACCGGGTCATTTTGCTGGATGCACAGGGCTCCGAGCGGATGTCTGTCCCGGACACGCCCGGGCCGGTAGGCCTCCATCTCTCGCAGGACATCCTCGATATCATAGGCTCGCGGCAAATGTCCTTCTTGGATCTCCACCGCGATTCGCAAGATCAACCTGTTCACATGGAGGTTCTCGTTCCCATTCTGGAGGAAGTGGATAGAACCAGGGTGATCGGCATCCTGGTTCTGAGGATCGATCCCGAGAGGTATCTGTATCCCTTGATCAATCGCTGGCCGACGCCAAGCCAGACAGCGGAGACGCTGATTGTCCGCCGCGATGGGAACGAGGCGTTGTTTCTGAACGATCTCAGGTTTCAGAAGGACTCCGCCCTGGCACTACGCGTCTCGCTCGAGCGGGAGGACGTGGCCGCCGCAATGGCCGTGATGGGGCAGACGGGGATCGTGGAGGCTGTGGATTACCGCGGGGTGCCCGTAGTGGCTGACTTGAGGGCCATCCCCGATTCACCGTGGTTCATGGTGGCGCGCATGGATGAGGCGGAAGTGTACGCGCCGGTGAGAGCCAAACTCTGGGAAGTGGTCGTTCTCGTGGGCGTTCTACTCTTCGGGGCAGGCTCGGGGGTCGGCTTGATCTGGAGGCGGCAGCGTTTGCACTTCCTACAAGAGCGGTATGCGATGGCGCACGAACGCGCCTGGCTGCACGAGGTGATCTCGCGGAGCTTGAACGAGGTCTACGTCTTCGACTCACTCACGCTTCGGTTTACATTCGCCAACTCCGGCGCGTGTGACAACCTCGGCTACACGGTGGAGGAGCTCGCCAAGCTGACTCCGCCCGATGTCATGCCGGAGTTCACCCAGGAGTCCTTCCGCCCCTTGCTTCCGCCGTTAAGGACTGGGAAGCGCAAGCTTCTGGTTTTCGAGACCGTTCACCGCCGCAGGGACGGCTCCGAGTATCCCGTCGAGGTCCATCTTCAGCAGGTCGAGACCGGCGGCGAGGCTGTATGCCTTGCCATCGTCAACGACATCACCGAACGCAGGCAGGCGGAGCAGGAGCGCGACCGGCGTGCCGCCATCCAGGAGGCCACTCCGGACTTCATTGGCCTTTCAGACCTGCAAGGAAGAGCGATTTATGTCAATCGCGCCGGTCGGGAGATGCTGGAGATCGGAGCGGAGGAGGATGTCTCCAATCTGGCAATTGCGGATTATTTGGCCGATTCGGCCCGGGCCTTTGTCGTCAACGAAGCGATTCCGGCGGCAATTCGCGAAGGAAGTTGGAGCGGAGAAGGGGCTCTGCTAAGCCGCACCGGCCGCGAGATCCTGGTGTCCCAGGTCATCCTGGCGCACCGGGGCCCAGGCGGCGAGGTGGAGTTTCTCTCGACAATCGCACGCGATATCACTGAGCGCAAGCGGTCGGAGCAGGCGCTGATAGAAAGCAGTTCCCAATTTCGCACGCTTTTTGAGGCCTCGCCTGATGCAATCCTGCTGATTGACCCGCACGATGAGTGGCCGATCCTGGACTGCAATATGGCGGCTTGCCAGATGAACGGGTACACCCGCGACGAACTGGTCGGCCAATCCGTGGACCTGCTCAACCTGACACCAGGGGACCCGAACGAACGCAAGGAGTATGTGGAGAGAATCCACCGGCAAGGCGTCCTGCGGCTTGACACCTTCCACCGACGCAAAGACGGAAGCGTGTTTTCAGTCGAGGTTTCTACCTCCTTGATCACGCTGGGCGGGCGTGACGTGGTGCTAGGCATCGATCGCGACATCACCGAGCGCAGGCGGGCGGAAGAGGAGATCCGCCGACTCAACGTCGAGCTGGAAGGAAGGGTCGCCCAGCGGACAGCCCAACTCGCATCCGCAAACCAGGAACTGGAGGCCTTTGCCTATTCGGTCTCCCACGACCTGCGCGCGCCGCTGCGGGCGATTGACGGATTCTCCCGGATCATCCTCGAGGACTTTGGGAACACACTGGATCCCGAAGGCAAGCGCCTCTTTGACGTCATTCTGACGAACACGCAGAGGATGGATCAGCTCATCACCGATCTGCTGGCTCTATCTCGGGTTTCGAGAACCGAAATGCAATCATCGCGTGTGGACATGACGGCACTGGCCGATTCGATCTATCACGAGATCGCCTCGCCCGAGGTCCGGCGCAAGTTCGCGTTTTATGTCGCGCCGCTGCCGGATGCTTCCGCCGACCCCGCCCTGCTCCGTCAGGTTTGGAGCAATCTGCTATCGAATGCGATCAAATACGCTATGCCCAAGGCTGGACGCGCGATCGAAGTCGGCGGTTACATGGACAATGGGATGTGCGTCTACTTCGTCAGGGACAATGGCGTCGGCTTTAACCCCGCCTATACCAACAAGCTCTTCGGCGTCTTCCAGCGGCTGCACAAGGCGGAAGAGTTCGAAGGCAACGGCGTCGGGCTGGCCATCGTTCAGCGCATCATCCATCGTCACGGGGGCAAGACCTGGGCGGAAGGGGAGATCAACCGGGGCGCCACTTTCTACTTCTCGCTCCCGGCCATGGAGCCTAACCATGAATGACCCGAATGAAGTCGAGATACTGTTGGTTGAAGACAACACGGCCGACCTCGAGCTGGCGATGAGGGCGCTCAAGAAGAACCACCTGGCCAACCGTGTGGTCGTTGTCACCGATGGTGAAGAGGCGCTCGATTTCATCTTCGCCCGTGGCTCGTATAGTGATCGGCATGTCGAAAACGCCCCGAAGGTGATCCTGCTGGATTTGAAACTGCCCAAGGTGAACGGGCTGGAGGTCCTGAGGGCCATCAAGAGTGACCCGCGCACGAAGGCTTTCCCCGTCGTCATCCTGACCTCGTCTAAGGAAGAGAGCGACATCGTCGAGAGTTACCAGTTGGGCGTAAACAGTTACATCGTCAAACCCGTGGTTTTCGATAAATTCGTGGAAGCGGTAAACAACCTGGGGATGTACTGGCTCTTGCTCAATCAGCGGCCTCCTCCGCAATCCCCTTGACGCAGGCCGGAAGTCGAACGGCCGGCGGCCATCGGCCAGCAGGGCGCCCGGAGACCTTGTGAGCCGAAAGAACCACCGAGGGGGTCATCGATGACAACACCTTTGAGGGTTCTCCTTCTGGAGGACCATCCGGCGGATGCCGAACTCGTCGTGCGCGAGCTCCGCCGAGACGGATTCGACGTCGATTGGACCAGGGTGGAGGCCGAGCCGGACTACGTGGCCAATCTGGGCCGCGGCTGGGATCTGATCCTGGCGGACTACTCCCTTCCTCAGTTTGATGCATTGCGCGCGCTCCTCCTCATGAAAGAACGGCAGCTGGATATTCCCTTCATCGTCGTAACCGGAGGCTACGAGGAGCTGGCCGTGGCCTGCATGAAGCAAGGAGCCTCCGACTTCCTGATCAAGGACCGCCTGGCGCGTCTGGGGGAGGCCGTTCGGCAGGCAATACAAAGGAAAGCGCTCAGGGCGGCCAACCTTCAGGCCGAGGCGGCGTTGCGCGAGAGCGAGAATCGCTTCCGAAGCGTGGCTGAAACGGCGATCGAGGCGGTTGTCATTACCGACAGCGAGGGGAGGATCCAATACTGGAACCGAGCCGCGCTGCGCATGTTCGGGCATGAGAAAGACGAAGCCGCCGGCAAGCCGCTGACCAGTCTCATGAGGAGGAAGACCTCGCCCGGAGACCAGGCGGACGACCTCAGTCTTTCAGCAGGTACGCCCCTTCCCGGAAAGCCCATTCAACTCGTCGGGATCAAGAAAAACGGAAAGGAATTTCTCACGGAGCTTTCCCTGAGTCGATGGGAGTCCGGAGGCGAGAAACACTACAGCGCGATCATTCGCGACATGACAGAGGCACTCGAGACGCAGCGTCGCGCCCAACAACAAGACCGCCTCGCATCCCTCGGGCAGCTCGCCGCAGGGATCGCGCATGACTTTAAGAGCCTGCTGGCGGCGATCATCCTTCACAGCGAGCTGGTGCTTGGATCACTCGAGCTGGGCCCCAAGGATGAGGAGCGCGTGAGGCTCATCCTCCGGCAAGCCGAACGCGGGGCGTACCTCATCCGGCAGGTCCTGGACTTCAGCCGTCGGGCCGTTATGGAACCGCGGCCTGTGGATCTGGTTCCGTTCTTCACGGACCTGGAAAGGCTGGTAGACCCAGGGGTCAAGAAGTCGGTGCGGATGAGCTTTGCATTCGGGCAGGAACATCTCGTCGTTTTAGCGGACCCGACCCGCCTGCAACAGGTCTTCTTGAACCTCGCTCTGAACGCACAGGATGCCATGCCGGATGGCGGGGATCTGCGGTTTGTCGTGGGAAGCCTGCACCTTGGGCCGGACGATCCGACTCCAATCGAGGATATGGCGCATGGCGATTGGGTGCAGATCCGTGTGTCGGACACGGGGAGCGGGATTTCGGTGGACGATCTCCCCCACGTCTTCGATCCGTTCTTCACCACCAAGCCGTCGGGCGAGGGTACCGGTTTAGGGTTGGCTCAGGTCTACGGAATCGTGAAACAGCATGGCGGGCACATCGACGTCAGGAGCCGACAAAACGAAGGGACCGAGTTCAGCGTCTACTTGCCGGCGGCCGGCGAAGGCGTCTCCGTGGAGGATGAGGCGCATAGGCCAGATAACCGGACGGGGCGAGGGGAGACGATTCTCATCGTGGACGATGACAAGACCTTCCGAGGAGCCCTGGCAAGCACCCTGGAATCTCTGGGTTATGGGACGATCCAGGCCGAGGACGGACGGCAGGCGCTCGAGATCATCGAATCAGGTGGGAGAAAGCTCGATGCCGTGCTCACCGACCTGGTGATGCCCGGCCTGGGAGGAGCGGATCTCTTCGATCGCCTTCAGGCCGGGCACCCGGAGCTTCCCTTGCTGCTGATGAGCGGCTACCCACTAGACACGGATACCCACCATCTGATGGATGAAGACTCTTTGGTGTGGCTGCAAAAACCGCTGAGCACAGCGATTCTGGCTCGCGCACTGCGCGAGGTCATCGATCGCAGGAAGTGAACGCTCGAAATAGCGGGGCTTCGAAATGCCAATGTTTGTCGATATTCTCTTTCCAATAGGAGGCCTCCTCGTCGCCGTGGCCTTGATTTCCGCTTCAGCGATCGTTGTCACAGGCAGGAGGCGCAGGAAACAGTGGACGGCCGCGATCCGGAAGCTGCGCGAATTGGAGGGAGCCGGGCAGGAGGATCTGCTGGAGAGGATCGAGCGCGCACAGAGGGCAAACGACTTCCTGGACGATGCCCTGCGCCGGTTCTACTATTCGATCACGTTGGTGTGTGTCGTGATCCTGATTTCCCTTCCCTTCCTCCCGGGCGAGCGGGAGGCGAAGGTGCGGCTCTCCATCGGCCTGACGGCGGTCGAGTTCCTGGGCGCATTCTTGTTGTTGTGGTACTGGCGGACATCCAGGGAGGATCGTGCCAGCAACCTGTGGAGGGAGGCCCGGAGGGCGCAGGAAAAGGCGCACGAACGGCGCGGTTTGTCGGTTCGGGACGAGTTGACCGGCGTCTATACCCTCGATTACTGGCTGCACTCCTTAGAGTCATCGACCAGC
>Ga0209751_10005011_pt1 | contig 12566 bp, 9 predicted proteins | sample RifCSP13_1_FD_184019 | JGI IMG/M metagenome (GOLD analysis project Ga0209751, IMG submission 184019) | Soil microbial communities from Rifle, Colorado - Rifle CSP2_sed 13_1 (SPAdes) (version 2) | ecosystem: Environmental > Terrestrial > Deep subsurface > Rock core/Sediment | place: Rifle... | reverse complement strand
AAGCCACCGCCGCACATCAGGCGGCACAGCCGTAGCGAGGCCGACTGTTTCCCTGTGACGTCTGCCAGTTTCAACGGGCTGGCTGGTGAGCTCCCCGCGCGCCCCTCTTGTGCATTATGCCCTGGCAAGGACAGCCACTGAGAAGTATCGTAGGAAAAACTGAAGGAAAGTTCAGAGCATAGAGTTTTGAGACAGTCCACCCAGTGGCACCCCTCAAAACTTAACGCTTCAGTTGTTCGCGGAGATTCAGGTTCCTCATCAAGCGGTGCAAGTAGTTTGGATGCACACCCAGTAGCTTAGCGGCCTCCGTATAATTGTTTTTGGCCTGGTCCATCGCACTCAAAATGATCTCTCTTTTTGTCTGGGCCACGGCATCATGATATCTAATTTCCGGGGATGGCGTTGTCGGCTCTCTTTCGAGTACGGCCTCCGGTAAGTCCTCCGGCAGAATGCGCTCTGTAGTCCCCAGTACGACGGCCCGCTCAAGTGCATTCTCCAGCTCCCGCACATTTCCCGGCCAATCGTAGCTCACCAGAAGCTTCTGCGCTTCCGCCGAGATCCCCACTACCTTGCGATTGCATCTCTCCCCATACTTGCTCGCAAAGTAACTTGCCAACAATGGAATGTCTTCCGCGCGATCTCTTAATGCCGGCATCTCGAGACTGACAACATTAAGGCGATAGTAAAGATCCTGGCGAAAATGCCCCTTTGTAATCGCTTCTTCGAGGTCCCGGTTCGTCGCGGCGATTAAGCGAATATCTACCTTGATTGTCCGGGTGCCACCTACCCGCTCGAACTCGCGCTGCTGTAAAACGCGCAGCAGTTTTACCTGCAAAGGCGTCGGCAATTCGCCGATCTCATCGAGGAAGACTGTGCCGCCATCCGCGACCTCGAGCCGCCCCTTCTTCTGGTTTATCGCTCCTGTGAATGCCCCTTTCTCGTGCCCAAACAATTCACTCTCCAACAACGACTCCGAGAGCGCCGCACAATTAAGTGCCATGAAAGACTTATCTGCACGCCTGCTGTTTTGATGAATGGCCCGCGCCACTAGCTCTTTCCCGGTTCCGCTTTCACCCTGGATCAAGACTGTAGAATCAGTGGGCGCAACTTTCGCAATAAATTGAAACACCTGTTTCACTTGCCGGCTCTCTCCAACCATGTTGTGCTCGATCTTCATGTCGGCACGGAGCCGTTGATTCTCATTCTCGAGCCATTCGATATGTCGGGCGTTTTCAATTGCGACGGCGGTAATGGCAGCGATAGCTGTCACCAGTTGCAGGTGATCTCGATCGAACTTAACGCCCGGTTCGCTCGTCTCCAGGTAAATTACCCCCAGCGTCCGATCAACCATTATCAAGGGAACGCATAATACAGAAACCGGAAGCGTTTCCATCAAGCTCTCGCTCGAAGGTTCCGCGGCATTTGTCGGATCATTAACCAGGAGTGAGGTGGCTTGCTCGAAAACCTGGCCGGCAATTGTGCGGCTTACTTTGACAGCAGTACCAGGACCACTCTTGCGGTCGAGCCCAAAAACGGAATTGAAACTTGTCTCGCCTTCCGTCCTGGGTCCATCGGCAAGCAGAATGGCACCCCGCTCGGCAGGAACGACCTCAAAGAGCAGTTCCAATAACTTCTTCTCCAGCTCTTCCAGGCCACGAATGGCATTAATGGTGGTGCTAACTTTCATCAACGCGCTCAAATCGCGGGCCATTAGATAGAGCGCGTCATTGAACGTCATTTGCATGGTTGCGCCGCTGGTTAGTTGCCGCTCATCGAATTTGACCTCGCTGGAATTCGATAACTCCTCATCATCATCATGAAGGAGAAATAGAAATTGCGAATCGCCAATACGCAAGCGGTCACCATGACGCAAAGTTCGGCGCTTGACTGGAACGTCGTTAACGAACGTTCCATTGAGACTACCAAGGTCGGAAATGACGAACGTGTCTCCGTCTCGCTCGACGGTAGAGTGGCGGCGTGACACTGAAGGGTCAGGCAGTGAGAAGGTAGCGGTTGCTTCGCGGCCGATTACGGCTGGATCATCGGGGAGCGAGAAAACTTTCCCTTTGAGTCTTCCGGCAATGGCGGCCAGTCGCGGATTCATGGGAGTTTGGGCGAGCTACCGGTTGTCGTCGAGAGTGTACGCGTGTCGGTGTGCGCGGGGCAATAGCCTGTAACGCAAGCTAACAGTTTGCGTTACAGTCTTCTGTCTTGGTAGGTAAGTCTAGCCAAAGGGATAGGCGGCTCTGTCTAATCGGATAGATTCTGGCGAGGGTTTTTAGTAAACCCACCTCCACATCGACTCGCAATATTGTCTCTTAACTTATGACAACACCACACTTAGCGGCTTAACGTACTTCTCAAACAACTCCTGGCACGCCGCTGGCATTAGCCCATGCCGGCTCCTCAAGTCGTTCAAGACATCCCGACCGGAGTTGAGCCGAGAAGGTAGGAAATCGATCACGAAAGGTCGCTCCCTTACTAGTACAAAGTTCTTGAGGTCGAACCGCCGCTTTCGACCAGGCCCTCGCGGGCGAAGGAGGACACATGGCAAACCAAATTCTTAGAGGATTGACAATGTTAACGCTGATCGTTGGGCTCGGCCTGGTGACAGCAGTAAGCTCAGCCAACGGTCAATCAGCTCGAGTAAGCATCGCGAAAGTTCCGTTTGAATTCAATGTTGGCGACAAGCCTCTTCCGGCTGGCCAGTATATCGTGAGGGCCACCACCGAGTCGGGTCAAGCATTGCTGATCGCAGGCAAGAACGGTGGTGTTATGCGATTGACCCACACGATCAGCAGCTCAAAGACTCCGGATCGAGGGAAGCTGGTATTTCACCGTTATGGTGACACCTACTTCCTTTCCGAGGTGTGGAACGCAGGCGAGAAGACGGGCCGCCAACTGCTCAAGTCGAAGCAGGAACGGAACATCGAACAGCAACTTGCTCGCACCAGTTCGAGTTCTGAGCTTGCACAGAACAGGTATGAAATAGTGGAGGTCCTGACCGGCCTGCCTTAGTTCTTTGAGGTAACCCCGCGCGACAGGCGGCGAGCAGCAATCCTCGTTTGATCTCGCCCCTGGTTGTAAACCCGCAACGGCAACCGAAGCGCTCCCGGTTGCCGTTGCGGGCTTGTTATATGGAGTCGCCGGAATGACTTACTCCGCCGGCACCAATTTCATGCAGACAGACTCTCCAATTTTTTGGAGTTTAAGGCACGATTCTCCAATTGTTGGTTGGGGTGGTAGGGATGGCCTTGTGCCTTTCAACCCAGTCAATGATCAGCTCCCGAATCTCTTCGCTTGAGCGGTAGACTACGGGCGATTCTTTGTACATGGTGTAGCCGCCGCCACCATTAAGCCGATAATTGTTTGTCGCCAGGCGAAACTTCTGCTCAGGTCGCACGGGCTCGCCGCGATAGCGCAGGTTTTGAATGCGTTCGCCAATAGGTTTTGCGATATCCAGTTCGTAACTCACACCCTCCGCAATGTCGAAGTTATAGGCAGGGACACGCTCATCAACTAAGTCTGCCGGCGTCTTGCCGCGCTCATAAGCACGGAAATATTTTGCTGAATGCTCTAACGCGGCCTTCAATTGCGCTCCGGTCACCTCCAACACTACCAGCGTATTTTCGTAAACGTATAGACCGGCAATATCTCTGACGGTAACGGCGCCCCTGCCGATGCGGGCTGCGGGGTTGAAACTTGCAACCATTGAGACTTGAGCTTGTCCGGCGTCCAATTGGACGCGTTGAATCAGGTCGAGGATGGCTGTGTCGTGGAAGCGCGCTTCCTCTGCCGTCAACTCGACCGCAGAGTTTCCAATCGGACGTGAGAGCCAGGCTTGCGTTTCTCGATCGTACGGCAGCCCAATCTTCAAGATCTCCGGATCGGCTTCGACACGATCTTCGACCGGAATTGTCCGGGCGGCTTTCGCGTACACCAGCCAGCGGTCGCCTTCGCGCTCGAGATAGACATCGGCACGAGCAAGATGTCTGCCCCAAAAATTTGCCTGCGTCAGCAGCACGCCATTGATGATCAGTGATGGAATATTGCGATGTGTATGGCCCATGAAAATGAGATCAATCCCGGGGACCTGCTTTGCGATGGCCATTGCCTGGTTCTCTGCCTTTACTTGCCCCGGATTGGTCTCACCTGATGCTAAATCCTCTTCCAGCCCCATGTGCATAGCCGCCACAACTAGATCTACCTGTTCTCGTTCACGAAGGATGGGAACCCACTTCTTAGCCTCAGTGAGCGGCTCATGAAACTCCAAGCCTACATAGTTGGGACCGTTCTCCCAGTTGGGGATACCGGGCGTGGTCAAGCCGAGGATCCCTACTCGCACCCCGGCTACATTCCTAACCACGTATGGTTGAAAGTTAGTTTGGTTAGTAGCGGTCTTGTACGTATTCGCGGACAGCCACGGAAATTTTGCCTCTGAACGCGCCTTCTCCTGTACCTTCAAGCCAAAGTTATAGTCGTGGTTACCCACAGTCATCGCATCGTAATGAAGAGAGTTCATTACCAGCATCATAGGGTCCGGTGGCTGATTGTTCTTCTTGTTGTGATAGTACTCAACTGGGGTACCCTGAATCGTGTCGCCGCAATCTATTAAGAGGAGATTGGGATTCTCACGGCGTGCCTGCCTGACGAGCGTGGCGATTTTAGCAAGGCCGCGATTATCCGCCTTGTTGGTGTAGTAATCGGTGGGGTAAATGTTTCCATGCAGATCGGTTGTCCCCAGGATTGTTATCTGGACTCGAGTTGAAGTCCCGCCGGCGCTGGCAAATGGCAGCAGAATCAAGACCAGCACAGGCAGGAGGACGCTCACCGAAAGCATAATTTGCCTACGAGTTTTCATGAGTTGGAGATTAGCGGATTTTGCTGGTGAGATTCCAGTGAGATTGAATCGTTTCCCGTAGACCTAACCAGCGCGACCTTCATTCGGGCGCAGGAGAGGGTTGCTCGACATCTGACTTGCCAGTCTATGCCGTTTGCGAGCTTGTACGGTATCTTATTACGGCTATATGGTTACGGCGAAGCCGACTTTTCAACTAGCACTGGCCGGTAAGCCGAAGGCATACCGCAAGGAACGCGGCGGAGCCTTCTCGAGACCGATATGGACAATCTAATCACCGCCAACATTCGTCAACGGCCGGTTCGCACGCTGGTTAGTGTTGCGGGGGTCGCTCTGGGTGTTTGCCTGGTAATGCTATTTACAGGGCTTTCGCGCGGCATGTCGAACGATCTGCAGCGTCGAGCCTCAAACCTCCGTGCAGAGATCATCTTCACACGCCCCGGTTCAATGCAGTTGACTAGTTCGAGCGCTAATCTGAACACTCGCTACGTCGACCTGGTGAAAGGTGTGGCCGGCGTTGAAGAGGCGATGCCGGTTATCGTTTACGTGTTGCAGGGTAATCGTGGCTTCGGCTTTGAGAGAATTGAAGGCGTGGAATGGGACCAATATTCGCAGGTCAACGGTCTCCGCCTCGACGCAGGTCGCGGCCCGATCAGCAATGACGAGGTTGTAATAGATGCCACCAAAGCCCGAAACAACAATCTATCGGTAGGTAGCAATCTGAAGCTGCTTGGTGATCGGCTTTACAGGGTAGTAGGAATCTACTCACCTGAATCGACGGCTCGAATCAAGGCCTCGCTCACCAGCATGCAGGAAGCACTGGAGTCTCCTGGCCGGTGCACTTATATCCTGGTGAAAGTGCGACCTGGAATTGATAAGACCGAGGTAGCAAGGAGCATTGAGCAGCAGATTCCGGGTAACAAGATTCAGTTCACGGACGAGGTGTTCGCCAGCCCCGAGAAGACTGTTCCTTATCTTGGCGTGTTTTTGCGAGTGCTCGTACTCCTCGCAGCCGTCGTAAGCGGTTTAGTAGTCATGCTGGCGATGTACACGACGATAACTGAAAGGACCCGAGAGATCGGTATCTTGAAAGCCCTGGGCGCCTCGCGTGGATACATAGTCGGCATTATCGAAAAGGAGGCCTTACTAATTAGTGCGCTCGGCCTGGTTGCCGGCTTCGTCATCTCCCTGCTTGCAGGCTACCTGATTCACAGGGTCTACGGTCTGCTATTCGAATACAGTTGGCAATGGGCTCTCACTGCCGCCGTTATAGGCGTGCTTGGCGGCGCAATCGGCGCTCTGTATCCGGCTTTGAGGGCTTCGAATCTGGATGCCGTAACCGCTTTGGCTTATGAGTAGACGATTCGAAACCTTTAGCCGCGACCGGGCTCTGGTGAAGGCGTGGGTGTGTTTTCCGTAGTCGCAGTCACAGCAATATCAACCGCTACCTCTTCGGCCTCCCTGGTCATTGCCGCGAACGAAAAGCCTCGGCGCACAAAAAGGCTAATCCCGATTGCGGTCCAGAATATATCTCGCCCCTTGCGCACGATTGCCAACGTCACCCCAATCGCAGTTGTGAATCCAAGCACTCTAGACAGCATCCCCGTTCCTGCTTCATCAACTCCGGTGCGCAACGGTATAAACTTGAAAACCACATTAATCACCCGATTAACTGATTCGAGAATAAAGGCGATCAATAGGGTCGGCTCCTTGATGTCGCTGATGAACGAAAGGGTTGTGTAGACCTCAGCGACGCCAGCCAGATGGAAGCAGAGTTCGAGAGCGAAAGTAGCCAGCAGGCGACTGCGGTTCCTTTCGTAGAATCCATAAATACGATCTTCCAGTGCCTGAGCTCGTGGTAAAGCTCGTTCCATGCTACTTCTGCCCACACCGCGCTTACCCAACCAGTAAGACGCGCCGCTTAGAAACCTCCATTGCCGGTTGATCACAAGGGAACCAACGATGACTATGATTGGGGTCGTAATCAGGGTAGCAAAGCTGGCGTAGCGTAAGGGTTTGGGTAAGGGGAAGTTAAGAAGCAGCGCGGTGGTGCCCGAAAAGATGAGGACGACAACCGAGAGACTATAAAAGATATTTTCCAGCGCTAGGGCTGCCACGCTTGCGAGCAGCGGCACACGATGGCGTACGAAGAGCGCTTTTGAGGGTTCGCTCACCGCCACACTCGCGAGCGGGGTAATGTTCCCGAGGGCATCGCCCATCAGTCTCGCGACAAAGGCCTCGCGAAAACGCAGTCGATGGGGCCGTTCAAAACACCTCGTCCAGGCCAGTGAACGAACGGCCTGTCGCAGGGCCGAGAGTCCGAGGATGAGCAGGAACCCCGCCCCGAGCCGTTTGATTCCTCCGACTATCTCCGAAATCCCTGCCTTACGGACAAAGAAGGCAAAAAGAAAGATCCCCACCACGGCGAAAAGTATTCCGAGTGGAGCAAATTTCCGCGATGTACGCCGGCTGCCGGGTCCATTGCTCATACGATGCTGGCGGCGAAATAAGATATGTCGTCCTCGTTATCATGCACCGCTAGCCGAATGGCAGCAAGCGGTATACCATCTGCTTTTGCCTTTTCACTTTTGCTTTTACTATGATGCTATGTCTATTTGAAACAAATTCTTACGCCGAGAAGAACCAATGAGTCAGAGCCGATCAGCAATTGAGCAGCAGTTTGGTGCTCCGCTAACCACTCTTTCCGAAGAAGAACAGATGTTCCGTTCCAGCGTGCACGAATTTGCAGAGGGCGAACTGCGTCCGCGGGTTGAGAAGATGGATGAGCATGCCAAACTGGATCCGGACCTTATCAGCAAGTGCTTCGATCTTGGACTGATGGGCATTGAAACGCCATCAGAGTTGGGTGGAGCAGGGGCGTCATTTTTCACCGCCATCCTAGCTGTGGAAGAGTTATCTCGCGTCGACGCTTCCGTGGGCGTTCTGGTCGATGTTCAGAACACATTGGTAAACAACGCGTTGATAAAATGGGGGAGTCCTGAGCAAAAGAAGAACTATTTGCCACGGCTTGCTACCGAGTCTGTCGGCGCATACGCGCTGAGCGAGGCAGGCTCGGGTTCGGACGCTTTTGCAATGGCCACTCGCGCCGTGGACAAGGGCGATCATTACCTGCTCAATGGCCGGAAACTGTGGATTACCAATGGCAACGAGGCAGAGATTTTCGTGCTCTTCGCGAATATCAATCCTGAAGCCGGTTACAAGGGCATAACGGCCTTCATCGTAGAGAAAGGCTTTCCTGGATTTGCAGTAGGAAAGAAGGAGAACAAGCTGGGCATCCGAGCTTCATCTACCACAGAACTCATTCTAGAAGACTGCAAAGTTCCTAAGGAGAATGTTCTTGGTGAAATGGGTAAAGGCTACAAAGTTTCGATTGAGACTTTGAATGAGGGGCGCATTGGCATTGGTGCCCAAATGATCGGTATCGCCAAAGGCGCAATGGAATCGGCTCTGTCTTACACTGCCGAGCGCCAGCAATTTGGCAAATCCATCAATCAGTTTCAGGGAGTACAGTTTCAATTGGCAGAAATGGCCACAGAAGTCGAAGCAGCACGTTTGATGGTCTACAACGCGGCGCGTATGAAGGATGCAGGAGTTAATTTTGTCAAAGAGGCAGCCATGGCCAAGCTCTATTCGTCACGTGTGGCGGAGAGAGTGAGCTCGGTCGCAATCGAACTCTACGGGGGCTACGGCTTCGTTAAAGATTACCCGGTTGAGAAGTATTGGCGGGACGCTAAGATCGGTGCGATTTACGAAGGCACCTCGAATATGCAGTTGCAGACTATTGCGAAACTGTTGATCGGGAAGTAAAGCATCTAATAAGGGTCGGCTAATCTCCCGCAAAGCGTAGGCTACGATGACGACATCACGGATCGAGATTTTCCAGCAAATGCTCGCCAATGATCCTGTGAATTCGAGCATTCTTTTTGGGTTGGCCAAAGAATACGAGAAGGCTGGCCTCAATGAGGATCTAATTGCCACTTTGGAAAGATACCTCGAACTCTCAGAGGATGAGGGCAACGCCTACGGTATGTTGGCCCGAGCATATGAGCGAGTTAACAGGACCGAGGCTGCGAAAGACGCATACCGGCGTGGCGCTGAAGTGGCCCTGGCGCATGGCCATCCTTCGATGGCTGAAGAATATCGATTGATCTTGGCCACTGATCATGAAGGCTGAAATGAAAGTATTGAAATTAGTGAAACGAACCGAGCCCCAGCATGAAGCAAAGGCCGGCACGCCTCAGACAGAGATACCTGCTGCTGCCGTCGCGGCGCCACCGGCAGCAGTGAGCCGAGAAGTTTCCACGGGCGAGTTCGAAGGTTTGAGTCGTGAGCAACTAATCGGCCTCTTTCGCACAATGTATATCTCACGACGAATTGATGACAAGGAGATTCAATTAAAAGGACAGAACAAGATCTTCTTTCAGATAAGTGGAGCGGGACATGAGGCAGTACTGGTTGCGGCAGGTATGCTCTTGAAGCCAGGCTACGACTGGTTTTATCCGTACTATCGCGATCGTGCGCTTTGCCTGCAATTGGGAATGACGCCGCTCGAACAACTGCTCGCCGCTGTGGCTGCGGAAGACGACCCTAATTCCCACGGCCGGCAGATGCCATCACACTGGGGTCACAAGAAACTGAACATCGTTTCTCAATCCTCACCTACCGGAACCCAATTGTTGCAAGCTGTTGGCTGTGCGGAGGCGGGTTACCGCTTTCGGCTGATCAAAGAGCTGAAGCGTCACATCTCAAAGTTTCAATCTGACGAGGTGGTCTATGTTTCACTAGGCGACGGTACAACCAGCCAGGGCGAGTTTTGGGAATCTCTAAATACCGCCTGCAATCTCAAGCTACCAGTACTCTTTTTGCTGGAAGATAATGGCTATGCGATCAGTGTCCCCGTGGAAGTGCAGACGGCAGGTGGCGACGTTTCCCGGCTAATCGAAAACTTTCCTAACCTTTATCTCGACCGCTGCGACGGGACTGACGTCCTCGCCTCCCTTAAGGCGTTACGTGGCGCCATCTCCTATTGCCGCAGCGGAAATGGTCCTGCCTTCGTCCACTCTAAAGTGATTCGTCCATACTCGCATTCACTCTCTGATGACGAACGCTTGTATCGCCCCGAAGAAGAGCGGATGGTCGAGGCCAAGCGGGATCCTATAAAACGTTTCAGCTCCTTCTTAATAGCAGAAGGTTTGATAGACCAGGACGAGCTGCAACGGATAAAGGATGAGGCCGACCGTAAGGTCACTGAGGCAGCTGATCAGGCACTCACGAGACCGCAGCCAGCGCCCGAAACAGTCATGCAGTTTATTTACTCGCCTGACGTGGATCCCACTGCGAAGGAGTTTGACACCGAAGAAGGCGCGCCACTCTCCGGAAACGCCGGCACAATGGTAGACCTGATTAATCGTTGTTTGCATACGGAACTCGCACGCGACCCGCGCATTGTAGTGTTTGGCGAAGACATCGCCGACTGTTCCCGCGAGCAGTATCTCGACAAAGTTAAAGGCAAAGGTGGGGTATTTAAGGTGACGGCTAACTTGCAGCGCAAGTTTGGCAGCGCGCGTGTTTTCAACTCTCCTTTGGCGGAAGCTAACATTGTGGGTCGCGCGATCGGCATGGCTACGCGTGGTCTGAAACCAGTGATCGAGATTCAGTTCTTCGATTACATCTGGCCGGCTATGCATCAGATCCGCAACGAACTGGCGCTGCTTCGTTGGCGGTCGGGAAATGACTGGAAGGCCCCGCTGGTGATACGCGTGCCCATTGGCGGTTACTTGAAAGGCGGCGCGGTGTACCACTCGCAGTCGGGCGTTTCTACGTTTACGCAAATTCCGGGATTGCGCGTTGTTTATCCTGCTACTGCCCTGGATGCCAACGGTCTCCTTCGCACGGCCATTCGCTGTGACGATCCGGTACTGTTTCTGGAACACAAGCATCTCTATCGTCAGGCTTATAACAAATCCCAGTATCCTCCCGACGATTTCATGATCCCGTTTGGCAAGGGGAAGGTAGTGCGCGAGGGAAGCGACCTGTCAATTATCACTTATGGAGCTCTGGTGCAACGCTCATTGCTTGCCGCCAAGCAAGCCGAGCAGCAGGGTATCAATGTGGAAATCGTTGATTTGCGTAGCTTGCTTCCTTACGATTGGGACGCCATTTCCGCTTCCGTCAAGAAGACAAACAGGGTGATTGTGGCCCACGAAGATTCACTCTCTTTTGGGTATGGAGCGGAAATTGCGGCGCGCATCTCGAACGAGCTCTTTGAGTTCCTCGATGCACCGATAGGCCGCGTGTGCGCACTGGATTCGTTTGTTGCCTATTCTCCTCAGCTCGAAGACACAATCCTGCCGCAAGTAGCCGATGTGGCCAGTGCTATCGCCAACATTCATCGCTACTGAAACCAAAAATCTGTCGAAAGAGGTTCGGTAAGCACATTTCTGTGTCGACATTCCACGCTCTTTGTTCGTCAGGGCCAAACTTCACCTACTCGCAACATCCCCAGAAGGAATTGGCATACATATCGTCAAAGTCTTGTGTGATTTAGTCCGTAACATCGGTCCTACACCCCGACCACATAATCGCGATTTAATTAAGGAGGAGCAACGACTCATGAGTAAGAAGATGTTTGCCTGCATCACCGCAGTTATCCTAGGTATCTCAACTGCGGTGCTGGCGCGAGGACAGACTCAGCCTCAAACGCAAACGACAACGACTACAGTTACGCAGACGGTACAGCATCCGGACGGCAGCTACAGCGTGATTGAGTACCCGGTAGGCAAGGAAGTAAAAGTAACCTTGAATCCGGTGACTATCACAGGTGCGACCGGAGTGGCAACCATACTGCGCGACGACGAGGGCACAAGGATCAAATTGAACCTAACCGGCTTGCCCGCGGAGGTCACATCGCTGAATCTTTTTGCGGTCGATGAAATGGGGACGGTCATTTCGCTGGGACCCGTGGCCATCACATCCGGCACAGCAACGTTCACCAGCACAACGCCGGCAACAAAGTTCATGTTAATCGCCTCTCCTGAGGCCAACATTACTGCCTACGATCCAAACACAAAAATCTTTTTGCGCAGCGCCGTACCAGAAGGCTTCGCCGTTATTCCACATACGACGGCGCCGGTCGGCGAGAAAGTAGGCGCCACCACGACACCCGGTACAACCCCGGCAAGCGTCTACACCGTACCTATGCTTAACATTCCGGCTTACGAGAAGGGTGATGACACCAAGTTGAAGATCAACTTCACAGGTGCGTTAACTGGCGCAAGAGCCAACGTCTTCATCACACCGCGGAAAGACGGGCCAACGGAGGTGAAGATGCGCCTCCATGAACTGAAAGAGGCGCCCTCCGGCCAGGTGTTTGTTCTTTGGGCTGTTTCAACCGACAACAAGTTCGTGAAGCTCGGGCAGGTTGTCAATGCCACTGGGCGAAACGAGGCCGAAATCAAGTCGGAAACGGCACTTTCAGACTTCGGTCTGCTGCTTACCATGGAAAACGCGCAGGCTGCTGCCGTCAATCCTGTCGGCCCGAGCGTGGGTATCGTCGAGATAATCAAGCCGTAACTTCTGGTAGTAGCTGATTCCATTGCTTAGCAAGGCCACCCTCAGGGGTGGCCTTTTTCTCGCGACGAGGTGATTTAGGGGAAGCCGGATCCCAGCCTGGGCCCCAAAAACCCGC
>Ga0209751_10005008_pt1 | contig 12569 bp, 8 predicted proteins | sample RifCSP13_1_FD_184019 | JGI IMG/M metagenome (GOLD analysis project Ga0209751, IMG submission 184019) | Soil microbial communities from Rifle, Colorado - Rifle CSP2_sed 13_1 (SPAdes) (version 2) | ecosystem: Environmental > Terrestrial > Deep subsurface > Rock core/Sediment | place: Rifle... | reverse complement strand
AGGATCTCGCTCCCGTGGCGAAAGAACCAGAACGCGCCCGCCCAGGCGGCGAACCCGGCGACGAGGCCGAGGGCCACCGGGAGGGCGGGGGATTCGAACACCCCGAGGCCCGCGGCCCAGAGGCCGAGCGCGATCGCGAACCCGCCGAGGGTCGCGCCGCCCGCCATCGCGAGGCTCTGCGCGAGCGGGTCCCCCGGCGCCCGCCCCGAAATCGACGCGCCCGTGACCCCGTCGAAGGTCGCGAAGTACGACCGCCCGCGGTACGCGTACCGCACGACCCACACCGGGAGGAACAGGAGGACCTGGCCCCGCGGGACCACCTGGATTTTCTGGAACGTGACGTTCGGGACGCCCGCGCTCTTGAGGGCCCGCTCGAACGTGTCCCGCATCGCGGCCTCCTTGGCGTCCGTGGGGGAGGTCGTGACCTCGAACGTCGGGATGCCCTCCTCCTGCGCGGTGACGGGGCCCTGCGTCGTCCGGAGCCGGGTGACCCCGAGGTCCCCCGCGTCGCACGCGACCGCGGACCAGTCGTAGTCCCGGAGGACCATCTTCTCGAGGTACACCCGCTTCGTGTGGACGTTCCCCTTCGAGTCCGTGTACGTCTCTTGCCGCCACCCGCACACCCAGCCCGCGGCGAGGCACGGGACCCGCCAGAACGGCACGTAGATCGGGTACGCCTCCGTCACGACGGCGGCGGTGTCGAGGTCCCGCGCCTTCAGCCCTTTGTCGAACCACTTCCGGGCCGCCGCGAGGACCCGGTCGCGGCCCAGGAGGTTCTTGAACATGATCCGCCGGACCCCGGCGTCCCCCTCCACCCAGAGGAGGGAGGCGCAGTACGGGCACGCGGTGGACTTCGCGGCCTCCTCGACCTGGACCGCGCCTCCGCACGCGGGACACGGGAGGCCCACGGAGAGCTGGGCCGGGGCCGCCATCTCAGTGCTCCGTCGCGACGCGGTACCCGACGGCCCCGATCGCGGCCGCGACGCCGATCACCGCCGCGATCCCGAGGAGGACGAGGCCGGGGTACAGGAAGACGAGGGCCCAGGCGCCCGTGGACCCCAGGAGGCCGAGGGCGGCTACGGCGACGTACGCCCCGGACCGGCGGCGCGGGTAGTCCGACGCGAACACCTCCCCCGTCGAGCCCTCGACGACCGCGGAGTACGCCCGCCCGCCGTAGTCGTAGTCCACCTGGTACATGGGCACGTACACGAGGGCCTGCTCGATCGCCTCCCCGGGCATCGCCGCGAGATACTGGTCCAGCCCGATCTCCGGCGGGACCATCCTCGCCCCGCCGACGGGGAAGTCCGCGTCGAACACCTTCATGTCCCCGGGCGGGACCTTGAGGCCGTGGAGGCCGGGCAGGGTCGTCGCCTTCGCGGGCTCCAGGAAGACCTTCTCCTCCGGGCCGAGGCGGCGGCGGAGGAAGTACACCGGGAAGTATAGCGGCGCGAACTGCCGGATCGCCGCCGTCTCGAGGTCCTTCGCCATCCGCGAGCCCGCGGCCCACCGGCGGAAGACGCCCTGCGCCTGGTCCGCGCCGACGAGGAACGGGTAGATGTACGTCAGCGTGGCGCCGCGGCGGTCGATGAACACCTGGGACTTGCAGTACCCGCACCGCACGAGGGTCGTGGACACGTCGAAGGAGATGGGCGCGCCGCACTTCGGACAGTCCACCGTCGCCACGGCCTCGCCGTATGCCGGCGGCCCGCACAAACGTTCCGCCTCGACGGGAGCCGTCGGACTGTCGACTACGTCGCCCGCCAATGGGGCGCGTCCGCGAGGGTGAGGCGCGCCGCTTTCCCCCTCTTCACGAGGGCCGCGAGCTCCGTCTCCGCTTTGCTCGGCGGGAGGCCGAACACCCGCGCGATCTCCGTGAGGGGCGCGGGCCCGTGGTCGCGGAGGTACCCCGCGATGTCCCTCGGCACCGCCTTTTTCAGACGCCCGCCGGAGAGCCAGTCGATCGCGTCCTCGACCGTGGCCGGGTCGAACGCATGGTCCATCACGACCGTGCGGTTCTCCCCGTCCGAGACGACGACGTTGTAGAAGCCGACGGGGAGGTGCGGGAACTCGTGGCCCTGGTGCTCGAGGTCCTTTTGCAACCCCGCCGTGTCCGCGAGGTCCTTCCGGAACTTCGCGACGATCAACGACGCCTCCGTCGCGGCCTCGAGGAGGATCTCCTCCTTCGTGACGTCCTGCAGCTCGAGGTTCCACCGCCGTAGGATCGCGCGGTTGAACCGCGCGCCCTTCTCGGCGCCCTGTCGGTATGCCGCCATCACGGCGTGGGTGGCGGGCATCACGCTCTTCGGAATCCTCGCGCGCTTCAGGTCCGTGGCGAGGGGCACCCCCATGATTTGGATCCCCTCCTTCGTCCAGTTCACGAACTCGTCGAAGGTCATCTCGTAGTGCTTCAGGTAGTCGTCGAAGTCCTCGTAGACGCAGGACGTGAGGACGTGGACGTCGATCTGGTCGCCGTACACCAGGCGGAGGCGGTTGAACACGGCCTCGTAGCCCCAGGACCAGAAGCATGTGGGTGCGGTCGCGTGGTAGACCTGGATTTTCGTCGGGTGGTGGGCGTGGGCCATCGGTTGCCTCGGGGGGCGCGCGATGGGCTCCTGGGATAACAGGTTTTGGGCGTCCGAACGCTCACCACCTGCGGACGGTGAGACCGTTCACGGCCCGCAGAAGCGCGAGCGCATCCGCCCTCGTGTTGTAGTGCACGAACGTCGCCCGCACCATCGTTTCCACGCCATAGACGCGGGGCACGCGGGAGTAGTAGTCCTCCGCCCCGACCGCGAGCGCGTGGCGGTCCCAGAGCCGCTTCGAGACGTCCCGGTCCTCGTGGCCCGCCAGCTTGAAGGAGAACGTCGGGTCCCGGCCGATGGCGGGGGTCTCCCTCGGGCCGTACAACGTAAGGCCGGAGATGTCCAGGAGTCCGCGCACCCCGCCGTCGCCCTCGAGCATGATCTTCGTGAGGCCCGCTTCGTACGTCTCGATCGCCTCCATGGCCCTGCGGACCCTCGCGGCCCGCTCTCGCCCCGGTCTCGGCGGTGTGCGGGAGGAGGGCGAGCCGAGCCACGCGAGGTACCCGATGGAGCCGCGGATCGCGGCGAACATCGCCTGGTCCCGGGTCCCCCATTCCCACTTCTCGGGCCCGTGGGGAGGGGACGGGTCCACCTTGTAGGGTCTCAGGCGCTCGATGAGCTCCGGCTTGAGATAGAGGAAGCTGCCATGGCGGGAGAACAGTTTGTATCCGGAGAAGACGAGGGCGTCGCACCCGATCGCCCGCACGTCCGTGGGCCCGTGCGCGATGTGGTGGACCGCGTCGACGACGAGCATCGCGCCCGCGTCGTGGGCGATTTCTCCAATCCTCTGGAGGTCCGAGCGGGTGCCGAGGACGTTCGATGCCGCCATCGCGGCGACGACCTTCGTGTCGCGGTCCACGAGCTCCCGCAGGTCGTCCATGTCGAGGTATCCCGTCTCGAGGTCGAGGTCCACGAACCGGACCTCGCGGATCTTGCCGGCGCGGACGAGCTCCTCCCAGGGGCTGATGTTCGCGTAGTGCTCGTAGCCCGTGACGACGACGTTCTCGCGGCCCGTGCACTCACGGCCGATCGCGTAGCTGAGGTTGAACAGGAGGCTTGTCGCGGACTCGCCGGAGATGATTGCCCCCGCACCCTCCGCGTTCAGGAGGTCCGCGACCGCCTTCCGGCCTTCGAGGATGATCGCCTCGGCGCCCTTGGACTCCGGGAAGACGTTCCCGACGTTCGCGCTCCGGTCGACCCGCGCGCGGGCCTCCGCCTCTGCAGCGCGGCGGGTGACGAGGGTGCCCGCTCCGTTGTCAAGGAACGCACGCCGCCGACCGGAGGGGTCACGCTCGACGGCGGGGAACTCTCGTCGAATCCTGCGGAGGAACACGGCGTCCCAGGGCATCGCGGCGGGTAATCGAACCGGGCGATAAGGCTTCCGGGGCCGGCGTGAAGGGGTTGAACTCGACAGGCGGCTAGACGAGAGCCGCAGGGGGAATTGAACCCCGACCTGCGCCTTACCAAGGCGTTATCAGGGGTTATATAGTTGCAACTGTTATAACGGACCGTGTACAAGAGCGTACCTGTGAAGCTAGACACATATCGAAAGTTGAAGGACTACAAGATGGCGGGCGCCTCCTTCGATGACGTTCTGAACGAACTCATGCGTAGCGTCCCCGTCGAAGCCGTCGCCGAGCGGGTGATCCAGGAACATTACGAGCGGATGCGGGAGCGGGAGGGCCGCCCGTGGCGAGAGGTGCTGCGCCGCCGGCGGGCGTGATGCTCTCGTGCCGCGCTACACGGTGTTCATCCATCGGCGAGCTGAAACAGAACTTCTGAGTCTGCCGAAGCATGTTATCGAGCGATTCCGGAAGGTCTTCGAGATGCTCGAGGAAGATCCCTATCGGCCCCGTCCGGGCTGCGACCTCCGGCTCGTTAAGGGCCACCCGCACGTACGCGCAGTCCGTGTCGGCAGTTGCCGCGGAATCTACGAAGTCGTGGAGGAGGAGAAGGCGGTCTGGTTCACGAAATTCGGGCCTTTGCGCTCCGTATACGGCTAGTGTCCGGACAGGGACGGAGCCGCAGGGGGGAATCGAACCCCCGACCTGCGCCCTACCAAGGACCCATCATGAGCTCCCCGCGACCAACACGACAAGGACAGTCGTACGGCTCTCATTCGCCAGACGGAGCTTCATGTCTGTCGACTAGCTCTTGGAGGACCATGGGGGTTTCGGGAGCCAAGCATAGTGCTTTCGCAACTGGTCATATATGTCCCTGCTCATGGAGGGATCGAGGAACACGGCGGGTCCGTGCCTCGTCGGTTTGGCTTTCACGATTCCTTCATTCTTGAGTCCCTCGAGCGATCTGCGAAGTCCTCCTAGGTTTTCGGAGGGAAATCCATGCAAGAGGTTGTCTTCGAGGATATGACGGGCACCGAATCTCCTCCCCCGGTACAGTTTCAAGATCAAGAAGGCCTCATCCCTCCTCAGCTCCCTCACAGGGAACGGAATTGAACACGAACCTATAAGTAGCCGATGTAAGCTCTCTTAACACTGGTGTAAAGCGTGTTTACGGAAATCTTCGGCGATTCGCCGAGAGTCAAACTGCTCGATTTCTTCGCAGATCACGTTGACTATGATTACACTATCTCGCAACTCGAGGAGTTCACCGGCATTTCCCGGCCTACGATATATCAATTGATTGACGAGCTTGAGGCCGAGAAGATGCTCGCGCTGACGCGGGAGGTAGGGGCATCCCGGTTTTTCCGCCTCAACACTCAGAACGAGAAGGTGATTGCGATGCTCCAGCTGGACATTGACGCGATTAACAAGAGCCTACTCGAGCAAGTCAGTCCCTCGGGGCGCGCTGCTTCTGCGGGTCATGCTGGCTTGGCTCCGAGGAGGGTAGTGGTCGGCCAGCCTCGGTACGCTGCCCAAGCGACCCCGCGAGGGTTTGCTGCGGGCGCCATGAAAGCCAAGAAGGGGACGAAGAGACACCGCGGGTAGGGTCTGGGCAACTTCCAGGCTTGGTCTAGGATCCACGCGACTTTCGTCACTCTACCCTCCTACGAAGGGAATGTTGGAGTCACGACGAAATGGGCCTCACCAGCGTGCAGAGCCGTAGGTGGAAATTGAACCCCCGACCTGCGCCCTACCAAGGCCCATCAAGGCCCGGCTCGGACCGCAATCGTCCGGTCTCATCCCCGAACTCATAAGTAGACCATGTTTGATAACTGCACCGTTGGTATCCAAGGTTTCCTCTTCTGCAGGCGCCGATGAGTGGCTTCGACGGGGCCGCCGGAACTTGCGAATTGCGAAGTCACTGGTTGAGGCGGGGTTCGGCGATGGGGCCGCATTCTACGCACATCAGGGAGCAGAGTTCGCTCTGAAGGCACTCCAGATTTTCAGAAAGGGGACGTTCGATCGGGTTCACGATTTGACGAAACTTGCTCGGGACCTCGGAGCGCCCGCGAGAATCGTGAAACTCGCGTCAGATGTGACGCCGCTCTACACTGGCTCACGGTATCCGGACATCGGGCGCCGAATCACGAGGCAATTAGCAGAGGCCACGTTGGAGAAGGCACGGAGGATTGCGCGATGGGTTCGCCGGCAGATGGTTTGATTCGGAAACTCGAGAATTTCCGGCGTAGGATATCCACACGATACGGAGTCCAGCGGATGATTCTGTTCGGCTCGCGCGCGCGCGGGAGGCCTCATAGGCACAGCGACGTGGATCTCATCATAGTTAGTGCGAAGTTCAAACGAAAGAATATCGTCGAGCGGGCATCCCCGCTATACATGGAATGGGATCTCGACCTGCCCGTGGACTTTCTCTGCTACACTCCCGAGGAGTTCGCCAAACTCGCCCGCCGGGGAGGCCTCGTTCGCGAAGCCCTACGCGAGGGTGTGCCCATCTCCTGAAAAACACGTCGGCCGCGAGCGTCGAATGTTGGCGGGCATGCGGGTGGACGAATCCTTCCTTGAGCCAGACACGAGAGCCGCAGGGGGGAATTGAACCCCCGACCTGCGCCTTACCAAGGCGCCGCTCTACCACTAAGCCACTGCGGCAGTGCGCGCGCCTAAGTTCGGACGCCTAATGAAGATTCCTCGCCCGCTCCCGGGGACGGAGCCCCATGGCGTTCCTTGGCGGTCCGCATCTGTCACTAGGGCGCGCGGGGAGCGGGGGTCTCGGGATCGGGTGGAGCCGCCACCGGGGCCCGCGGTCTCCGGCGCCGCACGAGGATGAGCGCGACCGCGACCGACGCCGCAACGGCGACAATCAGGAGCAGGACGAGCCAGGGGAGGAAGTCGGGCGCACCACCCGGCCCGCCGCCCGGAGGAGTGGAGGTGACCGTCACGTGGCGGATGTCGGACGCGGAGTTGCCCGCCGCATCGTACGCGACGACCTGAATCGTGTGGTTCCCGACGCCGAGTCCGGCGGGGGGCAGGGTGAGCTCGAACGGGGCCGCGGTGTCGTTACCGACGGAGAGCCCGTCCAGGAAGAACTCCACGCGGACCACCCCGACGTTGTCCGCGGCGGTCACGGTGACGACGACCGAGCTGGAGACGGTCGCCCCCTCGGAGGGAGCGGAGACGGAAACCGTCGGGTCCGTGACGTCCCGCACGGTCACGGTGAGCGTGTCCGTGCCGGTGTTCCCGTCCGCGTCCCGGACGGTCAGGGTCACGAGGTACGTTCCTGGCGTCGCAAAGAGGTACGGGGCGGTCGCGCCCGTCAGGACCTGGGTGCTGCCGTCCGTGAACGTCCACGTGTAGCTCGCGATCCCGAGGTTGTCCGTCGAGGCGGACCCGTCGAAGGTCACCGTCGTGTCCTCGTCGACTACGAGATTGGGACCTGCGTCCGCCACCGGCGGGACCGTGTCGGGCCCCGTGTCCATGAGGACCGCGGCCTGGGCGTACCCGCCCGCCGAGTCCCACGCCTCGAGCAGCGCGCCGTACTGCCCGCTCGGCACGGATGGGGAGAGGGTCAGCCCCAAGCCTCCGAGGCGGAGCGCGGGGGCCGTGACGAAGCTCGCCCCCACGATCGCCGCCGTCGAGAGGTCCACGCGGACGCCGGCAGTGAACGGGGCGAACGTCGACGCGGGCTGGTCCTGCGGGCCCACGAACGCGGACCCGGTGTAGACGAAGAGGAGGCGTCCGTCGCGGGTGTCGAACACGGCGATGGCGGGCACCGGGCTCGGCAAGGTCGCGTTGTCCCAGTACCCGTTGACGACGCCGAGGAACGGACCGAGCCCCGTCACGACCGGCCAGTAGAAGGACGTGACGCCGTCGGAGAGCCGGCCGACGGGCGATTGCGTGTCCCACGAGGACGAGACCGTGTAGTTGCCCGGGCTCGGGCTCGCGACGGAGACGCGCGCGGCGCTGAGCCGTTCGAGGATGACGAACGTCCCGACCCCCGCGGAGGTGGAGTGGAGCATGAGGATAGAGAGATCCGCGCGCTCGAAGTGCGCCTCGCCGACGTCCGCCAGGAGCGCCGCCGGGGTGGACTCGCTGACGCCCGTGGACGGGGTCGCGGTGAAGCTCCGGATCCGCGGGGCCACGGAGTCCTGCGTGAGGGTCAGGTTCACCCAGATGGTTTGGCCGGGCGACGGGTTCACGGTCGCCTCCGCCGCGGCGTACCCGCTCTCCGTCGCCCGGATCGTCTGCGGGCTCGCGACGATCCAGAGCTCGTAGTACCCGGAGGAGTCCGTGTAATCGTAGGGCGCCGAGCTGTCGTACCCCGTCGCCTCCACCGTGGCACTCCACATCGCCGCGCCGGAGGAGTCGTTGACGTACCCGCGGACCCGGACGTCCTCGGGAAGGTCCGGATACAGGGCGATGGAGACCGCGTTCGGCCCGGGGGCAGCGGTGATCGTCCCCGTCCACATCAAGTACCCGGACGCGAGCGCGGTGAGGTACGTGGTCCCGCCGACGGGCGCGTCGAGGAGGGCGAATCCGGTCGCGTTCGTCGCGGCGCTGTCGGACCCGTAGTACCACGCGGCCACGACGGTCGCGCCGGAGATCGGCAGGCCCGTGATCGCGTCCGTGACGGTCGTCTGGATCTGCGCGGCGAACCGGTCGAGCGTGATGTTCACCCACGTCGTCACGTACGGCCGTGTCCCGACGTACACGATGTTGCCCGCGTAAAGGCCCTGCCCGTACACCGCGATCGTGATCGCGGGGCTCGGCGGGACGCCGAGGGAGTAGAACCCCGTGCCGTCCGCCGTCGCGAGCGCGGAGTAGCCCGTCCTCAAGTCGATCGCGTTCACCAGGAGGCCCGGGATGTGACTGCCGTTCGTCGCGTCGACGAGGTACCCCTGGACCGTGGAGACGATGGGCCACAGAGTCGCGTTCGCCCAGACGACCGGGGAGGGGAAGTAGAAGAGGTACGCGGACCACGTGGTGTACCCGGGTGCGCGCGCGCTGACGATGAAGTCGTCCTCGGGGATCGCGACCTCGTAGTACCCAGACGCATCCGCCGTGGCCTGGTCGTAGTATCCGTCCGACCAGAGCGGGCTCACGGTGATGAGCGTGCCCGGGAGCGGGGCCCCCGTGAGGCCGTCCGTCACGTACCCGCGGACGGAGTGGGACAGGGGCGGGAGGTTCAGGTCGAGGTACGTCGTGCCCGGCCCCCACACGTACGTCGACGTCGAGGTCGGGGCGTGGCCGGGCGCGTCCGCCACGATCTCCGCGGTGCCGGATTGGACTTGGATCGAGTAGGACCCGGAGCCGTCCGACGTGACGGGCGGGAACTGGATCCCGGCGACGCGGACGGTGATCGTGGCACCCGCGAGGGGGGCCGAGGTGTCCGCGTCGCGGACGGTCCCGTTGATCCACGCGTTCACCGGGTTCGGGTCCAGGGTGAAGTTGTACCACTCGACCTGGCCCGCGTTGACCGAGAAGGAGTAGTAGGTGAGGGGATCGTAGCCGAGAGTGCCCTCCGTGGCGGCCTCGTAGTACCCGGGGACGAGGGCCATCTCGTAGTATCCGGAGGCGTTCAGGGAGCTCGCGTTGCGGTATCCGGACGTCATGTACCACGGCGGCGCCGCGAGGACGCGGCCCACCGTGACGGGCGCGGCGGTGACGGAGTCCGTGACGTACCCCAGGAACCGGGCCGAGCGGGCCCCAGCGGTCGCCAGGGTCAGGTTCGCCCAGGTGGTCTCGCCCGATCCGACGGCGATGGCCGTCGTGGCGAAGAGGTGGAGCGGGCTCGTGGCGGTGAGGGTGTACCGGTGGGGCGGCACCGCGAACGCGAAGTACCCCGCTGGGTCCGGTGTCGTCTCGAAGGTCCACGGGAGGTCCGAGGCCTCGACCCGGACGACGGCGCCCGGGATCGGCGCGCCGGAGCCGAACTCCGTGACGTACCCCTGGACCCGGCCGTCCGGGCCGGAGGCGCCCGCCATCCCGGCAGAGGCGAAGAGGAGGGCGGCGATCGCGGTCGCGACGGCGAGGACGCTCGAGGTTCGATGGTCGGTGGTCATGGGAGGACACCCGCAGGTTGCGACGGGGGAGGGAGGTCGGGCCGCGGTCTCTTAAGGGCTTTGGGGCTGTTATCGCACCTGAGGCTTAGCGCCAGAAGCCCGCCGCCCGAGGCCCGACCCGCTGGGTTCGAGGGGCAACCTTTTTCTTCCATTCGGGGAATGCTGTCACCGGAGGGGATTGCGTGGGGGGAGTAACCCTGGGGCCGATGCCCCCGGATTCGCAGAACGCGTTGTGGCGGGGCAAGCGACAGACTGGCGGGGCGCTCATCGCGGCGGGGGCGGCGTCGTGGCTCGTGCACAGCATCCTGATGATTGTGGGCCTCGTCGCGATCTTCAGCATCAGTCTCACGGACATCGACTCGACGACTCGGTCCCTCACCACGTCAATCACGGCGTTCATCGGGGCGATGGTCGCAGTCCTGCTCGCCGCGTTCGTCCTCGCGGCAGGATTGATCATGTACCAAGGTGGGACACCGGGTCTGTCCTGGCAGGACTGGTACTCCGCTCAGGTCCGTGGAGTCACGGCAGGGACCCGAGGGAGGGCAAAGGTCGGCGCCGCCTTCGTGGCCTTCTACGGGGTCCTCGGCATCGCCGTGGTGGCAATCTACTTCGGCATGTCGAACGCGGCCAACTCGTCGGACTTCCAGGGGGTTCTGAACGGGTTCACCGCGATTCTCGTGATTTGGATTGTCGCCTCGATTGTCCTGATCGCGGCGGGCGTGTTTCTCGCGTCGTTCCTGAATTCCCTGCGGGTCGAGACCGCGAGCTTGCAGTCGTTCAGCGGGGCGGGGTTCCTCGGGTACGCAATCACGAACGCGGTCGGGGTCCTGTTGCTCGCGGTACCCCTTCTGATGCTCGTGTCGAATCCGTTCTCGGCGTCCTTCGGGCTGGTCATCCCCTTCCTAATCGGCGGCGTGATGGAACTCCTCGTTGTGCCGATTGTCGGAATCGTCGTCTTCAGCCTGTTGATTAGCCACGCCCTGCACCTGCGCAAGCTCCAGCCCGGAGCGAGATACCCCGCGCCCTACTACCCGCCGCCGGTGGTCCCGACGTACGCGGGACCGGCGTTCTATCCTGCCCCCGCACCGGCCCCGTTCGCGGCCCCTGTTGCAGCCCCTCTGGGCCGGGGCGAGGCGGGGAGCCCACTTCCGCCGCCTCCCGCCTCGCCGGTCCCACCGGAGTCTGGGCCGCCGGCCACGAGCCCCTCCTCTGGGGAGGGCTGGGTCCTTCGCCTCGAGGGACAGATTGCGGACATGGAGCGCGCGGTGAATGAGCAGAAGGAGTTCCTGTACCAGGTCGAGCGGAGTCTCGTGGAGGGCAGGATCGACAACGCGACATACGCGGAGATCGTGAAGAACCGGAGTGGTCGGATCGCCGACCTCGAGAAGCAAATCGCCGACAAGAGGGGTCTGGCTACTAAGAAGCCCATCGGTGATTCCCAGGGCGAGCCCCCTGTACCTCCGGAGAACCCGTAGCGAATCGGGTCAGCGTACACCGCGAACAGGGCCGCCCCATTTCGTGGGCGAGTTCCCGACTACAGCCCCGTGTGCGCGAGCACCTTGAGCGCGACCGGCTTCACCTTCCGGTACACGACGTGGGGCGGCCGCCGCGCGCCATCGACCGTGAGCAGGTCCCGCACCTTGATCCCGAAGAGCCGCTCGTTCTCCTCCAGGTACGGCAGAATCAGATTCCAGTCCTCGTCGCCGAGGCTGTCGAACATCCCGCCGTTCAACTGGTCCGGGCCGACGATCCGCTTCGGGTCCCGGATGTAGATCGCCCCGCCCGAGGCGAGGGAGAAGAGGTTCCCGCCCGGGTAGGGCTCAGGCAGCTCCTCGAGCCCGCCATCGTCCCGCACTCGGATCCCGTTGAGCACGACGAACCCGCCGCCCTTCAGCGCGTCCCCCGCCATGAAGGACTCCGCGAGGTAGTCCAAGCTCGTCCCGTTGATCACGACCCGCGGCTTCCCCACCGCGTTGATGAGGGACCGGCCCGCCGTGCTCCCCCGCACGTACACCTCCCCGCCCTTCGCCGCGTACATGAAGGTCTGCCCGAGGTCCCCGTGGACGACGAGCTTCCCCGCCTTCAGGATCTGCCCCATCTGGTCCTGCCCGTTCGCGTGCACGTGGACCTCCGCGCCGTCGAGGCCGCTCGCCAGGTAGTCGCCCGGGCTCCCGTAGAGGTCCAGGCGGAACCCGTGGCTGTCCGCCCCGAGCCCGCACCCGAGGAAGCGCTGTCCCGTGAGGTCGAACGCGATCACCCGCCTCCAGTCTTTCCGGTGCGCGGCCACGACGAGCTCGCCCAGGCCGTCGTCGCCCTCGGGCGGGAACCCGCGGGCGTCCACGACGAGGACGTCCTCCGGGCCCCTCGGCGGGCGGATGCGGGAGCGGGACTCCCAACCGATCAGGACGTGGCCCGTGGAGAGCCCCTCGAGCGATCGGAGGAACGAGAATAGCTCCTCCTGGAGAATGGCCCGCACCGCCGCCCGGCGTTTGCCGCCGGTCGGATAGCTGCGGTCCAGGAGGAGCGTGAGGAGGTCCACGAGGGCGCGGATCGCGTTCGGGCCCGCC
>Ga0209751_10005007_pt1 | contig 12571 bp, 9 predicted proteins | sample RifCSP13_1_FD_184019 | JGI IMG/M metagenome (GOLD analysis project Ga0209751, IMG submission 184019) | Soil microbial communities from Rifle, Colorado - Rifle CSP2_sed 13_1 (SPAdes) (version 2) | ecosystem: Environmental > Terrestrial > Deep subsurface > Rock core/Sediment | place: Rifle... | reverse complement strand
CCCACGTCCGGCGACCGCTCGCCGACGTCGCCGTGGGCGCGTTCTACGGCTGCCGCCTCCTTCGGGCCCCGGGAACGGAGGCGTTCGATACCCCTGCGGACCCGAAGTCCATCGAACGCCTCGTCAAAATCCTCGGCGGGAATCCGCTGCGGTACAAGGGGCGGACCGGCTGTTGCGGCTTCGACGCCCCGAGGGTCAGCGATGACCTCACCTCCCGGTTGTCCGCTGCGGCTCTGACGGAGGCGAAGGACGCGGGTGCGACGATGCTCGCGACCCCATGCCCTCTTTGCCACCTCGTGCTCGATGCGCATCAGAAGGAGGCCTCGAAGGCCGCGGGCAGGCGGATTGGCATGCCGATCCTCCATCTGCCCCAGCTCACCGGGCTTGCGTTCGGAATCGATCCGGCTCGCCTGGGTCTGGGGCGCCACGCGGTCAGCGTGGCCCCGGTGATCGGGAAACTCGAAGCGCAGGAGGTCCTGAAGGCGTGACGGACGGGGAGCGGAAGGTCGGCGTCTTCATCTGCCAGTGCGGCGGGAACATCTCCGACGTCGTCGACGTGAACGCCTTGCGGGAGTTCGCGTCGAAACGGGTCGGGGTCGTAGCCGCGACGGACCTCCGCTTCATGTGCTCGAACCAGGGTCAGGCGTGTCTCCAGGAGACGATCAGGGAGAAGGGGCTCGACGGCGTCGTCGTCGCGTGCTGCACGCCGAAGATGTACGAGGACATGTTCCGCGAGACGGCGAAGGAGGCGGGGATGAACCCGTACCTCCTGGAAATCGCGAACGTGCGGGAGCAGTGCGCGTATCCGCACCGCTCTGAGCCCGAGAAGGCGACGGAGAAGGCGAAGGCGCTCGTGGGAGCCCAAGTCGAGAAGGTCCTCCGCCTGCGGCCCCTCGAGGTGAAGACCGCCCCCATCCACGAAGGCGTCGCCGTGATCGGCGCGGGGATCGCCGGCATCCACGCCGCCATCCTGCTCGGCAACGCCGGCCACAAGGTCACGCTCATCGAGAAGAGCCCGACGATCGGCGGCAACATGGCCCGCTTCGACAAGACGTTCCCCACCCTCGACTGCGCGATGTGCACCCTCTCCCCCAAGATGAACCAGGTGTTCAACCACCGGAACGTCGACCTGCTGACGTACGCCGAGGTGAAGGACGCCGTCCGCACGCCCGGGAAGTTCACCCTGACCATCGTGAAGAAACCCCGCTTCGTGACGGACGCCTGCATCGGGTGCAACCGGTGCACGGAGCGCTGCCCCGTCAGCACCGCCAAGAGCCCGATCCAGGTCGACTCCGAGTGGAACCTGGGCCTCTCCCGGCGCAAGGCGATCTACCTCCCGTTCTCCCAGGCGCTCCCGCAGCTATGGACGATCGACGCGGACCACTGCTTCTACTTCCAGCGGAACCACGCCTGCCGGATGTGCGAGGCCGTGTGCCCAGCGGACGCGATCGACTTCTCCATGAAACCGGAGGAGGTGAAGGTCGAGGTCGGTGCCGTCGTCGTCGCCACAGGGTACCGGCCGTTCGACGCCTCGCAGATCTCTCAGTACGGGTACGGGAAGTACCCGGATGTGTACCACGGCCTCCAGGTCGAGAGGTTGCTGTCCTCCACGGGGCCGACGGGCGGGAAGCTCGTAAAGAAGGACGGGACGCCGCCGACGTCCGTGGGGATCATCCACTGTGTCGGCTCCCGCGACGAGAAGTACCGCCCGTACTGCTCGCGCGTGTGCTGCATGTACTCCCTGAAGTACGCCCACCTGATCCGCGAGCGGACGGGCGCGCGGGTGTACAACTTCTACATGGACATGCGGGCGAACGGGAAGGGGTACGAGGAGTTCTACCAGCGGGTAGCGTCCGAGCAGGTCGGGTTCGTCCGCGGTAAGCCCGCGCGGGTGACGGACGTCGCGGCGTCGCCGGAGGAAGAGGGCAAGCTCATCATCGTCACCGAGGACACCCTCGCGAGCGTGACCCTGCGCGTGCCCGTGGACATGGTCGTCCTCAGCACCGCGATGGAGCCAGGGGACGTCGACGGGCTCTTGGCTTCGCTGCACCTGGACAAGACCGCGGACGGGTTCGTCAAGGAGTATCACCTCAAGATCAACCCCACGGAGACCGCCGTGAAGGGCGTCTTCGTCGCAGGTTGCGCGCAGAGCCCCAAGGACATCACGGACACGATCGCCCAGGCCGGCGCGGCGGCGATGTCCGCGTCGATCTTCCTCGGGGCCGGGGAGATGACCCTCAACCCGCTCGTCGCGGAGGTGATCCCGGACCTCTGCCGCGCGTGCGACCGGTGCACGGACGTGTGCGAGTTCGACGCCGTTCACGTTGACCCGGAGAGCCTCGTGGCGGTCGTCGATGAGACGGCGTGCGAAGGATGCGGGAAGTGCACGGTCGTGTGCCCGACCGGCGCAATCCAGGTGCGCCAGTTCACGAAGCCGCAGATCGTCGCATCGATCGACGCCCTCGCGCCGAAGGCGGTGGCCCCGTGACGTCCGAGCCGGATATCCTCGCGCTGTGCTGCAACTGGTGCGGGTACAACGCTGCGGACCAGGCAGGGGCGACAAAGATCCCGTACCCGTCCGCGGTGAAGATCGTCCGCCTCATGTGCACGGGGATGGTGGATCCCTACTACGTCCTCCGGGCGTTCGAGCGCGGGTTCGACGGCGTCCTCGTCATCGGCTGCCACCCGGGCTCGTGCCACTACAAGAGCGGGAACCTGCAAGCGCGGCAGCAGACGGACCGGCTGTCCGGTGTCCTGCGGGCCTTGGGAATCGGGCCGGAGCGGCTGCGGATGGAGGCGGCCTCGTCCTCGGAGGGCCCGAGGTTCGCGGAGATTGCGAACGAGTTCACGGAGACGGTCCGGAGGCTCGGACCGAGCCCGCTGCGGGAGGTCGCCTGATGGCAGCCCTCGTGTCCCCGGCGGAGGGCCTCGACGACGCCGGCCTGCGGATCCTCACCCAGGAGGGCTGCATCCAGTGCAACAAGTGCACGTTCAGCTGCCCGGTCCACCGGGCGGACGTCCTCTTCAGCCCTCGCAAGGTAGTCCTCCAGGCGTACCTCGGTGCCGCGGACGAGGTGAGCGAGCGGGACCTCTGGGCCTGCCTCACGTGCGGCGAGTGCCAGGCCGTCTGCCCGACCCAGGTGCCGTACCCCGCGTTCATCCGCGCGAAGCGCGAGGCACTACGTCCCACGATGGAGAGGACGGCGCCGTGCAAGCACGGCGGATACAAGGACATCCTGGCGAAGATCATGGCGAAGCCGAACTTGAACCAGGACCGCCGTGCCTGGATCGGGGACGGCCTGAAGGTCGCGGACACGGGAGACGTGATCTACTTCACGGGCTGCATGCCGTACCTCGACGGCGTCTTCTCATACTGCGACAGCGCCCGCATCGGGAAGGCGGCGATCAAGATCATGAACGCGGCGGGGATCGTGCCCGTCGTCGCGAACGCAGAACGGTGCTGCGGCCACGACGCCCTCTGGAACGGGGACCGAGAGACGTTCGAGACCCTCGCCCGCCGGAACGCGGAGTGGATCCGAGCGAGCGGGGCGAAGCGCCTCGTGACGACGTGCGCGGAATGCTATTCCATGCTGAAGTACGAGTACCCGAAGGTCGTCGGCGAGTGGCCCGTCGAGGTCCTCCACATGACGGAGCTGATCGAGGAGCTCGTCACCGCGGGGCGGTTGACGTTCACGAAGCCCGTGGACCTCACGGTTACGTACCAGGACCCCTGTCGACTCGGGCGTCACTCGAAGGAGTACGACGCGCCCCGGGCCGTCCTGAAGGCGATCCCCGGTGTGACGTTCGTCGAGATGGACCGCGTGCGGGAGAACGCGATGTGCTGCGGCGTCGGGGCGTACTCGAACTGCGACGCGCAGACGAAGTTCCTGCAGCAGGAGCGCCTCGAGGAGGCCGCCTCGAAGGCGGGGAACCTCGTCACGGCATGCCCGCACTGCCGGATCCACTTCTCCTGCTACCTCGACGGGCGGCCCGTGGACCCGCTCCCGGACCTGAAGATCATCGATGTGACCGACCTCGCCGCGCAGGCCCTGGGGTGAGACGATGGCGGCAGTCACGCGCGAGCAGGAACGGGGGGACGCGACCCTAACGTTCCTCCGGGAACAGGGGATCACCCATCAGGCAGGCGAGCTCCTGGGGTACGCCACGGATGCATCGTTCCTCACGCTTGGTGTCCCCCACCTGATCGCCTTCCCGAAGGACGAGGCGGAGTGCGCGGCCCTCGTGGACCACGCGATGCGCCACGCTGTCGCGCTCGTGCCGAGAGGGACAGGCTCGGGCACCGCGGGTGCGGCGGTCGCGCCCCCCGGCTCGGTCCTCGTCGACATGGAGCGGGTCGGTGCGTGCGACGCTCGCGGCCACCGACGCGGGCTCTTCGATCCGCTGATCGTGGACGCCAAGGGGAATGCCGTCGACCTGACAAAGGCGGGACCGGACGACGAGCTGTACGTCCGCGTCGGCGCGGGGAGGACAAGCGACGAGACGAACCGGGCGCTCGCCAAGCACGAGTGGACCGTGGCCGTCGTCCCGAGCAGCGGCTACAGCACGTTTGGCGGGAACTTCGCGACGAACGCTCGGGGCAGCGGGACTCCCGCCTTCGGTGCCTTCGGCGACGCCGTCAATCGCCTCCGAATCGTTGCTACATCCACGGAGGGCGCGCGCGTCCTCGAGGTCACGGACCGGGAGGAAATCCGACGCCTCGCGGGCCACCACGGCCTGTGCGGCCTCGTCACGGAACTCGACGTCCGGATTGCCCCGATTCCGAGACCGGAGGACATGGTATGCGCGATCCTCTCAATCGAGTCCGAGGACGTCGGGAGACTCGGCGCGGCGATCGGGGGCCTGATGAAGCGGGTCGCGGCCTCGTGCCGGTACTTCGCGGGGGAGTTCCTGTTCATCGACGAGGGGATCGTGCGCCCGGACGACCCGATCCGCGCGGACGCGGTCCTCGGCGGGTACTTCACCGTCTCCCCGGGGCGCCGCCGCATGGTCCTGCTCTACCGCGGGCGGAAGGAAGGGATGGAGCCGCTGCCGCGAATCGCAGCGGATTACCCTGACGTCGTATACCGGGAGATCACGTTCCCGCAGTTCCGGAAGATGATGGCGGTGCGGACCGCAGCGACGGGCAAGGCGCTCCACCGCGTGAACGTGCCCGGATGTGAGGACTTCATCGTGTACGACCCGGAGCGATTCGGGGACGTCCTCTCGCGGATGTTCGTGGCGATGGAAGGCGCCTCGGGGCGCCCCGTCGGCCACCACTACCCGGACGGGATCGAGATTCACTACCGGCCGCAGGCGGCCGTGACGAAAGCGGAGATCGAAGCGGCGTGGGCCCTAATCCAGAAGCTCCGGCAAGCCGTGCTGCGGCCAGACCTCACCGTGGAGGACCGCAAGGAGCACGGTCTCGGCCTCGCGCTCTTCCGGGACGGTCCGCCGTCCCGCCACGAGGAGCTCCGCTGCCTGAAGGGAGCGTACGACCCTGCGAACGTGTTCTGCCCTCACCTTCTCCTTCCGGATACCCAGGGGCGATTCATTGGGAGTTCCTTCCGCATCTGAGGTCCCGTTCCGCACGGGCGGCGCCGGCAAGGTCAACCGCAAGGGGGACGTCGCCTTGAGCGTGGTCCGATGACCGCCCCCGCCGTGCGCCCGTACGACGAGATGATGGACGAGCTCGCGAAGGCGGGCGGAGCCTCGCTGTACCTGTGCTACCAGTGCGGGGTGTGCACCGCGACGTGCCCGTGGGGCGAGGTCCGGGACGTGAGCCTGAGGAAGATGCTCCGCCTGACCCAGCTCGGCCTCGGCGGGCTCGAGGGCGACTTCCTGTGGCTCTGCACGACGTGCCGCGCGTGCGTGGCGCGATGCCCGCGCGGCGTGGACATCCCGAACGTGATTCGCACGGCCCGGGAGTTCGTCGTCGGCGTGGGCGCGGAACCCGGGCCGCTGAAGACCGTCCGCGGCCACCTGGCCACGGTCCACAACTCATGGGGCGGGAATCCCGAGGAGCGGAGCCGATGGGCGCAGGGTCTGAATGTGCGCCCCTTCGAGCCCGGGATGGACCTCCTCCTGTTCGTCGGATGCACGGCGGCGTACGATCCCCGCATCCAGACCGTGGCGCGCGCCCTCGTCCGGATCCTCAACTCCGCGGGCGTGCGGTTCGGGATCCTCGGGAACGACGAGGCGTGCTGCGGAGACCCCGCCCTCCGAATCGGGGACACGCCCCTCTTCCGGTCCCTCGCGGAGCGGAACGCGGAAACGTTCCGGGAGCGCGGCGTGGAACGCGTCGTCGCGATCAGCCCCCACTCCTACACGGCCCTGAAGGACGAGTACCCGAAGCTCGGGGCCTCGGTGGAGGTGGAGCACTACACGCAGCTCCTTGCCCGCCTCGCGGACGAGGACCGCCTCCGGCTCCGGCGGGACGGGGACGTGCCCGTGACGTACCACGACCCGTGCTATCTGGGTCGGTACAACGGGGTCTACGAGGAACCCCGGAAGGTCTTGGAGTCGATCCCGGGCGTGCGACTCGAGGAGATGGAGCGCAACCGGGCGGACAGCCTGTGCTGCGGTGGCGGCGGGGGGCGGATCTTCCTGGAAACGTCCCCGAGCGAGCGGTTCTCCAACCTCCGCGTCGCGCAAGCGGAGCGGACGGGTGCCCAGGTGCTCTGCTCGGCGTGCCCGTACTGCATCCTGAACCTGGAGGACAGCTCGAAGACGGTCGCTACGTCGGGCCTTGTGGTGCGCGATGTCGCGGAGTACGTCGCCGAGCGCCTCGCGTAGGGAAGCGAGGAACGGAGGGTGGGGCCCCCGCAGCGGCACCTTTCCTCGCGGATGTCGTGTCCAGTCCGCGAGCATGATTCGCCCTCGGATCTCGCTTCCGCCGGGGACGCAGCCACTCAGGGAGAATCGAGGCCCTCGAGCGAGGCACGAGGCCCGACCGCGGCCGCCTCACCCAGCACGGAGCTGGGCAAGCCCGGACGAGGCTAGGGCGGTTCGTCCGCAATGCGGACCCCGCATTCCCCTGAATCGCTCGCGCCTCCGGGATTTGGAAGGCGAGCACGGTCAATCGAAGGTGTGATTGTGGGAAAACTATCTTAATCGGCACCTCGTCTGCCCGCCCATCCCTGAGGGGAGCGAGTGGCTCGTCGTGCCCCGGTGCTCGGAATCCTGCTGGGCTTGGCCCTCATCGCCCCTGTGGCGATCATCATGCCGTCTTCGATCCCCTCCACCCCCGCCCCGAGGTCCGTCCAGTTGCATCTCTACGGCAGCGCGACGGCGGGCTGGGGACTCTCGGCCGCCGCCGAGACCAATCCGGGACCCACCCTCTCCACAAACAAGGGGGATGTGGTGACCCTCTGGCTCACCAGCTCGGACGGTCTACCCCACGAGTTCACGATCGACTACAACGCGAACGGCATTCCCGATTCGGGGGAGCCGACGTCGCCCGCTTTCACTACGGACGTCAACTTCACATTCACCCCGGTCGTGGCGGGGACGTTCACCTACCGCTGCTCGTTCCACCCGGCAACGATGACCGGGACGTGGACGGTGAACGCACCGCCGCAGTCCCACGTCGACGCCCCGGGGACGGGCGCGGACTGGACGGGGGGTACTCCGCATCCAATCGTCTACACCGTGACGGATGACGGTCCCTTGGCGAACGTGAAGGTGTGGCTGAACTACAGCTACAATGGCGGCGTGTCCGGAGGTACCATCGCCGGACCGCTCACACCGACCGCAGGCCCCAACGTGGTGACATGGACGCCTGGACGTTTCAACGCCACGGACACGATCGTGAACGTGATGGCGGTGGACGCCCTCGGGGCCAAGGGGTACGCCCTCTCCCCGCCGATCATTGTGGACTCCACGTTACCCATCGTCTCGACGGTCATCCCGTCCTCGAATGCAACCGGCGTGCCCATCGACGCCGTGGTCGAGGTCCAGTGGTCGGAGCCCATGAACCTGACGTCGGTTGCGACTCCAATCACGGTCAGCCTGAGGGAGGTCTTGAGCGGGGCATATGTCTCGGGCTCGTTCGGCTGGGTGTCCCTGGGAGTGACGCTGGACGTCACCCCGGACTCACCGCTGAAGCCTCTCACCCTCTACGAGCTGCGTGTGAACACGTCCGCCATGGACGCCTCCAGCCCGGGAAACCCGATGGCCGCAGCCTTCACGAGGCGCTTCACGACCGTGGCGGGCACGGATGCGATTGCACCGACGGTCGCCGCACCGACGGTCACCCAAGTCTCCGCCACCGCTATCGGCGGCACTGTGAACATCACTGTCTCGGTGACGGACAACGTGGATGTGAGGAACGTCTCGATCTCCGTGAGCTCGGAGGCTCTCTCGGTGAACGAGACGTTCGCGATGCTGCACGCGGGCGGATCGACCTTCTACCTCAACCGGAGCTTCTCGGCGGGCACCTACGACTACTCGATCCGCGGCACGGACAACGCAAGCAACGCAGCCTACCGCAACGGTGCCTTCACGGTCAGCGCGGAAACGGCAACGTCTCCCAATCCGACGCCCTTCGACTACGTCCCCTGGATCGCTGCCGGGCTTCTCGCCATCGGAGCGGTCGGCACGGCCTTGCTGCTCCTCCGAAGGCGCAAGCCCGGGAGTCCCTGAGGGACGCGCCCGGTATGTCGGGGGCGGGGTTCGAACCCGCGACCTCCGGATGCCTCAGGAGCGCCGTGGTCGATCCACCGGCACAACCCTATGAGTCCGACGCTCCACCAGGCTGAGCCACCCCGACGGAGCGGCCCAACGCCCGGGCGGTAATAAAGGATGCGGAGGCGCACGGCCTCCGCACCGGGATTCAGCTCGCGACCATGATCTGGCCGCGGATCTCGCCGCCGGGGAAGTCGCCGGGTCCCGTGTTCGTCGGAGCGACGCCGTCGTCCGTGTGGACGTTCACGTACGCGCCGCCGTTGTTCATCGCGTCGATGAGGTCGCTCAGCGGATGCCCAGCGAGAGCCCCCACGAGATTGGACGCGTCGAAGGACCCCGTGACGAGCACGCCGTCGAAGCGGCCTCCGCCCGGAGCCGCAGCGGGCGGACCGCCAGCAGGGTAGAGCCAGACGACGATGCCGCCGTTCGCGCCCTCGGCGGCAAGGTGGATGTGGGCCATGATCACGTTCTCGATGTTCGCCGCGACGAGCCGATAGCGGATCGACATGCTATCGTCGCTCAGCTGGAAGAACGCCTGCCCGCGGGCCTGCGTGTCCCGCGCGGGGACCTCTCCGGACCCCGAGAGGACCGCCACCCATGTCATCCGCCCATCGTCGGCACGGACCCCCGCGGACGCGAGGGTCGCTCCCACGACGGCCAAGGCCACCAATCCGATCCACAATCCTCGACGGACCATCTTGCTTCTCCTCCGTAGGGCACGCAGCGGCGAGGCGCACCCATAAGCCTATTCCCGAATTGCGGTTTCGCTCGCGAAGGGATGCGGAAGCGGACTCGTGCGGATCGAATGTTCCCGACCCCATTAAATACCCCGAGTCTCGTCGTTCCCCCGTGGACCCCGAATTCGCGAAGCGGGATGCACGCGCGGTCGAGGATCCAATCGCGGCGGTCTTCGACCTCGCGGAGTCCGTCGACCGCCAGACCCCGAAGATCCGCAGGATGCTCCGCTACGTCCGCGTCTTCGTCTCCCTCTGGCTCCTCCTGGACTTCTTCCTGATCATCGTGAGCGCCGCGATCTCGGGCGGCCGTCCGGGCGAGACGCTCTTCCTCTTCCTTCCGATTGTCGGGCTGCTCCTCGCGATGCGGTACGCCGCGCAGCCGAGCACCCGCCTCGCCCTGTTCATCGTCGTGGTCGTCTTCGGAGTTTTTCAGGTGCTCCTCATCGGCGGGCTCGTCTTCCTCGGCGCGGTCCTCGTCTCCCTGTTCATCCTCGGGTTCGTGATCCTCGAGCTCATGCGCGACCTGCGGTCCTTCTTCGACTACTTCGCCCTGCGGCACCGCGTGATCTCCGCAGTGCGCGCGGCGGACCCTGTAGTCCACGTACCCCAGGGGAAGGACGCGGCCGCGCGAATCCTCGCCCACCTCGCCGCGACGAGCCCGGACGTGCGGGCCATGATGGCCCTCCCCGGTGCGGTGGCCGCACCCGCGATCCTTACGGGCCGCAGCGGGCTCGCCTACAGCCTCGACGCCTACGTCCGATCGGAGCCGACGCAGCTCACGCGGATCGTGGGCATCGGTCATCCGGGCTTCGCGGTCTTCGTGAAGGCCTTCGACCGCGCACCCACGGCGGCGGACCTCCAATCCGTGAAGGCCGCCGTGGAGGACGTGAGCCTCGCCACCCGCATCCCGCCCGCGCGCATCCTCGCCGTGTGGAGAGCCCACGGCGACGAGTCCGTCGCGGCGGACGCCTACGCGTTCCTGAACTCGGAGGCGGCCCGCGTGACGATCCGCGGCTCCACCTACGCCTGCAGCCTCGAGCTCGCCCGCGAGGGCGACGACGGAACCTATGACTTCATCCCCGTGGTCGTGGATGCCCACGGCTCGATCAGGCCGGGAACACCCGCTCGCTCCGGATAGGAGCAGCCTCACTCCCGGAGCCAGAAGGGCGCCTTGGTGAAGCGGTAGTGGTCGCGGATCTGCTCCTGGTAGATCTTCAAGTAGAACTCATTGTACCGCCGGATATGGAGGACCCCTTCCTTCGTGATCCGTACCCGGTAACGGCCCTCGATTGTGTGGACGGTGACATGCCCGTCCTTGAGGAGCGATTCGAGGACGCGCTCCGTCATGAAGTGGTTCGACTTGATCTCCCGCTTGACCTCCTCCTTGGAGATCCCCTCCTGCCGCGGCAGGAGCATGTCGAGCTTGGGCTCGAGACCGTCCTGGTACAGGTCGATCCCCATGTCCGCCACCAGGCGGTTCAGCACGAAGCACCCGTAGATGATCAGGTCCTTGTAGGGCCGCGAGGGCATGGGGACACCCGCGGAACCGGGAAGCGGCTACTTAACGCGTTGGCCGGTGAATCGGAGGATTGCCGCCTTCGTGCATTGCTCCCGCTCCGGTTTGAGGGGCAAGACAGGGAACGCGAGCACAGAGACGCCTCTCGGGGCCCCCTCTTAAAGCCATCGGGAAGACTCTTGCCCGTCCGGCTATCCCCACCCCGTGCGGTATGGCGTCCCAGAAGGTGCGATCCGCATGCAACCCTACCTCGTCTCGAAACGCCCGCCCCGCGCCCTCTTGCTCGCGCTGGCGGTCGCCCTCGGACTGGTCGCGGTGAGCGCGGCCCTCCTGCCATCCCTGATGCATGGCGGCCTCGCCCGCGACGGAACGTACCTGCGCCTACTCGGCTACGAGCCCGCATCCACGGGCTCCGCCCTCCAGGCGCAGGCTGTGAACGACGCTCAACAGGGCCGTGTCATGCTCGCCTCCGCGCGAGCCCCCGACGCCCCGCCCCCGCCGCCCGACGTGACGGCAAAGGCCGCCCCGCCCACGGACGCGCCCGCGGACGCGACGACCGCACCGGCGACCGCGGCGGACCAGAACCCCGACCTCGTCGGGGCGCCCGGTCTTGCCCTGCAGGAGCTGAACGAGACCCGTGACAACCTCACCATCGACCCGCTCGAGGCCTTCGGCCTGGGAGTCCTCCCGAAGGACGCGGGGGACGTCCGCGGCGCCCCGGGCCTCGAGCACTTCGTCGTGCCGGACCTGAGCGATGCGAACTGCACGTTCACGAAGGAACTCACGGCCACGGATGCGAACCACGACGGTCACCCGGAGTACGTCCGGATCCGGGAGCTCGGCACCTGCGTCTACGAGAAGGATGACTCCGGCCGGGCCTCCGCTGGCGCCACGGTCGCCCGCGACATCCAGGCGTGGGACAACGACTCGAGCGGCGTGTTCAACGCCCTCGAGGGACGCCAGGGTGTCGAGGCCTACGCGGCCCCGGCAAACGGCACGTACGCGTACACGGCGAGCGCGGTGTGGACCCTCAGCCTCAAGGACCCCGACGACGACCAGGCGATCAACGCCCTGCGGGTGACGTTCGCGGGCGAGCAGCGCTTCGACCGCAACGGGAACGGGAACGCAGAGTTCCGGCGGACGGTCACCGCAGACGTCGCCCTCGTGAACGATCTGGGCAACGACACCGCGAACTCCGCGGACATCGCCATCCGCGCCTACCAGACCTACGACCTCCAGGATGACGGACGCCACCAGTACGAAGGCGTCCTCGAGCTCGGAGCATCCACGCTCGACGCGGACCGCGACGGCGTGAACGAGACCGCGGCCGCGAGCTTGACCGCGTACGAGACCCTGGACCGCGACCTTGACGGCCGGCCGGAGCTCGCCCGCGGGATCGGGGCGTCCTTCGACCTGGTCGATGCGAACTCGAACGGGAACCTGGAGAGCGCCACCCTGCGGCTCTACCTGTACGCCCGCGCGGACCCGACGAGCGACGGCGTCCTCGAGGTCCGCAAGGCCCTCGAGGTCAACGGCCTCGCGACGGACGCGGACGACGACGGGAACCCGGAGCTCGCGCAGATGACGATCCACGCGGTCGCCTGGCGCGACCTCGATCAAGACGGCCACCCGGAGA
>Ga0209751_10005006_pt1 | contig 12572 bp, 11 predicted proteins | sample RifCSP13_1_FD_184019 | JGI IMG/M metagenome (GOLD analysis project Ga0209751, IMG submission 184019) | Soil microbial communities from Rifle, Colorado - Rifle CSP2_sed 13_1 (SPAdes) (version 2) | ecosystem: Environmental > Terrestrial > Deep subsurface > Rock core/Sediment | place: Rifle... | reverse complement strand
GGTGCCGCGCTGGTATATCCCGCTCTCCGGAGGCGTCTGGGGCGCGCTGGCTCTGGGAACGGCGCTGGGGCTGCTGACCGGCCGCCCATGGGCCTCGCCTACGGCCCGTTTCGGCGCGATCCTTTTTGCAGCCTGGTACTGGGCCGACCGGCTGCTCTTCGTGCACACCGAGTACGCACGCCGCTCGTTGCCGGCGGCTGCCGCCCTCACCCTCGCCGGCCTGGGTTTCACGTTCTGGGCGCTGACCCGCCCGCATGCGCGAACATATTTCGGGAGACCGACGGATGAGCGACGCCTCCAGGATTGAATACCTGCGCCGATTGAGAGACCAGGCCCACCAGGGCGGAGGCCAGGAGCGGATCGAGATTCAACACCAGCACGGCCGGCTTTCCTCGCGCGAACGCCTCGAGCTCCTGCTCGATAAGGGCTCGTTTCGCGAGACCGACATGTTCGTGACGCACCGCACGACCGACTTCGGCCTGGATCAGAAGCGCTACCTGAGCGACAGCGTGGTCACCGGCTGGGGGACGATCGAGGGACGGCTGGTCTACGTCTTCTCCCAGGACTTCACCGTGTTTGGCGGCAGCCTCGGCGAGGCCCACGCGGAGAAGATCTGCAAGATCATGGACATGGCCGTGAAGAACGGCGCGCCCTTGATCGGCCTCAACGACTCGGGGGGGGCCCGCATCCAGGAGGGCGTCGTCTCTCTGGGCGGCTACGCCGACATCTTCCTCCGCAACACACTGGCCTCGGGCGTCATCCCTCAGATCAGCGCCATCATGGGCCCCTGCGCCGGAGGGGCGGTGTATTCCCCTGCCCTCACCGATTTCATCTTCATGGTGCGGGGCTCATCCTACATGTTTGTCACCGGCCCAGACGTCGTCAAGACCGTCACCCACGAGGACGTCAGCTTTGAAGACCTGGGCGGCGCCGAAGTGCACGCCTCGACCTCCGGCGTGTGTCACTACGTGGCCGAGGGCGACGCCGATTGCCTCTATCTGATCCGCGTCCTACTCTCGTATCTGCCTCAGAACAACATGGAGGATCCGCCGTTCGTCCCCACGATCGACGACCGCCTGCGCACGGAAGACGCTCTCGATCACATCATCCCCGATGACCCCAGCAAGCCCTACGAAATGCGGGACGTCGTCCGGCTGATCGTCGACAACGGCGTCTTCTTCGAGATCCACGAGCACTACGCGCCCAACATCGTGGTGGGTTTTGCGCGCCTGGGTGGGCACAGCGTGGGCATCGTCGCCAACCAGCCGGCCATCCTGGCAGGCGTCCTCGACATCAACGCCTCCGACAAGGCCGCACGTTTCGTGCGTTTTTGCGACTCCTTCAACCTGCCTCTGGTCACGTTCGTCGACGTGCCCGGCTTCCTGCCCGGCACGGGCCAGGAGCACGGCGGAATCATCCGCCACGGCGCCAAACTGCTCTACGCCTTCTGCGAGGCTACCGTCCCCAAGATCACCGTGATCACGCGCAAAGCGTACGGCGGGGCCTATGACGTGATGTCGTCCAAGCACATCCGCGGGGATCTCAACCTGGCCTGGCCATCCGCCGAATTGGCGGTGATGGGGCCGGAGGGGGCCGTCAACATCATCTTCCGCAAGGAGCTGGCCGAATCCGAAGACGGGGCCCGCCGGCGGGCGGAGCTGGTGGCCGACTACCGCGAGAAGTTCGCCAACCCCTATGTGGCCGCCTCGCGCGGCTACCTGGATGACGTCATCGAGCCCAGCCTTACCAGGCCCCGCCTGATCAACGGGCTGGAGATGCTGAGCAACAAGCGCGACTCCAACCCGGCGAAGAAACATGGCAACATCCCTCTCTAGCGGCCCGGCGCCGGCTGCGCAGAAGCCCCAGGCTCTCCCGCCCACGGCGGCGGGTCACGTCCTCTCGCAGGGCCACCGGATCTACTTCGAGCGCTACGGCCCTGACAGCGGGCCGGCGGTGGTGCTCCTCCATCATGGCCTGGGCTCCCTGCGCGCCTGGAAGTCCCAAATCCGCGCCTTCGTCCGGGCCGGCTACCGCGTCCTCGCCTATGACCGCTGGGGTTACGGCGCCTCCGACCCACGCCCCGCCCTGGACCTGCCGACCTTCCACGCGGATATCGTCGATCTCATCGAGCTTCTGGCATCCGCCTCAATCGGGAAGGCTACCCTTCTGGGCCACAGCGATGGCGGCACGATGGCCCTCTACTTCGCCTCCCGCTGGCCGGAGAAGGTCTCGGCTCTCGTCACGGTCGCCGCCCACATCTACGTCGAGCCGGCGATGGTTCCGGGGCTCGCCGCCGTGGGGCAGGCGTACGCGAGCGATGTGGAGCTCCGCGAGAAGCTTCAGCGCGCCCATGGCGAGAAGGTCGACCAGGTCTTCTACAACTGGTACGATGGGTGGGCCCAGCCCCGCCATCTAGAGTGGGACATCCGCCCCCTGCTGGGCACAATCACCTGCCCGGCGCTGGTCATTCAGGGCGAGGAAGATGAGCATGCCACTGCGCAGCACGCGCGTGACCTCGCCGCCGGCTTGCGGCAGGCCAGGCTGTGGCTGATCCCTGGGGTGCGCCACATGCCGCCACAGGAAGTGCCCGAGGAGTTCAATCGGGAGGTGCTGGCGTTCCTGGAGGGAGTGAAGAGCAGTGATGGGTGATTGGCGATCGGTGATCAGTTAGTCGGTGATCGGTTACTCGGTGATCGGTCGTACGGCGCTCTGGTGCCATGGCGCTAAGGCACCAAGTCCCGATCACCGATCACTGATCACTCCAAGGATTGAGGGACCCGCGTTGAGAAGGCCTCCATGTTCAGCAAAGTCCTGATCGCCAATCGGGGTGAGATCGCAGTGCGCATCCTCCGGGCGTGCCGCGAGCTCGGCCTGGAGACGGTCGCCGTCTACTCGGAGGCCGATCGCTCGGCGCTTCACGTCCGCTATGCGGACGAGGCCTATCTGATCGGCCCGGCACCTTCGCGCGAGTCCTACCTGCGCGCCGACCGAATCATCGAGGTCGCCCGGCGCGCCGGGGCGGGGGCGATCCACCCGGGGTATGGGTTCCTGGCCGAGCGGGAGGATTTCGCCCGCGCGGTGGAGGAGGCCGGCCTGGTTTTCATCGGGCCAAAGCCCTCGGCCATCGCCGCCATGGGTGACAAAGGGGTGGCGCGCTCCACGGTGGCGGGGGCCGGCGTCCGGGTGGTGCCTGGCACGGAGGGCGAGGGGAATCTGCGCGACGATGAGATCATCGCCATCGCTCCCCAGGTGGGTTTCCCACTTCTGATCAAAGCCACCGCCGGGGGAGGCGGCAAAGGGATGCGCGAGGTGCGCCAGGCCAGCGAGCTTCCCTCCCTGATCCACGCCGCCCGGCGCGAAGCCGAGGCCGCCTTCGGCGACGGCAACGTCTACCTGGAGAAGCTGGTGGCGAGCGCCCGCCACATCGAGTTCCAGATTCTGGCGGATAGCCATGGCGGCGTCATCCACCTCGGTGAGCGCGAATGCTCGCTCCAGCGCCGGCACCAGAAGCTGCTGGAAGAATCGCCCTCGCCATTCCTCGGCGAAGATGATGACCTGCGGAAGCGCATGGGCGAGGTGGCCTGCAAGGCCGCCCAGGCGGTGGGCTACCTGAACGCCGGGACCATCGAATTCCTCGTCGACAAGGATCGCAACTTCTTCTTCCTCGAAATGAACACGCGCCTCCAGGTGGAGCATCCGGTCACGGAGGTTGTCACGGGCGTCGATATCGTCAAGGAGCAGATCCGCATCGCCCGCGGGCGCAAGCTCCGCTACACCCAGGACGACATTCGTCTGATGGGCTGGGGGATCGAGTGCCGGATCAACGCCGAAGATCCCTACAACAGCTTCCTCCCCTCCACCGGTAGGATCAGCCAGATCATCCCGCCCTCCGGCCCGGCCGTGCGCGTCGACACCGGCGTCTACCCCGGCTTCGAGATCTCGCCTTACTACGACTCGCTGGTCTCCAAGCTGATCTGTTGGGGCGAGACCCGCGGCGAGGCGATTCTGCGGATGCGCCGGGCACTTGAGGAATACCGCATCCTCGGCGTCAAGACCAACATCCCCTTCCACCAGCGGATCATGGACTCCCACCGCTTCATCGCAGGCCAATACGACACCCGCTTTGTCGAGGAGCGGTTCTCCATCGATCTGGCCGAGGAAGGGATCGAGACCTATCCGGAGACCGCCGCCATCCTTGCCACCCTGGTGGCCCATCGATTCGGGCAGCAGGCGGCACAGATCATCCGTCCCGGCGAACGCGACACGAGCAACTGGAAGTGGGTGGGCCGCTGGGAGAGGATGCACCGCTGATGTGGGCAAGCGGGACGGAGAAGTGACCATGGGGTGATCGGTGATCGGGCACCCAGTGCCTGGGCGCCCTGGCAGCCGGGAACCGAGTAACCGATCACCGTTCACTGAGTCTAGGACCCCTCCCATGAGATACATCGCCACTGTCGGCGACAAGACCTACGAGATCGAAATCAACAGCGAAGGCGAGCTCACCCTCGGTGGCCGCCGACTGGCGATGGATCTGCAATCGGTGGCTGGGCAGCCCGTCTACTCGCTGATCATTGACGGCCGCTCCTTCGAAGCCTATGTCGTCCCCGGCGATGAAGGCATGGAGGTGGTGCTGGCGGGACGTCTCTACCATGTCTTGGTCGAGGACGAACGGCTGCGCCGGCTGCGCCAATCCTCCACCGGCCTCACGGTGCGCGCCGGCGAGTTCCACCTCAAGGCCCCCATGCCCGGCCTGGTGGTCGCCGTGCCCGTCGAGGAAGGGCAGAAGGTGGAGCGGGGAGCCGATCTGGTGATCCTCGAATCGATGAAGATGCAGAACGAGCTCAAGGCGCCTCGCGAGGGCACGGTGGCCCACATCCGTGTCCGCCCTGGCGACCGGGTCGACCAGAACCAGATCCTCATCAGCCTGGGTTAGCCGAGCCGGTCCTCCGTCACTGCGCGCAGGCGGCGCTGACGGTGGCCGGCGAGAAATCGAAAAGTGAGCCTGCCGATGCCCGCCACTCCCGAATGGCTGCGAGCCGCGTTCGAAGCCTGGGCGTCTCGCTCGCTCCTCCCCACTCTCGAACAGACCGCCGAACGCAAGCCGCGCTTCGAAACCTCGTCCGGTATTCCGCTCGAGCTCCTCCACCTGCCCGAAGATCCGGACCCGGACTACCTCGAACGCCTCGGGTTTCCCGGCGAGCCGCCCTTTACCCGGGGCGTCCAACCGACGATGTACCGCGGCCGCCTCTGGACGATGAGGCAATACGCCGGCTACGCCACGGCCGAGGAGTCCAACCGCCGCTTCCGCTTCCTGCTCGAGCAAGGCCAGACCGGCCTCTCGGTGGCCTTCGACCTGCCCACCCAAATCGGCTACGACGCCGACGATCCGCTTGCCGCCGGCGAGGTGGGCAAGGTGGGCGTCTCGATCTCGTGCCTCGACGACATGGCCCGTCTCCTGGAGCGGATCCCGCTCGACCGGGTATCGACCAGCATGACGATCAACGCGCCGGCGGCGATCCTGCTGGCGATGTACATCGCCGTCGCGCGGCGTCAGGGCGTACCGCCGGCCGAGCTGCGGGGGACGATTCAGAACGACATCCTGAAAGAATACATCGCCCGGGGCACCTACATCTTTCCCCCGGGCCCGGCGATGCGCCTGATCACCGACGTGCTCGCCTATTGCCACGACCATGTGCCCCACTGGAACACGATGTCGATCTCTGGCTACCACATCCGGGAGGCGGGCTCAACCGCGGTCCAGGAGGTCGCCTTTACATTGGCCAACGCCATCGCCTACGTGGAGGCGGCGCGGTCGGCCGGCCTGGCCGTGGACGACTTCGCCCCGCAGCTGGCCTTCTTCTTCAATGCACACAACAATCTGCTCGAGGAAGTGGCCAAGTTCCGGGCGGCGCGCCGCCTCTGGGCACGGATCATTCGCGGCCGCTTCGCCGCCGCCAACCCCCTCTCCTGGCGCCTGCGCTTCCACACGCAGACCGCCGGATCCACCCTTACGGCCCAGCAGCCGGAGAACAATATCGTCCGCGTCACACTGCAGGCTCTGGCGGCGATCTTCGGCGGCACCCAATCCCTGCACACCAACAGCATGGACGAGGCCCTGGCCCTTCCCACGGAGAACGCCGTCCGCCTCGCTTTGCGTACCCAGCAGGTGATCGCCTTTGAATCCGGCGTGGCCGACAGCGTCGATCCTCTGGCCGGCTCTTACGTCATCGAATACCTGACCGACGAGATCGAGAAGCGGGCCGAGGCCTATCTTCAGCGGATCGACGAGCTCGGCGGCGCCCTGGCGGCGATCGAGACCGGCTATATCCAGAGGGAGATTCAGGAGGCCGCCTATTGTGCCCAGCAGGCAGTGGAGTCCGGGCAGGAGACGGTGGTCGGGGTGAATGCCTTCCGGGCGGATGAGGCCCTCCACCTCGAGCGCCTGCGCGTCGACCCGCTGATCGAGCGGGCACAGGCAGATCGGCTGGCGGCGCTGCGAGCTCGCAGGGAGCCCTCGCGCGTCGCCGAGACACTGGGCCGCCTCGAGGCGGCCGCCCGCGGCGCCGAGAATCTGATGCCGGTCTTCGTCGCGGCCGTCGAGGCCGATCTCACCCTGGGCGAGATCTGCGGGGTCTTACGGGGGACCTGGGGGGAGTATCGGCCGCCGCCAACCTTGTAGCGCACTTGGCGCGTGAGATTGCTGTCATCACCTCCCGTGCCTGCGCAACGAGGAATGGTGATCGAGGAATGGTGATCGGTGATCAGTGATCGGTGAACAGGGATCAATGACCAGTGAACGGGACCCACCGATCACTGAGTAACCGAGTAACCGATCACCGATCTCCGAGTAGCCGATCACCCTCTTCCCTTGAGGCCTCTATGCCATCGGTCCTACGCATCCATCACATCGCCCTCGTTGTCCATGACCTCGACGACGCGCTCGCGTTCTGGCGCGATACGCTCGGCCTCGCCGCCCCCAGCATCGAGCACATCCCGGAGCAGCAGTCGGAAATCGCATTTCTTCCGCTGGGGGAGTCGGAGCTCGAGCTGGTGCGCCCAACGACCACCGAAAGCGGCGTTGCCCGCTTCCTGGCCAAGCGCGGCCCGGGGATGCATCACGTCTGCCTCGAGGTTGCCGACCTCGACGGCATGCTGGCCCGCTTGCGCGAGAGGGATGTCCGGCTGATCAACCCCGAGCCGCTGACGGGGGAAGATGGACGCCGAATGGCCTTCATCCATCCGGAGAGCGCCTTCGGCGTGCTCGTCGAGCTATACGAGCTGCCGGCCCCGGCGGGGTAGCGGCTTGGGAGACCGAGAAACCGGGTTCCTGCGGGAAACCCGGTTTCTTTCTTATCGCGTGTGCTTGTGGGTGTGAAATGGACTTGGCAACGGAACACAACACAAACTACGCTCGCCGATCCTGCGACGACGGTCGTTGGCGGTGTCAAGAATGAGAACGCGCGGCAGGCTTGGCGCGATGCTCGAGGAGCCCGCGATCCGCATGCTATAATCCCAGCCCCTAAGCCTTTCGCGGGAGGAGCGGATGTACGACAAGTCTTCGCTCGATGAGCTCCGCCGGGCCCTGGAACGCTGGGAGGAAACGACGCTCCAACAGTCCCAGGCGCGGCTGGCGGAGCGGGAGCCGTCGTTCATCACCACATCGTCGGAACCCGTGGCGCGACTGTATACACCGCTCGACGTTGCGGATCTCAACTACACCCGCGACCTGGCGCTTCCCGGCGAGTATCCCTTCACCCGCGGCGTCCACCCCACCCTCTACCGCAGCAAGTTGTGGACCATGCGCATGTTCGCCGGGTTTGGCACGGCCGAGGAGACGAACGCGCGGTTTAACTACTTGCTCGACAAGGGACAGACGGGCCTCTCCGTCGCCTTCGATCTCCCCACGCTGATGGGCTACGATACGGATTCTCCCGAGGCGGAAGGCGAATTTGGCAAGTGCGGCGTGGCCGTTTCGTCGCTCCAGGATATGGAGATCCTCCTCCAAGGAATTCCGCTCGACAAAGTCTCCACCAGCATGACGATCAACTCCCCGGCGGCCGTCATCTGGGCGATGTACATCGCCACGGCGGAGAAGCAAGGCGTGCGGCCCGACCAACTGAGGGGGACGATCCAGAACGACATCCTCAAGGAGTATATCGCCCAGAAGGAGTTCATCTTCCCGCCCGAGCCTTCGATGCGCCTGGTGGTCGACACGATCGAGTTCGGCAGCTCCGACCTCCCGCAGTGGAACACGATCTCGATCTCCGGCTACCACATCCGCGAGGCCGGCGCGACTGCGGCGCAGGAACTGGCTTTCACGCTGGCGGACGGGATGGAGTATGTACGCTGGGCGATTCGCCGCGGTCTGGAAATCGACGAGTTCGCCCCGCGGCTTTCCTTCTTCTTCAACGCTCACAATGACTTCTTCGAGGAGATTGCGAAGTATCGCGCCGCGAGGCGCATATGGGCGCATGAGATGCGCGAAACGTTCAGGGCCAAAGATCAACGGTCGTGGTTGATGCGCTTCCACACGCAGACCGCCGGCGTCAGCCTCACCTCCCAACAGCCCGAGAACAACGTCGTCCGTGTGGCCGTTCAGGCGCTGGCGGCGATCCTGGGCGGCACTCAGTCGCTCCACACCAACTCGATGGACGAGGCCCTCGCCCTTCCCTCGGCTCACGCCGCCACGATCGCCCTGCGCACCCAGCAGATCCTGGCCGAGGAGTCGGGCGTAGCCAATACCATCGACCCGCTGGGCGGCTCCTTCTTCGTCGAGGCACAGACCCGTCGGCTGGAAACGCAGGCGCTCGAGTATTTCCGCCGCATCGACGACCTCGGCGGCGTTCTTCCAGCGATCGAGGCCGGGTTCTTCCAGGGTGAGATCGCCGACGCCGCATTCCGCTATCAGCGCGAGATCGATGATAAGCGGCGCCTGATTGTGGGCGTCAACGCCTATCAGGACGAGCAGCCGCTGCGGATTCCACTGCTGGAGATGGATCCCGCCGGCTACCAGCGCCAGGCAGAGCGCCTGCGCCGTCTGCGCGCCTCCCGCGATGCGGGCGCGGTGGGGCAGGCCCTCGACCGGCTGCGCCTGGCCTGCCAGGGCGCCGAGAACACCATGCCCCACATCCTGCGGGCCGTCCACGCCTACGCCACCCTGGGCGAGATCATCGGCGTGATGCGAGACGTCTTCGGCGCCTACACCGAGACCGCGCGCATCTAGCCATTGCCGAGCCGCGTCGTCTTCGCGGCGCCGTCATCCACACTCGATCGAGAGAAGAGGCGACGGAGCTCGATGCAAACCGCCGATCCCGCACGTCCTCTTGCCCTGGCCTTGATCCTTCCGTTAGCCCTGGCGCTGGCCGCCTGCTCCGGAGGCGGGAACGCCACGGACGCCGCCGCAGTGAGCCCCGCCCCTGCTTCCGCCACTCCCTCGCCGCCCCCAACCCCCCTGCCCTCCGCGGTGCCCAGCTCGACCCCCTCGCCGCCGGCGGGATGCCTCGAGACACATGGCCGGATCGAGATCACCGAGCTCAGCACCGACCTCGTCCCGCGGCCGCTGGAAGTCCGGGTCTATTTCCCGCCCTGCTATGAGCCTGCGCCGGAAACGCCTTATCCGATCCTGATCATGATCCACGGCCAGACCTACACGGCCGACCAATGGGATCGCCTCGGGCTGGACGAAGCCGCCGATGCGGCGATCGTCTCAGGCGAATCGCGCCCCTTCCTTATCTTCATGCCCCTCGAGGAGGACACCGAGCGCGACCCGGCGGAATCCAACTTCGACGTCGTCGTGACAGAGGCGTTGCTTCCCTGGATCGAGGCGAATTATCCGGCCTGCCAGGAACGGGCATGCCGAGCGGTGGGGGGCCTTTCGAGGGGCGCCACCTGGGCTGTCCACATTGGGCTCCTCCAGCCGGAGATTTTTGGCTCGATCGGGGGGCATAGTCTCACGCCCTTCTTCGGCGACGTCTACCGCCTGCCGTATTGGCTGATGCGCACCACGGCCGGAGAGCTTCCCCGGTTCTACCTCGACATGGGCGAGGACGATTGGTTCAGGGAAGCGCTGGCGGAATTTCGCGCCGCGATGACCGAAAACGGCGTCGCCTTCGAATGGCATCCCGGCGCCGGCACACATGACGAACTCTATTGGGGGAGCCATGTCGCCGACTACATCCGTTGGTATGCCTCGGGATGGCCCCCGGCGCCGTAGGCCGGACGGCGTGGCGGCGTCCGGCCAACAAGGAGATCCCCGATGATGATCCGTGTGATCCCGAGCCGTCTCGCGGCTTTCCCCCTTGCCGCGGCACTCGTCCTGGCATCCTGCAACCTCCCCCTTCCCGCCGGCGAGCCCTCCCCGACGCCGCCCCCCGCTGCGACCGCCGTGCCGCTGCCCACCGAGACTCTTCCTGAGCCCACCTTCGAGCCCACACCGCCCGGCGCCTCGCCCACGGCTCCGGCCACCCCGACGCTCGTACCCCCTCCGGGAGGGGTCAGCCTGCAATGCGACGGCACGTTCCAGCGCTTTCGGTTGACCGACGCAGGCGTAGCGGGGAGGACCGCCTCGGTGGACAGTTGGGACGGGTCTTCATGGGTGAATGTTTGGAACTGGGCCGGCGGGGATCCGATGATCAAGCAGATCGAAGACGAGGCCGGCCTGTATTCCTTCGGCGGCTGCGAGCAGCTCGTTGTCATCCCCGAACGGTTCGTCGGCTCGGGCGCGATCCTTCAGCTCACGATACACCGCTGGAACGGTGCCGGGCTGACCGAAGTGTTCTTCCTCGACGGCGTCCATGGGAGCTGGAGCCTGACGGGGGACGGATTCTTGTTTGAGGAATCGGTCTACCTGTACGGCGAGCCAAACTGCTGCCCGTGCAACCGCCAATACCTGCAGTACTCTTGGAACGGCGCCGCCTTCGATCAGACGGGGTCGGCGGTCAATCCCACGTACACCGGCACGCCACCGGCGGAATGCACACCGTAGTCCTGCCCGGAGGGAGCCCTGTGGAGGTGGTGCCGGGCAGATCGCGCACCAGGGGTCGTCGCAATGCCGGGTCGGGACCCGGGCCGCGGCGGCAGCGCGCTGTCAGGCAAGAATAAGGGCCCGCAGCGATGAAATCACGAAGCGCTCTTGCCCTGTGGACTCAAAGAACATTCTGGGGCATCTATCCGGTCGCCCTGTACTATGGAATGGTCGCGCTCGAGAGGTCAGTCGACTTGCGCCGGTATCTTGGCCCGGATCCACTAGGAAGCAAGGTCATCAAGCTCTTCATCTTCGCTGGCGCGAGCATGTTGCTTTTTGGTTGGGTCGGCGGTGTATTGGAGTACTTGGAACGGCGTTCGGCCATCCATCCGCAGTTGGCCAGGGTGCTATATCAGCCATTGATCTATCCTTTGGAATACTTCTGGTTCTCCTTCCCCCTGCTCTTCCTGTCGTCGGTTGACCTCCATCCACTTGGCAGGAACCCCTGGTACATCCTCTTCCTCGTTGTAGTGGCCAGTTTCGGCGGCTCGGCCGTGGCGGGATGGACGAGGGTGGAGGAACCGAGCCTGTTCAAGTACGTGTTCTTCGGCGCCTTCTTTCGCAGCATGCTCATGGCCGTGCTCTCCTTCGCCTCAATTGTTGTATTCCTGATCGTCCGATAGTCTGCAACGGTCACGTCAGACAGGTCGGCCTGGCGGAGGCGTTGTCCGGGTCGTGCAGGAGAGTTTCCCGGACGGCGCGAGCCGGCCCCCCTTCCGGTCGCCCGCACGACTCGTCGGAACGGGATCAGCCGACACCACCGAAATAGCGCACCGCATCCTCCAGGACCATCTTCGTCTGGATCACAAACTCCTCCCGGACGCTCGGCGTGAGGCCCTCCATGAACTGATGGAGATCCTGCTGGAAATTCGGCAATGGCTGGCGGGTGCAGTGCTCGAGCCAGAGGATGGCATTGCGTCGGTAGGGCTCGCGGAGCGAATCGACGCGCTCCACGAGCGTTTCGACGGGAGATCTCCCGTTGGGATCCATGGTGCGGACTCCCTCCCTGAAGGCGGCTTGGCCGGGCTTCCCCGCCCTGGGCTCCGCCTGCGACGAGGGAGGGAGGATGCAATCTTCAGGCCACGCGCCCCCACTGTCCCACCTGCCCAGGGCACGCAGGCGGCCCCTTTCTGATACGATCGAGGCATGAAGCGGGAACCGGCCTACCTTCGGCTCCTTGGGCCGGGCGAGCTGGGCCGCCGGGCCGAAGAGGCTCGCCGTCATGAGGCCGCCTGCGACCTGTGCGGCCGATACTGCGGCGTCGACCGCCGTTCCCGGACCGGCGGCTGCCGTACCGGGACGGTGGCCCGGCTTGCGTCTTTCGGCCCCCATCATGGCGAGGAAGACCCGCTCCGGGGTTGGGGCGGATCCGGCACCCTCTTCTTCGCCTGGTGCAACCTGCGCTGCCAGTACTGCCAGAACCACAGCATCAGCCAGTCCCCGTCCGGGCCCGAGGTGGAGGCGGCCGGCCTGGCGTCCGCCATGCTCACCCTGCAGGCCGCCGGCTGCCACAACATCAACCTGGTCTCGCCTTCCCATGTGGTGGCCG
>Ga0209751_10005005_pt1 | contig 12575 bp, 10 predicted proteins | sample RifCSP13_1_FD_184019 | JGI IMG/M metagenome (GOLD analysis project Ga0209751, IMG submission 184019) | Soil microbial communities from Rifle, Colorado - Rifle CSP2_sed 13_1 (SPAdes) (version 2) | ecosystem: Environmental > Terrestrial > Deep subsurface > Rock core/Sediment | place: Rifle... | reverse complement strand
CCATCCCACAGTGTTTCCAGGGAATCGCCTAGCTCGTCCATATCCAATTATTATATTCTGATTTCAATTGTAGATTACAATAATGCTTAGCGCAACTATTGCATCCGCCTCAAAGTACGTTTCACGATTCACGTTTCACACTTCACACTCATGCATATCATCCTCACCCACGAACAAGCTGACTTTGACGCCCTGGCTTCATTGCTGGGTGCTCACCTGGTGGACGAAACCTCCGTTCCGGTCCTACCGCGGCGGATGAATCGCAATGTGCGTGCTTTCATTACCCTATATGGCGTAGAGCTACCCTTCATTGACCCACGTGACCTGCCCAACCGACCAGTAGGGCAGGTTACCCTGGTAGATACACAGTCGATGATCAGCGTCAAAGGCATGGGACCAAAGACAAAAGTCCAGGTGATCGACCACCACCCGGCGCGAGAAGGGTTGCCGCCGAATTGGGAGATCACCACCGATGACACGGGAGCCACCGCCACACTGTTCGTGGAAGTGCTGCGTGAGCGCGATAACCTGCTGAGCACCGTTGCGGCGACTCTACTGCTGCTCGGAATCTACGAAGACACCGGTTCACTGACCTACACGCATACCTCGTCGCGTGACCTGAGCGCGGCGGCCTTCCTGCTGGAACGCGGCGCCAGCCTGGAGATCGCCACTGACTTCCTCAACCATCCACTTTCCCCAGGACAACAGGCCTTGTACAACCGCATGCGGGCCAACGCCAGAAGCCACAACGTGCATGGGCACATCGTTATCCTGGCCTGTGGTGATGCCCAAGAAGTAGATGAAGAGCTTTCCACAGTGGCGCACAAGATGCGCGATTTGCTCGACCCAGACGCGCTCTTCCTGCTGGCCAATACACGCGGCGGTGTGCAGTTGATCGCCCGCTCCACCAGCGACCACATCGATGTGGCCCAGATTACCGAACACTTCGGCGGTGGCGGCCATGAGCGGGCTGCCGCCAGTCTGATCAAGGATCGTGAGCTCGAAAGCGTTTGCCAGGAGCTGCTCACCATCCTACCCCGCTACATCCATCCCGCGATCACCGTTGCTCAGTTTATGTCCGGCGGCCCACAGCTGCTCTCTCCCGAGACGCCAGTCGAGGAGGCCGCCCAGCGCATGTTACGCTACGGCTACGAAGGATATCCAGTTGTGCAAGAAGGAAAGGTAGTCGGTTTACTCAACCGCCGCGCCGTAGACCGCGCTCTCGCCCACAAGCTCAAATTGACAGCCGCCAGCTTGATGGAAGCCGGAGAGGTCAGCGTGCGTCCCGAAGACTCGATCGAACATCTGCAACGCCTGATGACCGAAACCGGCTGGGGGCAGGTGCCAGTCGTGCACGCTGAGACCGGGCAAATTGTTGGCATCGTCACCCGCACCGATCTGCTTAAGACTCTGGCGAGTGCGCAGCGCATACCCGGCCGGCAGAACCTGGCTGACCGGCTGGAAAATGCCTTGCCAGCTGCCCGCTTATCTCTGCTTAAAGCGATCGCCCGCGCCGCCCACGATCAGCACTCTGCCCTTTTTATCGTCGGTGGGTTTGTGCGCGACCTGCTACTCGATCGCCCCAGCCAGGACTTCGACCTGGTCGTCGAAGGGGATGCCATCGAACTTGCCCGTGGCTTGGCAGGCGTGTATGGTGGACGGGTCACGAGTCACTCCCGCTTTGGCACTGCAAAATGGCATATCGCCGGGATCCGTCCTGACCTGGTTGAAACACTTAAAAAGGTTAGTGAAACCCAATTCGCAAACGGCAAATCCCAACGGGCAACGTTTAATTTCAATATCACCGACCTTCCTGAGTTTGTGGATCTGATCACCGCCCGCACCGAATTCTATACCCACCCCACCGCGCTGCCGACAGTCGAACGCGGCAGCATCAAGCTCGACCTGCACCGCCGCGACTTCACCATCAACACCCTGGCATTGCGGCTCGATGGCTATCACTACGGCGAACTCCACGATTACTGGGGCGGGTTGAACGATCTCCGCAGCGGCTTCGTGCGCGCCTTACACTCCTTGTCTTTTATCGATGATCCCACCCGCATGCTGCGAGCGGTTCGATTCGAACAACGTTTCGCTTTCCAGATCGAGGAACGCACATTGGAGTTGATCCAGGAAGCTCGCTCTCTCCTGGAGCGTGTCTCCGGCGACCGTATCCGCCACGAACTCGACCACATTTTGCAGGAAGACCGAGCTTGCCTTATCCTGGCGCGGTTACACGATCTGGACTTATTGACTGCTATCCATCCCGACCTGGTTTGGGATGATTGGCTCGCAGTGCATATTCAGAATCTGACACAAGCTAAACCTGGACCAGAATGGGATTTAAAAGATGAGAATGGGACTTGGCTAACACCAAGCCTGACATACATCCTGTGGCTGATCCGCCTGCCCACCGCCCGCGCCCACAGTTTGATCTCCCGCCTGAAGCTCTCGCGTACCCTGGGTGAGGTGGGACTTGCCGCTCGCCGGCTGTGGCGCGACATGCCTTCTTTAGCGGAAGTCACCCCGAGCCAGGTCGTAACCCGGTTGGAGAACCTACCGCCACTGGCGTTGTATGCTAACTACCTGGCATGTGCAGACCCCTTCTTGAAGCAAGTCTTACTGGATTACGTCACCCGTTGGCGGAATGTCTCGCCCACCATCGATGGACACATTCTTCGCGCCCGCGGTCTGCCGCCTGGTCCACGCTATCGCCAGATCCTGGCGGCTTTGCGCGCCGCCTGGCTTGACGGTAAAATCGAAACCGTAGAACAGGAGACAGCTTTATTGGAGGAGATCATAAAAACACAAGGGATAAGGGATTAGAGAAGAATACCCTAACCACCTTATTCCCTTATCCCTTTTTCCCTTTCCCCAATGGTTACTTTCCCCCTGCTTTATCAGACTCACATCCGCCAGGCCACCCGGGAGGATTTGTCCTCCCTGGAGTGGGACGGTGAGTTCACTCACTTTCGGCGCCTGTTTGCCGAGGCTTACCGCTACACGGAAACGGGCGAGGCGGTGATGTGGGTCGCCGAACTGCCTGAAACAGGGATCATCGGTCAGCTTTTCGTCCAAATAGAAAGTTTGAATACCGCCCTGGCAGACGGTCGCACGCGTGCCTACATCTACGGCTTCCGGGTTCGTCCAGCTTATCGAGGAGCAGGGGTGGGAAGCCGTCTGCTGCAGACCGCCGAGGCCGATCTGGCGCGCCGAGGTTTTCGATTGATCTGCCTGAACGTTGCTCGCGTCAACCAGGGCGCCCGCCGCCTGTACGAGCGCTTCGGCTACCGGGTCGTCGCCGCAGAGCCCGGCGTCTGGTCTTACCTGGACGAGCAAGGCCGTCGTCGCCAGGTCAATGAGCCCGCCTGGCGTATGGAAAAAGGACTCTAATTCAACCTTGCACCTCTCCCATTTCTATGTTAAAATCTACGCTGTAGAGGGGTGGTGGCGATATAGGCTTCTCCGAAAAGTGGGAACAACCCACTTTTCTTTACATATAAAGCCTGTTAGCCAGACCCAATGGTGAGCGTTTTATTCATTTGGAGAAATAGCACGCATGAAGAACGAGTTTACTCTGGCATTTAATGAGGTCCTGGAAGAAAAACAGCTTCCCCGGGAAGTGATTATGGAAGCCCTGGAAGCTGCGATGGCCTCCGCCTACCGGCGGGCTGTGAACGCCTCCAACGCCCAGCACGTTGAAGCCAAAATCGATCCAGAGACCGGTAAAGTGAACGTCTATGCCGAGAAAGAAGTGGTGGAAGTTGTTCAAGACTCGCGCACAGAAGTTTCCTTAGACGATGCTTTAATAGTGGACAAAGAGGCCAAACTGGGCGGAATGGTGATCGTCGAAACCACGCCACAAGATTTTGGACGGGTGGCCGCCCAGACCGCCCGGCAAGTCATCCAACAACGCATCCGCGAGGCCGAGCGAGATGCCCAATTGAACTACTTCAACAAGCAGCTTGGCGAAATCGTCAGCGGCGTTGTCCAGGCGATCAGCTCGCAAGCCGTCACCCTGGGATTGGACATGAAGGCGGAAGGTATAATGCCGCGCAACCAACAAATTGGTGGCGAGCGCTTCCGCTTGCATGACCGTGTGCGTGCCTTGCTAGCCGAACTCAAATCCACCCCCCGCGGCCCACAACTCGTGCTTTCGCGCGCTCACCGGAACTTTCTCCGCCGCTTGCTGGAAAACGAAGTGCCTGAAATTTACCACGGCCTGGTAGAGATCCGCTCAATCGCCCGGGAACCGGGACAACGTTCCAAAGTCGCCGTGGCTGCCCTCCAGGCGGGCGTCGATCCAGTGGGGGCCTGCGTCGGCATTCGCGGCGTACGCATCCAGGCTATTGTGCGCGAACTGAACGATGAGAAAATCGACGTAATCGAATGGAACCCGGACCCCGCCGCTTACATTGCCAAGGCCCTCAGCCCCGCGCGAGTAAACGGCGTCTACCTCAACGAACATGCCCGCGGCACCAAAACGGCGACCGTTGTGGTTCCAGAAGACCAACTCAGCCTGGCGATCGGCCGGGACGGGCAGAACGCCCGCCTGGCGGCCAAGCTGACATCCTGGCGGATTGACATTAAGAGCCTACCAGAGGCTACATCCGACGCGTTGCACAAACTAAAGACCGATCCCGAATACGCAATACTGGCCGAAAAAGAAGCCGGCTTGTTCACGCAGGTTGAAGCCGTCCTGGCCAAGAAAAGCGAAGGGCGGCCGGTTACTCCCGAAGAATACGCGTTGCTCAGCCAGTTCGTCGATCGCGTCGAACGAGGCATCATCAGCCAGCGTCAAACGGAGAAGAAGGTCGAAAAAGATCGCCGGGATGCGATCATTGCCACCCTCCCTCCCCAGGCATTTGAGATGCAATTGGAAGACCTGAGCTTACCAGAGCGGGTTAATACGCTGCTCAGCGAAGCCGGTTACAACACGGTCGGGGATCTCATGTTGCAGATCCAGTTAGACGCTGACTCCATCCTCGGCTTAAACGGCATTGGGCCAAAAACCATGCAGGAAATCGATGCTGAATTGGCCAAGTTGTCCTTCCCAGAAGCTCCAGTCGAGGTGGAAGGCGAAGTGCTCGCTCCAGAGGAGGTTGAGGCTGTCGAGGAGGAGATTCAACCTGTGATTGAGATCCCGGCTGAGATCGTCATGGCTGAGCCAGCCGAGGCCGAATTAGTCACCGCACCGATCGCTGAGGAAATCCCAGTCGCAGAAGCGGAGGAGCCAGAAATCCTCGAGGCAATCCCGCTGGCCGAAGCAGACGTAGAGCAAGTCTCCGAAGCGGAACCGGTCAGCCCAGCAGAGATAGGAGAGGAGTTGCCCTCTTCCCTGGATGAGCTCTTCACTCTCAAACCAGAGGTGTTCGATGTCAACCTGCTGGAGATAGAGGAAGACGAGGAAGGTGAGGAAGGCGATCGCAAGAAGAAGAAGAAGAAAAAGAAGTACGTTGAGATGGAATATGACCCAGACAAGGACGTCGTCATCGTCAAGCGTAAACGCAAACGCGGCGTTGCTGGCTGGGAAGACGATTGGAATTTATAGGATCCGCAAACCAGAGAGTAGTTTGCGTGCCGAAAAAGTCAAAGAAGCATAAACACGTCCCCCAACGCACATGCGTCGGCTGCCGGGAAGTCCTTTCCAAACGCTCGCTGATCCGCATCGTGCGTTCTCCGCAGGGAATCCGGGTTGACCCGACAGGCAAGATGGCAGGCCGCGGAGCTTATCTACACGACCGGCGTTCTTGCTGGGAACGCGGCCTGAAGGGATCCATCGCCCAGGCGCTAAAGACCGAGCTATCGGCCGACGACCGGGAAAGTTTATCTGCTTTTATGGCCGCATTACCGGAAGAACGATCTGCTCAAGAGACAATCCGGAATGAGCAAAGATAGGGGGGTTCTCCGCAAGAATGCGTTCGGCAAGCGAGTGGAGCGTGCTGAGATGAACCAATAACTCGGCCCGCCTCACTGGCTCATTGGGACGCGAACGACAGATTGCAGGAGGTACCAAATGAGCGAGAACGGGCACAAGATAATTGAATTACCCGCCAGCATCACTGTGCGGGAACTGGCCTTGAGCATTGAAGCCAGCCCCATTGATGTCATTAAAACGCTGATGGCCAATGGGGTCATGGCAAACATTAACCAGCAAATTGACTTTGACACCGCCGCCATCGTAGCTGCTGAAATGGGCTACGAAGCGACGATGGAAACCCCAGAAACGACAACCGAAGAAGAAAGCGGCGAGATTCCGCTCTGGAGGCAGTTAATCGCTGACGAAGATCCGAAAAACCTGGCGGATCGCCCACCGGTTGTCACCATCTTAGGGCATGTTGACCACGGAAAGACCACATTATTAGATGCTATCCGCCACACGAATGTCGCCGGCGGGGAGGTGGGCGGGATCACGCAACATATCGGCGCCTACCAAGTGGAGCATAATGGTCAGACGATCACATTTTTGGATACTCCTGGCCATGCCGCATTCACCGCCATGCGCGCCCGTGGGGCGCAGGGAGCCGATGTCGTGGTCCTGGTCGTCGCCGCTGACGATGGCGTCATGCCCCAGACGCGCGAGGCTGTCGCTCACGCTAAAGCCGCCCATGTGCCGATCGTCGTGGCAATGAACAAGATCGACAAGGCGAATGCAGATCCCGATCGCGTCAGGCAACAGCTGGCAGAGATCGGGCTGGTCCCCGATGATTGGGACGGGGATACGATCGTCGTCCCTATGTCCGCTAAGCGGAATGAAGGCCTGGACGATTTGCTCGAAGCCATTTTGTTAGTCGCCGAAAACAGCGATATCCTTGCCAACCCGGAGGGGCGCGTGATCGGGACGGTCATCGAAGCCGAGATTGACCGCGCCAAGGGCATCCTGGTGACACTCCTGGTGCAAAACGGCACCCTGGGTGTGGGCGATGTGGTCGTCGTGGGCACCGCTTATGGCCGCCTGAAGGCCATGTTCGACCACCTTGGGCACCGGCTGCGAAAAGCTGGCCCGTCAACGCCCGTGGCGGTGATGGGTTTGAACGATGTCCCCCAGGCCGGGGATCTTTTTCAGGTGGTAGTGTCCGATCGCGAAGCGCGTGTGATTGTCGAAGAGCGTAAACTTAAACAGACGCATACCGCAGCCCAGGAGAAGAAAGCGCTCACATTAGAGCAGTTATTCGACCGGTTTAAAGCTGGCGAGGTGCGTGACTTACGCCTGATCGTCAAAGCGGATGTCCAGGGCTCCCTCGAACCGATCATATCCTCGCTGAAGGACATCGGGGCTGGTGAGATCGCCATCAACATTCTACATGCCGAAACCGGTAACATCGGCGAGAACGACGTCATGCTGGCTGCCGCCTCCAAAGCGATTGTGATCGGCTTTAACGTCGGCGCCGATTCGGCCGCTATGCGTCTGGCCGAGGCCGAGGGGGTTTCCATCCGTCTTTATAACATCATTTACCGCTTGACCGAAGATGTGGAAAAAGCCCTCAAGGGTATGCTCGAACCCGAGCTCAAAGAGAACGTGCTCGGGCATGCCGAAGTGCGCCAGATCTTCCGCATCTCAAAAGTGGGCAACATTGCCGGCTGTCGCGTCCTGGACGGTGAGTTGCGTCGCAACAGCCATCTGCGCGTGATGCGCCACGGGCAGGCTGTCTTCACGGGCGACGTGGCTTCCCTCAAGCACCTCCAGGATGATGTGCGCGAAGTGAAAGCCGGCTTCGAGTGCGGGGTAGCCGTGAGAGGCTTTAACGATTTTGAAGCCGGGGATATCCTGGAATGCTATATCATCGAGAAAGTAGCGGTTGCTTAAGCTGGAGATTGGAAGTGGTGTCTAAATTGCGCGTACAGCGCATCGCTGATCGGATGCGGGAAGAACTCTCGGAGATGATGATTAAGGAGGTGCACGATCCGCGTTTGACCGGAATATCGGTCACAGATGTGACTGTGGACAGAGAACTGGCCTACGCAGAGGTGTACGTTTCTGCACTTGAAGGTTCCGAGCGCGCCGAAGATGTTCTGGCTGGGCTTGAGCACGCCGGCGGCTTTCTTCGCCGGGAATTGGCCAACCGCATCGACCTGCGGGTTTTTCCTCGTTTGCGGTTCCATTGGGATCCCACTCCAGAACGGGCCGAGCATATTGAGCAATTGTTAGACATGTTACAGGCCGAATCCTCCTCAAAGCAGAAGGGCGCTCAATCTGCTTCAGACAAGCAGGATAAAGCAGATGGATGAGCAGCTGCTCCAGATTGCCCGAAGGCTGCTGCTGGGTGCCGATCGGTTGCTGGTGGCTTCGCACATTCGACCAGATGGGGATGCGATCGGATCGCTATTAGGATTAGGATTATCTTTACGAGCCGCGGGTAAGGATGTACAAATGGTTTCCGCCGACGGTGTCCCATCGATTTTCCGCCACCTGGCTGGCAGCGAACTGGTATCCACCCGGCCAGAAGGGCATTTTGACTTGATCATCGTGGTCGATTGTTCTGACTTAGACCGGGTTGGGAACGCTCTGAACGGATTTTCAACCCCTGATTTAAACGTCGATCACCACCCGACAAATTTGAACTTTGCCAGGCTCAACCTGGTAGAAACCGAGGCCGTGGCGACGGCGGAGATGCTGGCAGGATATCTGCCGACCTTCGGGTTACCCATCACCCGCCCGGTCGCAGATGCATTGTTATTCGGGATCATCACAGACACTTTAGGCTTTCGCACGCATAATATGACAGCCAGGGCTTTGCGCATCGCCGCCAACTTGATGGAGGCTGGCAGCGATCTATCCAACCTTTATCACCTCGCTTTATTGAAACGCTCCTTCGAGGCTGCCCGTTATTGGGGGGCTGGTCTCTCCGCACTGCAGCGCGAAGGCCGTTTAGCCTGGACCAGTCTCACGCTCGCTGACCGGCGCGCAGTCGGTTACCCTGGTCGCGACGACGCAGACCTGAATAACATTCTCTCCACCGTGGAGGAGGTCGATGTTGTGGTCGTGTTCGTCGAACAGGGAAATGGGCACATTAAAGTCAGCTGGCGTTCACTACCGGGATTTGATGTCTCCCAGGTGGCACTGCGCTTCGGAGGCGGCGGGCACGCCGCTGCAGCCGGCGCCGAATTAGATGGCAGCTTGGAAGAAGTTCAAGCAAAGGTGCTGCCCGCTACGCGCGCTTTGCTTAATCGAAACCAGGAGTTTATCGTTATTGAGAATTGATGATGTCAAAATCGATATACCCAGCGATTTTTCGCATAAATTCTTCTTATTGGGGATGAGGACATGGACACAGACCAAATGAAAAACATTGTATCTGGAGTGTTGGTGGTAGACAAGCCGATTGGCTTGACCTCCCACGACGTCGTCCAGATCATCCGGCGAGGGACCGGGATTCGCAGGGCTGGTCATACCGGCACGCTCGATCCGCGCGCCTCAGGCGTGTTAGTGATCTTGGTCGGGCCGGCAGTCCGCCTGAGTGAATATGTCTCCGCTTCCGATAAACGCTATCAAGCGACGATCCGCTTGGGCAGCTCGACGGATACGTATGACGCGGAAGGCACCGTGACCGGCTCGTCATCGGTGGATCATATTTCCGAGGACAAATTCTTCGATATCTTGCAGACTTTTGTCGGTGAAATCGAACAGGTGCCGCCGCCTTACTCAGCAGTCAAGGTCAAAGGACGCAAAGCCTATGAGATGGCGCGGGAAGGAGAAGAAGTTGACCTTGCACCGCGCATGATCCAGGTCTACAGCCTGGATGTGCTGGAATGGGCGCCCCCGGAAGTGGTCATCGATGTGTATTGCTCGTCCGGCACTTATGTGCGTTCGTTGGCCAACGACCTTGGCAAGTCTCTTGGCACAGGCGCGCATTTGATCGGCTTACGCCGCACCAAGAGCGGGCGGTTTACACTGCGCGATGCGGTCCCTCTGCGCCGCCTCAAAGAAGCCTTCGACGCTGGAGACTGGTATAAGTACCTGATCCCGGCCGCCGATGCCCTTGGAGACTGGCCGATGGTGGAACTAGACGCCGACCAGGTCGAGCTGGTCCGCCACGGGCACCGCATCACCGCCGAATCTGACGCAAAGGGTTGGGCGCGCGCCATCAGCCAGCAAGGCGACCTGGTGGCACTGCTCGAGATCGACGAAGAAACTGGCGAGTGGCAACCCCGCAAAGTCTTTTTCCAGACCTGAGTGTGAATTGAATGCTTTATGCGCCATTTCCTGTCCTTGGAGGGGCTGCAACTTCAAGACACCTGGTTGACGATCGGTACCTTCGATGGCGTCCACCGTGGCCATCAAGAGATTGTGCGGAAACTGGCTACCGGTGCCCACTTGGCTGGCTATCAGGCCGCAGTGCTCACCTTCTTCCCTCATCCCGCGTTGGTGCTTGGCAAACGTAAAGATCCGTTTTACCTGACCACCCCCGACGAGCGCGCTGTGCTGTTAGGCGGACTCGGGGCAGACACCGTCATCACCTTCCCATTCACCCTCCAAACAGCTGCCACCCTGGCCTCCGACTTCATGGCGCTGCTCAAGAAGCATCTCGACTTTCACCATCTTATTGTCGGTTATGATTTCGCCCTGGGAAAAAACCGGCAAGGTGACGTCCCAACTTTGCAAAAGATCGGCGTAGGACTTGGCTATACAGTAGAAGCCATGCCCCCGGTCAAGATCGAAGGAGAGGCAGTCTCTTCCAGCCGTATCCGCTCTGCCCTGGCTGCTGGGGATATGCAGCTGGCCGCGCTCCTTTTAGGCCGGCCTTTTCAATTAAGCGGCAAGGTGGTCTCCGGCGACGGGCGCGGCCGGACGATCGGCATCCCGACCGCCAACCTGAGCCTGTGGGCAGAACGCGCCATCCCCAGGGCCGGGGTGTACGTTTGCCAGGCCGTGGTAAATGGCAAGACCTGGGGCGCGGTTACTAACGTCGGCTTTCGTCCCACCTTCGAGTCCCAGCCAGTCCCCCCACGCGTCGAGACTCACCTGCTCGATTTTGAGGCCGAAATCTACGGGCAAGACATCTCTCTAAATTTCCTCAGCCGTCTGCGTGACGAACAACGCTTCCTAAATGTGGAGGCGCTGGCGGCACAGATTCAACAGGACATCGCCCAAGCCCGCCAGGTGCTTGATCAAATTGAATTGGTATCCGAGTGAGACTCTTCTCCAGGAGGGCCGGTATGCGACAGTATCTCGATCTTCTCCAACATATCCTCGACCATGGCGTCCAAAAAGCCGATCGCACCGGCACCGGGACGATATCGGTCTTCGGCTACCAGACGCGCTATAACCTTCAAGCCGGCTTCCCTCTGCTGACTACCAAGAAGCTGCACCTCAGATCGATCATTTACGAACTGCTCTGGATCTTGAACGGGGACACCAACGTCAAGTACCTGCAAGAACACGGGGTGCGCATCTGGAACGAATGGGCCGGCGAAAACGGCGAGCTGGGGCCGGTTTACGGCGCGCAGTGGCGTTCCTGGAGAGCTGCTGACGGGCGCATCATCGACCAGATCGGGTGGGCGATCGAGCAGATCAAGACCACTCCCCACTCAAGGCGGATCATCGTCAGCGCCTGGAACCCGGCGGAGATCGAGGCCATGGCCTTGCCGCCCTGCCACCTGTTGTTCCAATTCTATGTCGCCAATGGCAGCTTATCCTGCCAGCTGTACCAGCGCTCGGCCGATGTCTTCTTGGGTGTGCCGTTTAACATCGCTTCTTACGCCCTGCTCACCTTGATGTTCGCCCAGGCATGCGGTCTCCAACCGGGTGAATTCGTCCACACCTTCGGGGACGTGCACCTGTATCTTAACCATGTGGAGCAAGCCCAGCTGCAGCTCACTCGCCAGCCCTATCCCCTGCCACAAATGAAGATCAACCCGGCAGTGAAATCGATCTTCGACTTCCAATACGAGGACTTCGAACTGGTCGAATACCAAGCCCACCCCCACATCAAGGCCGACGTCTCGGTATGATTAAACTTGATTTCACCGCCAAGATGCAAAGAGCACAAAGAATTTTCCGAGAATTATCTTTGCGGTCTTAGCGCCTTAGCGTTTATATCCTCGTTCATCAGCGTCCCACCAAAAGAAAATGATCATCTCTATCATCGTCGCCATGGATGAGCAGCGCGGCATCGGTAAGGGGGGCCGCCTGCCCTGGCACCTCTCCGCCGACCTGAAACGCTTTAAGAGCCTGACCATGGGCCACCACTTGATCATGGGGCGGAAAACGTACGAGTCGATCGGCCGGCCGCTCCCTGGGCGGACGATGATCGTTATCACGCGCAACCGCAGCTACGCAGCGGAAGGCTGTCTGATCGCGGCCTCCCTGAAGGCGGCTATAGCCATCGCCGAGAAGCGTGGGGAAACAGAAGCCTTTATCGCCGGAGGCGGCCAGATCTTCGCCCAGGCGCTGGAGTTCGCCGACCGCATTTATCTAACCCTGGTACACACAATCGTTAATGCAGGTGTCTTTTTCCCAGAATATAAACCCAAGGAATGGATCGAGGCAGAGCACGGCTATCATTATGCTGATGAACACAACCAGTTCCCGTTCACTTTCAAAGTGCTCGAGAGGATCAATTTGGAGGCTGATT
>Ga0209751_10005004_pt1 | contig 12575 bp, 9 predicted proteins | sample RifCSP13_1_FD_184019 | JGI IMG/M metagenome (GOLD analysis project Ga0209751, IMG submission 184019) | Soil microbial communities from Rifle, Colorado - Rifle CSP2_sed 13_1 (SPAdes) (version 2) | ecosystem: Environmental > Terrestrial > Deep subsurface > Rock core/Sediment | place: Rifle... | reverse complement strand
AGAGCTCGAACATCAAGTCGCAGTCCACGCGGAAGCACGTGCAGGGGGCGATCGAGTCGATCCTCCAGCGGCTGAAGTACTACAAGCAGCCGCCGCCGAACGGCCTCGTGTTCTTCACGGGCCACAAGGCGATCGGGGCGGACCAGACGTCGATGGTCGCGTACGTCCTCGAGCCGCCGGAGCCCGTCCCGTCGTTCCTGTACCGCTGCGACTCGAAGTTCTTCACGGAGCCGCTCCACGAGATGCTCGTCGAGCGGCAGACGTACGCCCTCGTCGTGATCGACCAGGGCGAGGCGACCCTCGGCCTCCTCCGCGGGAAGCGGATCGAGATGCTGAAGAACGTGCAGTCCCTCGTGCCCCGCAAGCACCGGATGGGCGGGCAGAGCGCCCGCCGGTTCGAGCGGCTCCACGAGCAGGCGATCCACGAGTTCTTCAAGAAGATCGGCGAGCTGATGACGGACGCGTTCCTGGGCCGCGAGCTGGCGGGCATCCTGATCGCGGGGCCGGGCTACACGAAGGAGGAGTTCGCGAAGGGCGGCTACCTCCACCACGAACTCCTGAAGAAGATCATCACGCCGTACTTCGACGTCGGATACACGGACGAGAACGGCCTCCGGGAGATCGTGGAGGCCGCGCGGCCCGTGCTCACGGGCCTCGACCTGATACGGGAGAAGGACCTCGTGCAGAAGCTCATGGAGGAGATCCGGAAGCCCGACGGAGGGCTGGCGGCGTACGGGGAGCCGCAGGTGCGCCACGCGATCGAGCTCGGCGCGGTGGACATGCTCCTCGTCAGCGAGGGCCTCCGGAAGGTCCGGGCGAAGGTCCAGTGTGCGAACTGCGGGTACGCGAACGAGGGGACGTACGACCGGGACAAGGCCCTCGGCCCGTGCCCCCAGTGCGGGCAGGAGAGGCTGGCGGCGACGGAGCAGAGGGACGTGGTCGAGGAGCTCACGGAGAAGGCGGTCCCGATGGGCTCGAAGGTCGAGCTGATCTCGCGGGACTCCGAGGAGGGCGACCTCTTCCTGAAGGCGTTCGGCGGGCTGGCGGCGATCCTCCGATACCGGGTGGCGTGAGATGGCCCACGACCCGTGGCGGGAGTTCGAGGCCGAGGCGGAGCGCCTCGTGGCGGCGGCGGAGGACGCGCGGAAGCTGCCGAGAACGCCGCCAAAGTTCGAGGAGCCCCCGGAGGGCATGGGCGACCTGGCGGTGCCCGCGTTCGCGTACGCGAAGGCCGCGAGAAAGTCGCCGCCGGAGATCGCGAAGGAATTGGCGGCGGCGATGCCCGCCAGTCCGTGGTTTCCGAAGGTCGAGGCCGTCGGCGGGTACGTGAACTTCCACGCGGACGCCGCCAAGCTCGCGGACCTCACGCTGCGGGCGGTCGCGGAGCGCGGCGACGCGTACGGGTTCCTCCCGCCGAACGGGAAGCGGCTCCTGCTCGAGCACACGAGCGTGAACCCGACGGGGCCGCTCCATGTCGGTCGCGCGCGGAATTCGCTGATCGGGGACGCGCTCGCCCGCGTCCTACGGATGGGCGGCTACGACGTCACGACGGAGTTCCTCGTGAACGACATCGGCCGCCAGATGGTGCTCCTCGCGTGGGGCGTGAAGCATATGCCGCCCTCGGAACTCGCCGCCCCGGACCGGGACCGGGACGACTACCGCCTCACGCTCGCATACCAAGCCGCGAACGCGCGCGCGGAGGAGGACCCGGAGTTGAACCGCCAGATTGAGGACATGATGTACCGCCTCGAGAACGGCGACGACGGGCTGACGCGGGAGATCCACGGAATCGCGGAACGCATCCTGGCGGGGATCCGGGAGACCCTCGTGCGGCTCGACATCCGGTTCGACTCGTTCTTCTGGGAGAGCAGCCTCATCCTGGGCCGCAAGGTCGACCCCGTCAAGGAGCGGATGCTCGCGCTCCCCGAGGTCGGCGAGCAGGACGGGAGCCACTTCATCGATCTCGCGCCGTACGGCGTGCAGGGGCGGAACACGAAGTGGTTCTTCGTGCGGAAGGACGGCACGTCCCTCTACCCGACGCGGGACATCGCCTACCACCTGGACAAGTTCGCGCGGTGCGACGAGGCGATCGTCGTCCTCGGGGAGAACCACCGGCTCGAGAACACGCAGCTCCGGATCGCGCTGCGGCTCCTGAACGCGGGGAAGGACGTGGAGCCCGTCTTCTACTCGTACGTCTCGCTGCCCGAGGGCGCGATGAGCATGCGAAAGGGCCGGGTCGTGTTCGTGGACGACCTAATCGACGAGGCGGTCGCGCGCGCGTACGCGGAGGTCACGAAGCGCCGGGCGGACCTGACGGAGGAGCGGAAGCGGGCGATCGCGGAGTTCGTCGGCGTCGGCGCGCTCCGGTACAACATCGCGCGCGTGCAGGCGGAGAAGAAGATCACGTTCCGGTGGGACGAGGCGCTGAACTTCGAGGGGGACAGCGCGCCATTCCTGCAGTACGCGCACGCTCGCGCGTGCGGCATCCTCGCGAAGGCGGGAGGGGCCTCGCCAGCGCCCGACCCCAAGGCCCTCACGCATCCGTCCGAGGTCCGGCTCGTCACGCTCCTCGCCCGCTTCCCGTCGACCGTGGCGGCGTGCGCCGCCGGCCGGCGGGTGCATCCGCTCGCCGCGTACGCCCACGCGCTGGCGGTGCAGTTCCAGCGGTTCTACGAGGACTGCCCCGTGCTCCAGGCGGAAGGCGCGGTGCGGGCGTCCCGGCTCGCGCTCGTCCGGGCCGTCCGGACCGCGCTCGGGAACGCGCTCCGCGGGCTGGGGCTCGCGGCCCCCGAGGAGATGTGAGGGAGATCAGAGGCGCTTCTTGCCGCGCTCCTCTTTCTCGTCCTCTTCCTCTTCTTCCTCTTCGTCTTCCTCGTCTTCGTCGCCCTTCTTCCGGCGGCGGCGGAGCTCCCAATCGCCCGCGCGGACCTTCCGCACGACGTAGTACAGGATCGGCAGGCCGAACACGACGAAGATAAAGCCGCCGACGATCGCCCAGAACTTCCAGCCCGCCTCCTTCACGGCGAGGCTCGTCGTCTGGGAGTTCCCGCCCATCAACGTGTCGGGCTCGTTCAAGTCCCACACCTTGATCGTCAGGGACTTGTTCCCGACGCCCGGGGCGGCCCACGTGAACCGCACGGTGCCGTTCTTCCCCGCCTCGAGGATGGTGAGCGGGCTCCCGTCCGGTTTCAGCCATTGTTCGCCCGAGATCGTCTGGTTCGTGTCCGTCCCGGAGACGACCATCGTGAGGAGCACCTTGAGCTGGGTGGCGTTCGCCCTCCCCTTCGCGTTCGTGAAGTTCACGCTGAACGTGACCGTGGCGCCTTCCTCCGGGTTCGACGGCTCGACTTTCAGAGTGCCCGCGAGGATGCCGAGGTCAGGGCGCGCGGTCGTGTTCGCCTGCACGATCTGCGTCCGGTTCAGCCAGCCGTGGTTCCCGCTCGCGTCGGTCGCGTTGATCTTCAGGGTGTAGTTCGTGCCGAACTTCCCGTACGTGTGCGTCACGTTGAGGGTCCGGTTCGAGCCCCGGTACTGCCATTCCGCCGTCGCGTTCGTCCCGTCGCCCCAGTTGAAGGTGTAGGTCAGGTTCACGTTGTCCCACGCGTGCTTCAGGGAGTTGTCCGACGTCCGGCTCGCGTTGAACCAGTACGGCTTCCCCTCGACGATCGCCGGTGTCTCCCGCCATCCGTTGCCCGGATCCAGGATCACGAAGTCGACGGTGGGCGGGGTCACGTCCTTCACGGTGAACTGCATCGTCACGTTCGCGCTCTTGTGGCCTACGGAGTCCGTGACGAAGAGCGTCGCGTTGTAGATGCCGGGAGTGGAGTAGTTCCAGTTCGAAACGCTCGGCCCGAAGCGGCTGATCGTGCCATCGGATTCGAAATCCCAGCTCCAGTCCGCGACCTTCCCCTTCTCCGTGGAACCGGTGTATAGCTCGTCCGTAGAGTTCGTCCCGATGAAGGTGATCTGCAGATCCTCGTTGATGGTGAATGGTGGTGGGTTGTCCACGCTCGTGCGGTTCGTCTTGATCACCGCAACCGGGTCGCGGTTGTCCACCTTCACGTTGATCCACCGGCTCGTGACGTTCGCCGGGTTTACCTGCGTGACTTGCAGGTGGACCGTGTAGTTGCCCGCCGCGTTCGTGAAGTTGTGCGTCGTCCAGATTCCGTAGCCCTTCGGCAGCTGCTCCGTTAGGTTGTCCTGCCGGAAGGTCCACGTGAAGTTCGCGTCCTTCACGTTGATCGCTTGGTTCGAACGGTCCGTCGTCTTGTTCGCGCTGAAGATGATGGCGGTGTCGTTCGCGACCCATGCGGAGTACTTGGCCTGGTCCGAGTTCTGGACCGAGACCTTGCCCGCGGGGCCCTCGACCTCCGCGCGCGCCACGCCGGTCAGGGACTTCTCGGCGACCATGTTTGCGCGCGGCGGGTTCGGGGACGCGTCGACGCCGGGGTCGACGGTGACGTTCGTGAACCGCCGCGTCGCCACGTTCCCGCTCGTCGTCTTCGACGTCATCTCGTAGCCCTTCGGGAGGTTCACGACGAACGAGTAGTTCTGGTAGACGGATGCGTTCTGGTCCGCGATCGTCGTGACGTTCACGAAGTACTTGCTCTGGTTCTGCTTGAGCCACTTCGTCGTGTCCGACAGCGTGTACCGCTGCGAGGTGAAGATTGTCAGGTTCGTTCCCTGGGGGGTCGCGGAGACGGTCCGGTTGGCAACGTTCGCGTCCGACTTGTAGGTCCGGCTGTTCACCGTGAAGAAGCTGTTCGTGACCACGTAGAACGGCCCCGCCGTCCGGACGTAAGTCGTGAGATTGCCGATCGCGTCCGCGATGTTCCCGTCGATCACGGTCCCGAACTTGATGTCGAGCTGCCACGCGAGGTTCCGCAGGTTCGTGTTCGGGATGGTCGGAAAGACGCTGTCCGGGAGCAGGGTGATGTTCCGGTACACGGTGAGGTTGTTCCAGTCGTTGTTGCCGGCGAACGCGATTGCCGTGGAGAACAACTCTTGGGGCGAGTTCCGCAATTCCGCCACGAGGGTCTGGTTCCGGCCGTTCACGGTGATGTTCTGCGAGTAGGCTGTTTTCCCGTTCGCGTCGACGATGAGCAGATAGTCTCCATTGGAGGCCCAGAACAACACTTGGTTGTCCTGCGCTTGGCCGGGCAGGATCCGAACCTCCGGCCTCACGGCGAAACTCGTGTTCACGAGCACGCCCGTCAGGCCCTGGGACGCCAGAACCGGGTTGATGTCCTCGTCGATCGCGACCACGCGGATGACCCACGCTTTGTACATCGCAATCGTGTCCACCGTGTCCCCCGCAATCGGTCCGTAAGGCCTCACGACGGTCTGGTACGTGTCGGCCTCGACCTTCACGTCGAACGTACCGCCGGTCCAGACGCGCGTGAACCTCTGGCCCGCATCATTCGTGGTGAGCGGACCCGAGATTGGTTCGAGGCTTGCCCGCTCCAGCACCGTGACCGTCGCGCCCGCGATCGCGCCTTGCCAATCGTAGCCCACGGTGAGCGAGTCGATCTGGAAGTTCCAGTTCCCGTTGATCGTGACGAGCCCCGTCGCGTTGTTGACGGACAAGGTGTTCCACAGCAGCGGGGGCGTCAACGCAGAGCCGTTCTTGGACCAAGCCGACGAAAGAAGCTGCCCATGTTGCAGTCGGCTCGACTGCGACACGTTCGTGTAGGTCACGGTGAGCCAGCCCTTAGGCGAGCCGCCGGAGAGCGTGTTCGAGAGCTCGTTCCGAACCGTCAGGTCCGTTATTTGGATCTGCCCCGCGAACGCCGAGGCCGTCGAGTACGTGTACTCGGTGTTCAGGGTCAGCCTCCTTCCGAACGGCCTGGACCCGTCGACGAACGTGAGGATCTCCGAATACCACTTCAGGGGCTTGGTGTCAAGCTGGAGGATGCCGCTCCCATTGTCAAACCGCGGCGGTACGGTGTTCGTCGCGTTCTCGGGCCCCCGGTTGAACTCCTGGAACGTCACGACCGTGCCGTTGACCGCTGCGGGCTGTGCGTCCACGACCGTCAGGTTCAGCCATCGGTTCCGGTCGGGCATGCGGTCCACGCAGACGTCGACGCGGACGTTCACGGTCCCGTCGAAGCGGAAGACCGCGGACTCGTTCGTGAAGTACACGAAGCCGGTCGGCTGGATGCGGACCTTGTAGTAGCTCGGCGACGGGTCCGAGAAGGAGTAGAAGCCGGTCGCCGTCGAGGCCGTCGTCTGGAGGTCGGAGAGCCGGGCGTGCGCATCGACGAGGAAGACGCTGGCACCGACGGGGTTCGTGTTCGCACAGTCCGTCACGATCCCCCACACCTTCTTCCCCTGCGCCTGCGCGGTCAGGGGTAGGAACACCCCTGCGCTAACGAGTAGGGTCAACACCGCGAGCAGCGGACCCCACCGGCCCAGTCCCCACTGTTTCATAGCTCCGTCTCCTCTTTTTGGCAGTATACCTACCAGCAGCCGCGGCCTCCGGCCGAGGCTGGAAGTCCGCGGTAGAAGATAGGGGTATAAGAACGTTGGCCACTCCCGGTGCCGCATCGCGACCGGGTCGCAGGTTTATCGAGGGCCAACGCGATGCGCGACCCGTGGACGACTTCGCGGCGATGCGGGCGGACCTCGTGGACGACTTGGTCCGCGGCGGCCACGTCCGGACGCCGGCGGTCGAGCGCGCGTTCCGGGCCGTGCGCCGAGAGCTCTTTGTGACGGAGGACCGGAAGCACGCCGCGTACGTCGACGCGCCCCTCCCGATCCCGCTGGGCCAGACGATCAGCGCGCCGTCGATGATCGCGATCCAGCTCGAGGAGGCGGACCTCCGGGAGGGCCTCAAGGTGCTCGACGTGGGCACCGGGTCCGGGTACAACGCCGCCCTCCTCGCGGAGGTCGTCGGCGCCGCGAACGTCGTGAGCATCGAGCGGCACCCCGATCTGCTCGCGTTCGCGCGCGAGAACCTGCGGCGGGCGGGGTACGAGGTGAAGCTCGTGGCGGGGGACGGCACCCTCGGGTACGAGCCGGACGCCCCGTACGACCGCATCGTCGTGACCGCTGGCGCCCCACGGATCACTAGATCCTGGGTCCGGCAGACGAAGGTCGGCGGGCGGATCGTCGCGCCGATCGGGCGGTCCACGTTCTCGCAGGTCCTCGTCACCGCCACGAAGACCGCGGAGGACAAGGTCGTGACGCGGGAGGGGACGCCCTGCGCGTTCGTCCCGCTCGTCGGGAAGGAAGGCTGGTAGGCGCCCCCTGGCGCGCTGTTACATGCAGTGGAAAGGTTCGAGCCTCGACTCGCCCCCTTTGGACCCGTGCAATGCCCCTCGCCGACGACGAGTGGGAAGCCTTAAGTAACGCGTACAACGCTTGGATTGACGATGTCGCCAACCTCCTCGAAGGCCGCGCGGACGCCGCTCAAGCTGCTGAGCGAAGCGTTGAGGGAGCGCCTCTCGCCGGAGGAGTGGTCCGCGATCTTCGGCGACGCGTCCGAGCTGCCCTCGGAGAAGCGGTACAGAGAACTAATGACCTCACAATCCGAGTCGCCGGACTCCTAGGTAGAGGCTGACGGTCGATATCGTTTTCAACGGCTCCGCTGTACGGTTGAGAAAAAGAGCGGCCTCCGCCCCCAACTCAGGTGGCCGTCGCGTGGCTCCACGCGTCCGCGGGGAGGCTGTCGTACACGGGCTCCTCCGCGGCCTCCTCGGGGACCTCGTCCGTCGCCTTCCGGATGTCCTCGAGGTTCAGCTGCCAGTAGAAGATCCGCCACGACTTCCCGCTCAGCAGGAGGGTCGTCTCCCAAGTCGACCGCAGGAGGCCGGCGTCGTGGAGCTGGTAGAACAGCTTCCGGTCCTCCTGGTCCACGAGGTTGTCGATGATCGTGTCCGAGTACCCGAAGTAGTTCAGGATCCGGTAGGCGAGGCTCTTCGCCTCGGCGGGCTCGACCGCGAGCCGCCTGCCGACCGCCCGGGTGAGGCGGTCCAGTGTGACCAACGTGGTCAGTTCCTCCATCCGAACCTGATAATATTGGTCCCCCCGCGCATAAGAACTTTCGCCCGACGCGTTCCCCAATGCCCCGATGTGGGCATCCGTGCCCTCGCGCCGAGGTTTCGGGACGCGAGAACCACGGTCGATTCTGCGAGAGGACGGTTTAAGTAGAATCCACGCCAACGGGGGAGACAGAGGTGCCGGATGCGGCGCAAGAGTTCCAAGACGATGATCGACATCGACCGGCGGGTGACCGTCGTGCACTTGAACGTCGGTGCCGGATACGTCACGTACCTGCAGAGGGACACGAAGGACGCGCCGCCGAAGGTGAAGGCGATCCTCCTCGAGAAGGCCGTCGAAGGGTAGGGCGGTTCTCGACCGCCGGTTTTCAGGGACGACACGTTGGAGGCATACCTTTTTCGCGCCGGCGCGCGGTCGAGGTCTGGATGAAGCCGGAGGACGAGGCGCGGGAGCCGGAGATTCAACGGCCACCGGAACCGTCCGAGACGCCGATCCCAGCGCCAAGACCCGAGCTCAAGATCCGGGACCTCGGCACGCGGTCGCGCGGCTGCTCCGTGTGCGGGAAGGAGAAGGCCCCGTACGTGGAGATCGAGGTCGACGGCGTCCTCGAGTACACGTGCCGGGAGTGCTACGAGGGCCAGGTCATCGAACTGGCGGCGTGCCGGAGCTGCGGCGCCGCGCTCGAGGCGGCGGACCACTTCTGCGGGCGGTGCGGGGCGCCCCGCCAGGCGACGTGCGCGTCGTGCGGCGCCGACGTCGGAGACGAGGACCGGTTCTGCGGGAAGTGCGGGACGAAGATCACGTAGGATCGAGCCGTCGCCTGCGTTTCTTCCAGAGGGCGGCGACCGCAACGGCAAATAAGATCGCGGCGGCGAGCACCATCAGGAGGACGGACGGTCCTGCATCGCGAGGCGGAGTGCCCCCGGTGGGGGGTTCGAAGATGACCGTCACGGAATCGCTGGCGGCGTTCCCCGCCGCGTCGGTCGCGGTAGCGAGGATTTCGTTCGTGCCTTCGTGGAGAGAAAGACGGGCGCTGAAGGATCCGTCCGGGGCGACCGGCGTCGCGAGCCCGTCGACCACAAGGTGCGCGCCAGGTTCCGTGGAGCCGATCACGACGATGCTCGGCGCGTTCGTCGTCGACCGGTCCACCGGCGACGTGATTGAAATCGCCGCCGGCGTGGAGTCGCGAACGATGGAGCGCGTCGCAGACGCGGTTCTCGCCCGGGAATCCGTGGCGACGGCGAGGATCGTGTTCGGTCCCTCCGACAAGGCAACCGGAGTGGAGAAGGACCCGTCGGGATTCACGATGACATCGATTCCGTTTACCGTCACCGCAACCCCCGGGTTCGTCCTCCCCGCGGCGGTCACGCTTGATTCCCTGGTCAGGGTCTCCGTGGGCGCGGTGAGGACGATTTCGGGAGGCGCGCCGTTGTCGACGAACCGGCTCGCCATGATGTTGAACCGGACGCCGTCCATCGACCTCCAGACCGCCGTCCCGTTGCCGCTGGAATCCATGACGACCTGAGGGGAGTCCGCGTCCCACTGAGTCGTGTCGAGGAGCGTCGGCGTCCCCCAGCCGGTACCGGGGACGAACCGGTTCGCATAGACGTGAATTCTCGGGCTGTCATACGCGGACCACACGGCGACCGCGTTCCCCATCGGATCGACGGCGACCTGAGGATGCACGGTGTAGGAAGCGTAACTACTTCCGTTGTTCTCGACGGGCGAGGCGGTCCCCCAGCCCGTCCCAACAACGAACCGGGACGAGTAGATCTGATAGGGCCCATCGGTCGTGCCATGGCGGACGGCCTGCGTCCACACCGCCATCGCGTTTCCCATCGAGTCCGCGGCGATTTCAGGATACATTGAGTCGTCCGCGCTCGCCTCCACGGCGGTGGGCGCGCCCCAACCGGAGCCGACCGTGAAGCGGTCCGCGTAGATGTCGGCGCGGGTCGTGCCACCAGCACCGTACTGGTCCCAGACGGCAAACGCGTTCCCCTGGGAGTCCATGGCAACCTGGGGACCCGCGGCCGCCTCTGTCGTGAGGACGGTGTCGGTCCCCCAGCCGACGCCCGCAAGGTACCGATTCGCGTGGATACTGGCGAGGGCCGAGCTGTTCGCGATGCCGTCGTACTGCTCCCAGACCACGATCGCGTTCCCTGCCGGGTCGATATCGATCTGCGGGCGCGTGTCATCCCCGCCGTTCGTCTCGAGGAGGGTCGGCGCGCCCCAGCCGACGCCTGCCGCGTATCGCCTTGCCCAGATGTTGAACTGGGTGGGCGGGTCCTGCGTACCGTTTGCCTGCTGCCAGACGGCGATTCCGTTTCCAGAGGCGTCCACGGCGATCTGCGGCGAGAGGGCGGTGCTGTCGTCCGTCTCCAAGAGCGTCGGGGTGCCCCAGCCCACGCCGTGCACGTATCGGTTCGCGTAGATGTCATACCCGGGGAAATAGGATCCCAGGCCGTTGGTCAGTTGCCACACGGCAATCGCCTCGCCCGCCGGGTCGACTGCCACCTGCGAATCCGAGGCGTCGCCCGGGTTCGTTTCAATCAATTCCGCAGTCCCCCATCCCGAGCCGACCACGTACCGGTTCGCCCAAATGAGGTGACGGACGCCATCGTACTGGGGCCAGACGGCGACCACGTTGCCCACCGCATCGACCGCAATCTGAGGGTACCATGCATCCCCGTCGTTGGTTTCGATCACCGTCGGCGGTTCCCAACCAGGCCCCGCGGCGGAAACGAGCCGTGGGTGCAAGAGGACCGGAGTCAGGCAGACGGCGAGGGCGACAACGAGTGAGACTCGGAGAGTCTTCGAAACGTCCCCCGTTGAATCCCCCCATGAGAAGCGGGCCGGGGTTCTTAAACGTACCCCCCCGGGCCGATTCTCAGGGCGCGGCGCCGCGCTTCACGACAAGGGCTCGCTTCGCCGGCTTGTACAGCTTCCTCGGGAGCGGGTTCGTCTCCTGGACGCGGAGGGACCCGAGGTTCGCCTCAAGGTCCACGATCGGCCCCGCCAACGCCTTCGGGTCGAGGCCGTGCCACAGGAGGTACACGACGTCGTCCTGGATCTCCTGCTTCAGCACCGCCAGGACGTCCTCCTCCGACGACGGAAGGTACACCGCCACCTCCGTGCGGACCTGCAGGTCGACGGCGGCGCCGCCACTTTGGCGGGAGACCTCGATCGCGTTCTTCGCGGCCTTCCCCGCCAGCCCCGGCACCACGAGCACGCCGTTGGCGGCGTCGAGCTTCACGTCCCCCGCCCGGAGGCCCCTCTCGATCTCCCCCGCCACTTCGCGCTCGAGCGCGCCGAGCAGGCCCTCCATGGCGGTGATCTTCAGCGAGCCCGACAGGTGGAAGGACACGTCGCACGTGTATCGCCGGAGCGCGCCCTTGTACGTGAGCCCGTCGACGACCTCCGGCGTGACCTCTTGCTTCCCGCCGCGCACGAGGAACACCTCCGCGTCGTGCCCGTCCGTGACCACGCTGAGGTAGTTCTCGCGGCGCGACGCGCGGGACTTCAGGGTCGTGTCGTCCGTGTGGGAATGGAAGATCGCGTGCTGCGTCTCGTCGCCGAACGGATGGGAGTGGTACAGGCCGACGATGCCGACCTGGCGGGGATACGACGTCGCGATCGCCAGTTCCTCGCGAGGGTCCGCCTCCGCGCCGTACCGGGACTGGGACTTGTACCGCGTGGCGGCGACGGAGTCGAGCACGGTGACGCCCTCCGCGGAGAAGTACCCGAGGAGCCACCCGATCGCCTCCGTCCGGCGGTCCCGGGCGACCTGGATCGCGTGCGCGATCATCTGGCGGTAGGCGGGCCTCGCGAACTGCACGCGCGCGCTCACCGGCGGCGCCTCCCGCACGTCGGGCACTTCGGATCGCGCTTCCAGTCCACGCGCTCGAGCGTGCCGTCCAGCCCGTTGTACAGGAGGAGGGGCGCGACCCTGCCGAACTTCAGGAGGACCTTGAACGCTTCCTGGCACTGCAAGGACGCGACGATCGCCATCGTCGTCGGGAGGGACGTGAACGCGCACACGCCGGTGACGTCCCGCCGGTCCGTCTTCACCGCTTCCTGCTTCAGCGCGGGGCGGTTGCACCGGTAGCACGGCGTCTTCCCCGGGATCACGACGTGGACGGAGCCGCGGATCCCGTCCTCGTTCGCGCCCCCGTCGATCAGCGGCTTCTTGGCGGCGACGCACTTCGCGTTCAGGAACAGGCGGACCGCGAACGTGTCCACGCACCCGAGGACGAGGTCCGCCTTGTCGAGCTCGCCCATGAGCGCGACGTAGCCGCGCCCGTTCGTGACGTCGTACGGGTACACGTCCACCTGTGCGTCCGGGTTCGCGTCCGCCAGGTGCGCCGCCAGCGCCTTGACCTTCGGCTGGCCGAGCTGCGACGTGCGGTACACGAGGCGGTTCAGGTTCGCCGCCTCCAACGTGTCGTAGTCGAAGAGCGCGAGGCGGCCCACGCCCGCGCGCGCGAGAATCTCCGCCGCCAGCGCGCCGAGGCCCCCGACACCGACGACCGCCACCCGCTTGGCGGCGAGCTTCCGGAAGTCCGCGAACGCGAACC
>Ga0209751_10005003_pt1 | contig 12576 bp, 12 predicted proteins | sample RifCSP13_1_FD_184019 | JGI IMG/M metagenome (GOLD analysis project Ga0209751, IMG submission 184019) | Soil microbial communities from Rifle, Colorado - Rifle CSP2_sed 13_1 (SPAdes) (version 2) | ecosystem: Environmental > Terrestrial > Deep subsurface > Rock core/Sediment | place: Rifle... | reverse complement strand
CTCCCGCCCCGGGTAGCGGTGCGCGAGCTGGTTCCCGTCTACCCCGGCACGACGACCGCAAACCCCTCGCGTTCCGCCGCGTTGGCGACGGTCGGTCGGGTCCGGGCCCATGAGGAGGCATCAGGGACCGATGGTGCCGGTCGGACCAGATGTTACGGATTCGAGGAGACCGAGACCCTCGAGATCGCGGCGCAACTTTCCGGGATCCAGGTAGGCCAGCGCGATGAACCCCAGCCGCTCGGCCGAGGCGACGTTTGACTCGTGGTCGTCGATGAATACCGTCGCGGTCGGATCCACGTCGTGCCGCTCCATCAGGTGGCGGTAGATCCGTGGATCGGGCTTGGCCACGCCCACGTCGCCGGATATCACGACGTCATCGAACCAGTCGAGGAACGGGTACCGAGCTCGGGCGATGGGGAACTTCTCGGCCGACCAGTTGCTCAGCGCGTAGAGGCGGACCGACACACGCCTAAGCTCGTCGAGGATCGCCACGTTCTCGTGGACGGGGTCACCCAGCGTCTCGGTCCAACGCTGGTCGAATGCGGCGATCAGATCGCGCTGGTCCGGATGCCGTGCGCTCAGCTCGGCGACCGCCTCGGACCAGGGCCGTCCCCCATCCTGCCGGGCGTTCCACTCGGGCGTACAGACCTCGGCCAGGAAACGCTCCATGGCCGCCTCATCGCCGTCGAACAGCGAACGGTACAGGTAGCGCGGGTCCCAGTCGATGAGGACCCCGCCCAGGTCGAAGACGACGGTCCCGATCGCGGTGCGGGTCACCTACGACCCGGCGACCGCCCCGGCGTGGGGCACCGGGATGAGGGATGCGTCGTTGAAGCCGAGGCGGATGCGCCCGCGCCTGGTGATCAGCGTCAGGCGCTCGCCGCCGCTGACATCGGCCCGCAGCTCCCGGCCGCCGACATCCACCCGGACCTGGGCCATGGGACCCTCGAAGATCACCCGGTCGATCTCGCCCTCGAGGACGTTGACATACTCGGCGTCATCGCCGTCGCCCAACACCACGATGTTCTCGGGTCGCACATAGACCAGCACGTCGTCGCCGACGGCAACGTCGCCCCGCCCGCGGCAGTGCAGCGTGACGCCGTCGGCGCCGACGGTGACCCGCCCATCCTCGTCGCTGCCGCCCACGGCCGTCACCGTCCCGGCGAAGCCGTTCGTCGCCCCGATGAACTCGGCCACGAAGGGCGTCTGTGGGTTGAGGTAGATATCGGTCTGGGTGCCGATCTGCTGGACCCGGCCATGGTCGAGGACGACGATGCGGTCGCTGATCGCGAACGCCTCGGACTGGTCGTGGGTCACATATACGGCCGTCTTTTTCGTCCGGCGCTGGAGGTCGAGGATCGAGTACTTCAGGCTGTCGCGGAGGTTCCTGTCGAGCGCCGAGAGCGGCTCGTCGAAGAGCAGCACCCGCGGGTCGGTGGCGAGGACCCGCGCCAGGGCCACGCGCTGCTGCTGGCCGCCCGAGAGCTGACCCGGCATCCGCTTGCCGTATTCGGCCAAATCGACCAGGGCCAGCATCTCCTCCACCCGCGGCTTGATGACGTCCTTCTTCTGACCCTTGACCGACAGGCCGAAGGCGACGTTGTCGGCGACGTTGAGATGCGGGAAGAGGGCCGGCGTCTGGAAGACGAAGCCGATGTTCCGAGTGCGGGGCGGGATGTAGGTCACATCCTGGTCGTCGAAGAAGATCTGCCCGGCCGTGGGCTCGATAAGCCCGGCGATCATCCGGAGACTGGTCGTCTTGCCGCAGCCCGAGGGTCCCAACAGGGTGAGGAACTCGCCGTTTGCCACGTCGAGGGTGAGGTCGTCGACGGCCACCGTCTGGCCGTAGTGCTTGGACACGTGGTTCAAGCGGACTCTTGACATCAGAGCAGGTAGGTCCCCTTGAGGTAACGGGTCCCGAAGACCTTGAAGAACAGCAGGACCGCGCCGAATGAGATCAGCTGGAGCGTGACCGCCAGGGCCGCCGTCGTCGGCAGCAGCCCGGCCGTACGGACGAGGTTGAAGACCCGTAGCGGCGCCGTGGTGATGCCGGGCGGATGGACGAACAGGGTCACCAGGTACTCATTGAAGACGATGATGAAGGCCAGCATGAGGCCGGCGCTGACGCCCGGGCCGATGAGCGGGAACACGATCCGCCAGAAGGTCGTCAACCGCGTCGCCCCAAGGCACTCGGATGCCTCCTCGAAGACGATCGGCAGGTCGCGCATGGCGACCACGATCGGCATCAGCATCAACGGGAAGCTTCCCACGACCATGGCCAGCACGAGGCCCCAGACCGTCGTCGTGAGGTGGTAGGTGAAGTTGTAGACGAGGACCAGCGAGATGCCGATGACGGCGCCGGGGACGTACAGCGGCAGAGTGAGCGCGGAGAACAGCAGCCGCTTGCCGGGGAACGAGTAGCGGACGATGACGTGGGCCGCCGGCAGGGCGATGACCAGATCGAGCACCAGCGTGAACCCGACCACGATGAAGCTCCACACCAGGTTCTCGCTGAAGCTGCCCATGACGTACTGGAAGTTCTCGATCGCGTACTCACCGCCGGGCCCGGTGAGCGAGTAGGCGAACAGGGCCAGGAAGGGCAGGACGAAGACGATCAGGATCAGCCAGATGTAGGCGTGACTGAGGATCAGGACGACCTCGCGCCGGGTCACCGGGCGACGGCGGGATCGCTTCGCGGCAGGGGCCGGCAGGTCCATCGCCTCGGTCATGTCAGTCGACCAGCGCATTGCGCGAGTAGCGCAGTGACAGATAGCTGACGACGAAGGCGAAGATGAGGAGTACTACGCCCATCGTCGTTGACAGCCCGTAATCGGTCTGGACGACGCCTCGCTGGTAGAGCGTCCAGGCGAGCGACTTCTGCTCGTTGATCGACCCCAGGAGGAGGGGCTCGGCGAACACGCCGATGCTCCAGCCGAAGACCATGAGCATGCCGGCCACCGTGCCGGCCCGGGTGAGCGGCAACAGCACCCGGGTGAAGGTCTGTCGCGGCTTGGCCCCCAGGCAGGCCGCCGCTTCCTCGAGTGTGGGATCGACGTTGCTGAGTGCCGCCCCGACATTGAGGACCATGAACGGGAAGGTGAAAATGGCCATGGCGAAGACGACCGACGGGAGGCTGTAGAGGACCGACGTGTTGGCGATGCCCAGCAACTCGAACAGCGGCGAGGCGGGCCCGCCCGGCAGGAGGATGAAGCGCATCCCGAAGGCGATGTAGAGGGCCCCGAACATCGGGAACACCATGAACGCGCGGACGACGTCGCGGTAGCGGACCCGGCGGACGAGGATATAGGCGAACGGGAAGCCAAAGATGAGATCGACGATCATCGCCAGGGCAGCCAGTTGGAGCGTGACCAGGACGTTCGGCAGATAGCGTCCGACCATCGCCGCGTAGTTGGCCAGGGTGTACACCGGTCCGGCCGGCGACAGATACGAGTCCGAGTCGGTCAGGCTCATCTGGACGATGAAGACCAGCGGGAAGTACAGGAAGAGGGCGACGAGCAGGACGGCCGGTCCGATGAGCAGGACGCCGCGGATCCGGCGGCTGCGCTCGCGGCGACGGACCTCGGGCGCGACCTCGCGGAACGGCAGGATCAGCGGCTCACCGGCCACGCGCGATCACCTCCAGGGCCAGCAGAGGCGGTTGTGGCTTCCCTCCCGCTGACCGGGAGGGAAGCCGATGTGCCGGGAGTCTACTGCCCGATCTGCTGGGCGTAGTAGTCCTGCCACTCCTTCTGGCTGGCGTTGTAGGCGTCCCAGTCGACCGCCTGGAAGGAGGTCTTGATCTGGTCGAGCGTCGGGTAGTACTTGGCGTAGTCCGCCTTGAACCACTCGGGGATCTGACCCTCGTAGTCCGGACCAAGAAAGCCCTCCGACAGCTCGGCCCACGGACCGTGCTCGATCGGCCAGGCGTTGGGGAACTGGACATCCGGGCGGAGCCGCCAGTCGATGAAGATCTGGGCGAGGACCGGGTGAGCGGCGCCCTTGGGGACCCACAGGTAACCGTTGGCGGGATAGACGGTAGATGGCAGCAGGAGTGCCGCGTCGGTGTTGCCGTAAAAGTATTCGAGGCGCGCCAGGCTGTTCCAGAAGCCGACGGCATCGGCCGCCCCGGAGCGGAGCAGCTGCTGCATCTCCGACGAGTCGGTCGTGTACTTCAGGACGTTGGGCCCGATGTTCTCGACCGCCCAGTCGACGACCTCCTTCATCTGGGCCGGATCCTTGTAGTCCTTGCCCAACTCGGAAGCCAGCCCGAGGAAGAATCCGCCGGCCGTGATGTCGCCGGGAAGCGGCAGGGTCACCTTGCCCTTGAGACGCGGATCGGCGAGGTCCTGGAGGGACTTCAGGAACGGGGCGGTCTTGGCGTTGTAGACGATGCCCGGGAAGGCCGTCGACTGGAAGGCGATCGCCTGGGGCACTCGCTGGAACTGGTCGAGGACGAGCTTCTGGTTGGGGATCAGGTCGGACGGGAAGACGTCAGCGACCGCGTCGTTGGCCTTTGCCTCGGCCCAGTAGTTCTCTTCGATTGCCAACACGTCATAGGGCGACGGATTGTTGCCCTTCTGGGCGGCGTAGAGGTTGGTCAGATAGACGCTCGGCGATTGCGAGCCCTCGTACGTGAACTGGATGTCGACGCCGTAGGTGTCCTTGACGTACTGCTTGAACTGCTTGACGAGCTCATCGTTGGCCGTATAGGTCCAGTTGCCGACGACGAGGCTCCCCTCCTTGGCGATCTCGGCCTTGATCTCCTCGTCGGTCATGTCCTTGTTGACGATCGACACGTGCTTGGTTCCCGCAGCCGCGCTGGCCGGGGCGCTGGCGGCCGACGACGGTTCCGTGCTCGCTCCGCCGGCCGATGGCGACGACCCGCCGCCGCAAGCCGCCACGAGCAATGCTGTCACGGTGACCACCGCCAGGATCGTGTTGGACCTGGTTCTCGGCTCCGAACTCATGCCTGTTCCTCCTCCTTCAGTGCTCCCGACCGTTCGGTCGGGTCGCCTGACCTGGCGCATCGTGGCCGTCTTCGGCATCACGCCGCCCACTCTCCAAGAGCTCCGTACAGCCCGTCGCGGATCCGCTCGATAAGGTCCTCGGTCATCGGCCGCGCATCCGCGACCGTGTACCACAGATCAGCGTATCGGACGTACCAGGCAAGCCGTCGCATCGCCGTCGCGGCCTCCTCCCACGAGATACCCATCGCCTCGGGTCGGATGTCGACGCCGGCGCGACGGAGCGCTTCCACAATCTTCGCGGGCTCGTTGTCCTGAAGCTCCGCCCCGACATAGAGCCCGAGCCCGACCGCCTGACCGTGGATGAAGTGCTTGCCCGTGACGTACTCAAGACAATACAGGAAGCAATGGTCGACTCCATCCATGTGCCTCGCGTTCCAGCCGGCATTGTGGAAGGCGGCACCGCCCCAACGATGAGCGAGCATCAGTGTCCGTATGCCTTCGTCGCTCACCGACCGGATCTCGTCAAGGCTGGCGAAGACCGAGTCGAACCGCTCGCGCGCCTCGGCGACCAGCCGCGCGTCATAGGGCGCTCGGTGCTCCTCCTTGCCCATCTCGTGGGCGAGCCTCCAATCGTGATGCGCGGTGTGGTAGCAGAGGACGTCGCACACGCCGCTCCGGTTGAGAAGGGGAGGTGCGGACCGGATCACCTCGAAGTCGACGTACACGGCCTCCGGCACGGCCCAGCCGATCGACACGGCCTTGCCACCCGTTCGAAGGAGCGGGCGATGAGCGAACGGAGCGTTCGTCGTCATGGCCGTCGGGACCTGGAACAGCGGCAAGCGCCGAGTCCAGGCGAAGAACTTGGCGACATCGACGGCCTGGCCCCCTCCCAGCCCGACGATGCTGCCGCAGAATGGCAGCGCGTCGGCAGCCGCCGTCAACTCATCGAGGTCGAGGGTGGACACGAGATACACGCCGGCGCTGTGCGAGTCGAATAGGTGCTCGAACTTCGGCCACAGGTCCTCCATCGTCACGACCAGGTACGGCCGATGAACGAAGCTGGCCAGCTCACCGACGAGGTCTCGCCCGAAGACGGTCACGAACTCGGAGCCGGCCGTCGGGCTCATCGCGCCGTCCAGCCGCCGTCGATGAGAAGCGTCACGCCGGTGATGAGCGACGCGGCCGACGAGGCGAGGAAGACGACTGCGCCAGCGACATCCATCGGTTGGCCGATCCTGTGCAAACCTGCGATCCGTTCGATGGTATCGGCCTCGAACACCGGGTCGGCGAGCGCTCCCTCGGTCCCCGGCGTGCGGATGAACGTCGGGGCGACCGCGTTCACGGTGATGTCGTGACGACCCCACTCCACCGCCAGGCACTTGGTGAGATGCGCCACCGCCGCCTTCGACATGCAGTAGACGGACTCGGTCGGCAGGGCGACGAACCCCGCCTGCGAGCTGAGGCTGATGATGCGCCCATAGCCCTGCTTGATCATGACCCGGCCGGCCGCCTGGCTCGCGAAGAAGAGGCCCTTGACGTTCACGCCCATCGTCAGGTCGAAGTTCTCCTCGCGAACGTCCTCGGCGGGATCTTCCGGACCGACCCCCGCATTGTTGACGAGGATGTCGAGGCGACCGAAGCGAGCCACCACCGCGTCCACGGCGGCCCGGATCTGGTCCAGGTCGAGGACATCCATCTGAACGGGAAAGGCCTGCCGACCCAGGCTCTCCACCTCGCCGGCCACGCCCCCGCCCGCCCGCGCGTCGTGCAGCCCGAGCGCGACGTCCGCACCGGCGTTTGCGAGGGCCAGCCCGATGGCACGGCCGAGGCCCCGTGAGGCACCGGTGACGAGGGCCACGCGACCCTCAAGATCGAAGCGCGGAAGTTGCTCCACCTCGTGTCGACCCCATCTCTCGTGGCCATGTCGGCCGGCCATTTCGCAGGGCTTAACGATGACGCTTGACGTTTGCTCTCGGTTGGAACGATAGTCCGCGTGTCAAGAGGGCGCAGGAGGACACCTGACGAACGATGATGTGAAGCGATCGAACGGCGCCGTCACGCTGCGCCATGTCGCCAAGGAGGCCGGCGTATCGATCACCACGGTCTCACGGGTCCTCAACGGTCGCGAGACAGGGGTACCGATCCGGGCCGACACGCGGGAGCGGATCATGGCCGCCGCAGCGGACCTCGGCTACCGTCCGAACCTGCTGGCGCGGGCCCTGCGCGGCAGTCGGAGCTCGCTCCTCGGCGTCATCGCCCGGGACATCGCCGACCCGTTCCACGTGCAGGTCCTGCGTGGTCTCAACGAAGTCGCCCGAGACCGCGAGTACCGACTCTTCCTGGGGCACGTGGACTATCGGCCCGAGGTGGCTGCCATCTATGTCTCGATGTTCGAGCAGTCGCACGCCGACGGGATCATCCTTATCGGCGACATCCAAGGTGCCGACGCCACGCTTGACGCCCTGGCCGACCGGCATCGCTACGTCGTGGGTGTGTCGGATCGGATCGGCCGGCGACGAGTGCCGGGTGTCTATGTCGACAACGTGCTCGGGACGCAGCTCGCGATGGACCACCTGTGGGCCCTGGGTCATCGGACGATCATCTGTGTGGCGGACGAGCGCACGGTCGATGGACCGTTGCGAGCCGAGGTCTACGAGAGGTACATGCGAGAGCGGGCATCGGCCGACGCGCCGAGAACCTATTACACGACCCAGCCCGATCCGGAACCGAGCTATCGACTCGGTCGCGAGCTGTTCGGGCATCTCGACCGACAAACTCGGCCAACGGCGATCTTCGCTGCGTCGGACACGATGGCGATCGGGCTCCTGCAGGCTGCGTTCCAGCTCGGGGTGGTCGTGCCCGACCGCCTCTCGATCGTCGGGTTCGACGACATCGACGTCGCGCGGTTCACCATCCCGCCGCTCACGACGGTCAGTCAGTCGGGTGAGGAGATGGGCAGGATCGCCGCCAACCTGCTGCTCGACATGATCGAGGCAGATCGGCCAGGTTCAGAGGTCGACGATGTCATCGTACGACCGACACTTGTCGTCCGACAATCGACGGCGCCCCCGACATGAGGATCGGAGTCACGCTGCCCCAGGGCTGCGACCGCGAGTATCTCGGTGTCGAGCCGCGTCGCGCCTGGCAGCGGACGGTCGAGATCGCGCAGGAGGCCGAGGCGCTCGGCTTCGAATCGCTCTGGCTGTACGACCACTTCCAGGTTGATCCGCCGCCCGAGGAGGCGCCCGTCTTCGAGCCGTTCGTGGAGCTGTCGGCGCTGGCGATGGCCACCTCGCGCGCCCGGCTCGGGCACCTAGTCCTGGCCGCTGCCTATCGGAATCCCGCCCTCACGGCCAAGATGATCTCGACGCTGGATGTGATCAGCGGCGGCCGCGCCGTTCTCGGGATCGGGGCGGGCTGGAAGGAGGACGAGTGGCGCGCCTACGGTTATGGGTTTCCGAACGCTGCCGAGCGACTCGCGATACTGGCCGACCATCTCGAGATCATCACCCGGATGCTCGCCCCAGGCCGGGCCTCCTTCGATGGCCGGCATGCTCATGTGCGCGACGCGATCCACGAGCCAAAGGGCCTCCAGGACCCCCGGATCCCGATCCTCGTGGGCGGCAATGGCCCGAACGTGACGTGGCGCCTTGCTGCACGGTTCGCCGACGAGCTCAACCTCGACGCGCTGGGGCCGGACGAGGTTTCGCGGGCCCTGCCGGTGATCCGCGAGCGCTGCCTGGAGATCGGTCGAGACCCGTCGGACCTCCGTGTATCCGTCCACGTCTGGGGAGGGGCCGACGCTCCGCCCGGGCGGGAGCGTCGTGAGCGACTGCGCGCATACGCTGACCTGGGGCTCGATCGGGCGATCCTCCAGGGTTTCGGTGCCGTCCACGACCCATCGCTGCTCCAGGCGATCGCCGACGACTGCGCTGCGCTCGGGTTCCTGGGACTGCCGGCTACGGCCTAGTCTGAACAGCCTTCGAGAAGTACCAACAAACGCGCCCGGCGATCTCGATCGTTTCAACCGATGGATCAGCGATCGATCACGCCTGACCGAACTTCGATCCTGTCGAATCCGTCGCTGCTCCACGCTCACTCGTGGCCGGATCGATCGGTCCAGCCGATGATCGACCGGGACGGGTGGTCGGACAGCCCGGCGCTCCAGGTGTCGGGAGATCCTCCAGACTGTTCTGCCTAGTCGTCGGTGATCGGGGGCCGCGCCGCCTCGAGAAGATCGGCCAGGCGGCGCGCGATGACCTTCTCCTCCCCCGGCCTGAGGGTCTCGGGGGCGACGTAGAAGCCTCGATCCGGGTCCGCGAGCAGGTCGATCCTGGGCGGCGTGGCGCGCAGCGAAGCGAGGAGCTCGTCGCGGTCTTGCCCCGTCCCATGGCGCAGGGACACGTGGGCGCGCGGGGTTGGCTGACCGGCCTCACCCAGGGCCTCCCGGGCCACGGTCACGTCCACCCGGCGGCGGGCCCAGCGGACCAGGTAGTCGACACTCATCTCGTACTCCCGGGTGAGGGCCTCGTGGTCGAGCTCGAGGTACCACTCCACCGCGGCCAGGAGCCCGACCATGTCCTCCTTGCCAACCTTCATGGGCCGGCCGATTCCCTGGAGCGGGTAGGCGTTGCGGGTCATCCGCTCGATGAACCGGGCGCTGCCCACGACCAGCCCGCTGCTGGCCGGGCCGCACAGCGCCTTGCCCCCGCTGAACAGCGCGACGTCGGCGCCAGACCGGGTGAAACGCCAGAGGTTCTCGACTGGAGGCAACTGGGCCGCAGCATCCACGATGACCGGGATCCCGAGGGTTCGGGCGTGCTCGACGACGAGATCGAGCGGAAGGACATCCTGAGCCAGGTGCGCCTTGGGAACATAGACGATGGCCGCTGTCGCGGCACCCAGGACGTCGACGAGCTCGCCCTCGTCCGGCTGACCCGCTCGGCCGATTACGACAAGCCGTCCGCCAGCCTGCTCGATCGCGAGGTCGTACGGCACGCGGTGAGCTTGATGGATCACGAATTCGCGAGGGAGCGACCCGAGATCGGCCAACCGAAGGACGCCGTCCTCCGTGTCGCGCGCCATAGCGGCCGCAGCTCCCAGGAAGAGCCCGGCGGCGGCTCCGCCCGACACGAACGCCGCTTCGTTGTGGGTGAGATCGGCCAGCCGCCGACCGACCGCCTCCTCGAGCTCGCTGAGGTCGACGAAGCTGTCGGCCGCCTGTCGCATCGCGTCCAGGACTGCGGGCGGCATGAGCGATCCGCCCAGGATCGTGAACGTCGACCGCCCGTTGATGATCGGCTCGACTCCCAAGCGCCGGTAGATCCCACCGGTCTCTGGAACCCCGGCGTCGCCGCCTCGATCTCCGATCATCGCTGGTGCTCGATGGTAGTCGGCGCGGTCCGGCGAAGGTACGTCGGATTCAGGGAAGGTTCGAACGACTCGAGTGACGAGGACGGACGGTGGCGAAGTCGCGGCGATCCAGGGTGCAGATCCGTGACGCGCCCAGTCGTTCAGCGACGGCGACGACCGACGCGTCAACGAACCCGAGCCGTGCGTCAGCGTGCTGCCGGATGAGGTCCGCAATACGGGTCAGGGTCGGAGTCCTCGATGTCCTCGCGCCGCCAACCGCTCCGGGCCAGGCCACGGATGAACACGATCTCCGCATGGCCAGGGTCGTCGGCTACTGTCAGGGCATACGCCGCGCTCGCATATGGCTAACTTGGGAGGTCGCAGTGAAGGAGACGATCGGCCAACTCGGACTCGGGGTGATCGGCCGGCTGTACGCGGGGCACCTCATCGCCAAGCATGGCGATGTCGTCGTCTGCGACATCCTGCCCGAGCGGATGGCCCAGGCGGTCGCCGCGTGCGCCACGGGAGTCAACTCGCCGCGGGAGCTCGGGGGGAGGGCGGCGACCGTCGTCGTCTCGCTGCCGAACCCGCCGGCGGTCCGGGCGGCGATGGAGGGACCGGACGGGCTGTTCGCCGGCATGGCGGCCGGCGGCCTCGTCATCGACGCCAGCACGGTCGATCCCGAGACGAGTCGGGCGATGCACGCCGCGGCAGCCGAGCGCGGGATCGGCTACCTCGACGCCCCGGTCAGCGGCGGCGAGCCGATGAGCGCGGGGATGGACGGTGCTCGCAAGGCCAACGTCAGCTTCATCGTCGGCGGCGACGCGGCCGATTTCGAGCGAGCCATCCCGACGATGGCGCTCCTCGGCAGACGCTGGTTCCACTGCGGCCCGTCGGGCGCCGGCAGCACGGTCAAGCTCATCAGCAACCTGATGGCGGGGCTCCACAACCTCGTCGCCGCCGAGGCCTTCGCTCTCGGAGCGGCGGCCGGCTTCGGCCCCGAGCAATTGCTCGAGGTCTTTGACGGCACCGACGCCCGGAGCTACCACCTGACCGACTACGCCGCCCCGCGCCTCGCCCGACGCGACTTCGAGCCGGGCTTCTCGATCGACCTCCAGACCAAGGACCATCGCCTGGCCGCCGACCTTGGCCGCTCACTCGACGTGCCGCTCCCCCTCAACGACCTGGCGATCGAGCTCTACGAGCAGATCAGAGCGGCGGGCCTGGGCGGCAAGGACATCGTCGAGGCGTTCCGGTTCTTCGGACGACTCCCGACCGACGACCTCCCCGCCCCCGCTGGGCCCGCTTCCGGTCGCTAGGAGCCGTCGTGGATGGTGAGATTGCCCGAGGCGAGCGGGATCGGACCGATGCCCGGATAACTCGCTCTGGCGCTTTCGCACCAGTCCTCCATCTCATCAAGGGTCTGCGGATCCAGCCCAGGCGGCAAGTCGTCCGTCGGCAGATCCTGCATCCACGTGATCGCCTGATCGTCGGCCCCACCAGGGGCGCCGCCGTCGCGGACCCACAGGAACGCCGCCCTCCCGCCGACCGTGGCCGGGCCGAACATGAACGCATCGTCACCTTCGACGACCAGACAAGTCACCGGACCGCTCTGCACGACGCCGGCGGGCAGCGCCTGGAACGACCACGTTCCCCTGATCGGATCCGTGCCATGGGCGTCGACCGTGACGGCTCGACCGGGCCGTCCTTCGACGACGATGTACGTATATGACCCTGTGACCCTGACGACCGGTCCGCTGGCCTGGACGGCGCCCATCGGCGCCATGACCAGGGCGAAGCCAAGCACCGCGGCCCGCCAAGGCCTGATCGATCGTGAAGCGTGTCGCATCTTCCGGCCCTCATCTGTCGGGCCGCGCCGATCGGCGTCCGGCCTCATGTCCACAGAGACGCGCGACGGCCTGGAGCCTTGCAGGCCGACCTACGAACCGTTGCGGATGGTGAGATTGCCCGACGCGAGGGGAATCAGCTTGAGGCCGTCCGGGCGTCCCTGCCCCGCGTTGCGGCACCAGCCCTCCATCTCCTCCAAAGTCTGCGGCTTGAGCCCGGACGGCAACGGATCACCCGGCAGATCCTGCATCCAGGTGACCGCCATGTCGTCGGCGCCACCCGGTGTCTTGCCGTCGCGGACCCACAGGAACGCCGCTCGCTCCCCGGTCGTGGCGGGGCCGAACATGAAGGCATCGCGCCCCTTGACGACGAGACACGTCACCGGGCCACCTTGCAGCGGGCCGTCGGG
>Ga0209751_10005000_pt1 | contig 12579 bp, 8 predicted proteins | sample RifCSP13_1_FD_184019 | JGI IMG/M metagenome (GOLD analysis project Ga0209751, IMG submission 184019) | Soil microbial communities from Rifle, Colorado - Rifle CSP2_sed 13_1 (SPAdes) (version 2) | ecosystem: Environmental > Terrestrial > Deep subsurface > Rock core/Sediment | place: Rifle... | reverse complement strand
GATGGAGGACGATGTGCCGCCGGCCATCGTCGGCGACGTCACCCGCCTGCGGCAGATTCTGCTCAACCTGCTGAGCAATGCGATGAAGTTCACCGAGCAGGGGGAAGTGGTGGTGACAGTCAACACGCGGAGCGGTCAGTCAACACGCGGAGCGGTCTGGCATCCGTCATCGGTCATCAGTGAGGCGCCCACTGCTCACCGATCACTGATGACGGTTCACTTCTCCGTGCGAGACACCGGCCTGGGCATCCCGCCCGACCGGCTGAACCGGCTGTTCCAATCGTTCAGCCAGGTGGACGCTTCGACGGCGCGCAAGTATGGCGGAACGGGCTTGGGACTGGCGATCAGCAAGCGGCTGAGCGAGTTGATGGGCGGGACGATGTGGGTGGAGAGCGACGGCGTGCCGGGCAAAGGCAGCACGTTCCATTTCACGCTCACCACCGCCGCCGCGCCGGATTTTGCGAAGCAGGCGCGCCGCAGGTTGAGCGGGGAGCAGCCAGGGCTGCGGGGCAAGCGCCTGCTGATTGTGGACGACAACGCCACCAACCGCCGCATCCTGACGCTGCAGGTGCAGGCCTGGGGGATGACGGCGCGCGACACGGCCTCGCCCGTGGAAGCGTTAAGTTGGGTTCAGCATGGGGAGGCCTTCGACGCAGCGATCCTGGACGTGCACATGCCGGAGATGGACGGGGTGACGCTGGCGACGGAGATCCGCAAGCACCGGGAGGCGCAAGCCCTGCCGCTGATCCTGTTCTCGTCGCTGGGGCGGCGTGAGGCCGGGGTGGAGACGGTGGACTTCGCGGCGTATCTGACCAAGCCGCTCAAGCAATCGCAGTTGTTCGACGCGCTGGCGGGCGTTTTTGCGCTCGGCGAGGAGGCGCCGAAAGCGAAGCCCGCGGCGGCAGCCAAACCACACTTGGACGCAGAGATGGCGCAGCGCCTGCCGTTGCGCATCCTGCTGGCGGAAGATAACACCGTCAATCAGAAACTGGCGCTGCGCATCTTGGGGCAGATGGGCTACCGCGCGGACGTGGCGGCGAACGGGATGGAGGCAGTTGAGGCCGTGGAACGTCAACGGTATGATGTGGTGCTGATGGATGTGCAGATGCCGGAGATGGACGGACTGGAGGCGTCACGGCAGATCTGCACGCGCTGGCCGCAGGAGGCGCGTCCGCGCATCGTGGCGATGACGGCGAACGCGATGCAGGGGGACCGGGAGATGTGCCTGGCGGCGGGGATGGACGATTACATCGCCAAGCCCATCCGCGTCGAGGAGCTGGTGGAGGCTTTAAGCCGCTGCCAGGTTCTGGGATAATCAGTAGGTACGGAGAAAAGGTTATGCCGGAGTCAGAAACCATTGATCGAACGGCGCTGAATAATCTGCTGACGACGGTGGGGGGGGACCTGGCGTTCTTAGGCGAGTTGATGGATACCTACTTTGACGATACCCCCCGGTTGTTGGCGACCATCCGGCAGGCAGTGGAGTCCGGCAAGCCGGAGGAACTCCGCCGGGCCGCCCACAGTCTGAAGTCGAACAGCGCCAACTTCGGCGCGATGACGCTTTCCAGGCTGTGCAAGGAACTGGAAGAGATCGGCAAGAGCGGCGCAGTAGCCAGAGCAGGCGAACGCCTGCCCGGGATTGAGGCCGAGTACGAGCGGGTTCGCGTCGCTCTGGAAGCCATACGCGCCTCGGACCTGTAACCGGACTCACGCAATGACGACGGGCCGCATTTTGGTGGTAGACGACGACACGCTCAATCGCGCGGTGCTCACCCGTGCGCTGGTGGAGCTGGGGCACGTCAGCGCCACCGCCGAGAATGGCCGGGAGGCGCTGTCCATGCTGCGCGCCGGGCCGTTCGACGTCGTGCTCCTCGACGTGGTGATGCCGGAGCTGGACGGCTACCAGACGCTGGCGCAGATCAAAGCGGACAGCGCGCTGCGGCACATCCCGGTGATCATGATCTCGGCGGTGGACGAGATGGACAGCGTCATCCGCTGCATTGAAATGGGGGCCGAGGATTACCTGCCCAAACCGTTCAACGCCGGATTGCTCCGGGCCAGGCTCAACGCGTCGCTGGCCAGCAAACGCCTGCGCGATCTGGAATTGGAATACCTGGAGCAGCTGTGGCGCATGGCTGAGGCGGCGGCGGCGGTCGAGGCCAACGTGTTCAAAGTCGAGAGCCTGGACCAGGTCGCCGCGCGCCCGGATGCGCTGGGCCGCCTGGCGCGGGTGTTTCAAAAGATGGCGCGCGAGGCGCACGCCCGCGAACAGCGCCTCAAGCGGCAACTCCAGCAGTTGCAGTGGGATATGGATGAACGGCAACGGGCCGCGAAGGAGACGGTCGCCGTCTACCTCCCGATGGATCGCCGTCAGGCGCTGGCCCAGGGCCGAACCCTGCCCGACCGGACGCGCGGCACGGCCCTGTTCGCCGACTTCTCCGGCTTCACCCCCCTCACCGAATCGCTCGCGCGGGAACTCGGCCTCCAGCGCGGCGCGGAGGAGTTGACCCGACAACTCAACCGGGTCTACGGCGCGCTGATTGACGAGGTGCATCGCTACGGCGGGAGTGTCGTCAATTTCAGCGGCGACGCCATCACCTGCTGGTTCGACGAAAAACAAGAAGAAGAAAGAAGCGGGAAGGAAGAAGGGAGCGAAACTCCTTTCTCCTTTCTCCTTCTTTCTTCCTTACGCGCTACGGCCTGCGCGTTGGCGATGCAAGAGGCCATGCGCCAGTTTGTGACGATCATCACGCCCGCCGGGACGACGATTTCGCTGGCGATCAAAGTGGCCGTCGTCGCCGGGCCGGCCCGCCGGTTCCTGGTGGGCGACCCCCGGATACAGGAAGTCGAGGCGCTGGCCGGGCGCACGCTCGACGAACTGGCTGCCGCGGAACACCTGGCCCAGCGCGGCGAGGTGGTGGTGCAGGCGACCATCGTGGCTGAGTTGGGTCAGCGACTGATCGTGTCGGATTGGCGCGACGAGGGACGGTTCGCGGTCGTCACCGGCCTGGCCGCGACGGAAGGCAGGGCGGCGGCCCGCCCGTGGCCCGACCTCCCGCCGGACGCCATCCCCGAAGCGCAGGCCCAGTCCTGGCTCTCGCCGCCCGTTTTCGAAAAAGTGCACGGCGGCAAGAGCGAACTCTTGTCGGAATTACGCCCGGCGGCAGCGCTCTTTCTCCAGTTCGGCGGCCTGGACTACGAGGCCGACGACGAGGCGGGCGTCAAGCTCGACGCGTTTGTGCGCTGGGTGCAGGCAGTGGTGGACCGGCGCGATGGCTCTTTGATTCAACTCACCGTGGGCGACAAGGGTAGCTACCTGTATGTTGCGTTCGGCGTCCCAGTGGCGCACGCGGACGACGCCGCGCGCGCGGTGTCCGCCGCGCTGGAGCTGCTTCCCCTGCCGGCCGAATTGAGTTTCATCACCGGGGTGCAGATCGGCCTGGCCTACGGACTGATGCGCGCCGGGGCGTACGGCAGCCCGGTTCAACGCGCCTATGGCGCTATCGGCGATAAGACGAACCTGGCCTCACGCCTGATGCAGGCCGCGGATAGCGGCATCCTGTGCGACGAAGCCATCCATCAGGCAGCGCGCGCTCAGTTTGAATTCGAGCTGTTGCCGCCCCTCACCCTCAAGGGCAAAGCCCGGCCCATCGTCGTCTACCGGCCCCTCCGCGAGCGGACTGGCGCGGAGACGACGCCGCTCAGCCAGGTCGGTCGAGCGGCAGAGCGTGCGCTGCTCATTGACCACCTGTCGCCCGAGGATCAACTCACTCTCAAGGCCGCCAGCGTCATCGGGCGCGTCTTCCCTGTTGATCTGCTGCGCGAGGTTTACCCGGATGAAACGGGCCGGGCCAACCTGGCCGAGCACCTGGAGACGCTCGCAGACCTCGACCTGATCGCCCTGCACTCACCGGCGCCGGCGCTGGCCTACAGCTTCAAAGACCCCCTCAGCCACGAAACCGCCTACAACCTGATGCTGTTTGCGCAGCGGCGGCAGCTGCACCGCGCGGTGGCCGAGTGGCACGAGCGCACCTACGCCGCCGACCTGTCGCCCTATTACGCCGTCCTGGCGCACCACTGGCGTCAGGCGGACGATGTGGCAAAGGCCATTCACTATCTGGAAAAGGCGGGTGAGCAAGCCCAGCGCATTGGGGCCTATGAGGCTGCGCGTAAGTATTTTGACGAGTCGCTCGCCCTCGACGCCAAGGGGTCGGTGCTAAGCGATGATTATTATGCAGGGGGCGACCCCGACCGGCGTTCACCGTCTGCGGAGGAGTGACCGATGACGACGGATCGCGGTTACATCCTGGTGGTTGACGACAACAAAGTCAATTGCATGTTGCTCACGCGCGCGCTGGCCGAACAAGGCCACACGGCGATCATCGCCGAAAACGGTCAACAGGCACTGACGATGCTGCGCGCGCAGCCGTTTGACATGGTGCTCCTCGACGTGGTGATGCCGGAGCTGGACGGTTACCAGACGCTGGCGCAGATCAAACACGACCGCGCGCTGCGGCACATCCCGGTGATCATGATTTCGTCGGTAGACGAGATGGACAGCGTCATCCGCTGCATTGAAATGGGGGCCGAGGACTACCTGCCCAAACCATTCAACGCCGTGCTCCTGCGGGCGCGGATCGGCGTCAGCCTGGAGAAGAAACGTCTGCGTGATAAGGAACAACTTTATCTCAAAGGCCTCGAGCGTGAGTTGGAGATTGGCCGCCAGATTCAGGCCGGGTTCCTGCCCGACAGCCTCCCGCAGTTGCCTGGATGGGAGATTGCCGCCCGCTTCGAGGCGGCCCGCGAGGTCGGCGGCGATTTCTACGACGCGTTTGTGATGGCGCGGGATGGGAAGATCGGCCTGGTCGTGGCCGACGTGTGCGATAAAGGCGTGGGCGCCGCGCTCTTCATGACCCTCTTCCGCAGCCTGATCCGCGCCACTTCCAATCTGGATTATTTCACGGGACGGACCGCCGCGCCCGGTGAGGCGGACATGGCCTCCAGCGCGGCCACCTTGAAGAACGCGGTCGCGCTGACGAATAACTACATCGCCCGCACTCATAGCGAGGCCGCGATGTTTGCCACGCTCTTCTTCGGGATATTGGATTCGACGACCGGCTCGTTGATCTACATCAACGGCGGCCAGGAGTCCCCGATTATCTTTGGGGCGAATGGCATGAAGATGTGCCTGGAGGCGACCGGCCCGGCGGTGGGCCTGGTGCCCGACCGGGATTTCGCCATTCGCGAGGCGCAGCTGGAGCCGGGCGATGTTCTGCTCGCCTTTACCGATGGCGTGCCCGACGCTCAAAGTCCCGAGGGCGAATTCTTCGGCCAGGAGGGGTTGCTGCCCCTGCTGACCCAGCCGTTTGCTTCGGCTGCGGCCCTGCTGGACAGCATTCAGGCACAACTGCGCGCCCACATTGGGGAGGCAAAGCAGTTTGACGATATGACCATGCTGGCCGTGCGGCGGTTGCCTAGCCCCTGAACCGACCTGACCTCACAGCGCCGAACCAGTGAATAGGCTCTTCGGCACGTGGACGTTGTTCTTCACGAATTTCTGGTCGAATTTCGGCAGCAGGCCGGTGGGCTTGAGCATGCCCACCACTTGCCCCTTGGGGGATTGGCTCTGGTCGATGGCGAACAAATCCGTCATCCGGATGACGTCGCCCTCCATCCCGTTCACCTCGCTCACCTGCACGACCTTGCGGCTGCCGTCGCGCAAGCGGTCGAGATGCACGACCAGCTCGATGGCCGAGGCGATCATCTCGCGGATGGCGCGGGGCGAGAGGTCCAGGCCGGCCATCATCGTCATTAATTCAATGCGCCGCAGCGTGTCGCGCGGGCTGTTAGAGTGGATGGTGGTCAGCGAGCCGTCGTGGCCGGTGTTCATCGCCTGGAGCATGTCCAGCGCCTCGCCGCCGCGCGCCTCGCCCACGATGATGCGGTCGGGCCGCATGCGCAGGGCGTTGATCAGCAGCTGCCGGATAGTGATCTCGCCTTTTTCCTCGATGCTCGGCGGCCGGGCTTCCAGCCGGATGACGTGCGCTTGATTGAGTTTAAGTTCGGCGGTGTCTTCAATGGTGACGATGCGCTCGCGCGCGGGGATGAAGCTCGAGGCGACGTTCAGCATCGTCGTCTTACCGGTGCCGGTCGCGCCGGAGATGACCATGTTGACCCGCGCCTCGACGCAGGCTTTGAGAAACGCCGCGAACGGGGACGTCAGCGTGCCGTTGTTGATCAAGTCCTGCGCCGTGTATGGGATGCGCGCGAACTTGCGGATGGTGAGCACCGGGCCGTCCACGGCCAGCGGGCGGATGATGGCGTTTAGCCGGTAGCCGGCCGGCAAGCGGGCGTTGACCATCGGCGATACCTGGTCCACGCGCCGCCCCACGTGCGCAACCATGCGCTCGATGATCCGCATCAGATGCGCCTCGTTTTCAAAGGCCACTTTAGTCGGCTCGATCAGGCCGCCGCGCTCGATGTAGACCTCGTTGTATTTATTGACCATCACCTCGGTGATGCTCTCGTCGTTGAGGAGTGGTTCCAGCGGCCCGTAGCCGAGGATGTCGGCGAGGATCAGGCTCAACAGGCGCTGGCGTTCGCTGGCGGTCAGGCTGAGGTTGTCGTGCGCCAGGACTTCGTCAACGTAAGTTTCGATCTTCTGCTCAATCTGGGGAATCTGCCGGATGTCGGGGTGGCTCCGCGACTGGGCCTCCAACCGCTGTTGAACGCGGACCCGGATGCTATAGAGGTCCGTCACGATCTCGTTGTCACCGGTCTCTAATTCCGGCGCGGCGTCTGGCGGCTTATTCAAAGCACCGGTGTCTAAGCGCGTGAACTTTTTCAGCATGTCACACCACCTCTGTTAACTGTGACTGGATTAAGGCCGGCCGGGGAGTCGAGGAGATTGTAAACGGCTCTGACCTTGCCTCTGCGTATTATAAGTATATACTCGGAAGCTCGATGTGCCAATGGGTTTACTCTGGTGATTGCCCACAAGTGCTCTCGGCCCGCGTCCGCGCGGGCCGTCCGCGCGGACGCGGACGGGGAGCACCCGAGATGCGGGTAATCACCAGGTTTACTGTTATCCTTCATTTTATGGTTACACCGCCGGACAAATCGGCTATTGGCCTAGCCTCATTCGCTCTCGCCGGTCTCTGGTCGCCCCTGGTGGATTTAGTCTGAGGCTGATTTAGCGGTTGTGCGCACCGCCCATCCTGGACTACAATGATCCTACAGAGGTGACCCATGAAACGTGTCCTGGTCCTGGGCGGCGGATTTGGCGGGTTGGCAGCGGCGCACCGTCTGCGGCAAAAACTCTCGCCGGGCGACGAGATCATCGTGGTGGATCGGCGAGACCATTTCATGGTGGGTTTCCGCAAGACGTGGGCGCTGGTCGGCGTCTCCCCCCTGGAAGCCGGACGACGCCCCCTGGAAAACTTGAAGAAGCAGGGCATTCAGGTCATCCACGAGGTGATCACGGCGATTGACCCCTCCGCCCGCGCGGCGCAGGTGGGCGACCGGCGTCTTGAAGCCGACGCGCTGATTGTGGCGCTAGGCGCTGAGCTTGCGCCGGAGACGATGTTGGGGTTTCAGGCACATGCGCTCAACGTGTATGAGCCTCAAGATATCCCACGCGCGGCGGCGGCGCTCAAAGAGTTTCGCGGAGGCAAGGTGGTCGTGGGCATCTTCGGCGTTCCCTACAAATGCCCGCCCGCGCCCTATGAAATGGCGTGGCTCGTCAACGATTTCTTCCGCGCCCGCGAGGTGAAAGCCGCCGTCGAAGTTTTCTCCCCTCAACCGATGTCACTGCCCGTGATCGGTCGGGCCGGATGCGATGTGGTAGAAGGCCGTCTTGCGGAGAGCGGCATCAGATTTATGCCAAACCACACAGCCACGGCCGTAGAGGCGGGTGAGGTGGTCTTCGCTGACGGGCGGAGGCCGTACGACCTGTTACTTGGCGTGCCGCCGCACAAGTGCCCCGCCGTCGTCGCACAGGGCGGCCTGATGAATGAGTCAGGCTGGGTGCAGGTGAATGCGCACACGCTGGAAACCAGATTCCCAGGCGTTTACGCGGTGGGCGATGTCGTCCAGATTGCGATGGCAAACGGCAAGCCACTGCCCAAAGCCGGTGTGTTTGCGGAGGCGATGGGTGAGGTCGCCGCGGAGCGTATCGCGGCGAGTTTTGCGGGAAGCCAGTCGGAGGCGGCGTTTGCGGGCGAGGGCGGGTGCTATCTGGAAGTTGGCGGGGGCGAGGCGCTGATGGTGCGCGGCTTTTTCCTGGCCAGCCCCGAGCCGCGCGTTGAACTCACCGACTCATCGCCAAAGTTTTTGGAGGAGAAACGCTCCTTTGAGACTCGGCGACTGCAAGCGTGGTTGACATGAGCGGGTAGAGTTCCAAACCTGTTTACAACCTTTGCGGTAGTAACGCGCTCTTCCTCTTGCCCGGTTAGTAAGTGGTGGGCTACAATACTCACAATGGACTCCGGGATGCAAGAGCAGGTAGGGAAAGCTCCGCTCGCCACGCTCACGGCGGACGACGAAGCTCGCCGCCTGATCGAAGGCCTCCATCAAGCTGCCGAGGCCATCAGCGGCGCGACGAGCGTCCACGAGATCTGCCAGAGCCTGGCGGGTCATTTCAACCGTCTGGTGCGGGCCGACCGGACGGTGATGTATTTGGTGGATCAGGCCCAGCAGGCCATTACGCTGGGCGTGGGCGCCGGGCACGTGACCGAGACTGACCTGCAGATGACCTATGCCGAATTTTCGTCAGGGATTAGCGGCCTAGTCGTGCGCTCCGGCCAGCCAGCGCTTTCGTTGAGCGCCGACGACGGCGTTGAGCCGGAGGCGACGAGAAAACGACGCATTCAGGCGAACGCGGGCGCGCTTATCGTCGCGCCGCTGAGCGTTAAGGGCGAGGTCATCGGGACGGTCACGACCATGAACCAGGTCAGTCAGCGACCCTTCACCCCGCAGGACGTTGACGCCCTCATGACGCTGGCGACGCTGGCGGCGACTGCTATTCAGAACGTGCGCCTGTTCGAAGAAACACAGGCGGCCAACCGCGTGCTGGCCCGCCGCGCGCTCCAGTTGGAAACCAGCAGTCAAGTCGGTCAGCAAATCACCTCCCTCCTCGACCTCGACGCCCTCCTGACACAGGTCGTTCACTTGATCCAGACGCATTTCAATTACTATTTTGTTGGCGTATGGCTGGTCGCCGACCAGCCGGAGGCGGTTATTTTGCGCGCCGGAACGGGGCGGACCGGCGACGATTTGCGCGGGGAGCGCCTTCCTATGAGCACGGCAAGCATTGTGGTGAAGGTATGCCAGACCGGCCGTCCGCGCATGGAGGCCGACGTACGCCACGCGCTCGACTACCTGCCGTTGGCCCACCTGACCGAGGCGCAGGCGGAACTGGCCTGGCCCTTGCGGAGTGGCGAAAAGATTTTTGGCGCGCTGGATATCCTGAGCGACCAGGTGGGCGCGTTCAGCGCCGACGACCAGGTCTTGCTTCAGACACTCGCCGATCAAATTGCCATTGCCATCCGCAACGCTCAGTTATACAAAGCCGAGCAGCATCGCCGCTATCTCGCTGAGGCGTTGGAACAGGCCGGGCGTGAATTGATCAGCAACCTGGATCTGCGCGAAGTGCCGAGGCGCATCCTGGAACAACTGGCGACCGTGACGCCCTATGAGCGGAGCCAACTCATACTGCTCCAGGGCGAGGAACTTTCGGTCGTATCCTGGCGCGGTTTCCCCGACGAGTGGCAGGGTGGGGGGATCGCGATCTCGGAGAGCGACACGTATCGGCAGGTCCTCGAGAGCGGCCGCCCAGTCTGTGTCGCCGAAGCAGCGGGGATGGCCGGGTGGGCGCCAGGCCAGGGATCAGCGGTTAACATCGCCTGGCTCGGCGTGCCACTAATTGTCAAAGACCGGGTGATCGGCTTGATCGGAATGAGCCGCACGGAAGCGGTATTTACGCCCCAGGAAGTGACCCTCGCCTCTACCTTTGCCGGGCAGGCAGCCATTGCGCTGGAAAATGCCCGTCTGTACGATGAAACCGCCCGCTTCAGCGAGCTTATGGAACGGATGGTGGAAAACCGGGTCACAGAACTCCACGAGGCGATGAATATCCTCGAACGCCTCGACAAGACCAAGTCGAAGTTTATCGAGGTGGCGGCTCACGAACTGCGCACACCGCTGACCCTGGTGAAGGGCTATGGGGACATGATCAACGCCTATCCCGCGGCCAAAGACCCGGAAATCCAGCCGCTGGTTCAAGGCATCCTGGCGGGCAGCACGCGCCTGCACGAGATCATCAATAGTATGCTCGACGTGGCGAAGATTGACAGCCAGACGCTGAATATGCGTCGCGCGCCCGTCAAGCTGTCGAAAGTGATCCACCCCATTGTGACGGGGTTAGAACCGGCCCTGCAGGAACGGCGCCTCGCCCTCACCGTGACCGGACTGGACGATGTGCCGCTGATGATGGCGGACATCGCCTTGCTGCACAAAGCCTTCTGGCACCTGATCGTCAATGCCGTCAAATACACACCGGATGGCGGCTCGATCACCATCAGCGGCAACGTGATCGCCAGCGACCCGGAGGAGGCGGCGGTCGAAGTCGTCGTGCGTGATACGGGGATTGGCATCGCGCCCGAGCACCAGAAATTGATCTTCGAGAAATTCTATCAAACCGGCGAAGTGTCTATGCATTCATCGGGGCGGACAAAATTCAAGGGGGGCGGGTCAGGCCTGGGGCTATCCATTGTAAAAGGGATTGTTCAGGCGCATGGCGGCCAGATCTGGGTGGAAAGCCCGGGATATGACGAGGCGCATTGCCCGGGGAGCCAGTTCCACGTCCTCCTGCCGCTGGCCCTGACGGTGTAACCTAGCGCCGTTCCCTCTCATCCCTCGCGCCGTATTCTGCTCTGCCTCATTCCGTGCAATCGATCAGGCCGATAGTCCACCGCGTCCTGCGGATACAGCCCGGAGAACTCCAACCGGTGTTCTTCCTCGGACTGACCTTCTTTGCGATGATGGCCGGGTTGGAGGGGGAACCTTATTCTTTGACCGCCGTGGCGGCCGCCCCCACGTCATTGCTGTCCTTGGACCGCGAAACCTTGCAGGAGTTGCTCAACTACTATCCCCAGATCGCCGGGGATTTGATGCGCACGCTGGCGCTGTGGCTGAACCAGGCCGCGGCCGCGATGCAACAAGAATGGTTGTAGGCTACGCACGATGCGTCCTGGAACACGTTGCGTGCTAAAATGGGATCCATCGGGAGACTCTCACCATGCAAACCCAAGCCGGACTTGTCAATACGCGCCTGAACGAATTGCGGGCCTGGGCCGTGCACGCCTATACCAGCCTCGGCCTGGTGCTGGGCTTCATGGCCCTGGTCGCCATCGTGGAGGGGCGTAAGCACGAGCTGGTATTATTGCTGGCGTTGGCCGGCTTCGTGGATTCGACGGACGGCCCGCTCGCCCGTTGGTCGAAAGTCTCACGCTGGGTGCCGCAGTTCGACGGGCGCAAACTCGACGACATTGTCGACTATCTGAACTACGCCCTGCTCCCCGTCTTCGCGTGTTACCGCTTCGGGCTGGTCCCTGCCCCGTGGACGCCCGTCCTGTTCCTGGTCCTGCTGGCGGCGGCGTATGGGTTCTGCCAGCAGGCCGCCAAGACCGACGACAAATACTTCACAGGTTTTCCGAACTACTGGAATGTGCTGGCGTTTTACATGTACTTGCTGCGTTTGCCGCCGACCGCAAATGCTTTGATCCTCCTCGTGTTTGCCCTCATGGTCTTCATCCCGGTCAAGTATATTTCTTCGCAGACCCAACCCTTCCGCTGGCTCACCATGTCCGTGAGTGCGATCTGGGGGACGATGATCTTGAACATCTTAGCCACCTGGGATCAGCCTAACCTCGCCGTCGTCTACGGTTCGCTCTTTGGGCCAGCCTATTATGTGGGCATCTCGCTCTATCTCAATTATTTCTGGCCCCGCACGCGCCTGCCGTGATTCGGCCATGATTATCCGTGTCCTCATGTTTGTCCTGGGTGCCGCCGTCGTGGGCGGCACTTTGCTGTCGGCCACGCGGACCTTCGTCCTCCCCCGGAGCGCCAACGACCCGCTCACCCGCGTGGTGTTCGTCGCGATCTGGAGTGTCTTCCGCCTGCGGCTGCGCTGGGCCAGGACGTACGGCGAGAGGGATCGCATCGCCGCGCTCTACGCGCCCATCGGCCTGTTGTCGCTCCCGCCAGTGTGGCTCGCCCTCGTCCTCGCCGGCTATATGGGCATGCTCTGGGCGCTGGGCATCCCCTCCTGGCGCGAGGCCTTTTTGCTCAGCGGGTCGTCCCTCCTCACGCTTGGCTTCGCCTCCGCCCGCACGCTGCCCCAGACGATGCTTGTGTACTCCGAAGCGACGATCGGGTTGACGATGGTCGCGCTGCTGATCGCTTACCTGCCGACCATGTACAGCGCGTTCTCGCGCCGCGAGCTGGCCGTGAACCTGCTCGAAGTGCGCGCGGGGTCGCCGCCCTCCGCGGTCGAGTTGATCCTGCGCTTCCATCGCCTGA
>Ga0209751_10004999_pt1 | contig 12580 bp, 13 predicted proteins | sample RifCSP13_1_FD_184019 | JGI IMG/M metagenome (GOLD analysis project Ga0209751, IMG submission 184019) | Soil microbial communities from Rifle, Colorado - Rifle CSP2_sed 13_1 (SPAdes) (version 2) | ecosystem: Environmental > Terrestrial > Deep subsurface > Rock core/Sediment | place: Rifle... | reverse complement strand
CCCCGTCGTGGTCCCACGACCACGCGGGTCCGCACTGCGTCTTCGCGAAGAACGCGGGCTGGTAGTACTGCTTCCAGTCCCCCGGAACGTTCGCGCCATCGAGGACGACCCGGAGGTCATGGTCCAGGTCTCCAATGATTGCCGCGTCCAGCTCGTCGACCGTGCTGTTCCCTCCCTCCCACTCGAACCCGAGGACCAACGGCTGACCCCGGGACACATCGTGGGTTTCGTCCCCTTCGAATGCGCCGGGCAGGAAGTGGATCGCATGTTCCACGGTGAGCCATTGCGCGAACACCGCGTTCCGCGCGATGATCCGACCCGCGAGCCCCCTTGCGGGTCCGCACGTGGGGTCGATTTTCAACCAGGGCGTCGGCACGTCCCCCCCGGTCTGCATCTCGCTTTGGTCTCCCGTCGGGCCTTCCGCCGACCCGGATTGGACCTCACCGAGCGGTGCGGCAGGTCCGGTCGCGGAGGGCAACGCGAATCCCGCCAACGCAAGGACCAAGGCTGCGGACGACGCGACTGCCCATGCACGCCATGCGTTTTCCTCGACGGAACGACTCACTCCTCCCCACCTCGTCCGCCACAATGGCATATCCCGGCCAAAAGGGTTGCGCCTGGTGCGGGGGCGTGCGAGGATGCTTTCAGACTTGAGAACGAGGCCCGGTCCTGTGGTCCCGGGGAGCGATCCCTGGCCACTCCCCTATGCGGTTGCGCCGGCCCGCGCCTCCGCCATCCGCTTGAAGTGCTTCAAGCGCATGAAGTTGTCCCGCTCCATCTCGTCGAGCCTCTGACGGATCCACGCCTCCGTCGACTTCAGCTCGGGAATCACGCGGTACTCGAGCGCGTTCACGCGGCGCTTCACCTTCTCGATCTCCTCAATCAGGCGGCGCATCGTCGTCTCGATCTCGGCGGCGGTGATCACGTTCTCGACGAGGTCCTCGTACGCCTCCGCGGCCTCGTCGATCCGCGCGCTCGTCAGGATCACGCCGTACCCGCGGTCCTGGATGTTCTTCCGCACCTTCTGCGCCTCGATCCGCGGCACGACGATCCCCATCACGTTCCGCGTCCGCAATTCGAGCGTGGGCCGCGTGAGCATCGCGAAGGACGCGGACGTCACGCCGATGACGCCCTCCACCGCGCGGGCGACCGCGATCCGCTGCTCCGCGACCCGGTACTTCTCCACGAGGTTCGAGCGCATCTGCTTCGCGCGGTCCAGGACGCGGAAGAACTCGACGATCAGGGCGTCCCGCTTCAGCTTCAGGAGGCGGTGCCCGCGCTGCGCCATCTTCACCGTCTTCTTCACGAGGAGGAGCTGGGACCGCGTCGGCTTGTACTGGGACAGGACCACGTTACGCCGCCACCTTTGCCGCCTGGCGGGTCCTCGGATGGAACCGCTCCAGGGTCTTCCGGTCGATTTTCGTGAGCCACGCGTCGTCCAGGTTCGCGAGGAGCTTCCACGCGATCTCGAGGGATTGCTCGATCGAGCGGTCCTCTTCCCGGCCCTGTCGGATGAACTCCTGCTCGAACCGGTCCGCGAACTCGAGGAACCTCCGGTCCCGCTCCCCGAGCGCCTCCTTCCCGACGATCGCGACGAGGCCGCGGACGTCCTTCCCCTCCGCGTACGCGGCGTACAACTGGTCCGAGACCTGCTTGTGGTCCTCCCGCGTCTTCTTCACGTCGATGCCCGGCCCCATGAGCCGCGACAGAGAGGGCAGTGGGTCGAGGGGCGGGTAGATTCCCTTCCGGTGCAGCTCCCGGGAGACTCCCAACTGTCCCTCCGTGATGTACCCCGTGAGGTCCGCGATCGGGTGCGTCCAGTCGTCGTCCGGGATCGACATGATCGGGATCTGCGTGATGCTCCCCCGTCGCCCCTGGATCCGGCCCGCGCGCTCGTAAATCGTGGCGAGGTCCGTGTAGAAGTACCCGGGGTACCCGCGCCGACCCGGCACCTCCTCCCGCGCCGCGCCGATCTCCCGGAGGGACTCGCCGTAGTTCGTCATGTCCGTCAGGATCACGAGGACGTGCATGTTCTGGTCGTACGCGAGGTACTCCGCCGCGGTGAGCGCCATCCGCGGCGTGATCAGCCGCTCGACCGCGGGATCGTCCGCGAGGTTCAGGAAGAGGACCGCGCGCTTCAGGGCGCCCGTCCGCTCGAAGTCGTTCATGAACGTGCGCGCCTCCTCGTTCGTGATCCCCATTGCCCCGAACACGACGGCGAACGGTTCCACGGCGTCGGGCACCTTCGACTGCCGCGCGATCTGCAACGCGACCTCGTTGTGCGGCAGCCCCGCGCCCGAGAAGAGCGGGAGCTTCTGCCCGCGCACGAGGGAGTTCATCGCGTCGATCGTGCTGATCCCCGTCTGGATGAAGTCCTTCGGGTTGTCCCGCGAGTACGGGTTGATCGCGGCGCCCGTGATCTCCCGCCGCTCGTCGGGGATGATCGGCGGGCCCCCGTCGATCGGGTCGCCGCTCCCGGACAGGATGCGGCCGAGCATGTCCGTCGACACGCCGAGCTTGATCGTCTCCCCGAGGAACTTCACGCCCGTCGACCGGTCCACGCCCGCGGTCCCCTCGAACACCTGGACGACGACGACCTCCTTGCTCGAGTCCAGGACCTGCCCGCGACGCCGTTCGCCGTTCGTGAGGAGAATCTCGACGAGCTCCCCGTACCCGACGTACTCCGTCTTCTCCACGAAGAGGAGCGGCCCCGCGATCTGCGTGACGGTCCGGTACTCCCGCGCCATCACGCCACCTCCAGCTTCCGGAACTCGTCGTCCATCAGCGCGTTCGCGCGCGCGAGCTCGTCCTCGTACTTCTCCTCGTACTTCACGCGGGCGAGGAGCGCGCGGGACTGCAGGTTCGCGATGTCCTTGAGCGGGACGTCGAGCTTCAGCGCCTTGTGCCCGAGGTCGTGGAACTTCCGGATCGCCTGGATCAGGGACAGCTGACGCTTCAGCGGCGCGTACGTGTCCACCTTGTGGTACGCGTTCTGCTGGAGGAAGTACTCCCGGACCATCCGCGCGACCTCGAGGGTGAGCTGCTGGTCCTCCGGGAGCGCGTCCGCGCCGACGAGCCGGACGATCTCCTCGAGCTCCGCCTCCTCCTGGAGGATCCGGGAGGCCCACTGCCGGAGCTCCGGCCACTCGCTCCCGACCTCCTTCCGGTACCACGGGTCGAGCGACGCCGTGTACAGCGAGTAGGACGTGAGCCAGTTCACGGCCGGGAAGTGGCGGCGCGCCCGCAGGTTCGTGTCGAGCGCCCAGAACGCCTTCGTCACGCGCAGCGTCCCCTGAGTCACGGGCTCCGAGAAGTCGCCGCCGCTCGGGCTCACCGCGCCGACGACGGACACGCTCCCGCCCGCGTTCGCGAGGGTCGTGACGCGCCCCGCGCGCTCGTAGAACTCCGAGAGGCGCGCGCTGAGGTACGCGGGGAAGCCCTCCTCGCCGGGCATCTCCTCGAGGCGGCTGCTAATCTCCCGCATCGCCTCCGCCCACCGCGACGTGGAGTCCGCCATCAGGGCGACGTCGTACCCCATGTCCCGGTAGTACTCCGCGATCGTCATCCCCGTGTACACGGACGCCTCCCGCGCCGCCACGGGCATGTTGCTCGTGTTCGCGATGAGGACGGTCCGTTCCATCAAAGGTCGGCCCGTCTGAGGGTCCTCGAGGTGCGGGAACTCCGTGAGGACCTCCGTCATCTCATTCCCGCGCTCCCCGCACCCGATGTACACGACGATCTTCGCGTCGCACCACTTCGCGAGCTGGTGCTCGGAAACCGTCTTCCCCGTTCCGAACCCGCCGGGGATCGCCGCGGTCCCGCCCTTCGCGATCGGGAACAGGAAGTCGAAGACGCGTTGCCCCGTGACGAGGGGAATCGACGGGAGCAGCTTCTCCTTGACGGGACGCGGTCGACGCACGGGCCACGTTTGCATGAGCGTGAGTTTGGCGGTGTCGAGCTCAACGACGGTCTCGTCGACGCGGAACTCGCCCGCCTTCACGTCCTTCACCGTCCCCGAGACGTTCGGCGGCACCATGACGCGGTGCTCGACGAACTTCGCCTCCTGCACGGTCCCCAGGACCTGTCCGGGCTGCACCTTGTCTCCCGGCTTCACAGTCGGCCGGAACGGCCACCTCTTCTGGCGGTCGAGCCCCGGCGCGCGGACGCCGCGGAGCACGAAGTCCCCCATCTTCGCCTTGAGGACGGGGAGCGGCCGCTGGATCCCATCGTAGATGGACCCGAGCAAGCCGGGCCCCAGCTCCACGTTCAGCGGCTGCGCGGTGTCGATCACGGGCTCGCCGGGCTTGATCCCGGAGGTGTCCTCGTATACCTGGATCGTCGTCCGGTCCCCCTGGATCCGGATCACCTCGCCCATGAGCTCCTCCTTGCTCACGAGCATCACGTCGTACATCCTCGGGTGGAGCCCTGTTGCGGTGACGACGGGCCCCGCGACCCGGTAGATCTCCCCCGTCTTCCCCGCTTGTCCCGTGCTCGCCGCCATTCCCACACCTCACTTGAACAGGTCGATCCCGATCGCGCGCTTCACCTTCGTCCGCAGGTCCTCCTCCTCGTGCGACCCGACCGCGATCACGACGGGCCGCGGGACCGTCTCCAGGCGTCGGCGCGTGCCGTGGCTCAGCCGCCGGAGGTCCTCCGTGTTCACGACGAGGATCCCGACCTCCGGGTCCTCGATCACCTCGTTGACCGTGCGCTCGAACGCTTCGTCCTCCACGCTGTACGTCTTCCGGACGCCCGCGAGGCGGAATCCGAGGACGAAGTCGTCGCGCCCGACCACCGCCAATTCCATTTCAGATCACCAGCAGCTCGCGGATCCGGTCCGCGGGGATCCCGTGCTCCTTCCCCCGCGCGATGATCCGGATGTTCTCGACCTCGACCGCCTTCGACGCGAGGTAGTCGAGGACGGGGAGGACGCTCAGCGGGTGGAGATGCGAGTGCCGCGACGCCTCCTTGAGGTGGAGCTTCTCGAGCGCCCGCTCCACGCTCGCGACGCCGCGGGCCTCGATCTCCCGCAGGGCCGCCCCCGCGTGCTCGTACAGGGTCGTCGTCGAGAGCCGCGCGAGCAGGGCGCTCGCGTCCAGGCCGGCCATGCCGCGCAGGTCCGCGGGCGAGAGCTCCCGCCCGCCCTCGAGGAACACGGACCGGTCGAACGTCGCCTTCGCCTTCCACGTGCGGAGGAGCGTCTTCAGGTTCAGGATGTCGATCTCCTTCCGCACGAAGTCGAGGAAGAACCGCGCGGGGTCGGTCCGCGGCTGGATCGATTCGAGGAGGTGGCGATAGTAGACGTGAGCGAGCGCGTCCTCGTACGCCGCGAGGTCCTTCGTGACGTCGAACGCCTCGCCCATCTGGCGGCGGGCCTCGTCGTAGATCGTGCCCGCGAGCGCGGCGAACACGTCGTCGACCGTCTCCTTCTGCACGAGTCCTCGCAGGAACGCGCCGTCCAGGCTCCCGGCGGCGACGAGGTCTTCCTCGATGTCGTCGACCGCCGCGCCGTACAGCTTCCCCCGGAGGATCGTCTTGATGTTCGCGACGTCCCACCGGTCGAGGTAGTACGCGATCATCACCCGGAGGCTGCCCTCGCTCATCTCGATGACCTGCGTGAACACCTTCGCGAGGTGGTTCGCGGTCGCCCGTTCGATGAGGTCCACGCCGCGGAGCCGCGCCCCGAGCGCCACGATCTCCTCCTTGTACGGCCCCTCGCCGAGGAACCGCGCAATTTGCGGGGCCTCCATCTGGAGGAGCCGCGGGTACACGTCGGGCGAGTACAGGGACGCCTTTTTCGCCTTCACGCGGGCCGTCACGTACGGATAGTTCCCCGACTCATACGGGATGCGGTCGCGGATGCGTCGGTACACCGCGCGGACCGGCTGGAGGAGGACTATTTCTTCGGCCATAGGGTCTGCGCGACCTCCCTCACCACGTCGTTCCACAGGTCCGCGAGGATCGAGTCGTACGTCAGGTCGAGCCTCCGCGTGCCGTCCGCGCTCTCGATCACGATGCCCCCGATGCAGTCGATCGTGTCCGCGAAGTTCCCGCCGACGGCGGACCGGATGGCGGCGGCGTCCTTCGCGTTCGCGTACACGCGGCCGGCCTTCCACTCGCTCGCGTTCTTCGTGAGGAGCTTCCGCAGGGCCTCGGGGTTCGAGGACGCCGCCAACCGCGCCTTCACGCGCTCGCGCACGGTGCGGAGGACCTCCTCCTGCGCCGCCAAAACGATCTTCTTCGCATCGAGCTCGGCGCGCGCCAAGTCTTGCACCCGGCGGCGCTCCGCCTGTTCGCGGGCCTCCGCCTCCCTTCGTGCGAGGTGCTTCTCCGCCTCCGCCCGGACCTCCGCGAGGATCCGCTCCCGCTCGAGCCGCGCTTCGCCCACGATGGCCGCGGCCTCCGACTGCCCGGTGTCCCGGATGCGCTCCAGGACCGCCTCGAGGCCCATGCTCCCCTCGGGTCCCGAACCGGTCCGCTCAGGCGCCGCCGATCTTGCCGAGGAGCAAGAACGCCATCGCGAAGCCGAACAGCACGATCGTCTCGGGCAGCACCATGAACACGATGCCCTTGCCGAACAGCTTTTCGTTCTCCGCCATCGCTCCCACCGCCGCGGCACCCACCACCTTCTCCGCCCACGCCGTCGCCAGCGCGGTCAGGGCCATGGTGAGGGCCACCGCCATCGCAATCAGTCCCTCGTCCGCCATTGTTTTCACGCCTCCGCTTTCGATTTCCGTGCACCAAAGGGCGAGAACAGGATGCCCCCACCCTTGAAGAACTTAAGGAAGAACTCGACGTAGTTCAGCCGAATCGACTGGATGCCCGCGCTGATCGCGCCGAGGATCAAGACCATCGCGTGGGCGAGGAACATGAGGATGAACCCGAGGATCACGAAGGCGATGTTCGGGTTCAGCTGGACGAGGTGTGGCGGCGTGAGGAAAAGCTCTTCGTTGATGATGAGCGGCAGGAACATCGTGTTGAACGCGAGGGCCACGGCGCCCTTCGCAACCGCGACGCCCGCGAGCCGCGTGTAGGACATCATGTTCGCCAGGAGCGAGATAATCTCCATCGCGCCCATCGGCTCCGCGACGATGAGGATCCCGGCGCCGGCAATGATCGACCCGAGCATGAAGTACGGAAGCGTCATGCCGCCAAACGCGAGGCCCTCGGCGGGAATCCAGGCCAGCGGCGGCTGATCGAAGAACAGCTGGTTCACGACCCGGTGGCTCGCGATCCCGCATCCTGGGTCCGTGGAAGTGGCACACCAGTCCGGCGTCCGAGCGAGGACCGCGAAGAAGGCGAGGAACCCGATCAGGATGAGGAGCCACCCGATCTTCGCGAAGGCGTGCCGCTTGCTGTGCTTCCACTCGTTCGCGAACCCGACCACGTAGCCGAGCCCCAGGTGGATCGACGACGCGACGACGCTCAGGAGGAGGAGGTCGATGACGCCCACGGACTCGAGCTTGTGGATCGGCGGGCTGTACGGGATGTTGTACCCGAGGATCGCAGTCCAATCGACCTCTCCCGAACCTTCCGGCGCGTGGAACGGGATGCCGAAGATCTCTCCATACAGGAGCATCCCGAAGATGTACGCGAAAAAGCCGCCGTAGAGCACGACGCGCATCAGGTCGGAGAGCTCCTTCATCTTCCGGAACTTCGCGGAGAGCGTGAACCCGAGGATGATCATCACGATTCCGTAGCCCGCGTCCCCGATCATGAGGCCGAAGAACACCGGGAACAAGAGGAACATGAACGCGGTCGGGTCCGCCTCGTCGTGCTGGGGCGTCGAGTACAGGTTCGTGAGGAACTCGAAGCGCCGTGCGGGGCCGCGGTTCCGCAGGAGGACGGGCGGCTTCTCCGCTTCGGACTCTTGTCCTTGGCCTTCCTCGACGGCTTCCACGTAGATCGCCGGCATCGCCGCCAACGCCTCCTTCAGCCGCGCGATCCGGGACGCCGGCACCCATCCGTCGATCACGAACGAGTGTTCGGAGGTCGCAAACCGCAGCGGTGCCTCCGCCTTCTCGATCTCGACCTGGAGCTGGTCCTCCGCCTTCACGACGAACTTCGCGTACCGGTTCCGAAGCTTCGCAATCCGCTCCTCGACCTCGGCCCGGCGTGCGACCCACTTCTCTCGATCCGCCTTTGCGCGCGCGAGGAGTTCCGCGGGGTCCCCCTCCCCCTCCGGCACATCCGTGGGCGAGAAGCCGAACGGGGCGAGGAACTCCCGGACCGCGTCCGCCCGCTCCTTCGGCACGAAGACCGCCAGCGCGCTTTCCGCTTGGACGATCTCGTGTTCGGGTGCCACCGCGTCGAGGCCTCGGACAGTCTCCCGGACACGCCCCACCACGGGCTCGATCGAGTCGTATCCCCGGTAGGCGTCGAGCGCCAGTCCCAAGGAGGCGAACGGCCCAAGCCCCTCGATGCGGCGGTCCAGGTCCTGGAGGAGCGCCTCGATCTTCTTCCGCGCTTCGTCCTGCTCCCGCAGGTTCACGTCCAGGGTCATGACCTGCGCCCGGAGGTCCGAGACGGCCACGTCCTCCGGCTCCTCGGCCTCCTCGACCGTCAGGATGCTCGCGATCGAGCGAAGCTTCACGAGGTCCTCGGAGACCGCCGAGGCACGCGCCAACGGCTTCCCAATCGTGATCTCGGGATCGTCCGCCCGGTGGTCCACGAGGTGGACGAGCTCCAGCGCGTACAGGGACTCGATCACGCGCTCCAGCTCGTCCTTCGGTCCCGCCACGAGGACCCGGGCCATCGGCTCGGGCCTAAGCATCGAGCGCACCCTGGAACTTGGACGCCACGAGTTCGACGGCCCGGTCGACGTTCGCCATGCCCGCGGCGCGGAGCGCCTCCGCCGCCTTCCGCCCCTCCGCGAGGACCGCTTCCCGCTCCTTCCCGAGGGCCTCCTCAGCCTTCCGGAGGATGGCCGCGGCGCGGTCCTCCGCCTCCCGCCGGAGCGCCTCTTGGAGCTCCAGGGCCTCCCGCCGCGCCTCGCGGAGGATCCGCTCCTTCTCCCGCTCCGCGGCCTCTTTCGCCCCCCGGACTTCGGCCTCCACGCGCTTGATTTCCTGGAGCGTTTCCGCCTTGTTCAAGGGGGTCCCGCGCGCGCCATTGCGGAGCCCTTTTTAAGGATTTGGAGCGCGAATTCGACGGAAGGACCGCTCGCCGCACAGCCTACCCGATGAGTTCGCTCGCGATGACCGCGCTCGTCGGCTTCCACACGACTTGCAGCGTATACGAATTCGCCCCGGTAACACCGGTCAGCCGGAAGAGATCGCCTGTAGTCATTTGGTTGGATCCTGCGATGTCGTTGAAGCTGAGCGTCACCCCGGCGCTGCAGGTCGCGGAGAACGTGGCGGACAGGTCCGTTTGAGGAATGCAAGTCGACCCGGACGTCTCGTTCCTCAACAAAACTTGGAACGATGAGAGGGGAGAAGGACGGTCCTCGGTGACTTGGACTTCCCAGATGTCCACCCCGACGGGGCTTGCGTTCAGGGCTATCGTCGGAGGCGGCCCCGCCGATCCGATGACTTCGCTGGCGATGACAGCGGCAGTGGCCTTCCACACGACCCGCAGCGTGTACAAATTCCCACCGACGACGCCCGTCAGTCGGAAGTGGTCGCCCGAGCTCATCTGGCCGGGCCCGGCGATGTCTGTGAAGCTGAGTGTGACGCCCAGGCTGCAGGTCGCGGAGAACGTGGCGGACAGGTCCGTTTGAGGAATGCAAGTCGACCCGGACGTCTCGTTCCTCAAGACACCTTGGAACGTGGAAAGGGCGAAGGACCGGTCCACCATCACGCGGACTTCCCAATCTCCCCCCGCGACGGGAACGGCGTCTAGGCCCATCACCGGAGGCTGCCCGGGCGGTGGACCGTCGGTTACGATTGGTGTGAAAAACACAAAGGCGGCGAGGAGTCCCACGACGAGGAGGATCACGACAACGACCACGAGGACGACGATCAGTGCAGTGTTGGCCCGTTTCGGCGTGGGCGGTGGCGGCGCGGGATACGGTTGCTGCCCACCGGTTTGGGGTGCGGGTTGGATGGAGTGACATGGACGGGGACGAGAAATAGGTTTCGGACCCCCGGTCCCCCGAGCGCGGAGGCGCGCGGCAAAAGAGACATAATTCACATTGAATAAAAATCGATTCTCGAGCGCCGCCAGAAGGATTTCGCGCGAACGCACAACCTTTAAATGGACGCCTCGGTTACTCCGGCCGTTCCGACGATTTCCGAGGACGAAGGGATGAGGAGTCACCGTGCGCTGGCGGCGACACTGGCGGCCGCAACGCTCCTCGCCGCCCTCGCGGTTTTGGCGGCTCCGCCCGCGCGGGCGGAGGTCACGACGCGCGTGTACGTGGACCTCCAGGCGACGGTTGTCAACGGGAACTACGTCTTCGTCGGGCCGAACTCGGCGCGCCCGAACACGATCGTCCTCACCGCGATCCCCGCGATCCTTACGGTTCACCTCATCGCCGGGGCGGGGACGCCGCACACGTTCACCATCGGTTCCACGGAGGTCGCCGACCCGATCGTCGATGTCGACCTCGACAGCGAAGGCGCGGAGGAGACCGTGACGTTCACGGTCTGGGCCGCGGACCGAATCCAGATCGGAAGCCGGAACGAGACCGTGGACACGACGGACCAGGGCATCCGGTTCGTGTGCACGCCGCACGTCGCTCTGAACATGATCGGGTACATCACTGTCGGCGGGGTCACTCCAACGCCCGCGGAGCCGGAAGAGAAGGGCGTCTTCCTGCGCGCGTACTGGATTGGCGTCCTCGGGATGCTCGGCACCCTCCTCCTCGTCGGCATCTCCTACTTCGTGATCAAGAGCAGCAGCACCCACTTCCGGGACCACCACGAGCACATCCGGAGGGGCCTCCCGTGACCCGGCTGATCCGGGGGGACGCGCCCACGCGGCCCCTGTCCGTGAACATCGTCATGTGGGCGCTCGCCCTCGTCGTCCTGTTCTTCGCCGCGCTCTTCGTCTTCGTCGGGATCACGATCTCGACGGCGTTCACGGGGAACGAGCAGACGGCGATGGCCCTCTGGCTGGGCATGATCTTCCTCGTCCTCGCGGTGATGTTGGACCTCTATCGGAAGTACTACGTCCCGGACGAGCTGATCCACAAGAAGCGGCGGCCGAAGATCGTCCTCCGCCGGGAGATCCGGTGAGCATGGCGCGGGACGAGCGCTTCCCGGACGAGGTCGGCGTGGACCGGCGGACGTTCGTGAAGGCCGCCGTCGGCGTCGGGGCGGTCGGCCTCGCGGGCGCCCTCGTCGCCTCCGGGAAGTCCCTGATCCCGCCCGTGATCCAGCCGGAGGGCGAGGTGAACGAGGGGTTCGTGTACGCGCGGGGCGACACGCCGAACCCGTTCGGCTTCGACGCGTACGTGGGCCAGGACGCGAAGGTCGAGCACTTCACGAAGCCCTGGTCGGGGACGGCGACGCTCTGGCGCGCCCTGTTCGACGAGGCCGGGAAGCAGATCCCCGGGACCGGCTTCCCCGTCCTCCTGATCAAGGTCGACCCGAACCTCCTCGAGCGGCCGCCGGAGTGGACCGAGGACGACTTCCTCGCGGACGAGGGCATCGTCGCGATCTGGGACCGGTGCGTCCACCTGTGCTGCTTCCCGCAGTGGCACCTCGACACGCTCCCGCCCGCGTACCAGGACTACGAGGCCGTCCGCGTGCCGCGGACGTTCCTCGCGGGCCAGGACCCGATCTGGTGCCGCTGCCACAACTCGCAGTACGATCCGGTCACGCTCGTGTGGGACATCCACCCGAACGGGGTCCTCTACATCGGGGCGAACATGGCGCACGGTCCCGCGACGCGGTCCCTGGCGGCGGTCTCCATCGCGTCGGAGGCGGGCCGAATCGTGGGCGGGAAGTTCGCCGTCACGCCCCCCCAGCCGCCTCCCGGCGTCGTCTCTGCCCTCCGGGGCCGCGGAGCCGGCGTGTATCGGGACTGGTACTTCGCGTACTGTGTGTGAGGCCGATGGCGCGCGAATCCCTCGTCTCCCGCCTGAACAAGAAGGTCTTCGGGTACCTCGCCTCGCGGTTCCCGCCGACGCCGTGGGCGGACCTCACGCGGCGGACCGTGGAGACGGTCCAGCGCCAGGTCCCGCGCTCCCACGCGGAGAAGTACGAGCTGAAGACGATCTGGTACTGGTATCCGCTGTACTGCCTCGGCGGGATTTCGTTCGTCGCGTTCATCCTCCTCACGATCACGGGCATCCTCCTCGGGTTCTACTACATCCCCGACGGGACGATCCAGTTCACGCAGACCGGCGACGTGACGAGCCGGGCGTACGAGAGCATGAACTTCATCATGAACGACGTGCCCTTCGGCTTCATGATCCGCGGGCTCCACCACTGGGGCGCGCACATCATGATCGCCGCCGTGTTCCTCCACATGATGCGCGTCTACTTCACGGGCGCGTACAAGAAGCCGCGCGAGCTGAACTGGCTCCTCGGCGCGGTCCTCCTGATCATCACCCTCGCGTTCGGGTACTCCGGGTACGTGCTCCCCGCGAACGACCTCTCCCGTGCGGCGGCGACGATTGGGATCAACATGGCGA
>Ga0209751_10004997_pt1 | contig 12586 bp, 14 predicted proteins | sample RifCSP13_1_FD_184019 | JGI IMG/M metagenome (GOLD analysis project Ga0209751, IMG submission 184019) | Soil microbial communities from Rifle, Colorado - Rifle CSP2_sed 13_1 (SPAdes) (version 2) | ecosystem: Environmental > Terrestrial > Deep subsurface > Rock core/Sediment | place: Rifle... | reverse complement strand
AGGCCCGGTCCGTCGGAGACGATGTCCTTATCCAGGCCTACGTCCACGAGCCATAGGAGTACCGTTCGACCGTGTTCACCGGGATCGTGCGGGAGCTCGGCCGCGTCGTCTCGTCCGCTGGCGGCCCGGATGGGGTCGTTCTTGTCGTGGAGGCGCTCTCGACGGCCCCGGACGCGAGCGTGGGCGACTCGGTATCGATCAACGGCTGCTGCCTCACTGCGGAAGCGGTCGACGACGGGCAGATCTCGCTCCATGCCGTTCCGGAGACGCTCGTGCGGACTACTCTCAGAAGTCTCCGCGTCGGAGATCCCGTGAACGTGGAGCCGGCTGTGCGCGCCGGCGATCCGCTCGGCGGCCACTACGTCCAGGGGCACGTCGACGCCGTCGGTCGCGTGCAGTCTGTCAAGGCCGAGGGTGAAGGGCTCCGCGTCTTCGTCGAGGCGTCGGAGGACGTCCTCCGCTACTGCGTCGAGAAGGGCTCGATCACGGTCGACGGCGTCTCGCTCACCGTGGCCGAGCTGGCCGACGACGCGTTCGCGGTGGCGCTCGTGCCGCACACGCTCGAGGCGACAACGCTCTCGTCACTGACGCCCGGGCAGGAGGTCAACCTCGAAGTCGACGTTCTGGCGAAGTACGTGGACCGGCTGCTGCAGGCGCGCGGCGGCTGAGGGCTACGATCCGGAGGTGAGCGTGGATCTCAAGGCGCCGGAGACGGCTTCCCCCTTCGCCACCATCGAGGAGGCGATCGCCGACGTCCGCTCCGGCAAGTTCGTCGTCGTCGTCGACGACGCCGACCGCGAGAACGAGGGCGATCTCACGATCGCCGCCCAGTTCGTCACTCCGGAGGCGATCAACTTCATGGCGACATACGGGCGGGGACTCATCTGCCTCTGCCTCACGCCCGAGCGCTGCGACGAGCTCGACCTGCGGCCCATGACCGAGCACAACGAGACGCCGCTCGGCACCGCGTTCACGGTTTCGATCGAAGCGCGCGAGGGCGTCTCGACGGGGATCTCGGCACACGATCGCGCGCGCACGATCCAGGTTGCGATCGACCCGGGCTCCACGCCAACCGACCTCGTCCAGCCCGGCCACGTCTTCCCGCTCCGCGCCCAGCCGGGCGGCGTCCTTCAGCGCGCCGGCCAGACCGAGGGGGCGGTGGATCTCGCGCGCCTCGCCGGCCTGAACCCGGCCGGAGTCGTGTGCGAGATCATGAACGAGGACGGCACGATGGCCCGCGTTCCAGACCTCGCCGAGTTCTGTGCGCGGCACGGCCTGAAGATGGTCACCGTCGCCGATCTGATCGAGTACCGGCGCCGGCGGGAGAAGCTCGTCGAGCGAGTCGTCTCGGTGCGCCTGCCGACCGATTACGGGGAGTTCCAGGCTGTCGCCTACCGCGAGCTCCTGACCGGGAAGCAACACCTCGCGCTCGTCAAGGGAGACCTCGAAGGCGCCGAGAATGTGCTCGTCCGGGTCCACTCGGAGTGCCTCACCGGGGACCTCTTTCACTCGCTTCGCTGCGACTGCGGGGAGCAGCTCGAGCAGTCGCTCGTACGGATCGAGGCCGCGGGACGCGGCGTCCTCCTGTACATGGCGCAAGAGGGGCGGGGGATCGGGCTGCTCAACAAGCTCAAGGCGTACGAGCTGCAGGAGTCGGGGCTCGACACCGTCGAGGCGAACCTCGAGCTCGGCTTCCCGGCAGATGCGCGGGAGTGGGGGATCGGAAACCAGATCCTCGCCGACCTCGGCCTGACGACGATCCGGATTCTGACCAACAATCCGAAAAAGCTCACCGGCCTCGACGGGTTCGGCCTGACAGTGGTCGAGCAAGTGCCGATCGAGGTCGAGGCGCAGCCGGAGAACGCTCGCTATCTCGCTGCGAAGCGCGAGAAGCTGGGGCATACGATCATGAAGCTCCACCACCAGGGAGTCCGCCTCGAGCCCGAACCGGATCCGGACGGCGACGAGTGAACCACGACATCGACGAGTCGAGCGAGAACGTCCTCTCGGACTGGCCTCGGGAGGGGGCTGAGCCAGACGACGAGGATGAGGCTTCGGCCTGGGGGACGGCAACGACCGTCGAGCCCACCGAGACGGAGGACCTTGAGGTCCTGTCCGTCCCGGAACCCGACGCCGAGGAGCCGGTCGAGCCCGAGCTTGTCGAAGGCGACGGGGTCGCGCCGATGGTGGTCGAGCCCTCCGTGGAGCACGCGGCGGGGGATCTCGAGATCCCCGACGGGTACGCGGTCCTCGAAGGAGCGGCCGACGGGTCTCGACGCGCGGTCGGCGTCGTCGTCTCGCGCTTCAACGGAGACGTCACCACACGCCTGCTCGACCGCGCGCTCGAGGAGCTCGAGGAGGCGGGAGTGCGCCGCGAGGCGATCACCGTCATGGTCGTTCCCGGGGCGTTCGAGCTCCCGCTCGGCGCGACCGCGCTCGCCAAGACTCGGCGCTTCGCCTGCATCGTTGCTCTCGGCTGCGTCATCCGCGGAGACACGCCCCACTTCGACTACGTCGCGAGCGAGGCCGCCAGCGGCCTCCAGCTGGCGGCCCTCGAGACCGGCGTGCCCGTGTCCTTCGGCGTGCTCACGCTCGACCGGGTCGAGCAGGCGGACGCCCGGATCGAGAAGGGCGCGGAGGCGGTCCGCACCGCGCTCGAGATGGCGGACGTTTTCTCGCACCTGCGAGCCGCAGCCTCCCGCTGACGCTCCACGAGGGCGAGGCAAGCCTCGCCCCTACAAGCCACAGAAGGACGAGCGGGGTCGGTAAGATGCGCGGCCGCATGTCCAAGGTCTGTGCCATTTGCGGGAAGAAGCCCGGCTTCGGCAACAACCGGAGCCACTCGATGGTGGCCACGAAGCGGCGCTTCAACCCGAACCTTCAGCGTGTCCGCGTCATGCTCGAAGGCCGAGCGACGCGCGCCTACGTTTGCACGCGCTGCCTTAAGTCCGGGAAAGTCGCGAAAGCCCTCTGACGCCTCTGGTCGCGCTCGGCTCCCGCCGGGCGAAGCCCGGCTTCGCCGCGCGCTGACGCCGCTGGCGGCAGGATGCTTCGGCCTCGGGCCTTGGTCGTACTACATGTACTGCCCTTCGGCCCTCGGCCTCGCCTCCTTTGCCACCGGCGCCCCAGAGACGCCAGAGTCTGACGTGCCGGGACGGTTTAAGCTCGCGCCGTGGAGCGCGAGGACTACGTTGCCGCCGAGACGGACCTCGGTCGCGTCTCGGTTTCGAGCGACGCGATCGCCCAGGTCGTCGGCTACGCCGCGGCCGAGAGCTACGGCGTGGTGGGGATGGCTGGCCGGCGCGGCTGGGCGCGGCTGCTCTCGTGGGGCTCGAGGAACGCCATCCAGGTGGAGAGGCGGGACGACGGTCTCGCGATCGAGCTGCGGGTAGTGGTCGAGCACGGCCTCCGGCTCGCCGAGGTCGGTGCGGCCGTCCGGGCGCGCGTCCTGTACGAGCTGGAGCGGCAGTTCGGGATGCCCGTCGCGTCGCTCGAGGTCCACATCGACCGAGTCCGGAAGTCACGCTGATGGAGCTCGAGACGGTTCGGATGCTTTCGCGCACCGCGCTCCAGAACCTGGAGGCGCATCGAAAGCGGATCGACGATCTGAACGTGTACCCGGTACCGGACGGCGACACCGGCACGAACCTCGTGCTCACCCTGCGCTCGATCGTCGAAGCCCTCGATGCGTCGACGGCGGACGGGAGCGCTGCAGTGGCGAAGGATCTTTCACGCGCCGCCCTGATGGGCGCGCGGGGGAACTCCGGGGTCATCTTCTCTCAGATCGCGCGCGGCTTCACGGACGTGCTCGGGGGCTCGGACGACATGAGCACACCTCGTCTCGCCCGTGCATTTCGGGCCGCGAGCGACGCAGCCTACCGTGCGGTCAAGCGCCCGGTCGAGGGGACGATGCTGACCGTGATCCGCGAGATGGCCGAGGAGGGCGAGCGGAAGAAGACGCGGCGCCTGCCGCCTCCCGAATTCCTCGCAGCAGTGCTTGCGCGGGGAGAGGACGCGCTGGCGCGCACCCCGGAGATGCTCGACGTTCTCCGCGAGGCCGGTGTCGTCGATGCAGGGGGCGCCGGCCTCGTCGAGATCGTTCGCGGGATCACGTTGGGCGCCGCCGGTGAACCGATCCCCGAGACGCCGGTCGAGTCGGAGGCCCTGGGATTCGAGGCGATCCACCAGGAGCTCTCGCGCTACCGGTACTGCACGGTCTTCGTCGTCGAGGGGGATGAGCTCGACCAGGTCGGCCTCGAGGCCGCGCTCGAGCGCCTCGGCGATTCGCTGCTCGTCGTCGGCGACGCCTCCGCGCTCAAGGTGCACGTCCACACCGACGACCCGGGCGCAGCCCTCTCCAGCGCGACGACAATGGGCGTGATCGAGGGGATCGAGATCGCGAACATGCACCATCAGACCGTCGCGCGCGAGGAACGCCTGCTCGACGCGGCGGGCTCGGTGCCGGACTCGCTGCCGACCCTCGAGACGGGGCTCGTCGCCGTCTGTCCGGGACAGGGCAACCGTCGCCTCTTCGAGGGCCTCGGTGCGACGAGGGTGATCGAGGGAGGCCAGACGATGAACCCCTCGGCCGCCGAGATCGTCCAAGCGGTCGAAGCGACGCCCGCAGCGGAGGTGATCGTGCTCCCGAACAACAGCAACGTGATCCTCACCGCCGAGCAGGCAGCGGCTCTCGCCTCGAAGCCCGTGCGAGTGGTCCCGTCTCGCTCCGTGCAGGCCGGCTTCGCGGCGATGGCCCGCTACCTGCCGACGCTCCCTTTGGGGGAGAACGAGGCGGCGATGCTCGAGGCGCTGGACGCGGTCGCGACCGGTGAGGTGACCGTCGCCTCGCGCGACGCGGAGCTCGACGGAATCGCGATCCGGAAAGGCGCCTACCTCGGGCTTGTCGACGGCACCGCGGTCGCGACCGGCGACGACATCGACCGGGTTGCGATCGAGGTCGTCGAGCGGGTGCTCGGCGGGGAGCGCGGCTGGCTCGGAATCCTGACCGGGGAGGATGCGCCGCCGCTCGACGGTCTGCTCGCCGCAGTGGACCGTGCACACCCGGGCCTCGAGGTCGAGGTGCACGAAGGAGGACAGCCGCACTACCCACTCCTCGTCGTGGCGGAGTAGGCCTTGGCGCCGATCCGCGTGCTGCTCGTCGAGGACAACGACGTGTTCCGCGAGTCGCTCGTGTTTCTGCTGCAACGGCAGCCGGAGGTCGAGGTCGTGGGCGCGGTGGCCGACGGCTCCTCCGCGGCGCCCGCGTGCGCGGAGCTCGACGCGGACGTCGTCGTGATCGACTACCGGCTGCCCGACGTGGACGGAGCCGAGGTCGCGGAGGCCGTTCGCGATCGCTGTCCCGGTGCATCGGTCGTGTTTCTCAGCGCGTCTGCGGGCAAGGAGGAACAGGAGGCCGCACGGAGCACGGGTGCGCCGCTCGTGCGCAAGGACGAGGGAGTGGACGCGCTCGTGGATGCCGTGCGTACAGCTGCGGCGAGCTCTTTCCAAGGAGGGGTTCCGTGAACTTGACCACCGAGAACACCGCGATCGTCCTCGACTCGGTCTCGGACTACCCGGAGGCGGCCGCGCGCTTCCCCAACATGCGCTTCGTCCCTCTCTACGTGCGCTTCGGCGACGAGACGTACCGCGACTACGTGGACCTTGGCCCGAAGGAGTTCTACGAGAAGCTCCGCACCGCAACTGAGCTTCCGGCGACCTCACAGCCCACGCCTCAGGACTTCCTCACCGCCTACGAGGACCTCGCGGCGTACGAGCGGATCTACGTGCTGAACGTGTCGTCGAAGGTGTCCGGGACGTACCAGAGCGCGAGCCTCGCGGCTGCGGAGCTCGGCGGCGACAAGGTGCGCGTGATCGACACGCTCACCGCCTCGCTCGCAATCGCGATGCTCTCGCACGCCGTTCAGCGCCGCCTCGCGCGCGGGACGACCGACGAGGAGATCGACGAGCTGGTGGAGCGGTTCTACGAGAATTGCGGCGTCGTCTTCACGGTCGAGACGCTCGAGTTCCTCCAGCGCGGCGGGCGCATCGGCCGCGCGGCTGCGCTCGCCGGCACGCTGCTCAATCTGCGCCCGATCCTCGGGATCACCGACGGCGTCGTCGTCGCCCTCGCCAAGGTCCGAGGGCGGCAGAAGGCCCTGGCGGAGTTTCAGCGACGGCTCGAAGCGGCGACCGAGGATCGTCCGGGGCTACGGATCGCCGTGGCGCATGCTGACGCGGATGAGTGGGTCGGGACGCTCTCGAAGCTCGTCTGGGAAACGCGGCCGAAAGCCGAGATCGAGTTCAGCGCGTCGCTCGGTGCAGTCGTCGGAACGCACGCCGGCCCGGGTGCGGTCGGGTTCTTCTGGTTCCAAGACGAGTAACCGATGCGGCGCAGACGCGGGCCGAGCATCGCGATCGTCTTCGAGACGCACTCGACGACCACCGACAACGAGCGCTGGATCGCGTCGGGCTGGCTCGACGGCCGGCTCTCTCCGCTTGGAAGGCGGCAGGCGAAGGAGCTGGGTGAGCGACGCCTCGTCGAGGAGCTCGCCGCCGTCTTCAGCTCGGATCTCGGTCGTGCCGTCGAGACGGCGCGCATAGCGTTCGGCGGGCGAGGGCTCCCGATCTTCCACGACTGGCGGCTCCGGGAGTGCAACTACGGCGAGCTGAACGGCACTCCTGTCTCCACGCTGGAGGCCGCGCGCATGCGGCACCTGTACGAGCCCTACCCTGAGGGTGAGAGCTATAGCCAGGTCGTCGCGCGTGTGCAGAGCTTCCTGCACGACCTCCCCCCGCGATTCGAGAACGAGCGAATCGTCGTCATCGGTCACTCGGCGACGAAATGGGCGTTCGACCATCTGCTCGAGGGCATTCCGCTCCCAGAGCTCGTCGAAGGCTCGTTCCGGTGGCAGCCTGGCTGGCTCTATAGCCTCATGGTCGACGTGTGACCCCGCCGCCAGTCGTCCGGGCGGGGGACCTATAGTGACTCGCGGTTGTGAAGGGGACGATCGCTCGAGTGGCCCTTCCGGTCGGCTTCGCAGGCCTGGATCCGCCGGCCGCTTGGCCGCACCCGATGAGCGCGCCACGGCCGGAGCGGCTCGTGGCGTCCGTGGAGACGCTCGACGGCGTCGGTCCCGCCGTGAGGCGTCGCCTCGCGCGCATCGGCGTCGAGCGCGTCGGTGACCTCCTCTGGCAGCGCCCTCGCCGCTACGAGGAGCCGGTTCCGACGAGGCGGATCTGCGATCTCTTCGGCGACGAGGAGGCAGTCCTCGAGGGCGTCGTCCGTTCCGCCTCGAGCCGGCGGCGAGGACGACTCAAGATCCTCACCGCGCGGGTCGCCGACGAGACGGGGGAGATCAAGGCCACCTGGTTCAACCAGCCGTGGCTGGAAAAGCGGTTGTCGCCGGGGACGCGCGTACGTGTGCGAGGACGAGCCAACCGCTACGGCTTCGCCGTCTCCTCCTACGACCTCGACGACGAGTCGGAGACGGCGGACTTCGCTCCGGTCTACACGGCTACCGAGGACCTCTCCCAGAAGAAGCTCCGGGAGTTGCGGGCGCAGGTCCTGGGGCTCGTTCGGGATGCGGGCGAGCCGCTCCCCGCGTCGCTTCGCACCCGGGAAGCGCTCCCGCTCAAGGCCGATGCGCTGGCGGCGCTCCACCGACCGCGTGGCCTGGGCGAGGCCGAGACCGGCCGGACTCGGCTCGCGTTCGAGGAGCTGCTCGTCCTCCGGCTCGCGCTTGCACGAACGGCCGCAGCACGCGCGGCGGCGGTTGCCGAGCCGCTCGGGCCGCCAGGCGAGCTGCTCTCGGGCTACCGGTCAGCGCTCCCGTTCACGCTCACGGCCGGCCAGGACCGCGCCATCGAGGAGATCGACGCCGACCTCTCGCGCGCGGTCCCGATGCGGCGCCTCCTCCAGGGCGACGTGGGCTCGGGAAAGACCGTCGTCGCGCTGTACGCGCTCTTGCGGGCCGTCGAGGCCGGGCGACAGGCGGCGCTGATGGCGCCCACCGAGACTCTGGCCGAGCAGCACTTCCTGACGATCGAGGAGCTCTGCGCCGAGCTGGGGGTACGGGTCTCCCTCCTGACGAGCTCCGTGCGCGCACGTGAGCACGCGGCTGTCCGTCAGCTCATCGCGTCAGGCGACGCGCAACTCGTCGTGGGCACCCACGCGCTGATCCAGAAAGAGGTCGACTTCCGTGACCTCGCGGTCGTGGTCGTCGACGAGCAGCACCGCTTCGGGGTAGAGCAGCGGAGCGCGCTCGTGGAGGGACGCAGTCCGCACGTCCTCCACATGACCGCGACCCCGATACCGCGCACGCTTGCGCTCACCGTGTTCGGCGATCTCGACGTGAGCGAGCTCACGGTTCTGCCCGCGAACAGAAGGCCGGTGATCACGCGGTGGATCCCGGAGGATCGCGCATCCGAGGCCTACAGACGCCTGACGCGACTCTTGAAGGAAGGGCGCCAGGCCTACGTGGTCTGCCCCTTGATCGAGCAGTCCGAGACGAGCCGCGCGCGGGCGGCCGAGCACGAAGCGGAGCGGCTGCGAGAGCACGAGCTGCGCGACTTCGCCGTCGGCTGCGTGCACGGGAGGCTGCGACCGGCCGAGCGGCGCGAGCTGATGGCGCGCTTCAAGGCGGCAGGGTTGGATGTCCTCGTGGCCACGACGGTGATCGAGGTCGGCGTGGACGTCCCCAACGCGACGATCATGATCGTGCAGGAGGCGGACCGGTTCGGGCTCGCACAGCTCCACCAGCTCCGCGGCCGGGTCGGGCGTGGCGCCGAGCAGTCGTACTGCCTGCTCGTCTCGCGGCCGCGCGAGGAGCTGACGGAGGGCGCGATCGAGCGACTGGACGCGATGGTGGCGACCACGGACGGCTTCGAGCTCGCAGAGCGGGACCTCGAGATCCGAGGCGAAGGTCACCTTCTGGGCGCCCGCCAGTCGGGCCTCTCCGACCTCCGCTTCGTTCGCCTCCGGCAGGACCGGCAGCTGCTGGAGCGGGCTCGCGACGCTTCCCTCGCCCTCGAGGACGAGGGGCTGCTCGCGGACGAGGTCGACCGCCTGCTCGACGCTGCCGAGCACGTGGGCGAGTCGTGAGGATCGTCGCCGGCTCGCGGAAGGGACACCGGATCGCGGCGCCGAGGGGTATCGTCACCCGGCCGACCGGGGACCGCGTACGCGAGGCGGCATTCGGGCTCATCGGCCCCGTCGAGGGCGCATCGGTGCTCGACGTCTTCGCCGGCTCGGGGGCGATGGGCCTCGAGGCGCTCTCGCGCGGCGCCTCCCGCTGCGTGTTCGTCGAGCGCGATCGCGAGGCGTGCCGCGTGATCGAGCGCAACCTCGAGAAGCTCCGCCTCACCGGTGCGGTCGTTCTCTGCAGGGACGCCGTGCACGCCCTCCGCGAGGAGCGGGCACGCGGGCGCCGCTACGAGCTTGTGGTGGTCGACGCACCCTACGAGGAGTGGGGGCGATACGCAGCGCCGCTGGCCGAGCTCCTTCCGGGCCTCCTGAAAGACGGCGGCCTCGCGGTCGTCGAGACCGCGTCGCGCGTCGAGCCGGAGCTTCCTCTCGACCTCGTCACCACGCGCCGTTACGGTTCTGCACGGATCACGGTCTTCTCGAGATGATTTCCGCAATTTGCCCAGGCAGCTATGACCCCGTCACGAACGGGCACGTCGACGTCATCCGCCGGGCCGCAGCGATCTTCGACCGGGTCGTCGTCGGCGTCGTCCAGACGCCGCAGCACAAGGAGACGCTCTTTCCCGTCCATGAGCAGTACAAGTTCCTCGAGGACGCGCTCGCCGGCCTCGACAACGTCGTCGTAGACGTGTTCTCGGAGCTCGTCGTGGAGTTCGCCCGAAAGCACGACGCGAAGACGATGGTGAAGGGGCTCCGCGTCATCTCGGACTTCGAGTGGGAGTTCCAGATGAACCATCTGAACCGCCTGCTCGCGCCGGAGATCGAGACCGTCTACGTCATGGCCAGCCCGCAGTACAGCTTCGTCTCCTCGAGCGGGGTCAAGGAGATCGCCTCGTTCGGCGGCAAGGTGGACGAGCTCGTGCCCGGGGCCGTCGCGCGGCGCTTCGCCGAGCTCTACCCCGACGGACGCCCGGGCGCTCCCGTCTCGCCCCAGGAGTAGACTTCCCGACCCATGGACGTACTCGTGCTCATCGACAAGCTCGACGACCTCGTGCACAACGCGAAAGCCGTGCCGCTGACCGACCAGGTTCGCCTCGACCGCGAGGAGATCTACGAGATCCTCGATCAGATGCGCGCGACCATTCCGGAGGAGATCAAGCAGGCCCGCTGGATCGTGAAGGAGCGGCAGGAGATGCTCGCGGAGGCGAAGCGCGAGTGCGACCGGATCATCCAGGAGGCCCGCGAGCAGGCCATGCGTGAGGCCTCGCAGACCGAGATCGTCAAGCTCGCCGAGAAGCAGGCCGAGGACATCGTCGACGACGCCCGGCGGCAGGCGCGTGAGACGCGGCTCGAGATGGAGGACTGGGCCGACGGCATTCTCTCGACGCTCGAGGTGAATCTCGACAAGTTCCTCACCGCCGTAAGGCGCGGCCGCGAGCGGCTCCACGAGCGCTCTCAGGAGACGGTCGTCGCCGGCATCGGACCGGAGCCACTCGACGCCGAGGAGCTCGAGAGAATCAGCTCTTAGGCGGCTGCGGGTTCGCTCGCGAGCTCGCGGCAGACGGCGATCGCGGCCTTGGCGAACGCCTCTGCGGCCGGTGTGCGGTGCCGGTCGCGGTGCCAGACGAGCCCGATGATCCGCGGGGGGATGCGCTCCTGCAGGTCGATGACGGCTACGCTCTCGTCGTCCTCGTCCACGGTGAGGAGGGGCGCGACGCTGACGCCGACCCCCGCTCCGACGAGCCCCTGCACCGTGCCGTTGTTGTCCGAGCGAAAGACGACATTCGGCGCGCGTCCCGTCGAGGCGAGGTGCGACTCGATCTGATCCATGGCACTGCAGGGGTTGAAGCCGATCAAGGGCTGGAGCGCGATCTCCTTGAGCGACGGTGGTCGCCGGAGCGCGGCGAGCGGCGAGCCGGCCGGAACGACGAGTACGTAGGGATCCCGGAGGAGCTCGACCGCCTCGTAAGGACCGGGCGCGACGGGTAGGGTCCAGAACGTCAGGTCGAGCTCGCCGCGCTCGACCATCCCGAGGAGCTCGGCCTCGTCCATGGACTCCCGGAGGACGATCTCGACTTTGGGGTGCGCCTCGGAGAAACGGCGGAGGAGCGTCGGTAGCACTCTCGTGCCGACGCTCTGGAACGTTCCTACCCGAAGCCGCCCGGCGTCGCCGTCCTCGAGCGCCTTCATGTCCGCCTTGGCGGCGAGGAGTCGCGCATCGATCGCTTCGGCGTGGCGCAGGAGGATGAGCCCGGCCTCGGTGAGCGAGATCGGCCGTGGGCCTCCGGGCCGCTCGATCAGTCGCAGCCCGACGATGCGCTCGAGGGTCGCGATCTGCTGCGAGACCGCAGACTGCGTGTAGCCGAGGCGCTCCGCCGCCCGCCCGAAAGAGCCCTGGTCGGCGATCGTCTTGAGGGCGACCAGGTGGCGGAGGTCGAGTCCGAGCCAACGATCAGGTTCCATAATCAAATCGAACTCTAACGCAAAGTTGTCTAATGACATGCGGAGTGGTGGCTTGTGGCTCAGAGCCACAAGGTCGAGACTCGGCGCTACGCTCAACCCGTGACGACGTCGATCGATCTCCGCCGGCTGCGCGTTCGTCCCGGGGAGCTCCGCCGGGAGCGGATCGACGTCGAGCTCGAGCCGTTTCGCCTCGGCGGGCAGCGCTACGAGACGAGCCCCGACGCGGTGCCGGCGGAGCTCGAGATCTCCCAGGCCTCGGGGGCGACGGTCTTCGGCCTTCGGTTCGACGTTCGCGTGTCCGGTCCCTGCATGCGCTGCCTCGGTCATGCGGAGCTGGAAGTTGCCGTCGCCGTCCGCGAGTTCCACGATCCCGCCGGGCACCCGGACGAGGGCCTCCGCTCGGAGTACGTCGTCGACGAGAAGCTCGAGGTCGGGGCGTGGGCGCGGGATGCGATCGCGCTCGCGCTGCCGGAGCAGATCCTCTGCCGCCCCGACTGTGCGGGCCTCTGCCCGGTCTGCGGCAAGGACCTGAACGACGAGCCGCACGAGCATGCGGATCTCGAGACCGATCCGCGGTGGGGCCCGCTCGAAGAGCTGCGGGACCGGTTGTAACATGCGATCGGCGCCTTGCGCCGCCGTATGAGGGACTGAGCCGGCCACCACGAACGCGCGATGCCCTTCCGGGCACGTTTCCCTATGGTCGGAGGTTCAGTCGATGCGAGTGCATCTCGCCGGAGTTACGAAGCACTTCGGTGCCCAGACAGTTCTCGACGACGTCACGCTCACGGTCGGGCCCCACGCACGGCTCGGCGTCGTGGGACCGAACGGCGTCGGCAAGTCGACGCTTCTCCGCATCCTTGCGGGCGTCGAGGAGGGAGATGCAGGGACCGTCCTGCGGGCTCCGGCTCTCCTGACCGCCGGCTACCTGGAGCAAGAGCGCGACTCCAGGCCCGGCGAGACTCTCCGCGACGCCCTCGCACG
>Ga0209751_10004995_pt1 | contig 12587 bp, 10 predicted proteins | sample RifCSP13_1_FD_184019 | JGI IMG/M metagenome (GOLD analysis project Ga0209751, IMG submission 184019) | Soil microbial communities from Rifle, Colorado - Rifle CSP2_sed 13_1 (SPAdes) (version 2) | ecosystem: Environmental > Terrestrial > Deep subsurface > Rock core/Sediment | place: Rifle... | reverse complement strand
GCGGCGTACGCCGCTCGCAGCCCCCCAAACCGGAATTTACTAATAACTTTTGAGTGCTCCCCAATAGACAGTACAAACCGCTGGTTGCAGTTCTACTGGCGCGCTCCCCAGAGACAATCTGCAATCAGCGGTTGTTTGGACTCACTATCGCCACCAACACAGAATGGGATGATCTTGCCGGTGATTTGTGGAATTCAGGCCAGAACCTTCTCCACACTATCAACCAGCTCTTGGGGGCTGAAAGGTTTCGAGATGTAATCGTCAACCTTGGCGATGTGCAGACCCAGCACCTTGTCGATGCTCTGGGCCTTGGCTGTTACCACGATTACCGGGATGTGCCGTGTAGCCTCCCCGGCTTTCATTTGCTGGTAAACATCCCATCCATCCATATCCGGCATCATCAAATCCAGCAACACCAGGTCCGGCATTTCCTGGCGCACTTTCTCCAACCCATCCCGGCCTCCATTGGACCCGATGACCTCGTAGCCTTTGCGGCTTAAAATCAGGCGCACCAGGTCGACCATCTCCTGCTCGTCTTCGATATAAACCACTCGCCTGGTATTCTCCGTCATCTGAATTTCCTATGCCTTTCCCTGGATAAAATTGCCGCCCGGATAAGTTTACCACAACCAGCGCTCGAAAGGTAACCATCAAAATTGTTATTCCACCTCGCCCCTTGCCACGCTCATGTCGCTAAGCTATAATCAAGGGCTGACTTTAACCCACTCAAGCGAGGCCTCAGGATGATCGACGTCAATGAACTGCGCAAAGGCACCACATTCGAATTGGACGGCGCCCTTTTTAAGGTGCTGGACTACGAACACCACAAACCGGGGCGAGGCAAAGCCACCATTCGAGTTAAGGCTCGCAATTTGCGCACTGGTACAATTTTGGATAAATCCTTCATTTCCGGCGACCGGGTAAGCGATGTGCGCCTGGATTATCACAACGTGCAATATTTATACTCAGATGGTGAGCTCTACCACTTTATGGATTTGGAAACCTACGAGCAGCCAGCACTCTCTTCTGAAATTCTGGGGGATACGATCGATTATCTAAAGGAAGGCCTGGAGGTCAAATTGACCTTCTACCAGGGCGAGCCGCTGGATATCGAGCTACCCACCTCCGTGGACTTGCAAGTGATCCGAGCTGGCGTTGCCGTGCGCGGCGACACAGCCACCGGGGTGACCAAAAAAGTTACCATAGAAACCGGCTTGGAGGTGCAGGTGCCCAATTTTGTAGAGGAAGGCGATACCATCCGGGTGGATACCCGAACAGGAGCTTACATCACCAGAGTCTAGCTCCGGCCGATCAGACCAGCGCTCACTGGCACAAATCCTATGCGAACGCCCGCGGGTAAAGAATGCCGCTTTTTTTATGGGGATTATTATCGCGGCCGGCATCAAGAGGAATGCCGGCTACTCAAAGACGCGATCCCACCCCTGCCCTGGAATCCCGCCTTGTGTTTTAGCTGCCCGGTGCCTGCTATTCTTCAAGCCAACGCCTGCACCCATTTGCAGCTCAAGCCAGGCCTGACGCGGCCATTTCCGTTTCTAAAGCAGGAGGTGAAGGTGAGCGCCCACTGCCAGAAAACCGGGCGCGCCGGTTTCGACGCCCACATTGGATGCGGTGAATGCCACCCATTGCCAGATGTATTCGTCCAGATCGCCGAAGGGCCTCCCCCTGAGGAGAAGGCATGAGCTACACCCTGCTGCTTGACCTGGACGACACCCTGCTGATCAACCCGATGACGAGCTTCCTGCCCGCCTATTTGCAGGCGCTTTCCGACCACCTGGCGCCTTACGCCGACCCGGAGCTGGTGGTCAAGGCATTGCTGGGAGGAACCCGGCGCATGATCGCCAACCTGCAGCCGGATTGCACGCTTGAAGAAGTCTTCGCCGATTACTTCTATAATGCGCTAGGTATATCCCCTCAGGCGTTGCAGCAGCCCATTGACCAATTCTATGCCCAGGTTTACCCTACCCTGAAATCCCTCACCGCGCCACAACCGAATGCCGTTCAACTCGTCGAATCGGCCGTTCAGCGCGGCTATCGCCTGGTGATCGCCACCAACCCGCTCTTCCCGCGCACGGCAATCGTGCAAAGTCTGGCATGGGCGGGGCTTTCAACTGAAAAATATCCCTTTGCGCTGATCCCTTCCATGGAAGCGTTCCACTTTGCCAAGCCCAACCCCGCCTTATTCGCAGAACTGCTCGCCCAGCTCGCCTGGCCGGATGGCCCGGTGATCATGGTGGGCAATGATCTGCAGAACGATATCGCCCCTGCCCTGGAACTGGGCTTACCTGCCTATTGGGTTTCTAATGGCAGCTTATCTCCCCCCCGCGGGAGCTCCGCGCCCAGCGCCAGCGGCGACCTGAGCGATTTGCTCCCCTGGCTGGATTCTATACCTGCCGATAGCCTACAGCCCAATTTCAACACGCCTTCCGCCCAGGTAGCTATCCTGCGCTCCACCCCCGCCGTCCTGGACCAGTTATGTCGCCGCCTGGATGCGGCTGCCTGGAGACAACGCCCTGCCAAAGATGATTGGTGCCCAACAGAGATCATCTGCCACCTGCGCGATGTCGATCTCGAAGTAAACCTGCCCCGGGTAAACATGGTGCTCAGCCAGGATAATCCATTCTTGCCCGGTCAGGATACCGACCCCTGGGCAGAGCAGCGCAATTATACCGACCAGGACGGGCGCAACGCGCTGCTGCGCATTTACGCAGCCCGCAGCCAGTTGCTCAATTTGCTGGAGGCGCTCTCCCCCCAGGAATGGCTGCGCCCCGCTCGCCACGCTATCTTCGGTCCTACCACCCTGCAAGAGATTGTCACCATCATCACCGCTCACGATCGCCTTCATCTGCGCCAGATCACCCAAGCTATCCAGGCTGCCAGCACATCCCAGTGGGAGGGTTTTCCCGGTGAATAATCAGATTGAATCCCCGCCCGCCTCCAATAGATGACGGCGGTGTTATACATTCTAATATGAGGTCCTCTACGCGAGTCCTGATTGCCCATGACAAATTCACAGATCCAAAATAGCCATGCCCCAGAGAAAAACAGGATGCAGAATCGGGTTGTCATCACAGGCATGGGATGCATCAGCCCGGTGGGAAACGACATCCCGACCATGTGGCGCAATATCGCCGCCGGGAATTCAGGAGTCGATCGCATCAGCCACTACGACTCTTCCGATCACAAGGTCAAAATCGCCGCCGAGGTGAAAGGCTTCGACAGCGCAGCGTTGTTCGGCGCTCGCGAAGCCCGCCGCATGGACCGCTTCACCCAATTCGCCCTTGCGGCTGCGGAGCAGGCTCGCCTGGATTCCGGTCTGGATATCCACGACGGGAGCCGGGATCGGATTGGGGTTTTCATCGGAACTGGAATAGGCGGCCTGGGCATCCTGGTTGAGCAGATTCGGGTCTTCAATGAGCGCGGCCCCATGAGGGTGAGCCCTTTCCTGGTGCCGATGATGATCCCCGATGCTGGCGCGAGCATGATCGCCATCACCCTGGGCGTGCGCGGTCCCAACATGGCGGTGGTCACTGCCTGCGCTTCAGGCACGAACGCGATTGGAGAAGCAGCCGAAGTGATCCGCCGCGGCGAGGCCGAAGTGATGTTTGCCGGCGGGAGCGAGGCGACCATCATCCCTGTCGCCATGGCAGGCCTGACCGTGATGACCGCGCTTTCCTCGAATAACGACGAGCCCCAGCGCGCCTCGCGCCCCTTCGACCTGAAGCGGGACGGCTTCGTGATGGGCGAAGGTGCAGCCGTGCTGGTCCTCGAAAAGCTCGAACACGCCCTTGTTCGGAGCGCCCGCATCCTGGCTGAAGTCACTGGTTACGGCACGACGAATGACGCCTACCACATCTCCGCTCCCGCTGAGAACGGCTCAGGCGCAGCTTTGTGCATGCGCCTGGCGCTTGAAAACGCAGGAATCGATGCTGCGGGCATCGATTATATCAACGCCCATGGAACCAGCACCCCCTTGAACGATAAAAGCGAGACTGCGGCGATCAAAGCCGCCTTTGGAAGGCAGGCTTACCTGGTGCCGGTTTCCTCCACCAAGTCGATGACGGGACACCTGCTGGGAGCGTCCGGCGCTCTCGAGGCCGCCATCTGCGTGCAGGCGATTCTCACCCAACGCCTGCCGCCCACGATTAATTACGAAAATCCCGACCCGGAATGTGATCTGGATTACGTGCCCAATACCTCTCGCCTTGCCCGGGTCAACCATATTATGTCCAACTCATTCGGCTTCGGTGGTCACAATGCCACCCTCATCATAAGCCGGTTTACGGAGGCCGTTGCATGACCCGCTTTGCCCACATCACCGGATGGGGGATGGCTGTTCCTGAAAAGGTGCTCACCAACGAGGATATCGCCCGCATGGTCGATACCACCGACGATTGGATCGTCAGCCGCACCGGCATCCGTGAGCGCCGGATCGCCTCCCAGGATCAATCCAGCGCTTCCCTGGCAACTGACGCCGCCCTCAAAGCTCTGGAGGTGGCTGATCTTAAGCCGCGCGAGGTCGACCTGATCATCGTTGCCACTTCATCGCCGGAATACCTGTTCCCCGCAACCGCCTGCGTGGTGCAAGACCAGATTGGGGCTAAGAAAGCCGGCGCATTCGACCTCTCCGCGGCCTGCACCGGTTTCATCTTTGCCGTCAATATGGCTGCCCAGGCCATCCAATCCGGCGCGATCGATAACGCCCTGGTCATTGGGGCTGAGACGCTCTCGCGCCTCACCAACTGGCAAGACCGCAATACCTGCATCTTGTTTGGGGATGGCGCCGGCGCTTTCGTCCTGCAGATGAGCTACGAGCCAGGAGGGGTGCTGTCTGCGGTGATGCGCTCCGATGGTTCGGGCGGAAATTCGCTCTACGTGCCCGCCGGCGGCAGCCGCATACCCACCACTGCCGAGACGGTGGCCCAGGGATTGCATTACATCCACATGAACGGGCGGGAAGTATACCGCTTCGCCACCCGCGTGATGACCCAGGCGACTCAAGAAGCCGTGGCGGATGCCAAACTCAAAATGGAGGATATTGACCTGATCATCCCCCACCAGGCCAATCAACGCATCATCGAGGCGGCTGCCCGCGGGCTTGATTTTCCCATGGAGAAGGTGATCAGCAACGTGGATCGCTACGGCAACACCTCAACCGCCTCGATCCCAATTGCCACTTGCGAGGCGTTCAAGGACGGCCGTTTGCACCCGGGCGACAAGATCGTATTTGTCGGCTTCGGAGCCGGTCTCACCTGGGGCGCCGCCGTAGCCCAATGGACCGGCCCGGTGACCGTCCGCCGCAGGCATTATCTGCCGCCCAGCTACCGCGCCTGGGCCAGGCTGCGCTCGATCTTGCGCCGTTTAATGCGCCGCATCGAGGGCTTAATCTGGGGGAGATATCTATATCTATGATTGTTAGAGCGATGTTAGAAAAATAAAAATAGCCCCCCATGGCTACCAGCATGGGCTAATGGTTGGTATAATCAGAATATAAAGATGCGGATTGTGTCTTTTGGAGGTATCTGTGAATCCAACCCGCAATAGATCTTCGATTATCTATATCCTGCTATTCATCGCCATCATCGTGATGGTGGTTTACAATTTTAACCAGCAGTCGACGGGACAGGATATTATCTCGATTAACCAGCTTGCAGCGGATATTCAAAGCGGAAAGGTAAAGCGCATTGTAGCCGATGACGACCGGCTGCGCGTTATTTATTCGAATGATAAAGAAGGCATCGCGAATATAGAAGATAATGCAACCCTGGTTGAACAGCTTATCGCTCTCGGTGTCAGCCCGGAACAGCTAAGCCCCGAAGAAATCGAACTCGAAATCAAGGCGCCCAGCGCCTGGTTGAGCATCGCCACCGTCCTGGGGTACGTATTACCTTTTATCATCCTTGCCGGCGTATTCTGGTTTGTCTTTCGGCAGGCGCAGGGCAGCAATAACGCCGCGCTTTCCTTTGGAAAATCACGCGCTCGCATGTTCACCGGCGACCAGCCCACGGTTACCTTTGAAGACGTGGCTGGTGTTGAGGAGGCCAAGGAAGAGCTGGAAGAGGTGGTCGAATTCCTGCGCGAGCCAGAAAAGTTCATCTCGCTTGGGGCGCGCATTCCCAAAGGCGTTCTCCTGGTCGGCCCGCCAGGCACGGGCAAAACATTGCTGGCCAAAGCGGTCTCGGGCGAGGCAGGCGTGCCATTCTTCTCCATCTCCGGCTCCGAGTTCGTCGAAATGTTCGTCGGTGTCGGCGCCAGTCGGGTGCGGGATCTGTTCGACCAGGCCAAGCGCCATTCGCCGTGCATCGTCTTCGTGGATGAGATCGACGCCGTCGGTCGCCAGCGCGGCGCCGGCCTGGGCGGCAGCCATGACGAACGCGAGCAAACCCTCAACCAGATGCTGGTCGAGATGGATGGCTTCGACACCGATACGAACGTGATCATCGTCGCCGCTACCAACCGTCCGGATATCCTCGACCCCGCTCTGCTCCGCCCGGGGCGCTTCGACCGCCGCGTTATCCTGGACCGTCCCGACATGCGCGGTCGTGAAGCCATCCTGGTCGTCCATGTTAAAGGCAAGCCGCTGGCGCCGGATGTAGACCTGGGCGTACTGGCCCGCTCTACGCCGGGGTTTGTCGGCGCGGACCTGGAAAACCTGGTCAACGAAGGCGCCATCCTGGCGGCTCGGCGCAACAAGAAGATGATTGAGCAGGAAGATCTGGAAGAAGCCATCGAGCGCGTGATCGCAGGTCCCGAGCGCAAGAGCCGCCTGATCAGCGCTGAAGAAAAGCGCATCGTAGCTTACCACGAAGCCGGGCACGCCATCGTGATGACCGCTCTCCCCGAGGCCGATTCCGTCCACAAGGTTTCGATTATCGCCCGCGGCATGGCTGGCGGCTATACTATGGCCCTGCCCGAAGAGGATCGCACCCTGATGCCGCGTAAGAAGCTGATCGCGGATATGATCGGGCTTTTGGGTGGGCGAGCCGCAGAAGAGCTGGTATTTGATGATATCACCTCCGGCGCCTCCAACGACCTGGAAAGGGTTACCAAGCTGGCGCGGGCCATGGTCACCCGCCTGGGCATGAGCTCAGCCCTGGGACCGATGGTGTACGGGCAGAAAGAGGAGCTCATCTTCCTTGGCCGGGAAATCTCCGAGCAGCGCGATTACTCCGAAGCAGTTGCGGAACAGATCGACCAGGAAGTGCGCCAGTTAGTCAACGATGCCCACGAAAAAGCCAGGGCGCTGCTGCTTCAATACCGGGATAAGCTCGATCAAGTCGCCCAACGGCTGCTTGAAGTGGAGACGATCACTCGGGAGGAGTTTGAATCCATTTTCCCGCCGCCGATCCCCAAAAACAACGGGACCCCGGTTCTACAACCAGCCCTCGCGGCTTGATCCGAGTTGATGGCAATCACAACCGAACAGTCCAATAGCGCCTACCAGGCCGCTCTGCAAGGCGAGGCGTTCTTCAATCTCAAGGACAGCGGCGTACTCAGGGTGGAAGGCTCCGATCAGCTCGCCTTCCTTCAGCGCCAGACCACCAACGATGCCGATCTGCTCAGCCCTTCACGCACTGTGGTCACCGTGCTGGTGAACCCAGCCGCCAGGATCCTCGATGTCCTGCGCCTGTCGCTGGAGGGTCCAGCTATCCATGCGCTTACCCTGCCCGGGTTCGCAGCCAATACTGCCCGGTTCTTAAAGAGCCGCATCTTTTTCATGGATAAAGTCTCGCTCCAGGACCTGAGCCAGGAAACCGTGCAGATCGAGCTGGATGGGCCGCAAGCCGGCGCATTGCTCCGCAAGCTGGGGTTTGACCATCCCCCTGAGCTGGACGAGATTACCTCCGCCCCATTCGACGATGCGCAGATTAGAGCAATCGGGCGCAGAGGCTTGAACGGCAAGGGTTATCTGCTCCTGGCTCACGCGGAACAGGCCCAGACGCTCCAGGCAGCCCTGCGCGCTCACGAGGCGGAAGAACTAACCGCTGAAACTTACCAGGTATTGCGCGTCGAGGCGGGCATGCCCGGCGCAGGAACTGAGCTCAACGACCAATACACGCCGCTCGAAGCCGGCCTGACATGGGCAGTAGCCGCGGACAAAGGCTGTTATACCGGTCAAGAGATCATCGCCAGGCAAATCACCTACGATAAGATCACCCAACACTTGGTCGGCCTGCAATTGGAAGCCGCCATCCCCCCGGGGGAGCGGCTGTGGGCAGAGGGGAAAGCGGTGGGAACAGCTACCAGCGTCGTTGCCTCCCCCACCTTTGGCATGATTGCCCTGGCGATCATTAAGCGTCCCTACCACGCTTCCGGGACGGTCCTCACCGCCGCAGCCGAACCCGGCAGCACAGGCGTAGCGGCGAGGGTCGTCCCACTGCCATTCAGGCCTCAGGCGACCTCGTAAGCCGCGCAATTTAACCTGACTCATCCCCAATAGATTACCTCTTGGATTACAATAAACATGCCTGGCCTGCTTTGTCCCCAGGCAGGATCGCCGCATGAGCTATTTATCCGACCCATCGCACTCTTATCGCGCCCAGCGCCTGGTTTTGTTTCTGCTGTTGCTCTTCGCCAGCCTGCTGGCGCTCCCTGCCTGCTCGGCTGCGGAATCTCAAAAGCTGCTCGAACTCGCTGAAGAGGTCAATTCGCCCGTCTTTTCGCTCGAACAGGATGGCACGCCATTTCCTGAGGCTGCTCAGCAGGAGGGACTTCCTGAGGAGGAGCAACTCACCCAGACCGAGATTGAAGAAGAGCAGTTCCTGCTCGTCGAGGAGATCATCATCGGCATGCTGTTCGTGGCGATTATGGTGGGGATCGCCGCCCATCGCCTGCGCGTGCCTTACACGGTGGGATTGGTGTTTATCGGCCTGGTGCTCGCCTTGCGCAGCCCGGTGCAGGTCAGTGTCTCCCCGAACCTGATCCTGGCACTGCTGGTGCCTCCGCTCATCTTCGAAGCAGCCTTTCATCTCAACTTCAACGACCTGCGATACAACCTGGCGCCTATCCTGGTCCTGGCTGTGCCCGGAGTGATACTAACCACCCTCATCGTGGGGGGCATCGTCGCCTGGGGGACCGGCCTGGTCTTGCCAATCGCCCTGGTGTTCGGCGCCCTGGTCTCGGCGACCGACCCGGTCTCCGTGGTCGCGCTGTTCCGCACCATGGGCGTGCCTAAACGGCTCCAGGTGCTGCTGGAAGGCGAGAGCCTTTTCAATGATGGCACCGCCATAGTAGTGTTTGACCTGGTGGTGACGACCGCAGTGGTTGGCCTGGCGGATTTCAACTTGCTTAACAGCCTGATCGATTTTATCCGCGTCGCTGGAGGCGGGTTGGTGGTGGGAGTCATTTTGGGTACCATCGTCTCTCAACTGATCAGCCGTATCGACGATTATCTCATCGAAACTACCCTGACCAGCGTCCTGGCTTACGGCGCATACCTGATTGGAGAGATCCTTGGCTTCAGCGGCGTGCTGGCGGTCGTGGCAGCCGGCCTGGTCAATGGAAATATCGGCCCGCGCGGCATGTCCCCCACCACCAGGATAGTGGTCTTCAATTTTTGGGAATACGCCGCTTTCCTGGCAAACTCTTTCATCTTTCTGTTGATCGGCTTACAAATCGAGCTGACGGTCTTATTTGAGAACTGGGAGCTGATCCTGTGGGCTATCCTGGCAGTCCTGGTAGCGCGCGCCGTCGGCGTCTACGGTCTCTCCCAGATAGAGCGCGAGATCCCCGGGAAATGGCGGCACGTCCTCTACTGGGGGGGTCTACGTGGTGCAATTTCGCTCGCCCTTGCGCTCAGCCTGCCCGACAAGCTCCCGCAGGTGAGCGACCAGATCCAGGTCATGGCTTTTGGCGTGGTGTTGTTTACCTTGCTGGTGCCTGGTTTCAGCATGAAAACACTGGTGCACCGGCTGGGATTGGTCGAACGCGACGAGGCGCAGGAGGAATACGAGCGCCGCCATGCCCGTGCAGTCGCAAACCGGGCGGCTTATGAACACCTGGAACAGCGCCACTATCAGGGGCTCATCTCAGAGCACACCTGGAAGCTGGTCCAACCGCTAATGGAAGAGTATAACCGCACCCTGGTGGATGCGGTCCGGGAGGTGATGGCGGCTGATCCCAGGGTGGAAGCAGAGGAGCTGGATACAGCGCGCAGGGAGGCGTTGCGCGCCCAGCGCAGCACAATTTCCGGATTGCTCAAGGATGGCGTGATCTCCGAAGGCACCTACGCACAGCTTGTCGCCGAGATAGATGGAGCGCTCACCCGTCCCCAGATCGGCTGGCCTGAGCTGGCCACCACCCAGAGCACGCGCCTGCCGGTAAAATGGCTGATCGCGGCTGTGATCCAGGAACAGGACGTGGAGAACGCATTCAGCGCCCTCGCCAAGCTGGGCGTTTCGGTCACCAGCCTGCCCAGCAGCGGTGGATTCTTAAGGCAGCGCAACACCACGATGCTTATTGGCCTGGCGGATGGACAGGAAGAGGCCACTATAAAAGCCATTCAACGGAGTTGTCGCGAGCGAGTTGAGTATCTGAGCGCGCCGATCCAGGGATTCCCCAACGGGCTTGCCGCGCCCATCCCGATAAGCGTTGGCGGGGCGACGATCTTCGCCTTTGAGGTCGAGCGCTCCGAGATTTTATAGAAAGTCCGATAAAAAAAGGATAATCCTATTCACCGGAACCCAGGTCCTGCTGCGCCGGAATATTAATCAAGCCTTGATTGAGAGCAAAAGTTACCGCCTCAAGCCGTGAATGCGCCCCCAGCTTGGCCATCAAATTGCGAATATGCGTGCGCACCGTCAGCGGGGTGATGTTGAGCTCAACGGCAATCTCATCGCCCGATTTACCCCTCGCCAGGTGGACCAGGATTTCGTGCTCACGCGGCGTCAGCCGCTCCAGGAGCTGTTCATTTCTTTCGAATAACGTGCGCTCCCTCCCGAGCCGTTTGAGCAGCCTTACGAGCAGCTCGGAGGGCATAACAATCTCACCCTGGGCCACTTTCTCTATGCTGGCGAGCAATTCCGCCAAACTGCTTCCCTTGGTGATAAAACCTTCCACCCCCAATTCAACCGCCCGCAACAGGATAGATTCATCCGGCTTGCCCGTCAGCACGATCACCCTGGTTTCAAGGCCAGCCTGTCTCAGCTTCGGGATCAAATCCAGCCCATCCCCATCATCCAGGGCGACATCCAGGAGCAAGACGTCGGGATGCGTGGATTCAATCAATGCCTGACCGGTTGCCAGGCTGTCCGCGCTGCCAACGCAGTCGAAATTGTCTTCAAATTCGAACATCATCTTCAAGGCATCTGCCAGTATCTGGTGATCATCGACGATAGCCACTCGGATCATAGATTCCACCCTTAAGCCAAAAAATCAGCCAGATCGCCAATAATCCGCTCGCGCCTCCAAAGGTTACTCCCAGCATCGCGCTGAGCAGAACCATGCCCAGTTTCCTGGCGATTTCGCCTGACCCCATAAAGACCACCAGCAGAACTATTGCGCAAAGCGCAAATGAAACGGCATATAACGTGTAACGGATTGCCGGTTTGAGTCTCGCGTGACCAAGGAAGCCCCAGAGCAAAGACCAGCGCACCACACCCGCCAGCATCCCAAAAACCAGCATGCCAGCCACCCAGCCAAAGGCGGTATCCGGGCTTTGCCAGCGAAAGAGAGCCTGCAGACCCCAGGCGCTAAGATGCAGATCCAGGTAGCTCAGTCCAATCCAGACCAGGTAGCAAATCCAGGCATAACGCCGAAATCCAATCCTCCCTGGGCTTCCCATGTTTCACCCCTTTTTTATACTTCCTTGGGAATCGCGCTAGAGGGCTACCCCCGGTAACTAGTCCTAATGAGCATTTCTATTCGTTTGGATACCTTCTGAGTATTTCCACAGCGCTCCGTATATTTCCTTCCGAAGGAAACCGTCATTGCGAGGAGCGTTCTCTGCGACGAAGCAATCCCCCTCTTAGCGGGAGACTGCTTTGCGGAGTTTACACTGAGCGAAGCGAATGCGTTCGCAGTGACAGTTTCTTAGGAGGAAATTACCTCAAAGATACTCGCCGGTAACTCAATATTGTTGACGGTAAACTTCTCGGAAAACTTGGGTCGCAGACCTGTAGACTTCAGGCTGCCGATCACCCGCCCGTTTTGGAAGCCGGTTTGTTCGAAGAAGAAAATATCCTGCATCACCACGCTGTCGCCTTCCATGCCTTGCACCTCGGCCACTTTCACTACCCTGCGGGTCCCGTCCCGCATGCGCTCCATGTGAATGATCAACTCCAGGGCGGAGGCGACCTGCTCGCGGATAGCCTTCAAGGGCAGCTCCATGCCGGCCATTAACACCATGGTCTCGATACGCCGGATGGTATCCCGCGGGCTGTTGGAGTGGATGGTCGTCATCGAGCCATCGTGGCCCGTGTTCATCGCCTGGAGCATGTCCAGGGCCTCACCGCCGCGCGCCTCGCCGACGATGATCCGGTCTGGGCGCATGCGCAGGGCGTTGATCACCAGTGAGCGGATGGTTACTTCCCCCTTGCCTTCCACGTTCGGCGGGCGTTTCTCCACTCGCA
>Ga0209751_10004992_pt1 | contig 12595 bp, 9 predicted proteins | sample RifCSP13_1_FD_184019 | JGI IMG/M metagenome (GOLD analysis project Ga0209751, IMG submission 184019) | Soil microbial communities from Rifle, Colorado - Rifle CSP2_sed 13_1 (SPAdes) (version 2) | ecosystem: Environmental > Terrestrial > Deep subsurface > Rock core/Sediment | place: Rifle... | reverse complement strand
TAAACCCGGTTCCCGACGACGATCGGCGAGGAGCGGCCCATGGGCACGGAGGCGCGCCAGACCACGTTCTTTCCAGGCCCGAACTCGGCCGGCAGGGCCGCCCCGTCGGATACGCCGTCGCCGTGCGGTCCGCGAAAGCGGGGCCACTCCTGCGCCTCGGCCAGCAGGGTGAAGCAGAACGGCAAAGTGAGCGTGAGGACGAAGCGCATGTTCGGGTGCCTTTAGGGGCGTCTGTTTGGTGTCAGCTGAAATCGGCCGGCTCGGGATGCACCCACGGCGCCCGGTACGGCCGGCGCAGCAGGTGGTTCGCCTCGTCGTCTCCCACGACGGCGCCCCTCGCGTGGTCCCACTCGAGCGTCCGGCCGAGGCGCAACGACAGGTTGGCGAGGATGCAGGCGGCGCTCGAGATGTAGCCTTCCTCGATGTCGGCGACGGGCCGCGCGCGCGTCTCGCGGCACGCCAGCAGGTTCTTCATGTGCGCGCGCAGCGCCGGGGCCACGTGCTTCTCGAGCTCCTTCTCGGTCTTGTCCTCCGGGAACTCCTCGAGCTCGTAGCGCACCTCGCGGAAGACGGAAGGCCCCTCGGCCGGCAGGAACTCGCAGCCCATGACGCCCGCCTTCAGGCTGCCCTTGTCGCCGTAAAGCGTCGCCGCCCACGGAAAGCGCGGGTCCGGCGGCTGGCCCCAGGCGCGGTGGTTCCAGATCACCTGCAGCTCGCCGTAGTCGAAGGTGGCCGTCTGCGTGTCGCTGATGTCGAAGCCGGCTCCCGGGTCGATGATGCGCCCGCCCGCGCTGCTGATGCGCTTCGGCATCCCGAGCCCGAGCATCCAGCGCACCATGTCGAACATGTGGATGCACAGGTCGCCCAGCATGCCGTTGCCGTAGGCCATGAACGAGCGCCAGCCGCGCGGGTGGACGACGTCGTTGTAGGGCAGGAGCGGCGCCGGCCCGCTCCAGAAGTCCCAGTCGAGCGTCGCGGGCGGCGCCACCCGGTTCGGGCTGCCCCGGCGGGTGCCGTAGTAGGAGTAGATCTCGACCTGGCCGATGCGGCCGAGCCTGCCGGCGCGGACGATGTCGTCGCGCGCCTCGATCAGGTGCGCCGTGCTGCGGCGCTGCGTGCCCACCTGCACCACGCGCCCGTGGCGGCGCGCGGCCGCGAGCATCGCCTGGCTCTCGACGACGTCGACGCTCGTCGGCTTCTCGACGTACACGTCGGCGCCGGCCTTCACGGCCTCGATCATCGGCAGCGCGTGCCAGTGGTCGGGCGTCGAGACGATCACGAGCTCGAGGTCGCGCTCGGCCAGCATCGTGCGGTAGTCGGAGTAGCCGCGCGGCGTGGCCTTCGAGACCTGCCGGGCGGCCACGATCTGGGCGGCGCCCTCGAGCTGGGCGCGGTCCACGTCGCAGAGCGAAACGACCTCCGCCGGAGCCACCTGCAGCAGGCGGAAGAGGGCGCTCTTGCCGTACCAGCCGCAGCCGACGAGTCCCACCCGCAGCCGTGTGTCGGCGAAGGCCGCGCCCAGGCGACCGACGCTCGTGAGGCCGAAGGCGGCCGTGCCGCCCGACCGCAGGAATTCGCGGCGTTTCATGCGAGCTTTCATAAGGCCAACGGCCCGCGAACACAAGCTCGACTGAGGAGGATGCTCCATTGACCGGCCGGAAGGCCCCGGGCTAGCCTCGTTCGGTTTGGCTGGCTTGCCCGCTTTCCGTCTGCCCCGCTCGCTCGCGCTCCTGGCGTGCCTTGCCGCCGCCGATGCCGCGGGCCAGGAGGCCCCCTCCCCGCCCCCCCTGGGCGCAGCGGGGCCCATCACGAACCCCTACGGCCGCAAGTACCCGCCCCGCGTCTACCAGACGGTCCGGCTCGAGGGAAAGCCCCCGCAGATCGACGGGCGCCTCGACGACGAGGCCTGGAAGCAGGGAACCTGGTCCGGCGACTACACGCAGCAGCTTCCGGTCGAGGGAGCTGCGCCCTCCCAGCCGACCGAGCTCAAGATCCTGTTCGACGACAAGCACGTCTACTTCGCGATCCGCGTCCACGACGACCCGGCGAAAGTCCACCGCTACCCTGGCCGGCGCGACGACTTCCTGGGCTACGCGGTCGACATGGTCGGCATCTGCTTCGACAGCTACAACGACAAGCGAACGGGCTTCGAGTTCGACCTGACCGCGGGGGGCAGCAAGATCGACCTCATCCTCGGGAACGGCGAGACGGAGTGGGACACCACCTGGGACGCGGTGTGGGACGGCGAGGTGGCGCACGACGCTCGAGGCTGGACGGCGGAGTTCAAGGTACCGCTCAACCAGCTGCGCTACGGAGCGCAGGACGAGCAGGTCTGGGGCATGCACGCGTGGCGCTGGATCGCCCGCAACCAGGAGGAGACCCAGTGGCAGCTCATCCCGCGCCAGAACACCGGCCGGATGCACCAGCTCGGCGAGCTCCACGGCATCCGCGGCCTCCCGCGCTCGCGCCACGTCGAGCTGCTGCCGTACGCCCTGGGCAAGGCGAGCTCGGGGCCCTCGGTCCCGGGCGAGGGCCCCGAGGGCGCGGGCGCGCTGGGCCTCGACGCCAAGCTCGGGCTCACCAGCAACTTCACGCTCGACGCGACCGTGAACCCGGACTTCGGCCAGGTGGAGGCGGACCCGTCGGTCGTGAACCTGACCGCCTACGAGACCTTCTACGAGGAGAAGCGCCCGTTCTTCCTCGAGGGGCGCAAGATCTTCGACTTCGGAATCGAGGACGACGATCAGCTGTTCTACTCGCGCCGCATCGGCCAGGCGCCGTTCTACGAGCCGCCGTCCCTGCCGGGCGAGACGCTGCGCATGCCCGAGACCACGACGATCCTGGGTGCTTTGAAGGTCACGGGCAAGACGAACGGCGGGCTCTCGGTGGCCGTGCTACAGAGCTTCACGCAGAAGGAGACCGCCGCTCGGCTCGCGCGAGCCGGTCGTGGCGCCCTTCGGCAGCTACACCGTGGCCCGGCTGCAGAAGGACTGGGACAAGGGCAACACCATCCTCGGCGGCATCGTCACCTCGACCCACCGCTTCACCGACGACGCGGCGCTCGCGACGCTTCCGACCCAGGCCTGGAGCGGCGGGCTCGACTTCACGCGCTTCTTCTTCGACCGCGCCTGGCGGCTGGAGGCGCGCGCGGTCGTGAGCCGGGTCGCGGGCGACGAGGAAGCGATCCTCGCCCTGCAGAGGAACCCCGTCCACTACTTCCAGCGGGCCGGGGCGAGCCACCTGGGCGTGGAACGGGACGCCACCTCGCTCGGGGGCCACGGCGGCTCCGTGCTGTTCGGCACGTCGGGCAGGGGACGGCTACGGCTCACCGACCACTTCCACTGGTACTCGCCGGGGCTCGATCTCAACGACGTCGGCTACCTGCGCCAGGCGGACGTCAAGGTCAACCAGGCCTTCCTGGGCTGGTCCGAGCCGTCTCCGAAGGGGCCCTTCCGCTCCTACTCGTTCGAGGTGTCGCGCCAGGACGAGTGGGACTTCGGCGGTCTCAGGACGCGAGCCGCCTCGGCCCTCGAGGCCTCGGGGACGTTTCGGAACAAGTGGTCCCTCGAGGGCGAGCTGGTGGTCGACCAGGTGACCGACACACGGGCCTTGCGCGGGGGGCCCGCGCTGCGCTGGCACGACTTCTTCGAGGCTTCCCTCCGCGCCAGCAGCGACGGCTCGCGACGCGCCTCGCTCAGCGCCGGCCTCGAGCATGCCTGGTCCACGGACGACGATTCGCGAGCGACCGAGCTCGAGGGCCAGCTGAAGCTGCGCCTCTCGAATCGGCTCTCGCTGTCCGGCCAGGTCTGGTACGAGCAGAAGACCGACAACCTGCAGTACGTGGCCACGGCCGACGCCCTATCCGGCGCGCCGCGCTACGTGCTCGGCCGCATCGACCAGGACACCTGGAACTTCACGTTCCGGGTGAACCTGGCGCTGTCACCCAACCTGACCCTGCAGTACTACGGCAGCCCCTTCATCGGCACCGGGCGCTACACCGACTTCAAGCGCGCGACCGACACGCTCGCGCCAAGCTACGAGGACCGCTTCCACCTGTACGCGCCCGACGAGATCGCGCAGGGCGAGGGCGGCCGGTATTTCGTCGACGAGGCGGGTATTGGCCGCTACTCGTTCGCGAACCCGGATTTCAGCTTCCGTCAGTTCCGCTCGAACCTCGTGGTGCGCTGGGAGTACAAGCCCGGCTCTTCCCTGTACGTCGTCTGGTCGCAGGGCCGCACCGCCTCGGTGGCGTCGTGGGAAGAATCGTTCCAGTCCAACTGGGACGAGCTATGGCGCACGAGCCCCGACAACGTGCTTCTTGTGAAGATCAGCTACTGGTTTTCGCCGTAGCCCCCTAGCCGCCGTTGCCGGCGAGGAACAGCGCGTAGGCGGGGTTGCCGGCCTCCGGGAACGACGGATAGTCGAGGCGGTCGAGGAAGCTCCGGAACTCGGCGAGCTCGGCGTCGGACACCTCGAAGGCGCAGAGCACGCGGCCGAAGTCGGCGCCGTGGTTGCGGTAGTGGAACAGGCTGATGTTGAAGCGGCCGCCGAGCGTGTCGAGGAACTGCATGAGCGCCCCCGGCCGCTCCGGGAACTCGAAGCGGTAGAGCCGCTCGTCGCGCGCCGTGGCGCGCCCGCCCACCATGTAGCGGACGTGCAGCTTGGCCATCTCGTCGTCGGTCAGGTCGAGCGCCTGGTAGCCGCGAGCGCGCAGGCCCGCGGCCGCCGCGAGGCCGTCCTCGCGCGAGGCGGTCCGCAGGCCCACGAAGATGTGCGCGGACTCGCGGCCGGAGAGCCGGTAGTTGAACTCGGTCACCACGCGCGGCCCGATCGCCGCGCAGAACTCGCGGAAGGCCCCGGGCCGCTCCGGGATCGTCACCCCGAGCAGCGCCTCGCGCGCCTCGCCCACCTCGGCGCGTTCGGCCACGAAGCGCAGCCGGTCGAAGTTCATGTTGGCGCCCGAGAGGATCGCCACCAGCCGCCCGGTCCGGCCCTCGCGCGCGGCCCAGCGCTTGAGCCCGGCCACCGCGAGCGCCCCGGCCGGCTCCATCACGCTGCGGGTGTCGTCGAACACGTCCTTGATCGCGGCGCAGATCTCGTCGTTCGTGACGCGCACGACCTCGTCCACGCACGCGCGCGCGATCCGGAACGCACGCTCGCCCACCTGGCGCACCGCGACCCCGTCGGCGAAGATCCCGACCCGCTCGAGGCTCACGCGCTCGCCCGCCTCGAGCGAGCGGTGCATCGCGTCGGCCTCGAAGGGCTCGACGCCCACCACCTTCACCGCCGGCATCAGCGCCTTCAGGTAGCCTCCGACGCCAGCCACGAGACCGCCGCCGCCCACCGGCACGAACACCGCGTCGAGGCGCCCGTGCGACTGGCGCAGGATCTCCTCGCCGATCGTGCCCTGGCCCGCGATCACCAGCGGGTCGTCGAAGGGGTGAACGAAGGCGAGCCCGCTCTCGGCCGCGAGCGCGTCGCAGCGCGCCTGGGCCTCGGAGTAGCTGTCGCCGGCCAGCACCACCTCGGCACCCATCGCCCGGACCGCCTCGACCTTGATCTCCGGCGTCGTCACGGGCATCACGATCACCGCCCGCAGCCCGAGGTGGCGGGCGGAGAAGGCGACTCCCTGTGCGTGGTTGCCCGCGCTCGCGGTGATCACTCCGCGAGCGCGCTCCGCCTCGCCCAGCTGGGCGATCTTGTTGTGGGCCCCGCGCAGCTTGAAGCTGAAGACCGGCTGCAGGTCCTCACGCTTGAGCAGGACCTCGGCCGAGAGCCGCTTCGACAACCGCGGGGCCGTCTCGAGCGGCGTCTCGCGCGCCACGTCGTAGACGCGGCTCGTGAGCACGTCGTGCAGCAGCGTGCCCACGCCCTCTTCGGCCATCGCGCTCGCCCGTGCCCGCTCAGGCACCGTCGGTGACGGCGCCCTGGGCGGCGCTGCCGACCAGGCGCGCGTACTTGGCTAGCACCCCGCTCGTGTAGTGGGGAGCGGGCGGCTTCCAGGCGGCCCGCCGCCGCGCGAGCTCGGCCTCGTCCACCTCGAGCTGCAGCAGGCGGCGCTCGGCGTCGATCGTGACCCGGTCGCCCTCCTGGATGAGCGCGATCGTGCCGCCCACGGCGGCTTCGGGCGCCACGTGGCCGACCACCAGGCCGTAGGTCGCTCCCGAGAAGCGGCCGTCGGTGATGAGCCCGACCGAGTCGCCGAGTCCCGTGCCGATGATCGCCGAGGTCGGCGACAGCATCTCGCGCATGCCGGGGCCGCCCTTCGGGCCTTCGTAGCGGATCACCACGACGTCGCCGGGCCGGATCTTCCCGGCGAAGATCGCCTCGGCGCAGCCCTCCTCGCGCTCGAACACGCGCGCCGGGCCGGTGATCACCGGGTGCTTCACCCCGGTGACCTTGGCGACGGCGCCTTCGGTCGCGAGGTTGCCGCGCAGGATCGCGAGGTGGCCGTGCGCGTAGACCGGCTTCGACCAGGACCGGATCACGTCCTGGCCCGCCGGCGGCTCGGGCGGCACCGCTGCCAGGTTCTGCGCGACCGTGCGCCCGCTGATCGTGATCGCGTCGCCGTGGACGAGCCCGTGGTCGAGCAGCATCCGCATCACCTGCGGCACGCCGCCGGCGCGGTGAAAGTCGGTCGTGACGTAGCGGCCGGAGGGCTTGAGGTCGCACAGCACCGGCACGCGGCCGCGGATCGTCTCGAAGTCGTCGATCGCGAGCGGCACCTTCGCGGCGTGGGCGATCGCCAGCAGGTGCAGCACGGCGTTGGTCGAGCCACCCACCGCCATCACGACGGCGATCGCGTTCTCGAAGGCCTGCCGCGTGAGGATCCGCCGCGACGTGAGGCCGCTCTTCACCGCGGCCGCCAGCACCCGCGCCGACTCGGCGGCACTCTCGGCCTTCTCGGCGTCCTCGGCGGCCATGGTCGACGAGCGCGGCAGGCTCATTCCCAGCGCCTCGATCGCCGACGACATGGTGTTGGCCGTGAACATGCCGCCGCAGGCGCCCGCGCCCGGGATCGCGGCGCGCTCGATCGCGTCGAGCTCGGGCTTGCCCAGCTTGCCGGCCTCGAACTGGCCGAGCGCCTCGAAGACGCTCACGATGGTGATGTCGCGGCCGGCGTGGCAGCCGGGCTTGATCGTCCCGGCGTAGACGAAGATCGACGGCACGTCGAGGCGCGCGAAGGCGATGAGCGCGCCCGGCATGTTCTTGTCGCAGCCGCCCACCGCCAGCACGGCATCCATCGACTGGCCGTTGACGACCGTCTCGATCGCGTCCGCGATCACCTCGCGCGAGACGAGCGAGTACTTCATGCCCTCGGTGCCCATCGAGATGCCGTCGGCCACGGTGATGGTGCCGAAGACCTGCGGCATCACGCCGGCCGCACGCAGCTCCGCCATCGCGCGGTCCGTGAGCTGGCCGATGCCGGCGTTGCAGGGCGTCAGGTTGCTGTAGGCGTTCGCGACACCCACGATCGGCTTCTGGAACGCGGCGTCGTCGAAGCCCACGGCCCGGAGCATCGAGCGGTTGGGCGCCCGGATGTCGCCCTCGGTGATGGCCCGGCTGCGGCGCTCGCTCATGGCTCCTCCTGAAGGCCGCCATGATAGCAGCCCAGTCGTGGTCTGACGGGCGCGTGCTAACCTCGCCCGCGAGCATGCGCAAGCTGACCGTCGTGTCGCCGGTCTACAACGAGGAGCGCGTCATCGTCGCGTTCCATGAGGAGCTGCGCCGCGCGCTCGCGGGGCTCGCCGGCTGGCAGTGCTCGATGTTGTACGTGGTCGATCGCGGCAGCGACCGCAGCCTCGACCTCCTGCGCGCGCTGGCGGCGGCCGATCCCGGCGTCTCGGTGCTGGCGCTGTCGAGCCGCTTCGGCCAGCAGGCGGCGCTCCTCGCCGGGCTCGACCACAGCGACGCCGACGCGGTCGTGATGCTCGACAGCGACCTGCAGCACCCGCCGGCGGTGATCCCCGAGCTCGTGGCCCGGCACGAGCAGGGCTTCGACGTCGTGTACACGGTGCGCGAGAACGACGCCTCGCTCCCGCTCGTGAAGCGGTGGAGCGCGCGCGCCTTCTACGGCCTCGTCAACGCGGTCTCCGAGACCCCGATCCGCCAGGGCGCCGCCGACTTCCGCCTGCTGGCGCGCCCCGTGGTGGAGGTGTTCCAGAAGCAGATCCGGGAGCGGACGCTGTTCCTGCGCGGGCTCGTCAACTGGGTGGGCTTCCGGGCGAGCGCCGTGCGCTTCCGGCCGGGCGCGCGCGGCGGCGGCGAGACGAAATACCCGTTCGGCCGGATGGTCCGCTTCGGCCTCGCCGGCGTCGTTTCGTTCACCCGGGCCCCGCTGCGCGCCGCGGGGCTCGCGGGTCTCCTTTTTCTGGCGCTCGGCCTCGCCGCCCTGGCGCTGACCCTGGTGCGGGCAGTGAGCAGGCAGCCGATCGGCGCGAGCACCCTGATCCTCGCGGCCATAGGCATCGTGGGTGGCGCCCAGCTCGTCTTCACCGGCGTCCTCGGCGAGTACCTGGGCGCGGTGCTCGACGAGGTCCGCGCCCGCCCCCACTACATCGTGGAGGAGCGGATCAACCTCCCGCCTGGGACCGGGCCCGCTCTCTAGCCCCCGGCTTCGCCGCCGGCACGCCCTTCGGATGGCAGTCGCGGCAGGCCACGCGGTGGACGTCGTGCGGGCTCGCGGGGTTCTTGAAGGTCGTGTCCATCGTCTCGACGTCGATCCCGCAGTTCGACAGGCGCGGGTGACAGGCGGCGCACGAGGCGCGGGTCGTCTGGCCGTGCTTCGCGTGGCAGGCGAGGCAGCTCAGGCCCTCGTGGACGCCCACCGGCGTCCGGTCGTCGCCGGAGAAGACCTGGTTTCCGGGCCGGGGCGCGTGACACTGGTAGCAGAGCGCCTGCCTGCGATCCGGGCTCGTGCCCACCGGGCGCTCGCCCTCGCGCATCGCCGGTAGCGGGAGCCGCTCGAGCCCAACCGGCTCCAGGCTGCGCCGGTCGTAGAGGGCGAGCGAGGGCCGCGCGATCTCCTGCTGCGGACCGGTCGTCGTGTCGCGGCGGGTGCGGGACGGCATCGGCTCGCCGTCGCGGTGGATCGAATGGCAGGCCAGGCACGGCAGCGCCGGCAGGCTCGCATACTCGGACTTCACGAGAGTCCACGGCCCCTTGCGGTCGAGCGGCGTCACCAGCTCTCCGATCCCGCCCTCGAAGTGCATCGCGTGGCAGCGCAGGCAGTCGTCCATCAGCTGCTGGCTGGCGTTGTGCTCGGGGTTCACGAAGAGCCCCGCGTACGGCGTGCCGTGCGGTCCGCTCTGCCAATCCGCGTGCTCCTGGCGGTGGCAGGCCGCGCAGCGCTCGACGAGCGGGGCGACGTCCGTGTGGCGGATGCGGATCTGCTCCGGCACCTGGCCCCGCGCGTGCCGCACCACGCGCTCGAGGCTCTTCGCGTGCATCCGCACGTCCGCCGAGAACGAGGAGCCGTGGCAGGCGCTGCAGCTCACGCCGCGGTGGGAGGAGTGCTGCCACGCCTCGACAGCGGGGCGGATCTCGTGACAGCGCCCGCAGCCGGCGCCGTCGCTCCCCCCGTAGTAGGCGCTGGTTCCAGCGAGGGCCGAGACGAGAGCGAGCGCGACGAGCGCCGCGGCGGCGAGCAGGCGTGCGAGCCTCTTCATGCCAGCCCCCTAGCCGCGCAGTCCCCCGCCGCTCCAGGCCTTCGTCAGCAGGTCCGCGCAGCGGAAGGCGTTGGCGAAGATGGTCAGCACCGGGTTGAAGCCGCCGTTCGTGACGTGGACGCTGGCGTCGATCACGAAGACGTTGGGCACGTCGTGGACGCGGCCGCTCGCGTCCACGACCGAGGTCTTCGGGTCGCTGCCCATGCGGCAGGTCCCGGACTGGTGCTGGTGCCCGGACAGGCCACGCCCGGCCCGGCGCTGGTAGCTCGCGACGGCACCCGCTTCCCGCAGCCAGGCTTGCGCCCGCTCGGCCTGCCGATTCGCGACCTCGATCGTGTGCGGGTGGCGGTCGCCGGAGAGACGCAGCACCGGGATGCCCCAGTGGTCCTTGACCTTCGGGTCGAGCTCGACTCGGCTGTCCCACGTCGGCATGTCCTGGGTCGGCCCCTGCACGGCGATGTTCCGCCGATAGTAGGTGCGCATGAAGTCCTTGTGCGGCTGGCCCCACGACGGAGTCCCCGGCGGCTGGTCGTCCGAGAACTGGATCGGCAGCCGGATGAACTCGTTCGCCAGCATGCCCCCGCCCGCGAGCCCGGGCGTGCCGTGGTTGTAGTCGCAGACCGAGATGCACACGCCGGGGCCGACGTCGTCGTAGGTCTCCTGCTCGAAGAAGCCGACGGCACCCGTGTAGGTGTGGCCGTTCAAGTTCCGGCCGACCCAGTCGTGGCGGTTGCCGAGGCCGTTCGGGTGGAGGCGGCTCCGCGACAGGAGCAGCAGGCGCGCCGACTCGGTGGCGCCGCACGCCACCACCACGACGTCCGCCGGCTGCTCCTGCAGCCGGTCGTCCGCGTCGAAGTAGGCCACGCCGGTGGCGCGGCCGCGCGCGTCCGTGAGCACTTCCTTGACCTTGCACCCGGTCCGCAGCCAGGCGTTGCCGGTCGCGAGAGCGCGCGGGATCACCGTGTTGTGGGTGCCGTTCTTCGCGTTCGTCTCGCACGCGAAGCCGACACACCAGCGGACCCGCATGCAGGCCGAGCGACCGTCCCGCGGCACGGAGTTGATCAGCAGCGGTGTGTCGAAAGGGTGGAGCCCGAGCCGCAGCGCGGCCGGCCTCAGGATCTCGTACTCGCGGGGGCGTGGCTGGAGCGGCGGCATCGGCAGCGGGTTCCTGCGCGGTCCTTTGAACGGGTCCGGCTCCACGTCGCCGCTCACGCCGATCTCGCGCTCAGCCTTCTCGTACCAGGGTTCCATGTCCACGTAGCAGATCGGCCAGTCCTCGAGCGTCGAGCCGGCGACGGCGCCGTAGGTCGAGCGCATCCGGAAGTCCTGCGGCATGAAGCGCCAGGCCTGGCCGCCGTAGCAGAGGGTCCCGCCGCCGACGCAGCCGGCGTTCGGGCTGTACTCGCCCTGGCGCGGGTAGACCACGCGCTCGCGCCCCTCGAGGTCCACGAAGACGCGCGGGTTCTTTTCCTCGTCCGGACCGTAGGCGACTCCCAGGCTCGCGTTGCGCTGGTTGACGAGGTCGTCTTTGCGCTCCTCGAAGGGCGAGTGCCAGCGCCCGCGCTCGAGGCACACGACGCTCAGGCCGGCCCGCGCGAGCTCGTTGAAGACGACGCCTCCGCCCGCCCCCGACCCCACGACGACCGCGTTCACGCGGGGAAGGGCCATGCCTGTCAGCTCTTGCGCGGAGGCCGTGGCGCGAGGGCGGGCGGGGGCGGTGTCTCGTGCAGGCGTCCGCGCAGCGGCGGGTCCGGGACGCCGAGCATACGCCAGCTGACGCGCTCCTTGTTCCCGCCATGGCGCGGGTCGCCGTAGAAGCCCATCATCGTGTAGTCGCGCAGCAGGCGAAAGAACGCTGCGGGGGCGATCCCCTGCCAATCGCCCTTGTCGCCCACGCCCTTTTCGAGGTCCCGCAGCAGCGCCGTCTGCTCGTCGAAGGCGGCCTCGGCGAAGGCGACCCCGAAGCGGCGGCGTGACGTCGCGTCCAGGCCGCGAATGCCGGCCCGCCAGCGGGCGAGGTCGCGCTTCGCACGCGTCGCGAGCTGGCGGTCGATGAAGACGACGGCCCCGGCCTCGCTCGCCCCCGGGTCCTCGTCCTTCGGGACAATCTGGTCGCAGGCCGCGCGCAGCGTCAGCGACTCCCCCTCGCTCAGCACGCGGAAGCCGGTCGTCCCGCGCCCGCAGGACACGGCGGTCGCCGCGGCGGCGACCGCCCCGGTCTTCAGGAAGTCGCGGCGGCGCGCAGCATAGGGGTCGTCCATCACGCGGGCCAGAGGCAGCTCGTCGAGCCGACCCAGGTCTTGTCACGGTTGAACTTGACGCCCATCATCCGGCCCTGCGAGAGCCGGGCGAGCGTCATCACGGGCGTCGGGCGATCCCCCTGCCAGACGAACATCACGCGCACCTCGGCGCGCGAGCGCGCGCCGTCCGGCGCCTCGATGACGCCGGCGTAGTCGACCTTCCGCATCAGCAGCGTGCTGCCGCGCTCGGCCTCGGGGACGGCGGCGAGATCCCCAGGCGTCGGGTCCACGTTCACCCCCGAGCCCGCGAAGGAGAACAGCGGCTTCAGCACCCAGCGCTCGAGGTCGTCCGGGACGCGCTCGAACTCCGAGAGCAGGCGCGCCTCGGGCACGAGCGGGTGGCGCAGCTCCGGCAGCGCGTGCTTGCTCCAGCGGAAGAACCAGTTGGGATGCCCCGCCCACTGCACGTCGAGCTCCTCCGTCAGGCGGAAGGGCAGCTCCACCTGCTTCGCGACGAGCTCGTCCACGATCATGCGGTTGTAGATGCGCAGCACGCGCGTCGCGCGCCCGTCCCGCACGTACCACAGCTCGCGGCCGCGCCGCTCGAGGTCGGTCGGGCAGACCGCGCGGACTCCGAAGAGCTTCTCGGTGGCGGTGAAGTCCGGGTAGGTCCCCTGTCGCGGCGGG
>Ga0209751_10004991_pt1 | contig 12597 bp, 14 predicted proteins | sample RifCSP13_1_FD_184019 | JGI IMG/M metagenome (GOLD analysis project Ga0209751, IMG submission 184019) | Soil microbial communities from Rifle, Colorado - Rifle CSP2_sed 13_1 (SPAdes) (version 2) | ecosystem: Environmental > Terrestrial > Deep subsurface > Rock core/Sediment | place: Rifle... | reverse complement strand
GGCGGGACCGACGCCTCCCGGACGCGATGCGCGAGGAGCTCCGGCGGCCGCTCGGCCCCGTGCTCACGGGGGACCTCGCGTACGAGAGCGCGAAGTCCGCGCTCCGGGTCGTAACGGTGGGCGACGCGTGCACCGGGGACCTCCTCGCCCGGGGCCGGGTCCCCGACGTCGCGGTCGTCGATTTCAAGACGAAGCGGGAGGAGGACGCGGGGCTGGCGGCGCGCGTGAAGGGCGCGGGCTCGAAGGTCCTGACTGCGGTGAACCCCGCCGCCCATCTGACCCGCGACATGTGGGTCGCGCTGGACGAAGCCTTTAAATCCGGTGAGCGTGTCCGCATCGAAGTCCTCGGGGAAGAAGACCTCGCCGCGCTGGCGGCGGTCGCACTCGCCCCGTTGGGCACGGCGGTCCTGTACGGCATGCCAGGCGAAGGCGTCGTGTTCGTCCGAGTCGACGCGCGCGCAAAGGCGCGCGTGCGGGACCTGATCGCGCGGATGGAGTGACGTGGAGCTCACGGTGACGACGAAGCGGGACAACGCCCTCCTCGACCGGACGGAGGTCTACTTCACGATCGCCCACGCGGGCTCCGGGACGCCGAGCCGCTCGGAGATCAAGAAGGCGCTCGCAGGGACACTGAATGCGAAGGGCGTCGTCGTCCTCGACTGGGCGCGCTCCGAATTCGGCGCCACGTCCACGCGCGGCTACGCGAAGGTGTATCCGTCGAAGGAGCGCGCGATGCAGCTGGAGACGCCGCCGATTCTGATCCGGAACGGGCTCCTGGCGGCGGTCAAGAAAGAGGTGCCGCCCGCTGAGGGAGCGCCCGTCGTGCCCGCCAAGAAGGAGGCGAAGCCCGAGGCCGCGCCGAAGCCCGAGAAGCCGAAGGAGGAGCCAAAGGCGCCGCCGAAGGAGGAGAAGAAGGAGGCGCCCAAGGCCCCTGCGAAGGAAGAGAAGAAGGAGCCGAAGGCGAAGGAGCCGGAGAAGAAGGAGGCCCCGAAGCCCGCCGCCAAGGAGGAGAAGAAGGCGGAGGCCCCGAAGGAGAAGAAGCCCTCGGGGAAGAAGGAGGGTAAGTGATGCCGGAGAAGAAGGAGGGCAGCCCGGGGCTCAAGCGGAAGATGTACGCCGTCGACGGCGGGAAGGTCGTTCGCTCCCGCCAGCACTGCCCGAAGTGCGGGCCGGGGACGTTTCTCGCGCAGCACGCGGACCGCGTGAGCTGCGGCCGGTGCGGGTACACGGAATTCTCGAAGAAGTGAGGCGCAAGTCTTATTCGCGCCCCTCCCATGGGCGCCGCGCGGGCCCGTAGTCTAGCTTGGATAGGACAGAGGCCTCCGGAGCCTCTGACCCGAGTTCGAATCTCGGCGGGCCCGTCTCACCGGATCGCGGGCGTCACGCGGAGCCGGAGGACGCTCTTCTGCACCCCGTTGCTCACCTGGACGATGACCTCGTGCTCCCCGCGGCTCTGGACCTTCGGGGACACGCCGTCCCTCCGGAGCACCGCCAGGAGGCGGTCGACGCGCTCCCCCGAGGCCGCGGCGTAGTTCTGCATGAGCCGCGCGTACGCGTCCCCGGGCTCGTAGAACCGCTTCCCGTTCTCCTTCCACGTCCTCAGGAGGCCGAGGCCCGCGAGCTCCCCGAGCGGCGGCAGCACGGCCTGCTGGTACGTCTTCAGCCCGCGGAAGATGTCGGACTGCGTCGTCCGCCTCTCCTGGAGCACGTACCGCACGATCCGCCCGCGGAGCCCGTTCGCGAGGGACGCGAACAGCGGGACGTCCCCCTCCCGGATCGCCCACGGCGCGAAGTACACGGTCTTCCCCTTCACCCGCTTCGACGCGAGGACCCCGCCCTCCTGCAGGCGGATGAGGTGCCACCGGAGGCTCTGCGCCGGGATGCGGAGGTCCCGCGAGATCCCGCGCAGGTGCGAGCACGGGCGATTCCAGACGTACTCGAGGATCCGCTGGCGGCGGGGGTTCATCAGGAGGGACGTGCCGCCCTCCCGCGGCTCGACCGCGGGGAGCACGAACTCCGCACCGAGCGCGCGCTGGAGCGCGCGCCCTACACTCCGTCTCCGCCCCATCCCAATCCTCCGAGGGGACGGCCGCATCCGACTCGGGGTATTTGACGCTTCGTTCCCGGACGTGCGCGACGGCGACTCCCGTGCATCACACCGCGAAATCCTCCCACAGGTCGAGGAACCGGTCGATGAGGTCCTGCGTGGGGCGGTGCGCGTACAGGAGTCGCGCGATCCGCTCCGGTTCCCGCAGGCGGTAGCCCCCCTCCGCCTCCGCGACGATTCCCGCGCGTGCCATCCGGTCCAAGTGGTACGACAGCGTGGAGGGCGCGACGCCCGCGTCCGCCGCCAACTCCGTGTGCGGAGCCCGTTCGCGGGAGAGGAGGACGAGCGCGACGTACAGGGGGACCGGCTTCCGGAGGAGACCGAGGATCGGCTTGTCCCGCGCGTCGACGATCTCCGCGCCCCGGCCGTCCGCGGTCCGCGGGAAGAACCGGCGGAAGCCGCCCTCGTCGATCGCGGTCACGAGGGCGTGCTTCTCGAGTTGGCGAAGGTGGTACTCCGCGGTCCGGACGTCCACCGCCAGACGCCGCGCAAGCTCCCGGAGGTGGAGGCCGGGCGCCGCTGCGACGAGCTCGTACGCGCGCCGGCGGCTCTCGAGCTCGAGCGGGTCGCGGACCATCGCCCGCCCCTACGGTTTCACCGCGGAGGCGTAGAACGCGAGGAGCGCGACCGTGTCGAACGCTGCCATCGGGACCCACACCGCCGCCAAGTCCGTGGCGGTGAACAAGGCGTACGTGACGACGAGCCCTTTCGCGAAGAACAGGGCGAACGCGAGGGCGACCCCGAGCACCTTCGGGTTCCGGGACCGGCGGTACGCGAGGACTGCGATGACGGCCAGGAGGAGGGAGAAGATCGTTAGGAACCCGGCGACCGCGTTCTCGAGGAGGGCCATCGACGCACCCGGCCCGCCACCCGCCTACGGCCCCTTAGCCTTTCTCCCCCGTCGCACGACCGCGAACGGGAGGACGAGCGCGAGCGCCGCGACGCCGCCGATCGCGTAGAACGCCCAGTTCCCGAGGATTGTCACCCCGGGGAGGATCCCGTCGGCCGCGGCCCGCAGGAACCCGAACGTGGGATCGTGCTCGATTGCGGTGCCCCGGACATACGCGAATGTCACGGACAGCGTGGCCTCGGGAGGTTGGTCTGGGAGCTGGGTCACCGTCGTGCCGACCGGCGTCTCGACCCCGTCCACGAGGGCCGTCGTCTTCCAGGAGAAGGCCGCGGTCAGGTTCCCGGCCGTGAACGAGATCCCGTTCGCAGGGAGGCTCGGCCCGTCCGGGGCCTCCGCCTTCGCGCGCATCTCGATTGCCGGCTGGGTGTCGGTGTCGACGAACGGGAAATCGTCGAGGAGGAGGTCGAGCTTGATCTGGACGGGGCTCTGTTCCAGCCCCTGGAACGTCGTCACGTTCCCAAAGGCAGTGACCCGCAGCGCGAGGGCCCCCGAGCCGCCGAACGCGTACGCGGCCGTGACCTGGACGCCTGGGACGCCGCCAGCGGTCACATTCTCAACCGCGAGCCCCTGCAGGTCAAGGTCGCTCCGGTCGAACTCCTGGACGATCTCATCCCCCGGCCCGAGCCGGCCGTCTCCGTCGTCACGGAATTCGACGATCCGTTCCAGTCGGACGTTGAGGTCGGCCTCCAACTCCGTGGAGTCCGGGGAGCTGAGCAGCTCAAACCGGAACTCGACGTTCTGGCCTTCGAGCCGGAACCGGATCCGATCGTGGACGCCCGCCTCGACGCGGTCCGAACGCAGCTCGAACCCGTCCGCGTCCCGCTCCACCTCCAAGCGTCGGCCGTCGTCCTCCCAGTCGCCCTCGTGTGCGCCGGCGAGCGGTGCGAGCAGCGCCGCCGCCAACGCGAGGGCAAGGGGAACCGCGAACCGCATGACCCGAGGGAAGGCCCCGCGGAGACAAAGTCGTTTCCCAACAGCTATCGAAGGCAACTACGCCACCCCCGCTTCGGGCTGCCGCCGGTCGAGCGACCGCAAGGCGCGACGGGTGCTCCAGATCAGCAACGGGGCGCTCACGGCCGAGAGGGCGATCGGCTGGGCGAGCCCCCACATCCCGAACCCGACGTACCCGACACCCAAGAGGAGGAGGCCGCACGCGACGTCGAACCGCGAGAGCGCGAGGGCCTCCCGCAGGCGCAGGGGACCCGCGCGCCCCTTCGGCGTCACGAGGAATTCCGCGGGCCGGGCCATCCCCCGGAGGACGCCGAGGATCGAAACCGGGAACAGTGCGACGTACGCGACCGTGTTCACCAGGATCGCCTTCGCCGCAAAGAGCGGCCTTCGGGCCAGGTCCGCGAACATCGCGAGGGGCGCGAGGCTCGCGAACGCGCTGAGCCCCATCACGACGGGATCTGAGAACGGGAGGACGGCCCCCCCGACCCATCGGACTCCCTGCGCCGCCACGAGGAAGCCGACGAGGAGGAACACCGCGGGCAGGTTCAGGGACGGGAGGATCACGTCCAGCTTCTCGTGAACCCGAAGTCGGCTGCCGAGGAGGGGCCGGAGGTTCCGCCGGAGGAACTCGACCGTCGCCCAGCTCCAGCGGAGATGCCGCCGGCGCATCGCGGCGAAGTCCTCGGGGAACGTCTCCCCGCACATGACGTCCGTGGCGAAGACGCCGCGGTACCCGGCCACTCGGGCGACGACGGTGAAGGCGAGGTCCTCGCATGTGACCTCCGGGAACCCGCCGAGCGACTCGAGCACGTCGCGCCGGACCACCGCCCCGTGGCCGAGCATGTTCACGACCCCGTACCGGTTCCGGTACGGCTGGTAGTGCCTCCAGTGCAGGTCGACGCCGATCCCGAGGTACCGCGTGAACCAGCTTGCGTGCGTGTTGACGCACCGGTGGTTCGCCTGCACAAACGCGACATCCTCCGAGGAGAAGAGCGGAAGGCAGCGCTCGACGAAGTCGGGGGCGAGGAACTCGTCCGCATCCACGATGGCGACGTACGCGACGTCGGGGGGCATGAGCGTGAGCGCGCCGTTGATCGCCCCGGCCTTGAAGCCAATCCGGTGTGCGCGGCGGACGACTCGAGCGCCAGACGCCCGCGCGAAGTCGTCGACCCGGGCCCTCGCGCGGGGGTCCGTCGAGTCGTCCAGAATCCACACGTCCACGGGATGGGTCTGGCGTCGCATCGTCTCTGCGGCCTCGCGTTCGAAGTCGTTATACGTGCAGTAGAGGAGGGCCACGCGGGGGGTCCCCTCGACCCTTCGGGTCGGATTCGGGGTATGGAGGAAGCGGGACCACACGTTCACAACGACGTTGAACACGCCGGTCAGGAGGAAGTACGAGAGGCAGGCGAGAAGGAACACCTGGGCCACTCCAAGGAAGTCCGGCGTGAGGTTCGGGAGGAACCGCCATGCGAGAATCCCGGTCGCGACGGCCCAACATGCAAGGACCCCATACCAGAGCGCCCCCGACGTGCGGTTCGATTGTTCCATGCCGATCCTCCAGACCCAGGGGCCGCGCAGACGCGACGCGCTCTAGGTGTTTGCCCAACAAGCATCGAACCGGCCTACCCATCCTCGTTCTCGCGCGTACCGTACGGCGTGGAGTACCGGAACGTCTCCCGGATCCGCTGCGGGCCGTCAATCTCGAGGATGTATTGCGAGACCTCCTTCGGGACGAGGGACATCCACTCGCCACCCTCATAGATCCGCCTCCGGATCTCCGTCCCGGAATATGCCTCCCGCTTCAGGAGGGGGAGCTCCTCGACCCGGAGCCCCTTCTCGCGGAACAAACGGACGACGAGCGGGGAGTTCGCGTACACGAGGTCGAACTTCGGGACGAGGGAGACGACGTGGCCGACCCACACGGAGTGGACGTGTGTGTCCGGGATTGGCACGATGTGGTACGCGTGGATCCCCTCCGCGTCGAGGGTCCGCTTGATCATCTCGTACCGCTCGCCGGCGGTGAACGGGTTCTCCCGCGTGTGGGAGTACTGCGCGGACCCGATCCCGAGCAGGACCTCTTCATGGCGGCTCAGGATCCGGCGGACCATGTCGAGGTGGCCGATGTGGAACGGCTGGAAGCGGCCCACGAACAGCGGCCGGTCCGGGGGCACGCGGGCTCACCTACTGGGGCACGGCGCGGCCGACGACGGGGCGGGGCTCGAGCGCGGGCTTCGGCACGAGCGCCGCGAGCTTCGTGAGGAGCCGCTCCTTCTTCGGGCCGAGGAGCGCGTGCTCGAGGACCTCCTTGAGGGTCTCGACGGACACGATCTCAATCTTCCCGATGTACCGGTCCTCGAGGAGTACGTCCTTCATGTTCGCGAGCGGGATCACGACCTTCCTGATCCCCATCTCCGCCGCCGCCTCGATCTTGGCGGTGACGCCCCCGACGGGCAGGACCTGTCCTCGGACGCTCAGCGAGCCGGTCATCGCGACCGCCTGGTCGACCTCGACCTCCTCGAGCGCGCTGATCACCGCGGTCGCCACGGAGATCGACGCGGAGTCCCCCTCCGTGCCGTCCCGGCTCCCGACGAACTGGACGTGGATGTCGTGGTTCGAGATGTCCTCGCCCGTGTACTTCTTGATCAGCGCGGCGACGTTCTCGACGGCCTCTTTCGCGAGCTCCCCGAGCCGCCCCGTCGCGACGATCTTGCCGCCGTTCCGCGTCTGCGCGGGCGTGACCTCCGCCGCCACGGGGACGACGAGGCCCGAGTACTCCGCCATCGAGTTGTCCGCGACGAGGACCGCCAATCCGTTCACGACGCCGATCACGGACCCTTCCGTGACGAACGTCTTGTATTCCTTGCCCCGCTCGATGAGCCGGTCCGCGACCTGCTGCTCGAGGGACCGCGCGGTCTTCTTCGCGGAGACGACGTGCTCCGCGAGCACGAGGGGCGCGCCCAGCTCGACCGCGATGTCGCCCGCGACGCGGATGAGGCCGCCGAGTTCCCGAAGGCGCAGGGTGAGCTGGCCCCGCCGGCCCGCGCGGCGCTGGGCCTCCCGCAGGATCTCCGCGACCGCGAAGCGGTCGAAGTGCGGGATCTTCTTGTCCTTCGTGACCTCCTGGGCGACGAATCGCACGAGCTTCATCCGGTTGTCGTCCGTGTCCGGCATCGTGCTCTTCATGTAGATTTCATACCCGTAGCCGCGGACCCGCGAGCGCAGCGCCGGGTGCATGCCCGCGACCGCGTCCAGGTTCCCCGCCGCCACGAGCAGGAAGTCGCACGGCACCGCCTCCGTCTTCACCATCGCGCCGGAGGAGCGCTCGCTCTGCCCGACGATGCTGAACTTCTTCTCCTGCATGGCGGTGAGCAGGCTCTGCTGGCTCTCCATCCGCAGGATGTTGATCTCGTCGACGAACAGGACGCCCTTGTGCGCCTTGTGGATCGCGCCCGCCTCGACGCGCTCGTGCGCGGGCGTCTCGAGGCCGCCGGACTGGAACGGGTCGTGCTTCACGTCCCCGAGGAGCGCACCCGCGTGGCTGCCCGTCGCGTCGATGAACGGCGGGAGGTCGTCCGGTGTGTGGGAGACGAGGAGCTTGGGGACGAGGAGCGTCTCGGGCCGGTGCCCCGTGTATCGACGCGCCATCCAGATGATCCCCGCGACGAGGATGCCGAACAGGAGGATCATCGGGTCGAACGTCGGGGGCGTCGTGTTCCACTTGATGCTCAGGAGCACGATCAGGCCGACGAAGAAGATCAGGAGGACCATGACCATGGAGGCTTTCTGCTCCCGCCGCTGCATCGCCTCCGCCTTCTGCGCGTTGACGATCTCGCGGCCCTTGCCCGCGGGTACGACGCGGATCTTCGGCTCGTTCGAGTCCTCGGGGTTGTGGTAGACGACGATGTCCTGGAGCTCGTCCCGCGGGAGGAGCTCGGACATCGACCGGGCGAGCATGGACTTGCCCGTGCCGGGGTCCCCGATCAGCATCACGTGCCGCTTCTGCTCCGCGGCCTTCCGGATGACCTCGACCGCCTCGTCCTGCCCGATGACCTGCTCGACGAGCTTCTCCGGGACCTTGACCTCCGCGGTGGACCGAGAATCGATGTGTCGGATCCATTCGTCGACCGGGGGCAGGTCGGCGGTCGCCTCCTCGGGCATCACAAGACCTGGATTCTATGCGAAAGAGGTCGGCGCACTAGATAAGGCTTTGCGCAAGAAAGTCCGCACGCGCACCGTGTCGCGCTACTTTGCGGATTTCTCTGCGATTTGGACCGCGAGCCCTTGGAACCCGGCCTCGACGTTCTGTCCCGTCTTCGCGCTCGTGAACAGGTACGGGGACTTGTGGACCTCCGCGACCTTCTTCACGTCGTCCTCCGAGACCGCCTTCTGCTTCTCGAGGTCGACCTTGTTCGCGAGGAACTGAATCGGGATCTGGCCCGTGACCTTGTGGACCGCGGCAATCCAGTCGTGGAGTTCGCCGAGCGTGTCCTTTCGCGTCACGTCCGCGACCGCGAGGATGCCCTGCGCGCCGTGGAAGTACGCCTCCTTGAGGAGCTCCCGGAAGCCCTTCTCGCCCATGATGTCCCAGATCGTCATGTCCATCGCGATCTCGCCGTCGCCCTTCGGGCTCTTGATCGTGATCTCCTTCTTCGACACCTTCGCGCCGAGGGTCGAGATGTAGCGGTCGTCGAACTGGTCGTGAATGAACCGGCGAATGAGCGCGGTCTTGCCGACGGCGCCCTCGCCCACCAAGCAGACTTTGACCTTCATCCGCTGCAAGTCGCCCATGTTCGCCCCATCCGGTTGTCCGTATTTCAGCCTGACGACCGTGCGCTATAAAACCGTATCCCATTGGTTATACGGGGTGATATCACGCGTGGGACTCCGGGTCCGCGGTGTGCACGACCTGCTCCGCGAGCCCCGCGAACGCGCGCTCCACGTTGAGCCCCGTCTTCGCGCTCGTCAGGAACCACGGGCCGCGCTGCTCCTCCGCGACCGCCGCGAGCTCCGGTTCCTGGACGAAGACCTTCGCGCGGAGGTCCGCCTTGTTCCCGAGGAACACGAACGGGACGACGCCCGCGTTCGCCTTGACGAGGTCGATCCATTGGTACAGGTCCGCGAGCGTGTCGCGCCGCGTGAGGTCGCACACCGCCAAGACCCCGTGCGTGCCCTCGAAGTACGACTCCTTCAGGAGCTGCCGGAAGCCCTTCTCGCCCATGATGTCCCAGATCACGAGGTCGAGGGCCGCGGGCGCATGCCGCCACATCACGGGCAAGGTCTTCTTCGTGACCTTCGTGCCGATCGTTGCGATATACCGGTCGTCGAACGTGTCGAGCACGTATCGCTTGATCAGGGACGTCTTGCCCACGCCGATGTCCCCGACGAGGCACACCTTCGCCTTCACGTGCTTCTGCTCGGCGAGCGGGGCGTGCATCTCCCGTCTCCAGTGGAAATCGGGGCGATAGCCCTGTTGGTACGGATATCAGCGATGATAGGCGCCAGCGTCCTCAGGCCGCGCCCTTCTTCCCGGCCTTGTCCCGCGCGATTCGCTCCGCGAGGTCCTGGAACGACTTCTCGACGTTCTCGCCGGTCTTCGCGGAGGTGAAGAAGAACGGGGAGTCGTACGCCTTCGTCGCCTGCGTGAGCTCCTCTTCCCCGAGCTCCGCCTGGTCCTTCAGGTCCCACTTGTTCGCCATGAACTGGATCGGGATCTTCCCCGTGACGGAGTACACGCCCTCGATCCAATCGTCGAGGTCGTCGAGGGTCGTCCTCCGCGTGACGTCCGCGACGGCGATCACGCCCTTCGCGCCGTAGAAGTACGCCTCCTTGAGGAGCTCCCGGAAGCCCTTCTGCCCCATGATGTCCCAGATCGTCATGTCGACCTTGACCGCCTCCGAGCCCTCCCACGCGGGCACGGCGATCTCCTTCTTCGAGACCTTCGTCCCGAGGGTCTGGATGTACTTGTCGTCGAAGTCGTCGAGGACGAACCGGCGGATCAGGCTCGTCTTCCCGACCGCGGCTTCCCCCACGAGGCAGACCTTGATCTTCATCCGGCGAGCGTCCATCGTCTCCTACCACCGCGGTCTAGCCAGACGACTCGCTATAAACGTTTCCCATCCGGTTCTGGACGTGATAACGGTCGCGGAGTCCCGGGCGGGTGGGGGCAGAGGGATTCGAACCCTCGTCGGCGGGTTTCCACCAGGCGGGGTGCGACCCCGCCCGTTCTCGGAATCGGGTCATCGCTCCAGTCTCTCGTCACGGAGTCCGCAAACCCGTTCGCCGATCATCCCTGACTGGAGCCCGCTAGGATACCGGGCTACCCCATGCCCCCGGCGGGATCAGCGCTGCCGCATCTTCTGCTCGCGCTTTCGGCGGCGCATCCGCTTCTTCCGCCACTTCCAGCGCATCTGGCCGCGCTTCTTCCAGGCCCGGGAACTCCGCTTCAACCGGGCGGCGGTAGGCGCTCTCCGTTAATTAGCTTTCCAATCCGCCGCCACGGGAGGGCGCTGGCGCGGGGGCCGCGCGGTGCGTACGACGGGCGACGGACGAAATTAGCCACAATGTCTGACGAACGTAAGACATAAATAGGCCACATGCCGTTGGGTCTGCCCCGCGGGAGACCCCGCGAGAAGGGATGGAACGATGACGGAACTGCGCGAGATCGGGTTCGACGAGGCGCGGCAGATCGCGGAGCTGAAGGGACTCCAGCCCGGCCGGGTGCGGGGCACGGAGCAGGTCCGGTTCACGAGGGGCGAGAACGAGCGCGTCGAGGTCATCGACTGGACGTCGTTCGAGGACACGGTCCGCCGACGGAACCTCGGGATCTACGAGAGCGGCGGCTTCATGAAGCTCATGCGGAAGCACTAGGCTTCCGCCCCCTCCTCTTTTTTCGCGGCTCGCGGGCATCCCACGGTTTATCTGAGGTTGGCCCATGCCTCGGCGGCATGGGTCTCGAGGAACAGGTCCTGGAGCGCGTCGTCCCTTCCCCGGAGGAGGAGGCGCGGATTCGCGCGACGGTCGAGGACATCCGCGGGCGCGTCTCAGCAGCGATTCGCGCGCGCGGGCTCGACGCGGAGCCTCTTCTCGTCGGGAGTGTCGCGAAGGGCACGCACCTTTCCGACCCGGAGATCGACATCTTCGTCGCGTTTCCGCGGGAGACGCCCCGCGAGACGCTCGAGAAGGTCGGCCTCGAGCTCGGGGAGTTCCTCAAGGAAAAGGTCCGGCAGTACGCGGAGCACCCGTACACGCGCGGGCGGTGGAACGGCTTCGAGGTCGAGGTCGTTCCCTGCTACCGGATCGCGGACGCCTCGCAGAAGATGAGCGCGGTGGACCGGACGCCCCTCCACGCCGCGTACGTCCTCGAGAAGCTCAAGCCGGGCCAGCGGGACCAGGTCCGCCTGCTGAAGGCGTTCTGCGAAGGGATTGGTGTCTACGGCGCGGAAGCGAAGGTTCAGGGGTTCTCCGGGTACCTGTGCGAGCTCCTCGGGCTCCGGTACGGAACCTTCCGTGGCGTCCTCGAGGCCGCGGTCGGGTGGCGGCGCGGGGAGGTAATCACCCTCGAGAAGGCGGCCTCCAAGGCGTTCCCCGAGCCCATCGTCGTCGTCGACCCAGTCGACGCCGGCCGGAACGTCGCCAGCGCGGTCGGGGAGGATGCCCTCGCCACGTTCGCGTACGCCGCCAAAGAGTTTCTTGAGAAGCCGCGGATTGCGTTCTTCTTCCCCACGCCGCGGAAGCCGCTTACCGCCGCCAAGGCGCGCGCCCTGCTGCGGCGGCGAGGGACGACCCTCCTCGGGATCGCGCTTCCCGCGCCGAACCTCACGGACGACGTTCTCTACCCACAAATCCGGAAGGCGCAGCGGGCGATCGAGGACTTGTCCCGAAAGGCGGACTTTCGGATCGCGCGGAGCCGGGCGGAGCTCGTCGGCGGGCGCGTCCTCCTCCTCTTCGAGTTCGAGGTGTTCGAGCTTCCATTGGCGCGGAAGCACAGAGGCCCGCCCGCGTGGGTCGGGAACTCGGAAGACTTCCTCGCGCGATGGCGGGGGGCGAAGGAGGCCCTGACCGAGCCGTACCTCGAGGACGGGCGATGGGCGGTTGACGTTCGGCGGGAGGCGACGGACGCCGGGAGCCTGATCCGAATGCACCTGCGCGACCTCAGCCTGGGCACCCATCTCGACAAGGCTGCCCGACGGGCGAGGTTCCTCCGGGACGGGCAGGTTCTGACGAAAGCGTTTCTGCGGGAGGCCACGGCGCTGTTGGACCCGCGGTTTCCGTGGCGGTAAACTAGCCGCTCAGGGAGAACGCGAAAGAGAATTCCGACGAGTGACCGGCGGCGTCGCTCGCGAAAATCGTCACGTCGTAGTTGTCTCCGGATCGGGGGAACGCAAGGGAGTACCGCGAGCCGCCCAGCGCAGTGGGCGTTGAGGTGTTGGTGTTCACGGTGAACTCGACTCCCGCCAGGAGGCCATTCTCCTGGACGGTCGCGTTGATCGTCAGCGTAACGGCCCCGCTCGCGGTGTAGCTGTTCTGTCCAGGGTACGCGTTCACCGCTTGGTCCCCCATGCCCCAGCTGACCGTCACGCCCTCGATCACCGGCGGCGTGACGTCCACGAACGGGACGTTCAGGAGGAGG
>Ga0209751_10004989_pt1 | contig 12599 bp, 8 predicted proteins | sample RifCSP13_1_FD_184019 | JGI IMG/M metagenome (GOLD analysis project Ga0209751, IMG submission 184019) | Soil microbial communities from Rifle, Colorado - Rifle CSP2_sed 13_1 (SPAdes) (version 2) | ecosystem: Environmental > Terrestrial > Deep subsurface > Rock core/Sediment | place: Rifle... | reverse complement strand
CCATTGGTGTTCAGGACGAGGGAGGTGAACTCACCTTCGTCCCCCCTCACCGCGCCGGGAACCTCTCGGTACTCCCAAGCGGCTGAAGTGTCGTTGTAGGTCATGTAGTTCGCACGGCCGATTACGAACTCAGCGCCGTCACCATCGTGCGTGTACGCTGCCATCCCTGTAACACGGCCCGAAAGATTGATGAACGGCTCAGGTGTCGGCTTCCCAATTCCCATGTCTCGGAGGACGACAATCTTGCCGTCGTCCGTTCCAAGGTAGAGCTCGAAGTCCGGTGGATTCCGGTCCAACCATCCATAATTCATCGCCAGGGGGGCCAGGGAGATCGTCCGCCGGAGCCCGTCGATGCGCGTCACGTTCACGAACTCAGTTGGCCCCCACGCGTTGCGCTCCACGGATTGACCACCGCCTAGGCGCTCAGCAACCGTGATGAGGGCATACAATCGATCGCCTGCAGGGACGTATAATCGATCGCTCCTTAGCTCGAACTCTACAGGATTGATGCGGAATGCGACTCCATGGAGGATCGGGGGCGCACTCGCGAACTCCGTACCGCCAACCGAATTGAGCTCCCAGTACTGCGCGACTTCGATGAGGTCCGAGTCGGGGGCGGTCCACCGGATCGGATCGCGGAGTCCCATGAAAGGCGCGGCGAGGGCCAGGAGGACGAACGCCACCATGATCGCGAGGCCCACGACCCCGATTCGGGAAGCCTTGAACAGATTCCAGTTGAGGACGAACAGACGCTGCCACAGGAGGAGCTTCTCGCGCAATCGCCGCCAGAGAAGGCTCTGCCGCGTGGCCACGCCTTCCCCGACCGCCATCCTACAGCCTCACTCGTGGGTCCAGGTACGCGTACAGCACGTCTGCGATCAGGTTCGCGAGAATCGTCAGGAGCGCGAGGAGGTAGAACGCGCCTTGGACGGACGGGAAGTCCTGCGCGATCGTGGCGGTGACGAGGAACGCTCCCATCCCGGGCCACGAGAAGATCGTCTCCGTGAGGACGCCCCCGCTGATCACCCCGCTGATGCTGAGCGCGAACGCGGTCACGACGGGGAGCATCGCGTTCCTGGCGGCGTGCCGGTACATCACGCGCCGCTCGCTGATCCCCTTCGCCTTCGCGGTCGTGATATAGTCCTCTCCCATGACTTCGAGCATGCTGTTTCGCATGAGGAGGATCGTCCCCGCGAGGCTGAGGATGACCAAGTTCAGGAGCGGGAGAGCCATGTGCCACAACACGTTCCCGACGTACGTGATGCCGCCCGCGTTGTACGCCTCGATGTCGGCGAAGCCGGCAAGAGGGAAGATCCTCCACTGGAACGCGAACGCCCACAGAAGGATGAGCCCGAACCAGAACACCGGCATGCTGTAAAAGAAGAGGCTCACGACGATCGAGCTAAGCTCCATCTTCGACCCCCGCCGCCACGCGAGGACCGCGCCCATGATGATCCCCAGGAGGTACGCGATGATCGTCGCGCTCCCGAAGAGGAGAAGGGACGGTCCCACGCGCTGCGAGATCTCGTTCCACACGGGCTGCCGCGTGTACAGGGACTTCCCAAAGTCGCCCTGGAGCATGCTCGTCATGTACGTCCAGAATTCCTCGAGGATGTTGTTCTCCACCACGGTGAGCGGATGCGGGAGCGTGATGTCCGACACCTCGCCGTTCGGCGCCCGGACGGACGCGCGCACGAGAGAGATAGAAGCCCCATCGGAAGTGACGTTGATCGTCAACTGAGTACGTTCCCCGTTCCCCAGGGGGACGACGCTAATGTTCTCCTCGACGATTCGGAACGGGGTCGTGTCTACGGCGTTCACCGCGATCCCCGCGAAACCGGTCACATTGGTGGACGCGTTCCCGAAGGAAGTAACTTCGATTGCATACGTGCCTTCGACGCCAGCGGTCCAGTCGAACGACCGGCGATTACCGATGTTCTGCGGTGGAGGGACAAGGATCCCGCCCGATCGGACCGTGACGCTCGTGTTGAACTCCTCGGAGGGCCTTCCATTCACGAACTGGAGATCGACCGGCACGACATCTCCCGGATGGATCTCCCATGCACTCCCGCCGGGATCCACGATAACCCGCGGAGCGGTCCCCCCCGCGATTGGTGGGCGGCTGTGAGTATAGTAGAAAACGGCGTTTCCTCCGCTTTTGTCCGTGACGTTGATAAGGATTTCGTAGGTACCCGCCATATCGGACTCGAACGATGCGGTATACCCGTTTCCGGGGGCCGGGACTCGCTTCGAGAAGCCGAATGAGACGAGCAGGTCCTGCCGGTCCGCCTCCGTTTGTCCCGGCCGGATGAAGAAACGCGTCGGGTCGCCCGGCATGAGGCGGAAGATTACAAACAGAAGGACGAGGACGATGACCAGCGTGATCATCGTGTGGATCGCCCGCCTGATGAGGAACGTCCGCAGCCTCATGTCCTTACCTCCGGTCTTCGGTCACCACCCCGCCACGGGGAAAGGGAAAGAAAGGGGAGGACGGAGCGTTCTTAGCTCCGTCGCTTCCGGTCGGCCGCAACGCCCGCGACCAGGGCCGCAATTCCAATCGCCGCGAGGATCGGCAGCACCTCGAGACCCGGCGTGCTGACGGTCGGACACACAGGACGGCGCGTTCCGTCCGGACACAGCGGGTCCGGGGGTCCGGCGGACGGCGCGATCGTCACCTGGAGGCTGGAGATCGCGTCCGCGTACAAGGGCTTGACCGCAGTGACGCGAACCGTGTAGTCGGTCTCCGCAGTAACGGCCGCGGACGCCGATAGTGTCACGGACGCCATGTTCGCGGATGAGTCGCTCGACGGGCTGGGAATTAGCTGGCCCGCGGTTCCACTCACCACGATGCTCACGTCGGCGTCCCCGACGAGCAGTCCATCCTGGTCTCTGACCGTCACGACGAGAGGCAAGTCCGCCCCTGGAGTCACGCGGTCCCCTGCGGGCAGTTCCAACGTCAGCGAGAGGAACGGCACACCTGCTGGGAACACCCGAATCTGTGTGCTCCGCTTCACGATATCTGGGAAGGCCAATGCGGTCCCGTCCACTTCCGCGTCAATGATCACCGGAGTCTCGGACGTGACGGTGTCCGCGACGTAGCTGGCCGTCACCTCGCCGTTCAGGTCCGTCGTGCCCGTGACGATCCGCGCCGTTGTGAGGCCAATCGTGAGGTTTCCCGCTGCCACCGATAGGGTAACGAGCGCGCCCTGCACAACCTGACCCGTGCTGTCGAATACGTTGACAGTCACCGTTTCCGTGCGCGCCGAGGCCATCGCGGACGCGGCGGTCAGGACGACGGTGAGGCCGGCCTGGGACGGCGGATGAATCCCCTGCAGGGACCAGAAGTTCCAGATCGTCCCCGAGGAGACGGTCCAGCCCGTGAACCGGTCCTGGCGGTACCCCTCGATGTTCGTCCGGAAGTAGAGCACGTCGTACGGACGCTGTTGCGCGAGGATCACCTGGGCCTGGTAAATCAGGCCCTGACGCGTGTTGCGATCCAGCTCCGCCCGGGACAGATCGATGGTGTTGTCGAAGACCGCACTGTTGAAGCCGGGGTAGTTCTGGCCCAACGGCGCGTTGCTGCTGTGGAAGAAGCTGAACAGGTAGTCGGGGTCCGTCCCCGTGATGCGCCAGCCGAGGATGTACAGGTCGAAGTCGTGGATGCCGATGCGCGAGACGATCTCGCCAAAGGCCGTTGGACGGGAGACCGCGTTGATGCCGACCTGGCGCATCGCGTCCGCGATCATCGCACCCGCGGAAGCGCGGATGGGATCGTAGTCCGCCTGAGGCGTCAGGATCTCGAACTCCGTCTTCCCGATGACCGGCAGGGACCGGCATCCCGCGTCGTTGTCCTTGTTGCACGCGCCGGCGGGGTCAAGCGAGTATCCCGGGATGGTGTAGGTACCTCCCGGCGTCGCGAGGTCGTCGAGGATCGCGCGAGCCGCAGCGAGGTCGAACCCGGGCTTCGGGATGTTGTCGTTGTACCAGAACGTGTTCGCCGGACTCACGGTTCCGTGCCCGATGACGCCGAAGTTCTGAAGCAGGTTCTGCACGATCGACCGCTTGTCGACGAGGTGCGAGACCGCCTGGCGGAACCCGATTCCCACGTCGTTGTTCGGGTTGTTGTTCTCGTACCCCCACGGTGAATCGCGAAGGTTGTACGCGAGATAGAAGAACCCGGGCTCTGCGTTAGACTCGACCGCGATCTCCTGGATCTTGAGGAGGTCCGGGACGAACTCCGCGCCGACGTTCCAGTGGTAGAAGTCCACCTCGCCCGCCTGGAGCGCGAACACGCCGAGCTGGGTCGTTTTGTACACCTTGTACCGGATGCCCTCGATCGTCGGCAACGTCAGAATCGACGCGAGCTGCGCGTCGTATACCGTGGTCCCCTCGACGCCCGTGTAGAAGCCGTCATACCGCCGAACCGAGGCCTCGATGCCCGGGACCCACTGGGCGAACGTGAAAGGCCCGTGGCCGATGACGTCCGCGTTCGTGGGCGCCCAGCCCTCCGCTGAGGCGTAGCTGTAGGGCCGGCTGCCCGTCACGGTCTCCGTGGAGGCGATGCCCTTGCCGTGCGTCGCGGCGACCGGGTTCCCGCACTCGGGGATGCCCCGCGCGGTGGCCTCCGCCTGGGGAATCCAGACGGCGCAACCGAAGTCCGACGTCGCGTGCCGCCCGCCGCCTGTGCGGGACCAGATATGCATGGGCAATATAACTGGGTTGATCGTGGACTCGTAGAAGAGCGCAAAGGATGTCTCAAGGTCGAATTGGACGGCGACCCGGAGCGCCGGGTCCCCCGCCATCGTGCCCTCGCCCGCCCAGTTCTTGGTCGCGAGCGCGATGTTGAGCTGGCGGCCGCCCTGCTCGTAGCCCAACGGGTCAGGGAAGATGACCCGCAGGTCCGTGTTGAAGCGCGAGTTCTGCGCGTTCAGGTGGTAGGAGAAGAACAGGTCCCACGGCGTCATCTGGACGCCGTCGTGATAGCGGACGCCGTTGAAGTCGTAGTAGATGACAATCGTGAGGTTCGAGCTCGCGCTCGCTCTCTCCGCGAACACGTCGTACTCATCGGCCTCGAACGTCCCATCTTCGTCGAAGTCCACGCCCTTCGCGATCCACGCGAGGGGCCGGTCTTCCGTCGGATGTCCCTGAATCAGGCCTTCGTACACCCGGCCGTGGACGTCCGCGGTCCACACATCGTTCGCAATCGACGGCAATATATTCCTCGTCTTCATTTCATCCTGACCGCCAACGATTAGGTCAGCTCCCGTCGCACGGGTCTGCCCCTTCGCCGGCGTGTACGCCGCGCTCAGCCCTGGGATCCCCGAAAGGATCAGCAGAGCAACCAGGCCCACGATTACCGACGCAAAGAGTCCCTTCATCCGTCCGCTACGCATTGGTTCCTACCTCCTTCTCCCGCGCCCTTGGAAAGGCTCGTACCGTTCCCCCGCGCCCCGCGAAGGATTGGCGTGCTCGGCAACGCCGCGGACCGTATAAAAAGCGATTTGTACGCGCGTTTGTGGAGTATTAGTCCTTTGTGGCTCACTCTCTTGTGCTTTGCGCCGCCGTGCGGCGGGCCTACGTGTCCATCGCCGGGAGGTCCACGGAGAAGTATCGCTTCATGCGGCCTTCCTTTTCCATGCGGACGAGCCCCTCGCGGTTCAGGTGGCGCAGATTGTACGACACGGTCTGCTGGCTCACCCCCAGCTGGTCGGCGATCTCGTGCTGCGTCGGCCCCCCGTCCGAGCGGATCATCGAGAGCATGTTGTGCTGCAGGTCGCTGAGCCGGATGCCCCTGTGTCGAGGGATCTGGACCTCGACGGGATAGAAGCGCTTGAAGACGCCGTCCCGGTCCGCCTTGATGAACCCCTGCATCTCCAGCGTGCGGAGGTGGTGCGCGAGCGTCCCGTTCGTCACCTTCAGGGCGTCTTTCAGCGAGTTGTAGTGCTCGCCGGGGTGGGACATGATGAACCCGTAGATCTGCCCGCGGACGAAGTGGTCGAGCACCTCTTCCTTCCTGAGGCGCGAGTACAGCGGGAACAGGATGAGGTTCGACAACCCGTACTTCCCGAACTCCGTGCCGGCGAGCGCCGCCAGGAGCGCCGCCCCGATGCCTGCGCCGACGGCGGTCTCCACGCGCGTCAGGATGGGGCGCTGCGGCGGCGTCGGGATCACGATGAGCGCATACTCCGCCTGGTCGACGAACGCGTTCCCCTTCGCGACCTCGAAGTGCACGGAGACCTCGACCGCCGCCTCGGTCTCCATCCGGTACGTGAATCGCGCGAACCCGTCGACGTCCGTCGTCGTCGCCGGCGGCGTTACGCTTCCCGAGACCGAAGTTGCGCTGACGGTCGCGCCCTCCACGGGCCGCCCGAATTGATCGAGCACGCGCACTCGGAGCACCGCCGGGCTCCCGCTCTGGACGATGTCGCCCGACGAATCGACGGACGCGAGGAGCTGCAGGCGGTCCTCGCCGCCGCCCTCAAGGCCGGGCGTATCTGCCGCCACGGAAAGTGAGGCCAGCACAATCGCTGCCGACGCGGCGAAAAGAGCGCAGACGACGAACCGTGCGGTCCGCATGCTCCCTAGCTCCGGCCCCATGCTTCCCATCGGATTCCGCGTATTTAAGAAGATTGGGGCGGCCGTTTGTGCGCTTTCCGGATCCGACGCGCCGCCAAAGGTTTTAGGCGGTGCCGTTCATGCGCGCGCCCATGGTGGAGCGCGCACGAGGGACGCGGGACCTCGACCCCGCCTACCTCGCACGCCACGGCCACATGGAGGCGGCGTTCCGCCGGACCGCAGCGGCCTTCGGCTTCCGCGAGGTCCTCCCCCCGACGTTCGAGCCGCTCGAGCTGTTCCACCGGAAGGCGGGACCGGGGATCGAGCAGGAGATGTACGTCTTCAAGGACCGGGCGGGGCGCGACCTCGTCCTCCGTCCGGAGCTGACCGCGGGCGTCCTGCGGTACTACGTGAACGAGCTCACGAGCGCGCCGAAGCCCATCAAGGTCTATTCGTTCGGCCCGACCTTCCGCTATGAGGAGCCGCAGCGCGGGCGGTACCGGGAATTCTGGCAGTACTCCTGCGAGGTCCTCGGCGGGTCCCCCGTCGACGCGGACGCGGAGGCGATCGCGTTGGCGGTGAAGTCCATCCAGGCGACGGGCGTGCGCCAGGTCACGACGCGGATCGGCCACATCGGCATGCTCCGGGCGTGGCTCAAGGTCGACCGCGAGCGGCAGAACCGCATCCTCCACGCGCTCGACAAGCGGAACTTCGAGATGCTCCACGCGGAGCTCGACGCCGCGGGATTGCTCGACCTCGAGGGGACGCTCCGCGACCTCATCGGCATCCAAGGCGGCTCGGAGGTCCTTGCAAGGGCGAGTGACGTCCTTGGAGGCGTTGGCGGCGAGGGGTTCGACCACCTCCGGAGGATCGCGGAGCGTCTGGCGGCGTACGGCGTTCGGGACTTCGTGTTCGACATGGGCGTCATCCGGGGATTATCCTACTATACAGGCATGGTGTTCCAAATCCACTCGCAGAACCTCGGCGCGGAGGACCAGGTCGGGGGCGGTGGGTCGTACGCCCTCGCGGAACTGTTTGGCGGCGACCCGATCTTCTCGACGGGGTTCGCGATCGGCGTGGACCGCATCGTGCTCGCGGCAGAGGCGGAGGGGGTTGCGGTTCCGCCGCCAAACCTCGACGCATACGTGATCCCGATCGGGGACGCGGTCCGCCAGAAGGCGTTCGAGATCACCGGCAACCTGCGGACGACGGGCCTCCGGATCGACGTCGACCTCGTCGGCCGGGGTCCCTCGAAGAACTTGGACTACGCGAACGCGATGAAGGCACGATGGGCGGTGCTCGTTGGCGAGAAGGAGCTCGCGAACGGGAATGTCGCGCTTCGGAACATGGAAACGGGAGAACAGCGGGAAGTACCCGTGGCGGAGCTCGCGAGCGTGCTCGGGATGGACAAGCCCCACTTCCAGAACGGTGTGGAATTCCACTAGGGCCGAACGATATGTTCGATACGTTAAGGCGGGTCCTCGGCCCTAGCGGACTGCCGTGGCAGCGTCGCTCGAGTCACTTCCCCCCCGCATGTTCTGGGCGGACCGCTTCTCGGTCGCCGCCGGACTGCTCGCCCTCGGCAGCGCCTTCCTCCTCCTAGGAGCGGGGGCGTTCCAATTCGACTCACGCTGGTGGGTCGAATTTCCCTTATGGGTGCTGATGGGCGGGAGTCTGTTTGCAGTCCCATTGCACCTGTTCGCTTGGCATGCGCTAGGGGATGGAGTCGACAGCGTGAGTGTGAATGGCTCTCGTCGCTTCATGAGTCGTGTTTTTCGCTTCTCCTTGGCGGCGTTCGCGGCGGGATTGGCGATTGTCCTAATCCTCGCGCCCTTTGGCTGGTTGACGTCCATGGGCGGATTCTTCCCATACATCTCGTTCGTGTGGGCGCCCGTGGTCATCTGCCATTCCGTGATCTTCGTGCACGCGTGTCGACTCCTTCGCGCCGGACGCTTCCCTGTTTGGCTCGGCTCTGGCCTCCTGATCGGCGTGGCGGTGGTCGGCCTCGGCATGCTCGCGTTTCCAGGACTCAGTCATCGACCGACGTGGCTCATGGCGGGCCTGACCGCACCGGGCTATGCGCTCGTCAGCTTCGGTTGGAAACGTGTCGCGTTTCGTAAGCCCGACCCCGCCTCGACTCACGGAGGGCGTTGCGCGTCCACTCTGGTGGCGGACTAGCGCACCCGGCTTCCACCCGCCTCGCCGAGCACGGAATCGAGGAGCCGCGCCTCTGCCCTTCGCAGGGTCTTGCTCACCGCCGCCCGCGAAACGCCGGCAATCTTCGCAAGCTTCGCGAGGGACGTCTTTGCGGGGGTGTCGAAGTACCCGAGGCGAAACGCGAGCTCGAGCAGCGTGCGCTGGCGGTCCGTGACCCCCGCCAGTGGTCCACGCTCTCCCCGGAACGGCCTGACCGCCGAGACCTTGTACTTGATCCGGAGATCGTCGAGCAGGCCGTACACGAGTGAGAGCCGTTCCTCAGCCGCGTAGAACGTGACGACGGCCTCCTCCGGCCCGACGACGAAGGGCTCCGCGGGCACGAGGTCCGCCCCGAACTCCTCGACGATCGCCGCGAGAGCCCTCGGGATCCGCCACGTGATCAAGGCAGTCACCTCCCGCCGCGCCTCGTCTCGCGCGAGGACCTCGAAGTGCCGTAACGCGTACCGGCCGAGGAGCTCGCCGCGGCGCCGGGCGACCTGCTCGTTCGGCGGTAGTTCCCCCCTCCGCCGGATCCGCACGACCTGCGTGACCGCGCCACCGGCGGCGAACGAGTGGAGGACCTCGAGGCTCTCGTTGTGCTCGAAGAACCGCGGGTTCACGAGGCCGAGGTCCGTCGCGGCCTTCGTCGGCAGGCGCAGCGTGACCTTGCGCATGGTTTACAGGTAAACCGCCAATCCGATATAAGGCTGGCCTCTCGCGGAGACGGGGATAACCGATGGCAGAGTCTCTTCACAAGGCTACGGAAGGATTCAGCGACCACGACATGCGGCGGGCGGAGTCTGTGATCACGTGCGACCTCCAAGGGACGGTCAAGACATACGGGGGCGGCGCGGACAAGCTGTTCGGCTACGCGCCGGGCGAGGTCGTGAACAAGATGTCAGTGGCGGCGTTCCACATACCGGAGCGCGTGGCCGAACTCGTGCCGCGCCTGCTGAAGACAGCGGTGGACACCGGCCTCTTCGAGGAAGAGGTCGTCCTCGTGAAGAAGAGCGGGACCCAGTTCCGCGCCCGCCTGGCGGTGCGGCCAATGTACCGGGAGGGAAATCTCGTCGGCTACATGGGTCTCACGTACCCTCTTGAGTGAGTCGATGGCGACGGCCACCGCGAGCGCGCAGCCCGTGAGCCAGGCTCAGCTTTGGTTCCGCGCCCTCCGCGCGCCGTTCCTCGTCGCTTCCGTCCTCCCCGTGATCCTTGGCGGGATCCTCGCGTGGGTGTTCCTCGCACGCCCCGGTGTCGTCGTCGCCTTCAACGTGCCGCTGTTCCTCCTCACTCTCATCGGAGCAGTCTGCGTCCACCTCGCGACGAACATGCTGAACGACAACTTCGATTTCCGGAGCGGAAACGATCTGGCGGTGAAGCACCAGAATCCGTTCGCGGGGGGCGGCCGCGTCCTCACGACGGGCAAGCTCTCCGTCAACGCGCACCTCGGGGTTGGAATCGCGTTCCTCGGACTCGGGGCCCTCATCGGCCTCTACCTCGTCATGCAGACGAGCCTCACGCTCCTCTGGATCGGCCTCGTTGGGGTGTTCGCGGCGTTCTCTTACGTCGCGCCGCCCGTGCGGCTCGCGCATCGGGGGGTCGGCGAGTTGTTCGTGGGCCTCAGTTTTGGGCCGCTCGTCGTCATGGGAACGTACTTCGTACAGACGTTGCGGCTGGACTGGGGCCCCCTTTTTCTCTCGGTCGCGTTCGGCTCCCTCGTGGCTGCGATTCTGTGGATCAACGAGTTCCCCGACGTCGACGCGGACGTGTCCGTCGGGAAGCGCACGCTCATGTCCCGCCTGGGATACGAGCGGTCGACGTACGTGTACCTGGAACTCCTCCTTCAGGCATACGCGTTCGTCGGATTGGCGGTCGTCACCGCCACCGTGCCCTGGACGGTGCTCCTGGCGTTCGCGACCGTGCCGCTCGCACGTAAGGCCTTCCTCGGGCTGCGCACGAACTATCGCGACCCCATGGCGCTCATCCCCGCGAACGCGGGTACGATCGGGCTCACGGTCACGTTCGGGATCCTGACGATTGTCGGCGTGGTCGCCGGGGCAATCCTCTAGTCCTCTCCGACCTGTGGCGGTTCGACGATTCTTGGGAGGGGGACCGCTTGCAGGGGCCACTCCCAGGAGACGACGGGGATTGAGATCAACCAGCTCTAGGCGGTGGTACCCGCTTTCTCGGTGAGTAAGTCAGCGGCGATCCTCGGAGGGGCCAAGATCCGCCATTTATTAAGAACGTTGAAATATGCGAAAACGGCATCGGGGGCCGGGAGGAGAATCATGGTCATTCCTGCCCGGAAGAAGAGTTCGTCGTGGGAGATGAAGGCGAGTGGCAAGGGGCTGCACAGGCTCATTCGACGCGTGCCCCGAGGGTTGCGTCCCGGCGGCTGGGTCTTCGCGGTCTTCGGAAGCATGGCGGTCGTGCTCAGCTCCTTTGGTGGCGCACTGGGGGATGACTTTGGGGACCCAAACTTTGCGTTGGCTTCCCAAGGATCAGTCGCAGCGGCCTCGTCAGCCGCGAGCGGATACCCTGCATCGAACGCGAACGACGGAAACATGAATACGCGGTGGAAGTGCAACTCAGGATCGAGTTGCTGGCTGCAAGTGACCTTCGCCTTTCAGAGGACCCTCGATGAGATCGACATCCACATGCCGACGGAAGCCATCGCGTCCGCGATCGACCTGTATGCGGATCTCAACGGGGATGGGACGTATTCGCCTGGCGAACGCATACATCAGGTGACAGGGAACGGAGTCGAGAATCTCATTATCCCGCTGGTGTTTACGACTGGACGCGGGGTTCGCGCCGAGTTCATCTCAATGGTTCCGGGGTCCGACGACCCGTCAATCAAAGAACTCGAGGTCTACCTCCGCGACGCGGACCAAGACGGCCTCTTCAACGGGTTCGAAATGCAGAAGCGATACGTGCAGAACGGCACACTTCCAAGCGTGCCTCTGTCGATCCCGGATGGGAATGGAAACTCGACGGTCGGTGACGTGCGGATGATTCCATGGAATGGTACGCTCGTCTCAGCGATCGCGAATCTCACTGCGAACCACGCGATCCCGTCCCAGCTTACCGTCCAGATCGGCCAGTACAATGTCACCCTCGACCGCTGGGTTGACCGATATGTGTGGGACCCCGGCGATCGCGCCCCTCTCGTGGATTTTAAAGTCCTTCCTACCGGGGCTGTCTGCTGCACGACCAAGGTGCAAGCGGTCATCACGAATCGACTCCTTGCAACGGAAGCACGATTCTACCTCGATGGCCAGTTGCGATACACATACGGCACCGCGTTGAACGGCCTGACCATTCTGTTCCCCCGCTGGGAGTGGAATTGGGATACCCTTTCTGAGACCGAGAGTGAACACCTGCTCGAAGTCGTGCTCCTCGACCGCGATGGCAATGCGGTGTTGAACACCTCCGCGGTCCGCGTCGACAACACCGATCCCTCTACCTCAATTGCATCCCCGGTGAACCAGCAGACCGTCGCCGGTACGGTGTTGGTGAGTGCGACAGCCACTGACGGATACCAGATGGGGAAGGTCGAGTTCCTTGTCGACGGAGTCGTGCGGCAGTCGGTCTCAACGCCTCAGGGAGGATACTATAACTGGTACTGGGACACGCGTCCGTACACAGACGGCCCGCACGCCCTGATGTCGCGCGCCCACGATGCTGCGGGGAACACAGCCGAAGCCACGATTACGGTCACCGTCGTCAACCCCCCCGACGTAGCCATTCGCGTTCCAGCGGTGAATTCCGTCATCAGGGGAACCGTGACTGTGTCGGTCCACGCCGACGACCCTTCGGGAATCCAGAAAGTGGACTTCTACGTCGAC
>Ga0209751_10004988_pt1 | contig 12600 bp, 12 predicted proteins | sample RifCSP13_1_FD_184019 | JGI IMG/M metagenome (GOLD analysis project Ga0209751, IMG submission 184019) | Soil microbial communities from Rifle, Colorado - Rifle CSP2_sed 13_1 (SPAdes) (version 2) | ecosystem: Environmental > Terrestrial > Deep subsurface > Rock core/Sediment | place: Rifle... | reverse complement strand
CCGTCGACATAGCAATCAGTGCCGTCACAATAGAGGTTCTTTCCTGTCCCGGGTGGCGATGATGGTCGATAGTCCGGGAAGTCGGGCTCGTCGTAAAAGGTGTGGGTGCCGAGGACAACGAAAAGCGAGATGAGGATGCCGACTACGAGCGCATAGGCGAGGCGAAAAAGAACCTGCATGGTTTCGCCCCTTTCCGGCCGCCTGAGGACCGGTACTCGGCGCCGGCCGACAGCCGCCCGTATTATACGCCCGTCGTTAGCCGTCTACACTGGGCCCATGAGACGCGTCCTTTTCGTTTGCACGGGGAATAAGGCCCGAAGCCAGATGGCCGAGGGGCTGCTGCGTCACCTGGCGGGCGACCGATTTGAGGCGCACAGCGCGGGGACGCGGCCATCGGGGCTAGCGGATGAGACGGTGGCTGTCATGCGGGAGATCGCGATCGACGTCTCCGGGCAGCGGTCGAAGCACGTGGACGAGTACGCGGAGCAGGCGTTCGACTACGTAATCACGGTGTGCGACTCGGCGCGGCACGCATGTCCGGCGTTCCCCGGGGACGGCGAGCGGCTGCACTGGGACGTGGAGGACCCGGCGGATACGGAGGTCGCGGGGGCGTCGCGGATCGAGGCGTTCCGGAAGGCGCGCGATACGTTGCAGGGTTATGTCGATGAGTTTGTGCGGGGAGAGGCAGAGGGATAGCGAGAGCGATGCCGGACCAGAGCGCTGGCTGAGGGACGGTCCCGACCGACATGGACTGGCGTGGCACCGGAGGGGGACAGGTTCCCTCCACGGCGGGCATGCCTTCGCGAAGGATGCTGTGCCGGACACCGGCGTCGGGGCGCTCAGAAGAACGGACTAGTAGTTGGTTAAGAAAGTCCGCGCACTATTGTCGGCCGGTTTCGACAGCGCTTTTCGGTTGGCGCAGCCGATTTGTGATAGGACGCTCTTCAAAGTCACGAGGTACTAGCAGCGTCATCTCGGAAGCACGGACAGACCTCTCCGGGGCGCGTATTCTCGGAGCCTAGTGAGGCCGTCATCCTGGATCGGAGCGCGAGGAGGCCATCCCTAAACTGATGAAGCTTCTCCAGTTGTTCTGCTATCCTGGTCAGTTCGCGGTCGACGACCTGCATGACATGTTCGCACGGCACGCGGCCCTCGTCGCTGATCTCTAGGATGCGCCGAATGTCCTCTAAACGAAGGCCCACACCCTGCGCACGCCGGACGAACCGCAGCCGTTCAACCGCCGCGTCATCGTACAGACGATAGCCTGACTCTGCACGCTGGGTAGGACGGAGCAGCCCAACGTCTTCGTAGTACCGCAGGGTCTTCGGCGTGAACCCCGTTTCCGTCGCTAGCTGGCCGATGCGCCGCATGAGCAGCCGCATGAGCAGCCGCATGAGCAGCCACATCCACATCCGCAGTCGAGCGCGCTCTCGGCCGCCGATCCCAGATGGCCCTCCTTGATCGCAGTGACGAGCACGTTCCACTCGGCGCTGGACAGCCGCACCTGGTTGCCCTCTTCGCCGATTAACACGGAGTCGTCGGTGATCACCACCTCCGGGCAGGCGTCGCAGTTCGGACACAGAGAGTATCGAGTTTCCATCACTGGTCCTCCTTTCAGCCCCCACTGTAAACGTTCCAGTTAGCTGGAATGTCAAGTGCTGTCGGGAACGATTATCTCAACTAGTGGCTGGGTGACCAAAAGGCGGCCGGACGGTTCTCGCCGGCCTAGTACTTGGTTAAGAAAGTCCGCGCACTATTGTCGGCCGGTTTCGACAGCGCTTTTCGGCTGGCGCAGCCGATTTGTGATAGGACGCTCTTCAAAGTCACGAGGTACTAGGTGTAGCGGATGCGGGGGTCGAGCCAGGCGTAGCCGACGTCCACGAGGAGGTTGAGGAGTACGTAGACGGCTGCGAAGAGCAGGGCCATGGTCTGGACGACAAGGATGTCGCGGGTGATGACGGCGGTGAGGATGTACATGCCGACGCCCTGGAGTCCAAAGATGCTCTCCATGATGACGGCGCCGCCGATGAGGCCGCCTATCTCGAGTCCGATAACGGTGAGGACAGGCATCAGAGCGTTCTTCATTGCGTGGCGCCAGACGACCGAGCGCTCGCGGAGGCCCTTGGCCCAGGCGGTACGGATGTAGTCGTTCCGCATGACCTCAAGCATTGACGACCGCGTCAGGCGCATGATGAAACCAGCGCTGCCAAAGGCGAGGATCAGCGCCGGGAGGAAGAACTCCTCGAGGTTGGTGAGGGGGTCCTCGAACGGAGAGACGTAGCCTACGCCAAACTGCGGAGGAGTCCAACCGAACCAGAGCAGACCGAAGACGATCGCGAGCGTGGCCGTGTAGAACGAAGGCACGGAGAGCCACAGCACGCCGACGAAGCGGGCCAGCCAGTCCAGGGGGGTGTTGGCCCGGATGGCCGAGATGATACCCAGAGGCACACCAAGAACCAGCGAGAAGACAACGGTCAGTGCCATCAGTTCAAGGGTGACCGGCAGGCGCCTCTCGAGCTCGGTCGTTACCGGGAGGCGTGTGAAGTACGACTCGCCAAAGTCGAGGGTGAACAGGCCCTTCAACCAGTGCCAGTACTGGGCGAAGAAGGAGCGGTCAATGCCAAGCTCGTGGCGCAGGAGCGCTCGCTGGTCTTCGGGGCAGTAGGGGCAGATGAAATGCGTGGCATCGCCCGGGATGATGCGGAAGGCGGCGAACGTGAGAAAGCTGACACCCAGCATCATGGGTATCAACAACAGCAGGCGCGCTATGTACTGTCGCATGAGGCCGCCTCGACGCCTCGTAGGCTACAGCGTTTTCAGCAGGATGTCCAGAGATTGGAGGCCGGGGTCTGCGCGCCGAGGGCGCCGGAGACTAGAGTCCGCCGCCGCGGCCGCTGCCTGACCCGCCGCCGGCGCCCATCCCGCCGCGCAGACGCGGGTCGGAGATGTCGCGGAAGGCGTCGCCGAGCATGTTGAAGCCGAGGACGACGAGGGAGAGAGCGAGGCCCGGGAAGAAGACGGGCCACCAATAGCCCTCGAGCGCATCGTCGCGGTTGGGGCCGGTAAGGTCGGCGCCCCATGAGGGAGTGGGATACGGTACGCCGACACCGAGGAAGCTGATTGCAGCCTCGGCGAGGATAGCGATGGGGAGGAAGACGCTGGCGAGGACGACGACAAGGGCGGCGACGTTCGGGAAGATGTGCTTCCACATGATGCGGGCGTCGCTGGCGCCCATGGCTCGTGCAGCTTCGATGTAGACGTTTTCCTTGAGGGAGAGGACGGCCCCGCGGACGATGCGGGCGGTGGCCACCGATACGGCAAGGCCGATGCCCAGAGCGACGACAAAGACGTCGAGGAACTTGGGGACACCAAGGAACGTCCCCTGGGGGATAGGAGTGCTGTCGGCAAGGAACTGCCTCACGTTGGAGTCTTCGTTCCCGATCACGGCGATGATCGCGAGAAGGAGGACGACGGCAGGGAAGGCGAGGATCATGTCCACGATGCGCTGGATTAGCATGTCGACAACGCCGCCGAAGTAGCCGGAAAGCACGCCGAAGAACGTGCCGATGGTTACGCCGATGCTGATGGCCACGAATCCGATGAGCAGGGAGATGCGCGCGCCGAAGATCGTGCGGCTGAGGACGTCCTGTCCCACAGCATCGGTGCCGAAGGGGTGCGTCATGGAGGGGCCGCTCAGCTTGTCGATGCGCGTGCTCGTGAGTCCAGTTCCTGCTTCGTGCGATTCTTTCGTAGTCCCGGCGTTCCCGCGCAGCACCTCCAGGACCGCGGTCCTTCCGGACTGGGACACGACGTAGTACACCGTCATCTTCTCGTTGTCAACATCAAGCACGGAGTTGGCGCCGGCGCCGAAGTTTGCGACTTCGATCTGTTTGTCGTCGGGACCGATGGAGCTTGTCAGTTCGCCGACGGCCCTGGTGACGTGGTTGTTCGCCAGTGGATCGTACGGGGCAAGCAACTCAGAGAAGAGGCCGGCAACCAGGAGCATGCCCACGAACAGCAAGCCCATGACACCGAGCGGGTGCTGGCGAGAGAGGATTAGCGCCCTGCGCACCGGGCTGATCCGGGGCCTTATCTTTTCAGTGACCTCCAGCGGTACGGCTGCTTCCTGTGCCATGCGTTCCCTTTATGCGTAGTGGATTCGCGGGTCAAGCCAAGCGTAGGCGATATCGACAATCAGGTTGGTGAGGACGTAAACGGCAGCGAACATGAGCACGAGGCTCTGGACCGTGATGAAGTCGCGCCGCAGGATCGCCTCCAGCGTATACTTGCCGACGCCGTTCAGGTTGAACAACGATTCAATGATCACGGTGCCGCCAAGGAGGCCACCGAGCTGCAGACCGATCAGGGTGATGACGGGGATGAGGGCGTTCTTGACGGCGTGGCGCCATACGACCGTGCGTTCGCGGAGGCCCTTGGACCAGGCCGTGCGGATGTAGTCGTTTCGCATGACCTCGAGCATCGATGAGCGCGTCAGGCGCATGATCACTGCGGAGATACCAAGCGCGAGGACGAGAGCCGGGAAGAAGAACTGCTGGAGGTTAACCCACGGGTCGTCCGCGAACGGAACGTAGCCGCGGCCAAACTGCGGGGGCGTCCAGTTGAACCAGTTGGCGCCGAAGGTGATGACAAGGATTCCCAGGTAGAGCTGCGGTATTGAGAGCCAGAGGACGCTGGAGAACCTCGACACCCAGTCCAGTGGCGTTCCCGGCCTGATCGCCGACAGCACTCCGGGCGGAATGCCCAGGAGGAGGGCCAAGAACATTGTCATGACCATTAGCTCAATGGTGACGGGTAAGCGACGCTCCAGTTCGGTGGTTACCGCGAGGTCGCTCTCAGTCAGGGACGTTCCGAGGTCAAACTTGGGAGCTGGAATGATCTTTGCTCCCACGTCGATTCCGAAAGCATTACTGCCGAGGACCGGCTGGACGATATCCCAGACCCAGTTTCCGTATTGCTGAAGCCAGAAGTCGTTCAACCCATGTGCTTCGCGGCAGGCCTTGATGGTCTCGGGCGTGGCGCCAAAGCCCTGTTCGATGACACAGGGGTCGCCGGGGATGATTCGGAAAATGGCGAAGGTGAGGAAGCTCACCCCTAGCATGATGGGTACGACGAGAAACAGACGGCGAATTACATAGTCACGCATGTTCCGACCCGGGCCCCCACTTGGCTTTCAGTAGCAGCCTACGCCTCCTCCGTCCATAAGTCGACTCCGAACGGACCAACGTCCTCAGGCGGGTCCTCTCCGATTACGAAGGGGTTGTGGACGTAGGCCCAGCGGGCCTGGTACTGCTGGCCGCCGGTAAGCGTGATTTGCGGCCCGTGTTCCGGGAGGATCATGCGCTGAGCGTCAAGGATGATCTTCTGGCGCTTCTTCTCGTCGAACTCGCGGGCCTGGGCGTCGATGAGCTTGTCAAGCTCCGGGTTGGTGTAGTTGGTCCAGTTGCCGGTACCGGTGACGCCGCGCGAGTGGTAGAAGGATAGAGGGCGATCGGGCTCGTCGTAGGGGAGGTTGGGGAAGAAGGTCCACTCGAAGTTGCCCGGGAGGATGACCGAAGAGATGTAGGTGCCGAGCTCAACCTCGTCGATCTGGACTTCGATGCCGACTTTATCAAGCTGGCTCTTGATCAGGCCCGCGGTCTGAGCGATGAAGGTGGCGCCGGTAACCTTGGGCAGCTTCATCTTGACGCTGAGGCCGTCTTCGTAACCGGCTTCCTTCAATATCTCCCTGGCCTTTTCCGGGTTGTACTGGTAGAAGCTGCGCAGTTCGTCCTGAGGGAGTGCCCACTTGAACTGCGGCCACTGGATGGGGCCGTTGTAGTTACCCTGGCCGTCCCAGATCGTTTCGATCATCTCGTCGCGGTTAAGCGCCAGATCCACGGCTTCCCGGACGCGGCGATCCTTCCAGGGCGGCTTCATCTTCATGTGGATGACGGGGTAGAAGAGGCTGGGCGCTGAGGCAACTTCGAAGTCGGGATCGGCCGCGAACTCATCGAACTGCTCCTTGGAGAGAATGGCGCCGTTGACGTCATGAGCGCGCGATTTGAAGGCGGCCAGGAGAGAGGAGCTTTCGGTGATGACGATGTAAGTTACGGAGTTGAGCCAGGGGCGTGGGGAGAGGAAGTACTCGGGGTGCCTTTTGAGGACTATGCGCTCGGTGCCGCGGAACTCCTCCAGCATGAAGGGGCCGCTACCAAATGCGTCCTGGCTCAGGCTGGTGAACTCGTCGATGACTTTGGCCGGAACGATGGCCCATGTGAAGTTCGCCATCTCGCGGATGGCCGGCACAAAGGGCTCGGCCATCTTGAAGGAGAAGGTGTACCTGTCAGGCGTCTTGAGGGCGGCAGTGAGGGCCGTCTTGTCGGTGGCGACGCCGGCGATCTTGTTGGGGAAGCGCTTGTCCGGGGCGGTGAGTGAGGTGCCGCGGCGGATGAAGCTCTGCTTGCAGTCTTCGGATGTGATCTCTTCGCCAGCGGCAGGGCCGATGGGGTGGATCTTGACGCCCTGGTTCAAGGTGAAGATGAACTCGAGGTGATCGGGATCCGGCTGTTCGAAGTCCTCGGCGAGGTTGTTGAGTACGAATTCTTCTTTGTAGGGACGCCAGGAGTAGAGGTAGCTGTAAAGGAGGAAGTCGATGTCCAGGCCCGTGAGGTCGATGTGGGGGTCTATGCCGAGGACGTTGAGGAGGCGGCCTGAGGTGACATCGCCGCCGGGAATAGGGGCTCCCGGGCTGCTGCCGGGGACGGGGGTCTTGAGGGTGACACCGTTCCCGTCCCCACTACCGCCGTTGCAGCCTACGACCATCGCGGCGCCGGCGCCGAGAGCGGTAACCCCACCGGCGGCGAGCAACCTCCTCCTAGTCAGGCGTTTGCGAGCAAGACGCTGCCAGTAATTCGATTGCTCCATCGGGGCCTCCAGGCGAGTTTGGGGGCGGGCGAACCCTTGCGTGAACGTTACATTCGCTTAATGGTACGTTCCTTATAGCCACTGGGACCGTGTATTGTCAACGATTTTCGGGGCCACGCTACTGTTTTAGTGACCGCACAGTCCAGTCGGCGACGAAACGCCCCGCCGCACGCAAGCGGGCCTTACGGCGGCGGGAAGGAGCCCCAGCAGGTTATGCTATGGACGTGAACACCTGCAGTGTCCGCCGGTGTCCCGCGCCGGGAGGGGACGGCCTTGTCACGGGAAGTGCGTGAGCCAGTGGGAGCCATTCGCATCGGCCGGGTCGCCGGGATCAATATCTACGTCCACTGGAGCTGGTTCGCGATCTTTGCGCTGCTGACGTGGTGGCTGTCCGAGGGGTTCTTCCAGGAAGTCTACGAGGACTGGAGCGAGAAAGAGGCATGGATAGTCTCCATCATCACGACTCTTTTGTTCTTCTCGTCTGTCCTGTTGCACGAACTCTCGCACTCGCTGGTGGCGAAGCGGCTGGGACTGCCGGTCAGCCACATCACCCTCTTCATCTTCGGGGGGGTGTCCGCTCTGGGCGGTGAGCCAACGAGCGCGAAGCAGGAGTTCCAGGTGGCTATCGTCGGGCCGTTGACCAGCTTCGCTGTCGCGGCGCTGATGGGGGGCGTATCAGGGGTAGCCTACTGGCAGGATGCCGAGAACGAGCCGTGGGCGGCCATCGCGGAGTACCTGGCGTTCATCAACCTAGCGGTGGGGATCTTCAACCTGCTACCGGGGTTCCCGCTTGACGGCGGGCGCGTGCTGCGGGCCACCCTCTGGGCACGGTCCGGCAACATGCTGAAGGCGACGCGCTGGGCGGCAAGCTCCGGCACCTTCATCTCGTTCGGGTTGATCGCGCTGGGAGTGCTTTCGATCCTGATAGGCAACGTAATCGGCGGCGCGTGGTTCATCGTGATCGGCTGGTTCCTGCGAAACGCTTCGGAATCGTCATACCAGCAGCTGCTGTTCACGAGAACGCTGGAAGGGACGCGCGTGGGGCAGATCGTGAACCGGAGCTTCCACCCGGCGCCTCCGGACATCACGCTCTCAGAGATGGTGCGCAGCTACATGATCGCCCAGAGCCAGCGCTGCGTGCCGGTGGTGGTGGCCGAAGAGCTGATCGGCCTCGTCTCGATGGGAGACATGCGCAGGGTGCCGCAGGAGGAATGGGAGACGACGAGCGTGTTCCGTGCGATGACGCCGCGCGAGCGGTTGCACACCGTGGCGCCGCAGGACGACCTGACGAAGGCGCTGGAAATGATGGCGGCGCACGACGTGCACCAGTTGCCCGTAATGGAAGGACGCACGTTCCTGGGCTTCGTGACGAGGGCAGACGTGCTTCGGTTGATCCAGATCCGGACAGAGCTAAGCGGAACGACGCCCTAGGCCGGGGGAAGGGGCACCTTCGGCCACTCCGGCTGCGACATCCATAAGGCGGCCGGCGAGGTCTCTGAGGCTTAGCCCCTTCAGCAGACAGACGCAGGCACCGGCAGCACAGGCCGCCGCTTCTTCCTCAGGTGTGAGGTACGACGTGTAAACGACGATGCGCGAAGAGGCGCTTGCACGAGCGATGCGGCTGTAGGTCTCGGCGCTGTACTGTCCACGCCTGCGCAGATCGACGAGTATTAAGTCGGGCGCGAGCGTCTCGGCCAGCTGTATGCCCTTCATCGCGCTGCGGGTCGCGGCGACAACTTTGATTGGCGGGTAGGCGCTGAGCCCACGAGAAAGCAGGGCCCTCACGTCATCATGTTCGTCGATCAGCAAGACGGTAACATCGTTCACAGGTCTGACCTCATATCCCAAGGTTATGGTGCATGTGAATCCGTCAGGCAGTGCGAAAGTTCCCCGCGTTTGGGGGCCAGATGGCCCATAGCAATGTGCCATCAGAGCATCAGCCGTATAATTTCAGTAGATGCCTGAGACACGGCTCGCCAGAGATCTGAGGTCGCTATCGGAGTCGGGGATCGCCCTAACGTCCGAGCTATCGCTTCAGGCTGTTCTGCAGAAGGTCGTGGAGATCGCCCGCGAGCAGGCAGACGCGCGGTACGCTGCGATGAGCGTGCTCGGGTCTGACGGTGAGATACGGCAGTTCTTTTCGAGTGGCGTCACGCCTGAAGAGCGTGAGCAGATCGGGAGTATACCTCGCGGGCACGGGTTGCTGGGGATCCTGCTGCGGGAGAACCAGACGCTGCGGACACCGAACATCGAGCTGGACCCGCGCAGCGCCGGCTTCCCTCCCAATCATCCGCACATGACGTCCCTTATTGGCGTGCCAGTGATTTTCCAAGACCGGATCATCGGCAACCTGTACCTCAGCGATAAACGAGGCGAGCGCGAGTTCGACGACCGGGACGAGGAGGTTGTGCGCCTTCTGGCGGCCCAGGCGGCGGTGGCAATCCACAACGCTGAGCTCTACGAGGAAGCGACGCGCCACGCCGAGGAGTGGAAGGCGCTGTTCGAATTGGGGCGCGATGTCACGGCGTCTCCAGACATCAAGAAGCTACTTCAATCGACGGTATCCAGAGCGCGAAAGCTGCTGAGCACGGATATGGCTGCAGTCATGCTGCTCTCGACCGACCGCAGCTATCTGCGGATGGCTGCGTATGACGGGCTGGAAACGGAAGCGATGCAGAGGCTGAAGATATCGGCAGACCACGGCCTGCAGGGGTTGACTCTTGAGTTAATGGCGGCGGTGATAGTCGAGGACTACTACAAAGACGACAGACTGAAGAACCGCCCGGCGAAGGTCGTGGCCGGGGAGCGGCTGGTCTCGCAGATCTGCGTTCCCCTTATCGGGAAGGGGGCGGCGCTGGGCACGTTGACGGTGGGAAACCGGCAAAAGACGCGCTTCACGGAGAGGGACGCAGAGCTGGTAGAGGCGTTCGGTAACTGGATGGCCGTAGCGATTGAGGCGAGCCAGCTATATGAGAAACTCGAGAGCCTGGCACGGCTGGAAGAGCGGGACCGAATCGGCATGGACCTGCACGACGGAGTTATCCAGTCGATCTACGCGGTGGGACTGGGCCTGGAAGACGTGATGTACCGGCTTGAGAGCGAGCCCGGAGAGGAGGTACGGCCGGCGATCGAGAAGGCGATGGATGACTTGACGCGCGTGATAAAGGACATCCGAAGCTACATCTTTGACTTACGGCCCGCAGCATCGGAGGTGACGGACCTGCGTCACGCCATCCGCCAGTTGGTGGATGATGTGCGGGTGAATAACCTGATAGACGCGAAGTTCGAATGCAAGGGCGACATGCTGGACCTGCTGGACGAGCAACAGGCGATAACGTTGTTCCACATCGCCCAGGAGGCGCTGAACAACGTCATTAAGCATTCGGAAGCCACAGCGGCGGCGGTCCGGCTGACGCAGACGGGGCCGCGTTTCGTGCTGGAGATACAGGACGCGGGGGCAGGATTCGAGGTGCAGGACGGAGGCCCTAAGGAGAAGCACGGGCTGAGAAACATGCGCGACCGCGCGCGCAGCGTGGGCGGAGACCTTACGATAGAGAGCAAGCCCGGCCACGGTACAACCGTACGCGTGGAGGTATTCGCGAACGACAGGATGGTGGATAGTGACTAACGCCGCGACGGTGAAGATCATGCTTGTGGACGACCATGAGGTCGTCCGCCTGGGGTTGCGAACCCTGCTGGAGCGTCGCGAGGGTTTCCGCGTCGTAGCCGATGCCGGCAGCGTGGCAGAGGCGGTTGCCGCCGCACAGGAAACGCAGCCGGACGTGATCGTGATGGATGTCCGCCTGCCGGACGGTACGGGGGTGGAGGCCTGCCGGGAGATACGGAGCGATAGGCCAGAGACAAAGGTCATCATGCTGACGTCGTACGCGGATGATGAAGCGATCTACGGTTCGATCATGGCGGGCGCCTCCGGGTACTTGCTGAAGCAGACGCGCGGACAGAGCCTGGCGGAGGCCATCGAGCGGGTGGCTGCCGGCGAATCCCTGCTGGACCCCGGCATTACGGACAAGGTGCTTGCCCGGATGCGGCAACTGGCGGCTGGCGAGACTGACGAGCTGGCGAGCCTCTCACCGCAGGAACGGCGGATCCTGGGGCTGATTGCCGAGGGTAAGACGAACAAAGAAATAGCGGAAGAGGTGTTCCTGAGCGACAAGACGGTCAAGAACTACGTCTCGAGCATCCTGAGCAAGCTGAACCTGCGGCGGCGCTCCGAGGCGGCGGCGTTCATCGCGGGAAGGCGGGCGAAGACGACCGAGCCGGACTAGAGTGCGCGCCGAGCCGGCGGGTGGCTAGTTGGCGGGCAGCCCGGTGACGCGCAGCTCGGAGCGGACGATCAGCGTGAAGGCTTCAGCTTCGTCGGGCAGGGACGTGCCGACGAAGTTATATACGTTAAGAGCGGCCTGGTAGAACTCCTCGTACCCCGATTGCATGTAGTAGTCGTACAGGATGCGGGCCAGGCGGGCGCAACCACCTAGAGTGGAGCACGCGAGGAGCGTTGAGTCCGTGGATCCGCCTTCGGGTCTGGAGCCACAGATGCGATACTCCAGGTCCAGTTTTTCGCGGGTGTGAATGAGCCCCTGGGACATGAATCTTAACGCGTCCGGGTGTTTGTCGAAAGCTTCGTCGATGGACTGGCCAACAGCCTCGAAGGTGACGGCGCTGAAGCCGGCACTGAGCAATCTCCTGGCTTCGTCCGGCTTCAAGCGGTGTCGCCCGGATGGCGCGGGCGCGGGCGTCAGAGTGGGTTGCCCGGCCGCCGCTGTCTCCGCAGGCACGGTCGCGTCAACGGAGGAGCCCGGCGTCGAGGATTGCTCCTGAACGACGGCCGCCGGCTGGACCCATCCCTGGCTGACGAGCTTGTACAGGTCGTGCTCCCAATCAGCCTGCTGCATGCCGAAGGGGTAGACCGTGTGGGCGAGGTTGTCGGGCGTGTACGCGAGCACGAAGGCGGCGTGGCTGACCGAGTAGTTTCCCCCTCCCAGTTCCTCCCGGGTGATCGGGAAGTAGAGGTCACCGAGCGCCTGCTTCAAGGCCGAGTCAACAGAAGCAATGTTCCCTGTGAGGCCGACAAATGATGGATCGAACAGGTCCAGCCACTGCCGGAGGCGCCGGGCGTCATCGCGCTCCGGATCGACAGTGACGAAGACGACCTTCACCTGTCTCGACACGTCATCAGGGAGGCGTTTGAGCACGGCGGCGATATTCGCCATGTGATCGGGGCAGACATCCGGGCAATAGGTGTATCCGAAGTAGACGAGAGTGACGTACCCGTCCGTCTGCGTTCCGAAGTTGTAGAAGGCGCCCGAGGTGTCCGCGAGCGTGAAGGAGGGCTTGGGAAGGGCGTTTGCGAGGACCGTGCCGCGGTAGCCTCCACCGGTGTCGATGGGCGGCGCGGTACCGTCGCGCTCGCCCGAACTGCAGGCGGCCAGGGCGAGGCCTGCAACAACCAGGGACAGGAGCAGGAGGGCGCGTTTCATGGTGACTCCGCGAGGGATCCTGCGGGGGCGTTCATGGTGTTCTCAGTGGGCCGGTACCGGGGAATAAATCTCTGGACTGAGTATAGTCGAAGGGGGCCGCAACGGGGCGCGGCGACCTGGGCTAGCGCGCCAGGCCACACCGGCGACGCCGGGGGGAACGGGGAACGCGATCCCCGAT
>Ga0209751_10004985_pt1 | contig 12604 bp, 10 predicted proteins | sample RifCSP13_1_FD_184019 | JGI IMG/M metagenome (GOLD analysis project Ga0209751, IMG submission 184019) | Soil microbial communities from Rifle, Colorado - Rifle CSP2_sed 13_1 (SPAdes) (version 2) | ecosystem: Environmental > Terrestrial > Deep subsurface > Rock core/Sediment | place: Rifle... | reverse complement strand
CTCCACCAACGCTAAAGCATCCCGGTTATCCGGAGCATTGCCCGCCAACACGTCCACCGCCGTGATAAGCTGACTCTCCGGGTCAACCGCTACGGCTACCTTATGCCCATCGAAACGCTTGGCCTTGCTCTTGTGTCCGTGGCGCATCTCGGGATCATGCACCGAGACGATCCGGTCCCGGCTCACCCCTTCTCTGAGTTCTATCCCCTCTGGCTTACGCTCCACGTCCTGCAACAGAAGCTGCCCAAGAAGCTCCGCTGCCTCCGCCACCTGCGCATCTTCGATACTTCCTTCGGGATAGCCCTCCCGCACCTGCCGGGCTTCCGCCAGCAAGCGGTCGGCATCCTCTACCACCCCGGCTAAGAACTCTCTCCTGGCTGCCTTACTATCCCAGTTGATGGACGCCTCGCCCTTGATGCTCGGCCCGAAGTAGCGGGATAGATCCCGCTCAGCCTCCCACTCCTCAGGCGTTGCACCAGCCAGCGATGCCAGTACCCGTACCAGCCTGGTGATGCCATCCGCCAGCAGGTTGTAGGTGTCCTTGACCGCTCCCCGTCCCAGGATGTTGCTGGTATCCATGGCTGCTTTATGCTGGCGAGTCTTTAGATAACCTGTTTTGCGGGCAAAGCCCAGGCTCTTGGTGAAAACAGCCCGCATCTCGCTATGCAGGATGAGCTGGAAACGGAATAGCTGAAGGGTACTCTTGGCGAAGGGACGATCATCAATCCCGATGCCCAAGGCTACCTTCCAGCGGATGTCGAAGTCGGCCCTCTCCTTGGCATCTTCATCAGATACCCGGTCGTAGGTCTGCAACAGCAAGGCCGTAGACAGGAGGCTGGGTGGCACGCTGTTACGCCCGTTGTCAGAGCAGTACAGCCTGGCGAACTCCTCATCGTGGAAGATCTGGCCCCGCTGGGAGGCCAGGAAACCGTAGAAGGACTCCTTGCCTACGTGTTCAAGGTAAAGATTATCTGCTTCAAAGAGGCCCATCTGCTTCGAACGCTTACCGAGCATGCCCTACTCCTTCAAGCTATTCGAAGGCATTATACCAAAGCAACGGGCAAAGCGGCAGTAGTTCATACCAAAGACCGAGGCGGTTTCCAAAACCGCCTCGGTCTAATCAGAGGATTTCGGCCAAACTTCTAGGACCTTTTCTGGAGATACCAATTCTGATACAATAACACGTGGTTGTCGCACGACACCATTTCCGCTGCATTTCAGCTGACGATTCACGTACAAGCCATCACTACCCGACACGTTGAATCATGTCTTTAGATAACCCATAATCGGTTGGTCGCCGGTTCAAACGCCACGGGGTGACCGCAGTGTACGACGGCATACAGTTGGCGGCAAAGCCCCGACAAGCTTTCTATCTGCTGCAATCAGGTCTCCAGCAGCGATGGCACCTCGTATCTTTAGCCCTTGGTCTGCCAACTCGGACACCGGTGCCGGATAAGCGCCTGTTAGTTCGGAGCGAGCCGGGGCTGTCGCCTGCATGTCCATCAAGCAAGTATGGTATAATCCAGACAAGCAATCGGGGGGAAGGCAGAAGAACAGAGGCGACCTGCCTTCCGCAAACCGGTGGCTTCTTGAGCCCTCCTTACGTTTGCTGGAGGGGCCAGAGAGCGGTCCAAAATAGGTCTGCCTTCCAAGCAGGCTGTCGCGGGTTCGAGTCCCGTCTCCCGCTCCAACAGATATAACCTCACGTTTGAAGCCCGCCTGACGCGGCGGGTCCTTTCTTTGTACCGACCCCCTGCCAGGCTAGTTCCTGGTGCGAAATGAGGGGTGGGGAGGCGCGGTCCTCCCATGTGCCCCGGGCGTCGCAATAATTGTAAAGGGATGGTGCATGCTATCCTCGAGCAGCTATCGTTTGGGCAATAGTGGTGAGGTTGGCGGTAAGTATTCCCCAGCCAACCCAGCGGCCAAAACCTGCCTCTCCTCGATCCCGGCAGCGGCCCAGGTAGCCGCGCCGCTTGAGCACGCTGATGCGTCCTTCCGATCCCGCTCGAAAGCGCAGTCCACGGCGGAACCAGCCCTGACGTTCATGGCCTTTGCGCTGGATGCTCTTTCCTCCGGGCTTGGGCAAGACCACGCGTTTGACTCCAGCACTCTGGGCAGCCAACTCGTTGCCCGGGGAGTAGCCCCCTCGGTCTGCAGCGAAGAGCCTTGGCGGATGACCGAAGAGCCTCTGATGATGGATGAGGCTGGGCATGGCCTGGCTGGCATCGACGGGGTTGCCTTGCAGAACCCGGTAGCCACTGATGATGCCACCATCCACCTCATCCAGCCAGACCTTCCGTCCGAACTCGGTCTCATGCCCGGCCTTACCCCGGCGGATGATCCGGGTGTGGGTCTCAAACAGGCTCACCAGCTTCTCCTCCGCTGGTACGGCTATCCCTTCCAGCACCCGGAGCTTTGTCTGGCGGATAACCTGCTCGACCAGCGGGGCGAAGTGGTCAATCTCACCGACCAACCTCTGGGCGGCCTTGTCGGTTATGGATGCCAATCGTTCGCGTACCAACCGGGCTTGCCCCAGGCTGGCCTTCGCTACTCCCAGGAGATTCTCGTAAGTAACCCGCTTGACCAATTCAGCAGCCTCCCCTCGTCACCTTGATCTGATGAGCCAATACCGCAATGTGGTCATTGAATTGCTTAAGGGTCTGGGGACCGATAAGTCCAGCCCAGCGGAGCAGGGTAGTATCATCCGGAGCCGGCTCCAGGTAGAGACGGCAGAACTGGCGCAGGACCAGGCTATCGGAGACAAAGTGTTCTGTCTCTTCATAGCTCCAGTTATAGAGTCGGCGGATAACCAGCATGCGCAGGGTTACCTCAACTGGCTTGGAATGACGCCCAAGGGTCAGGCTGTGGGGATAGCGCCGGGCGAGATCTGCCTTGACCCGCTGGAAAAGCTCGTCATCTTCCAGCAAGCGATCCAACTCGGCCAGCTCCGGCTCCATCTCCAATCTCAGCTTTGGCACCATCTCAAACAGGTTTACGGGATCATACCGATCTATTATCATGTCAGTGAGCCTCCCAGCGGATTTGGATGCGTTCACAACTACATCCTAACCCGCCCCGAGGCTCTCTTTGCACCAAAAACTAACGAGGGCCGTTCTTCCTCCCCCTAAAACTCCGCTTGACCCGAAACTTGGCACACCTCGATCGTCTGGACCTGGATTCCGGGTCTCGGCCCGGAACGACAGATCCTCATAGCGGCCGCAGCCCCTGTCGGATTCGGCTCAAATCGCAGTTATGAAAGAGGCTCTACATCCTCGGTCCAAGAGTGCCCGGCAGGTTCTGAGAAGAAACGTGTATGGATAGAAGTCGGCGCTCAGCGCCGACTTCTATCCATACACGCCATACACGTTGTCTCGCCTGAGCTTTCGCGGGAACTGCACTCTTGTATTCCTCATGCGCGGGGATTAGAATGCAGTGCACCAGTAGTCGTAGTTATCTTAAAAACAAGGAATATTATAGACTGACGCGTCTTTCATACCCGGACACATCCCAGGAAGGTATGACGGGCAGAGTTAGCGGAGCCGTCTCTCGGCGGTCAGTCTCAATTTCGTAGGCCTCACTGGGCTATCGTCTATTCCCTGGCTGTGCTCGTGCAAGATAATCCCGCGCTGCCCGAATTCGGCGAGTAGCCGATCTCTTGACATTCGGGCCAGTTCGCCGATCGTGTGTACCGCCATTGGTTCGAGTCTGCTCTTCGTGCTTGCTCCCACGCCCGGAAGTTGATCGACTGGCAGCGGCGCGAGAAAGCTCTTCGCTTCCCCTGGAAGCACAACTACGAAACCATTCGGCTTGCCGAAATTGCAGGCAATCTTGGAGACCAGCTTATTGCTAGCGATCCCGATTGAACAGGGAAGACCAATCTCCCTGGCAACACGTTGCTGGATAGCACGCCCTATGTCTTGCGCTTTCCGGAGGGATCCCGCTGCCCCGGTTACATCGAGGAAAGCCTCGTCTATCGAAGCTTGCTCCATAATAGTGCCGTGTTCCTTCAGCAGAAGCATAAACCGTTCCGAGTACTCAAGATATGCTTCTTTCCTTACTGGCAAGAATATCCCGGCTGGACAGAGCTGGGACGCCAACTCAGCCGGCATCTGCGAGACAACGCCGTATTTCCTGGCAGCATAGGATGCCGTTGCTACGATGCCCTCGTGATAACACACGATTACCGGCCTGCCCTCCAGAGAAGGGTCCAGGAGCTCTTCCACCGAAGCAAAGAAAGCGTCCAGGTCGACGTGTATTATCCGGCGCTCGGAGCGTCTACTCTTCAGTGGCTTATCAGTAGCTACTTGAGGAATGGGAAGATAGTTTGCCGTAGCACTCCCTGCAGTAAACGGGCCTGTCACCACGGGGTTGGAACGGTACTTCGGTTTGCTTGCCGCACTGGGCACAAGTGGCCGGATACATCGGCTTGCTGCTTCGCCCGTAATCAGCGCCGCTGCCCTCCCGTCCCTCCCGGCGGGCACTCCGGCAATCCGGGCATCGCTTAGGTGGATTAGTGTAACCCTTCTGCGCGTGGAACTCTTGCTCCTCGACGGTGAAGGTAAAGGACTTCCCGCAGTCCTGGCAGATAAGGGTCTTATCCTGGTAACTCATGATTGTTCTCCTTGGGACTCGGACGTCCCGGCTGAAAAGGGCCATATCGTCGGCAGCTGGAATGCGTGAAAACACAGAACGCGGGGACGGCAGCCCTTCCAACTCCAGTCAGTCTAGCGTCTATTTGTGGCCAGTACAAGTAATGGCCCGGCACTTTGAGCAGCTTTCAGCTTTGAAAGCGCCATGTCCTGGGAAGCACCGCCATTTGTAATGAAACTGCAATGATTTCCAGGATTTGTGATGCCAGTTTACGTTCTTAATCGCCTTACATGAAAGACGTCCATTTGCCACGCAGAAGCAGTTGTGTTATGAATAATAAGCTCCGAATCCTGAGGGCTTGATCTGGCACGCTATGACAGGGAACGGGCAAGGCCATCAGGATCGGTACTACCCAGAACAGCCCTGGTTGCTACGGTGGAGCTGGTGGTCTGACTAAACCTGCTCGTCCCCGAAATACACGCCGGTGCTCCGTCCCAGGCGAACCATCTGGCCTCCGACGGATACGAGCTTCGGGTGGTTCACCGCATCTTCCAGTGGAACGCCGACGATCTCGTCGGCCTGCAGGGCAACCATTTGCCCGTAGGTTCCGCGAGCCAAAAGGTGAACGGCCTCCTCGCCAAATCGTGACGCTAGTACTCGATCAGTGGCAGTCGGCGTGCCGCCTCGTTGGACGTGTCCCAAGACAGTTACGCGTGTCATCACGCCGGTACGCTCTGCCAGTCCACGGCTGACTACCTGGCCTATACCCCCGAGACGGCCATCTTCCTGGCAGACGGGACCGCAGTCTACTGCGGTGGCTCCCTCGGCAACGACGATCAGACTGAAATGACTCCCCCGTGCACGTCGCTCGTCAACCATCTTGACCAGAGGCGCCCAGTGGAAGGGAATTTCCGGGATGAGGATGACATCGGCGCCGCTGGCCAACCCGGCGTGCAAGGCGATCCAGCCCGCTCCTCGTCCCATCACCTCGCACACCATGATTCGGTGGTGTGCTGCGGCTACGGTACGCAGGCGATCTAGTGCCTGGCATGCGACTTCCACTGCCGTATCGAAGCCGAAGGTGCGCTCCGTTACCGCCAGGTCGTTATCTATCGTCTTTGGCACGCCAACCAGATTGACTCCGAGCTCGGACAGGGACCGTGCGATTCGCAACGATCCATCCCCACCCACGACCACCAGAGCCTCCAGTTCCAGCCGCCGAAACTGCTCGGCGGCCGCCTTGAAGCTGGGCTCTGCCTGTGGCAGAGGCTTGCCGTCCGGCCCAAGATCGAACGGTCCCTCGTTAGTCGTTCCCAGTATTGTGCCTCCCATGGACAGGATACCCCGCACATCGGCGAGAGGCAACGTGCGTGTTAGGCCCTCTGGAAGAAGGCCGAGAAAGCCATCGTAGATCCCTACTACTTCGGCTGCATACTCTTCATGTGCCGTTTTCACAGCCGCTCTTATGACTGCATTAAGTCCAGGGCAATCGCCGCCGGACGTAAGAATTCCAATACGTCGCATTCCTATACCCCAATAATACGCGCAAGTTTGTCGAACTTGTGGGTAGCTTCCACGATCCGAACGGTCCCCGATCTAGCTCTCATGGCCAGTGAGTATGTCTTCGCTCCGTCACCGGTGTAACGCACGCCGTTGAGCAGACCTCCGTCGGTTATTCCTGTAGCGGCAAAGAATATATCCGTGCCGCTAACCAGGTCGTCCGTAGTGAGTACGCGGTCGAAGTCAATGCCATTTGCAGTCCCTTGACCGCGTTCATGGTCGTTGCGCGGCCAGAGTTTGCATTGTATTTCACCGCCCATACATTTCAATGCGCACGCCGTAACTACGGCCTCGGGTGCGCCACCAATGCCCATTAGCACGTCAACACCGGTCCCTTCTAAGGCTGGCATGAGCCCGCCCGCTATATCACCGTGGGCGATTAACATGATCCGCGCCCCTGCTTCACGGATTTCTGCAATCAGACGGCTGTTGCGGTCACGGTCCAACACCACCACCGTGATATCCGCTACCCTATAATGCTTGATATCCGCAATGCGTTGTAGATTCTCAGAGACGGATCTGTTAATATCAACAGCCCCCCGTGCAGCGGGTCCCACCGCGATCTTGTCCACATAGAATATACCACGAGGATCGAACATCGATCCACGTTCGGCAAGGGCTACAGCAGATATGGCATTGGGCAGACCCTTTGCCAGTAGAGTTGTGCCGTCTATCGGATCAACCGCCACGTCTACTAAAGGAGGCATACCATTGCCGATCCGCTCACCGTTGAAGAGCATGGGTGCGGCATCCTTTTCTCCCTCACCAATAACAACGATACCATCCATTTGCACAGACTGGAGTGCAAATCGCATGGCATCTACCGCTGCTTGATCGGCGGATTCCTTGTTTCCACGTCCCATCCAGGGTGCGGATGCCATAGCTGCGGCCTCCGTGACTCGGACCAGCTCAAATGCCAGGTTGCGGTCCATGGGTTTTCGCAATACGAATACCTCCGTTAGTCTTGCGATTCGATGAACCGTGCCGGTAGCTGTAATTACTTAGGCTCCCGGCGGGCTAATCGCAGAGGTTTTGTCAATAGGTGTGTAAATGCGAATCAGGCGGCGGCCACCTCCCGTGTAGTTTCGATGCCATCTTTGTATTCCACGCCCTCGTAGACTCTCTTCATCAACACCGGGGCGTTTAGCCGGCGGAACCTGGTTTCGGCTATAAGCAGCATCTTCCAGATCACTGCTGTGGCGTTGTCCACTTTCTTGTAGCGCTTGGCTGCATCGGTTCGGAGGCGCAGGGAAGCAAATGGAGACTCCACCATGTTCGTAGTCCTGATATGCACCCAGTGCTCCTTGGGGAACTGGTAGAACGTCATCATCCGCTCCCAATCCCGCTCCAGAGTAGCAATGGCATCCGCATACCCGTGTTGATGGCACCAGTCGGCAAAGTGCTTCCGCAGACGCTCTGCTTCGGCACGGGTCTGGGCATAAGGGATCTGGCACAGTAGCACTCTGGCCTGGGCCTGTTTCTTGCGAGGCAGTTTATCCACGACATTGACAATCTTGTGGTTCCAGCAGCGCTGCTCCGCTGCCTCGGGGTAGACGTTGCGCAACGCTCCCCAGATACCCAGATGACCATCGCCGACAATGAGTTTCGGAGAGCTAATTCCACGATTTCGAAGGTCCCGCAGGAATCCAGACCAGCTCTCCGTGGACTCCCGGTGCCCTGGGACCACCGATAGGACCACCTTCCTCCCGTCGCTTAATCCCCCAATGGCCACCAGCAGCGCGGCCTTTTCCTTTTCAAGCCCCGCCTTCACGTAGATTCCATCCACCCAAAGATAGACCAACTCCAGGCCATCCAGCCGGCGCTGACGCCATGTTTCCAACTCCAGTTGCCACTTCCCCTTGAGGCGCGCCACCGTACTGGCCGAGAGAGGCGCTCCCTCTCCCAGTAGCCCCCGCAATGCCATGTCAAAGTCACCCTCTGCCAGGCCGTGCAGGTACAACTCCGGGATCAGCGCAGACACCTCCTGGGTCCGGCGGACAAACAGCGGCAGGATTTTGCTGATGAACCGCTCTTCCAGACCCCGCACTCGGGGCCTGCGCACTGTCACCGTCCCGCATTGTAGCGTCAAACGTCGCTCCTTGCCGTAGCCGTTGCGGTATCCAGGACTGCCATCCACTGCATCACGTCGTTCTGACCTATGACGGCCTAACAGCTCCGTGACCTCTTCCTCCAGGATGGCCTGCAGTAACTCCTGGATCTTCTCTCGTACCCATCCCTCCAAACTCTCCCAATCTACCCTTGACACCTTCCCTTCTTTGATGCGATGCTTCCCCAAGGCGGCGGTCTCCTTCCTCTAGTTGTTTCTCACTACTTAAGAAGGATAACCGACCGCCCCCTTTATTTACACACCAATTAAGGATACCTCCATGCGCAGGAGACGGGGGACTGGACATTGTATCTACTTACAGGTCATAGGCGAAGATGGCTAGACCTCATCACAATCTCTTGCGTGTACTATGAGCACCGGCACCCTTGCCAGATGTACCACTCTATCACTGACACTGCCTAGCAAGATACCTGCAATACGTCCATGTCCCCTCGATCCCATCACAATCAAATCAAGTGTGCCGGTCTCGGCTTGATCGCAGATAGTTTGGGCCGGTATACCTCTCTCCAATACAACCGAAACTTCCTTGCCTACCCATGAAAGTCTCTGCTGCGCTTCTTGCAGCACTTCAGAGGCTGCCTCCTCCAGGTCTTTGATTAAGGTAGCGGTCAGCGCTGTAGGATGTATTGACGCCTGGTTAATGATCCTCATGTCAATCACACTGAGGATGGTTATCTCGGCATCCCCAATCCTCCTGACCAGGAGGCCGGCGTAATCCACGGCCTTGTTAGCACATGCCGACCCATCCGTAGCAACCAATATCTTGAACATTCTGCTTCCTCTTCCGGTCGGGAAAGTCTCTAGCCTCGATTAAACGGATCATCTCAAGTTTGATTGCTGGTGGCTCCGATACAAAGAAATATCCTAAGAATAATGGTACTACTTAAAGATGAATATAACAGGTCACGCGCTAGTCCCTTCAATATACTCGGGCTACCCGGCTTCTGGGTTTACGGGCGCTTCGCGCAACTCTGTGCGCAGCCAAAGGGCGATAATAGCCGCAAAGACAAAGTCGGTGAGCATGCTGAGCACCCGCAGGATCAACATCGCAGCAAGTCCCTCTTCCTTGCTCGTACCAAAGGTGACAAAAGCGACCAATCGGCTCCCTTCTGAAATGCCTATGTCAAAGGGGACCGGGCACAGCAGGCTGGCGATCACCGAGACGGCGTAGACCGAGGTGGCCTCCAGCGCCCCTTCACTTCCAGGGGTGATGCCCTGGCTTATGAAATAGAGGGCGAGAGCCGCTGCCAGGAGATAGATGATGCCGAGAACAAAGCCCACCGCCAGGGACTTCGGCGCAAGCAACGCTTTCAGGCTAGAAACGAAAATGCCTGAAGCATCTATTAGCTCCTTTCGGTAGTGGCCGACTGGGACCATCAAACTTATGGGAATAGTGTACAGCCATTACGGGTTGCTGGCAGTAGTGTTAAGTTGATTAGGTCCCTCGTTTGTCCGGAGCCTCCTTGATGACTCTTTTCATGCCAGCGAATCAATTCTGTGGACGTTTGGCACTATTACAGTTTCGTTACGCTTATGGCAGCTCGCCCTAAGATTCTCACTTTCCTCCTGCATATCAACCGGACCCAGGCTCGCTTTCGCTATGGTTACAGACCTGACTTGATCTGCCAAAAAAGTGCGGATAGCTGGCTTGATGTCCCTCTTCGAGCCAGCCCCTGGCGCAGCCTCGTGATGTGCTCGTGCAACCTATCGCGCCTGCCTGTAATGCTCCGGCAATACAGGCTAGTGTTAGAATGGTCTGAACATTTGCCCGTATTCGCTTTCGTCCCCATTCGATCCACGCACTGGGCAAAGGGCGAGAAGGACCGTGAGTATCTACAGCGGGACTTCAGCTGTGCCAAATTTCAGACGTGGATCAAGAAAACGGCTATGATCGACTATCAGGATGGGTATGCCTTGATTGCCACACCTACTGCTTACGCTGCTGATTGGCTAATCCAGCGTCCTGGCATAGCGGTAGTCAATGCTTTGTCTAATTTCATCGGCCACCAGGTCAACGTCGATTTTGAAGTCGTCCCGGAGATGACCGGCGCCACCTCGGATGGATAAAGACTGACGTGGGCTTAACGAGAATATTCGAGGTCGATCTTAAGGGCGCTGCGTCAGCATGTTGCCGCTCAGCTCATCGGCTGAGATCGAGCAAGGGGGTGAAGTAACACGAAAGGAGTCATGTCCGTGACTGTACTTGGCCAATGTCCATATTGCAAGAAGTTATTGCAACAACTGAGAGCGGTGGAAAAGGAGGTTACGACGGAGAAAAGCGGGCTGGCAGTTAGCCTTATCGTGCTGACGTGTCCTGACATTGGCTGTCGGAAGGTTCTGGGCGCTGTGCAGTCGCCGAGGCGGAGGCCGCGAGAGAAAGAAGCGTAGGGGTCTGAAGCCAAGGAGTGGTGGTATCCCGCCAAGGGCCTTTGGTTGTTAATGGGCAGCTAGTCGTGCCTTCTTCCCAAATGAGGCTAAAGGCAGTCTTGGCAAAGAGATCTCCGTTGCATACCGGTCACGCTTTGCAGTACATCTCCAGGTCCTCCGGCTTCTGCCTAACCAGTCCACTATGCAGATAGACCCGATCAATATGTAGTTCTTCCAGCGTAGCCTCTTGAGCAGCCAGATCAGCGAGGATGGCATCTCAGACAGCCGCCTCAGGCACATTAGTGAGAATTATCCCCACTGTCCGCACCATGCGGGTGTCCAAGTTGGTTAGTACGTGTCTCTTCTAGCTGTCTACCCGCTGGCTCCGAGTCCGTCTGCGCCAAGCGAGCAGCTGTACTGGAAGCATCCCCGTGTCCTTTCAAGGCCCCAGCGGCTGGTCCGCAGCTATTGACACAGTTCCTCGTACGTGATATAGTCACTTCTAACGAATAATTGTCTTACCAGCACTTCTCCTACGAACAATTATGCTTCTTCCTTTATTTTACATGACGCTTCGTTTATGTTGCTTTCATGAAGAAAGTCTTTTGAGGAGGGCAGAACAATGACTTCAAGCTTGTCCAGGCTTAGCATACCCCTTGGAGTAGTGCTCCTGGTGGCGGCTCTACTGGCGGCCTGCGCCGCACCAGCAGCCCCGACGGCAACGCCAACGAAGGCCCCAATAGCGGCTACTCCCACCGTACCAGCGACAGCCGCCGCCACCAAGCCAGCAGGAACGGCTACCGCCGCGCCAGTGGGCGCCACAGCGACCACTGCGGCACCCAAGCCGACTACCGCCGCTGCGACGGCGACCGTGCCGTCGGCGGCCAGTCCTACAGCCGCCGCAAAGCCCACGACAGCCGCTTCGCCCGCGGCGACACCCGGCGCCGCGGCAGCCGGTAACGCTACGGCCGGCAAGACCGTGTTCGACACCAACTGCAACGCCTGCCATCCCAACGGTGGCGCGGGCGCCGGGCCTTCGCTATCTGGCGTAGTGGGACGGTTGGGACAGAGCGGTGTTACCAACGTGATCAGAAGCGGCAGAGGTGCTATGCCCCCGTTCTCGTCCAGCCAGATCAGCGACAGCCAGTTGAACGACTTGCTCGCCTATTTGAGCACTTTGTGATAGCAAGAAGCGTGGCGATAATAGAATAGACAGTAGAATATGTGTAGGAGCATCAAGGGAGCCGGTGCGGTATCGTGCTGGCTCCTCGATTCCTACGCTCTGTTCCTGCAGTGCCTGTCCGCCGGACAGGCAAGCATCTCAAGCATCCATCGAGCGGAGCAGCCCCAGCGCATCGCTATCGTCCGGCGGCCCGCCGCTTCCAGTGTCTGTTCCCCCTGATCGCAGGTGAGAGAGCGCTGCCCTTGCGCCTCGGGTCTAGACCGTCTCTTGTCCTCGTCCGCTTGGCGTAAAGCCTGGTCTTCCTGGCAGTCTCATCTGGATTATCCACTCGTACACCGCCAGGTATCCATCCACCATTACCGGCACATCGAAGTGCTCTTGCACGTGATGCCGGCAGTCCTTGGGATCCAGGCGGTCCACCCGGTAAACCGCCTCGGCCATCTCGTCGACTCCATTTACCAGGTAGCCGGTCTTTCCGTTGACGATGATCTCCGGCGCGGCTCCGCGGGGAAACGCTATGACCGGCGTGCCGCAGGCCATGGCCTCGGGCATAACCAGGCCGAAGGGTTCCTCCCAATTCAACGGCATGAGGACGACCATGGCCTTACGGTAGAGCTCCCTCTTCTGTTCGGCATTCGCTTCCCCGAAGAACTCGATCAGCTTGCCATCAATGAGCGGCTTTACTACATCGTGAAAGTACTTACCTAACTTTTGCCCAAAGAAACCGAGATTCCAGGAGGCCCGAGCAATCTGGCCAGGGCCTGTCGAAGCAAGGG
>Ga0209751_10004978_pt1 | contig 12614 bp, 13 predicted proteins | sample RifCSP13_1_FD_184019 | JGI IMG/M metagenome (GOLD analysis project Ga0209751, IMG submission 184019) | Soil microbial communities from Rifle, Colorado - Rifle CSP2_sed 13_1 (SPAdes) (version 2) | ecosystem: Environmental > Terrestrial > Deep subsurface > Rock core/Sediment | place: Rifle... | reverse complement strand
CAGTTCATCACCGGGCCGTACCGGCAGCTCCACCCGCACGACAACAACGAACGCCAGTCGGTCCACGAGCACCGCTCCCTCGAGCCCCAGCCGCCACCCAAGCCCCCGCGCTCTCGAGCACCGTACCAGGCGGCCCGGCGCGCGGCGCCGCCTGCCGCCCAGCCGGAGGCCGCGTCGGCGACCGGGGCCCGTCGATGAGGCGCTCCCCGACGGCCGTGGCACTGGCCATCACGGCGACGCTCGCCCTCGGGCAGCTGCCGCGGCTCCACGCCCAGGCCGCAGGCGCGCCAGGCGTCGCCTTCAGCGACGTCACGAGCGCCTCCGGCATCGCGTTCCGCCACACGAGCGGCGCCTTCGGCAAGAAGTACCTGCCCGAGACGATGGGCTCGGGGGTCGTGTTCTTCGACTTCGACGGCGACGGCGCGCAAGACCTCTTCTTCGTGAACTCCACGCGCTTCGCGGGCCGTCCCGAGAAGCCCGGTCTGCCCGCGCTCTACAGGAACGACGGCAAGGGCCGCTTCACCGACGTGACGAGGTCGGCGGGGCTGGCGGTGGAGATGTACGGCCTGGGCGCCGCGGCCGCCGACTACGACAACGACGGCAACGTCGACCTCTACGTCACCGGCCTCGGCCCGAACCGCCTGTTCCGCAACCTGGGCGGCGGCAAGTTCGCGGACGTGACCGCGAAGGCCGGCGTCGGGGATCCCGGCTTCTCCACGAGTGCCATGTTCTTCGACTACGACAAGGACGGCCGCCTCGACCTGGTGGTCGCCAACTACGTCAGCTGGTCGATCGACAAGGACCTGTTCTGCACGCTCGACGGCAAGAGCAAGTCCTACTGCACGCCCGAGTCCTACAAGGGCCAGAGCCTGCGGCTCTACCGCGGCCTCGCGGGCGGGGTCTTCGAGGACGCCACGAAGAAGGCCGGGCTCGAGGACGCGCGCGCCAAGTCGCTCGGGCTCGCGCTGATCGACTTCGACTCCGACAGCTGGCCCGACCTCTTCGTGGCCAACGACACCCAGCCCAACAAGCTCTACAAGAACAACGGCAACGGCAGCTTCAGCGACGTCGGGATGGCCGCGGGCGTCGCCTTCGGCGAGACGGGCGTGGCGCGCGCCGGCATGGGCACGGACGCGGCCGACTACAGCGGAAGCGGCCGGGCGTCGCTCCTGATCGGGAACTTCTCGAACGAGATGCTGGGCCTGTACCACAACGAGGGCAACGGCCTCTTCATCGACGAGGCGCCCTCCTCGACGGTCGGGCAGGCCTCGCTGCTCACGCTCACCTTTGCGGCGTTCTTCTTCGACTTCGACCTCGACGGCCGCCTCGACATCTTCTCGGTGGGCGGCCACGTGGCGGACGACATCCAGAAGGTCCAGCCCAAGGTCAGCTACGCGCAGCCGCCGCACCTGTTCCGCAACCTCGGGAACAAGCGATTCGAGGACCTCGTCACCCGGGTCGGTCCGGCGCTGGCGCGGCCGATGGTCGCGCGCGGGGCCGCGTACGCCGACGTGGACGGGGACGGCGACCTCGATCTCGCCGTGACCGCCAACGGTGGTCCGGCCGTGCTGCTGCGCAACGACGGCGGCAACAAGAACGCCTGGCTGCGCGTGCGGCTCGTGGGCACGAAGTCCAACCGCGACGGGATCGGCGCGCGCGTCAGCCTGAGCCTGCCGGGCGGCGGCAAGAGCTGGGCCGTCGTCAAGACCGGCTCCAGCTACTGCTCGCAGAGCGAGCTGCCGCTCACGTTCGGCCTGGGCGCGGCGAAGGGTGTCGAGGCGGTCGAGGTGATCTGGCCCAGCGGGCAAGTGGACCGCCTGGGCCCGCAAGCGGCCGGCCGGACGCTCGTCGTCACCGAGGGCGCAGGCGCGCGCTAGGCGAGGCTGGCTCCGTGTTCCAGCAGCAGCGCCCGGAGCACCGAGCGGTGGCAGCGGGCTGCGTCGGAACAGTAGCAACCCACCGAGAAATCCGTGCGGTGCGATAAGGCGGCGAGCAGGGTGAGCAGTCGCACCGCCTCGGGGCGCTTCATCTCGCCCCGATAGCGCTTCACGAAAGACTCCCACGCCCGCTCGTCGGTGGCCTGCAACGCCTGCTTCACCAACGGGTCCGACGGCGCCAGGTCGGGCAGCCACACGTCGTAGAAGCCTCGAGAGGCGTGCTCGGCCTTGGGCACCCCCCGCGGCGGTCGCCTGACCGTGCCCAGGCGCAGCCCTTCGCCGCGCGCCCTGGGAGTCCCGAGCCGGACTACGCTGATCGACATCGGCGTGTCACCTCCGCTCCGTCCTCAAGGGATGGACGTGTCTATCGCACGCCGGCGGGCCGCAACTTGGCCGCCAGCAGCTCCTCGACATCCGCGACGTCCGCCAGCCCCTTGACGACGACGCACACGGGTCGGCCCTCGGCGTAGGCCCTGGCGGCACGGATGCCGGCGTGCAGTCGCTTCGAGACCTGGCCGGCCAGCGCCGCCTGCGTCGCTCGTGCGCCGAGGACGACGGTCACCTTGAAACCGCCGCGCTCGGGTTGCAGGTAGTAGAGGGTGCGCTTTGCCTGGCTGATCTTGAGCACCCACGGCGAGTCCTTCCCGTATCGCTTCCACTCGGCGGTGGAGCCGTCGGCTCGATCGGCGAGCTGGTGGAATGCGGAGTGGCTTCTGCCCAGCAGCTTCGCCAGATCGGCGTCGCGCGGAGCGTCCAGCGGGCGTGCCTTCTGCGGCTTTGTGTTCTTCACGATGTCCCCCGATCGACGACTGGACCTTCGTCCAGCTCCGGAGCCCAAGCGTCATGGAGCGGGCGGCGCGTCCCTTGGCTCGTCGGGCAGCGCGCGTACGGCGGCCGCGACCTCGCGGCTGAGCTCGCCCACCAGCTCGCTCATCGCCTCGACCTCGGCGCCGGGATCGACGCCCTCGGGGCCGCTGGGGAGCGGACCCCGGCCGAGGTTGGCGGTGCCGCGAGCGAGGGGCTGCTCGCCACGCGCTGGCAACAAGGCCCAGCGCCCGTCGAGGCGCAGCTCGCCGTTCGCCTGCAGGCCGAAGACGCGGAGCTCCGTCACCACGCGGCAGCGCGGCACGGCCGACGAACGCCACGGAGAACGTGCGACGAAGTGCTCGGGCAACAGTGTCACCAGGTTCTCCGCGAGGGTACGCGTGAAGCCGGTGTCGAGCGGCTCGCCCCAGCGCAGGAACTCGTCGATCCGCAGCTCGCCGGGCGCCGTCCAGGTGACGAGCTGCGGGCGGTCGAGATGGCCGGGGAGCCGGACGGGCATCACGCCGACGAAGCCACGCCGGGCGTCGGCCGTGGAAACGGGTGCGGCCGGCGGCTCGGCAACCGAGCGCAGCACGAAGAAGCGGGCTTCGGGCGTGCGTTTCAGCGAGACGCACCCCGCGCCGACGATCAGGGCGGCGGCGAGTACAGGCAGGGCGGCACGCGCGCGCATCACTTCTTCTCCTTGCTCTGGGGTTTGCCCTGCAGCATCGCCTCGGGGTGGGTCTGGATGTAGTCCACCAGGTTGCGGATCGCCTTCATCGCACGCTCCAGCTCCTCGAACGTCCCGGCTGCGCGGACGCGCGCTTCGTCGGCTCCCGACAGGGTTCGCTCGAGGGCTTCGAGGGTGTTCTGGGCCAGCTCGAGCGTTTCGCGCATCTCGCGCAGGGTCGTCTCGCTGTCGCCGCCGATGCTCTTCACCCTGACGTCGAGCTCGCGGATCAGCCCCCGGGCTTCCGTGACGGCTCCGCGAGCCTCCACGATCGTGGGCTGGAGCTCGCGCGTCGCGCGGTGGGCGCCGGCCATTGCTCCCGCGAGGTCGGGCGAGGCCAGCACCTCGCGCAGGCTCTGCAGCGCGCCGCGCAGGTCCTCGAGCATCTGGTCGAGCGGCAGCTCGGCCAGCTTCTCCAGGAACGTCTCGGCCCTGTCGCCGAGCTTCTCCATCGCCGTGGGGGTGGTGGGCAGCTCCGGGTAGCGTCGCTTGATGCCCGAAAAGCGCGCCTGCTCCGCCGGCTGGAAGTCGAGATCGATGTACTTCTGGCCCGTGAGCAGGCTCTGGCTCAGCATGCGGGCGCGCACCCCGCGTGCAATCAACCCCGCGGCGAGCTGCTCCGACGTGCCTCCGGCGAAAGGCCTCGGCACGCCCTCGGGGGCCTCGACCACGTTGGTCCGGATCTCGATCACGACCTCGATCTGGATCAGCCTGTCGTCGCGACCCGTGAGGAACGCCGTCACGTCCTTGACCTCGCCGATCTTGACGCCGCGGAAGGTCACTGGCGCGCCCGTGTTGAGCCCGCGCACCGAGCCGGGGAAGAACACCGTGAACAGGCTCTTGGGCTCGAACCAGTTGCCCGAGCTCAGTAGCGCGATGGCCGCCAACAAGAGCGCGATCGCCCCCAGGACGAACGCGCCGACAGCCCGCGGATGCGTCTTCTGGCTCACAGCCGCCCCCGTTCCAGGAAGGCACGCACCTTCGGCTCCTCGCTGTGCTTCAGCTGCTCGGGACGTCCCTGGGCGATCATGGTCCTGCGCTCCGCGTCGAGAAACACGGCATTGTCCCCCAGCTCGAAGATGCTGGGCAGCTCGTGGGTCACGAGCACGATCGTCGTGCCCGAGCTCTCCCGTAGCTCGAGGATCAGGTCGTCGAGCCGCCGCGAGCTCAGCGGGTCGAGCCCGGCCGAAGGCTCGTCGAAGTACAGGATCTCGGGATCGAGCGCCATCGCCCGGGCCAGGCCCGCGCGCTTGCGCATGCCGCCGCTGATCTCCGCGGGGTAGTGGCCCTCGAAGCCTGCGAGGCCCACGAGAGCCAGCTTGAGCCGGGCGACGTCGCGCGCCTCGCCAGGTCCGAGGCGCTTGCGCTCGGCGAGCGGCAGCGAGACGTTCTCCTCGAGCGTCATCGAGCTCCAGAGTGCGGCGCCCTGGTAGAGCACCCCCAAGCGGTCCATGAACCGCTCGCGCGTGTCTTCGTCGGCCTCCCAGAGCGGCTCTCCGTCGTAGAGCACCTCGCCTTTCGCGGGGCGGTTGAGCCCGATCATGTGCCGCATCAGCGTGCTCTTGCCGCAGCCGCTGTCGCCCATGATCACGAAGATCTCGCCGCGGCGGATCTGGAAACGGATGTCCCGTTGGACGATGCGCGAGCCGAACGCCATCGTCAGGTCCTGCACCTCGACGTGAGGTTGGGGTTCGCCCATCGCTAGAGGTGCAGCAGGTGCAGCAGCACCGTGAAGACGGCGTCCACGACCACCACCAGCACGATTCCCATCACGACCGCCCGCGTCGTGGCTTCGCCGACGGCGGCCGCGCTGCGGCCGCAGCGGACGCCGTAGTAGCAGCCGGTGAGCGCCACCACCACGCCGAACGCGACGCTCTTGACGAGGCCGATCACGACGTGGCGCAGCTCGAGCGACGACTGGGTCGCCCTCAGGTATTCGACCGCCCCCAAATCAAGCAGCGCCACGCCCACGAAGGTCCCGCCAAGGACGCCCAGGACATCGGCGTAGGCCACGAGCGCCGGCAGCATCAGGCTCGTCGCGAGCACCCGGGGCAGCACCAGGAACTCGACCGGCTTCAGTCCCATGGTACGAAGCGCGTCCACCTCCTCGTTCACGGTCATCGTGCCGAGCACGGCCGCGAAGGACGCCCCGGTGCGGCCGGCCATCACGATCCCGGTCATCAGCGCTCCCAGCTCGCGCGTGATACCGATCGCGACCAGGTTCGCGACGTAGATCGAGGCCCCGAACTGCTGCAGCTGTACCGCGCCGACGAACGCCAGCACGGCGCCGATCAGCAGGTTGATGAGCGCGACAATCCCGAGCGCGCCAACGCCGGCCGACTCGAGCGCGTGCATCAGATCGACGCGGCGAAAGCGCGCACGCCCGCGCAGGAAGGCGCCCAGGGCGACGACGGTCTCGCCGAGGAAGTCGAGCGCGTCGCCGGCCGTGCGCCAGGCGCGCAGCGCCACCTCGCCCACGCGTGCGGTGAGCGCATCGTCTTTCGGCGTTTGCGGCATGACGCGCGCCGGCACGGCCAGCGACAGGTCCAGCAGCCGCCGGGCCCCCTCGGGTAGCGCGCTCGTGTCGACGGCGGACCCCCGCGCGGCCGCCAGGCCCGCGGCCGAGAACAGGAAGCTCACGAGCGCGCTGTCCCAGGTCTCGAGGCCGGCGGCTTCGAAGACGAGGCGTGTGCCCGCGGGCGCGGATTCGAGCTCGCGGGCGACCGAGTCAGTCGAAGGCAGGCCGTCCGCGAGCGTCCATCGCCCCGAGAGACGCACGCGGATGGCGCCCTGGCTGTCGCGCGCGATTTGGAGGCGGGACAGGGCGTCGGTCGCCGGAGCGGGAGCGCTCACGAGGCCTGCATGTTAGCGCATGCCCACGGACGGCCTACTTCACCACCTCGACCATCGAGTCGAAGACGCGCACCTTCTTCCAGTTCTTCTGCTGCTCGGCGATGAACTGCTTGTGGCGCGGGTGCTCCTGGTAGGCGTCGTGGGCCGCCCGGCTCGCGAACGTGACGTGGAGTGCCACGTCGAAGTCGCGGTCGTTGACGGGCCGGGCGAGCTCCGCGGCCACGACTCCCACCGAGAAGGAGAGCGTTCCCTCGTAGCCGGTCAGGTACTTGTGGCAGGCCGCGACCAATTCGGCCCGCGCCGCCTGTGAGGCGTCGTTCAGGCTGAAGTAGACGTCGTGCGCCAGAGCCTTCTGGGCCCAGGACGCCACGGGTGCGAGGAGCAGCAGGGACGCGAGCGCGACCGTTCGCTTCATGAAGGCCTCCGGAATGGAATGCCATCATAGGCCACGGCCCGGCGATCCGTCCGAGGCTCGTCGGTGCTCGCGAAGGGGTAGACTGAAAAGGTGGACTCCGGACTTCGCGACAAGGTCGTGATCGTCACGGGCGCAGCGGCCGGGATCGGTCGCGCCACGGCGCTGCGCTTCGCGCGCGAGGGCTGCCGCGTGGCCGGCTTCGACGTGGACGACGTCCGCGGCCGCGCGCTCGTCGCCGAGGTCGTGGCCGCGGGCGGCCAGGGCCAGTTCGAGTGCGTCAATGTGGCCGAAGCGGCCTCCGTCGAGGCGGGCGTGAGAGCCGTCGCGGAGCGTTGGGGCCGCATCGACGTGCTGGTCAACAACGCCGGCATCCTGCGCGACGCCCAGCTCGTCAAGTGGAAGGACGGCGCCGCGGCCGCCACGATGAGCGACGAGGCGTGGGAGGCGGTGATCGGCGTCAACCTGCGCGGCGTCTTCCACTGCACGCGGGCGGTCGTGCCGCACATGATCCGCGGCGGAGCAGGGGTGATCCTGAACGCCTCTTCGGTCGTGGGCCTCTACGGCAACTTCGGCCAGACGAACTACGTGGCCACCAAGGCGGGCGTCGTCGGCATGACGCGCACCTGGGCGCGCGAGCTCGGCAAGTTCAAGATCCGCGTCAACGCCGTGGCGCCCGGCTACGTCGCCACCGAGATCCTGAAGGCGATGCCGCAGAAGATCCTGGACGGCATGGTCGAGCACACGCCGCTCGGCCGCATCGGCGAGCCCGACGACATCGCCAACGCCTACGCATGGCTCGCCTCCGACCAGGCGAGCTTCGTCACCGGCCACTGCCTGTCCGTCGACGGCGGCGTCGTCGTCGGAACCTGAGGGGAAGGAGCCGTCGTGAAGCCGATCTACATCGCCGCCTACCACCAGTCGGTGTTCGGAAAGCTCATGGGCATGGGCGTGCCCGAGATCGTGGCGAACGCCGTCCGTGGGACGTGCCAGGAGATCGCCGTCGATGCCGCAGCGCTCGACGTCGCCTCGATCGGCGCCACCTGCAACATCTCGCTCAACGAGCAGGGGCTCCTGGCCGGGCTGGTCGCCGAGGTGCCCGGCCTCGGCGCCAAGCCGATCGAGTCGGTCGAGAACGCCTGCGCCTCGGGCGGCCAGGCCGTGCTGTCGGTGATCCAGAAGCTCCAGTGCGGCCTCGGCGACACAGGGATAGCCGTCGGCTACGAGAAGATGCGCGACGCGGAAGGCAAGATGGACGGCAAGCTCGTGGGCAAGGTGCTGGGCTACTTCTCCCACCCCGACGAGCGCCCCGGAAAGGTGTTCGTGTTCCCGCACCTGTTCGCCGAGGTGATGGACGTCTACTTGAAGACCCACGGCTACCGCGAGGAGGACCTCGCTTCGATCGCCGTCCTCGAGTACGCGAACGCCAAGTACAACCCGTACGCGCAGATGCGAAACGTGGACCTCACCGTCGAGAAGGCCTGCTCGATCGAGGGCATCAACCGCTACATCGCCGAGGGGCTGCGGCTCAAGACCTTCGACTGCTCGCAGATCACGGACGGCTACGCGGGCATGATCCTGGCGACGGAGGAAGGCCTCGCGCGCCTCGGCGTGAAGAGGAAGGACTGCGTCCAGATCGTGGGGTGGGGCCAGGCCACCGATCCGCTCAAGAAAGAAGGTCGCGACGTGCTGCGGCCGAAGGGCGCCTACGCTGCGATGGGCCGCGCCTACGCGATGGCGGGGCTCACCCCGAAAGACGTGAACGTCGCGGAGCTCCACGACTGCTTCACGGTCATGGCGGCGATCGGCACCGAGGTGATCGGGAAAGCGGAGTACGGCAAGGGAGCACGGTACTGGGTGGACGGCAAGGCCGCGCCCCAGGGTGAGTGCGGGATCAACACCTCGGGCGGTCTCATCGCCAAGGGCCATCCCATCGGCGCCACCGGCGTCGCCATGATCGGCTGGTGCGCCTGGCAGCTCCAGGGCAAGGTCGCCAAGGAGCTGCAGGTGAAGAACGCGCACGCCGCGGCCACCTTCAACATCGGCGGGCCGATCTGCGCCTCGGTGTGTACGGTGCTGAAGCCGGCGGCCTGAGCGGGCCGCTATCGGGCTACTTCTTCGGCTTCTTGTCGTGCACCTTGCCGAGCATCTCGTCCTTGAACTCGGCCGGCTTGTGGCACTTGGCGGTGCAGCTCGCCTTCTCGGGCTTGGCGATGAGGCCCGCAGCCTTGGCCTGCTCCGGGTTCTTCATGACGCTCATCTTCCAGTAGTCGCCGCCGTTGCCGTGGCAGGTCTCGCACTCGGCCTTGGGCTCGGCCGTGGCGTGCTTCGTCTTCGACCAGGAGTCGAATTCGACCTTGTGGCACATCTTGCACTTGGCGACCCCGACGGCCGCGTGCTCGGCGGCTGCGGGCGCGGCCTGGAGCGCCAGCGCGAAGGCGGCGCCTGTCGCGAAGGCGAGCAGCTTCTTCATGATCCTTGTCCTCCCGGGCATCGAGGCGGCACGCCCATGATCCAAGTCTCTGCACCTGTCCCACCGAGCGTCAATGGCTCATTTGATGGGTCCAGCCTATTATGGGGCCTCGAACCAAAGATGAACCCGGAGGACAGTCCATGCAGCGCCTCGCCCTCAGCCTCGTGCTGGCCATGAGCACGACCGCAGGAACCACGACCGCCGGCGAAGCCCTCAAGGCGCCCGCCCCCGAAGACCGTTTCATCTGGCTCGAGGACGTGACGGGCGACAAGTCGCTCGACTGGGCGCGGGCGCGGAACGCCGAGAGCGCCAAGGTACTCGGGACCCCGGACGAGGTCGCGCTCGAGAAGCGCATCCTCGACATCCTGGACTCGAAGGAGCGCATCCCCGGTGTCCAGAAGCTCGGTCCCTGGTACTACAACTTCTGGAAGGACGCGAAGAACCCCCGCGGCCTGTGGCGGCGGGCGACCCTCGCGGAGTATCGCAAGCCCGAGCCCGCCTGGGAGACCGTGATCGACGTCGACGCGCTGGGCGCGGCGGAGAAAGAGAACTGGGTCTGGCACGGGGCCGACTGCCTGAAGCCCGGCTACAAGCGTTGCATCGTCCAGCTCTCACGCGGGGGCGCCGACGCAGACGTGGTGCGCGAGTTCAACCTGGAGACGAAGGCGTTCCTGAGGGACGGCTTCTCGCTGCCCGAGTCGAAGAACAGCGTCGGCTGGCTGGACCCCGACCACCTCTACGTCGGGACCGATTTCGGCGCGGGCTCGATGACGACCTCCGGCTACCCGCGGATCGCGAAGGTCTGGAAGCGGGGCGCGCCGCTCGCGCAAGCCGAGACACTCTACGAGGGACAGCCGGGAGACGTCGCGGTCGTCGCCTTCCGCGACCACACGCGGGGCTACGAGCGCGACTTCGTGCTTCGCGCGCCGACGTTCTTCACGAACGAGCTCTACCTGCGCCGCGACGGCAAGCTGGTGAAGATCGAGAAGCCCGACAGCGCCAAGGCGAACGTGCACCGCGACCTGCTGCTGTTCGAGCTTCGGGACGACTGGACGACGGGCGGCAGGACGTATCCCGCCGGCGCGCTGCTCGCGAGCGACTTCGAGGGCTTCATGAAGGGGGAGCGGCGCTTCGACGTGCTGTTCGAGCCGAGCGAGCGCCGGTCGCTCGCCGCCTTTAGCCCGACGCTCAACCACGTCCTGGTCAACGAGCTCGACAACGTCAAGAACCGCGTCTACGTGCTGAGCCGGCAAGACGGCAACTGGACCCGCGAGTCGCTGCCGGGGATGCCGGAGTTCGGCACCGTGGTGGCGACCGCGGTCGACGACGAAGAGTCGGACGACTACTTCATGACCGTCACCGACTACGTCACCCCGACCAGCCTGTCGCTCGGCACGATCGGCAAGAGCGCGCCGGAGAAGCTCAAGCAGCTGCCCGCCTTCTTCGACGCGAGCGGGCTCGCGGTGAGCCAGCACGAGACGGCCTCCAAGGACGGCACGCGCGTCCCGTACTTCCAGGTGGCTCACACGGGCCTGACGCTCGACGGCAAGAACCCGACGCTGCTCTACGGCTACGGCGGCTTCGAGGTCCCGATGGTCCCCGGCTACAGCGGCGGCGTGGGCGCTGCGTGGCTCGAGAAGGGCGGGGTCTACGTGGTCGCCAACATCCGCGGCGGCGGCGAGTTCGGCCCCAAGTGGCACCAGGCCGCGCTCAAGGCGAACCGCCACAAGGCCTACGAGGACTTCATCGCCGTGGCCGAGGACCTGATCCGGCGCAAGGTCACCTCGACCCCGCACCTCGGGATCCAGGGCGGCAGCAATGGTGGCCTGCTGATGGGCAACATGCTCACGATGCGGCCCGACCTGTGGGGAGCTGTCGTGTGCCAGGTGCCTCTGCTCGACATGCGCCGCTACCACACGCTCCTCGCCGGGGCGAGCTGGATGGGGGAGTACGGCAACCCCGACGACCCGCAGGAGTGGGCGTTCATCCAGGGCTTCTCGCCCTATCACCAGCTGAAGGGCGGCGTGAAGTACCCGCCCACGCTCCTCACCACCTCGACGCGCGACGACCGCGTTCACCCCGGCCACGCCCGCAAGATGATGGCCCGCATGAGCGAGATGGGGCAGGACGTCCTCTACTACGAGAACATCGAGGGCGGCCACGGTGGCGCCGCGAACAACCAGCAGGCGGCGCACATGACGGCGCTCGCCTACACCTTCCTGTGGCAGAAGCTCGGGCTATTGCAGCGCCAAAAGGAGCGCAGCCTCGAGTGACGGCTTGTCCTGCTGGTTCACGAAGTGCTTGACGATCGTGCCCTTGGCGTCGACGAAGAACATCGTCGGGAAGACGCTGACGGAGCCGTAGGCTTCCTGGACCTCGGGCGTCAGCTGGGCGAGCGTGAACGTGAGGCCCTGCTGCTTCGCGTAGGCGCGGCGCTCCTCGTCGCCGTACGGCAGCTCCAGCACACGGTCGGCGTTCAGGCCCACGATCCGGAAGCCCTTCGCTGCGTAGGTCCGGTCGAGCTCCACGAGCAGCGGTGAGGTGCGCACGCAGGGCGGACAGTTGGTGAACCAGAAGTAGAGCAGGTGAGGCCGGCCCGCGAGGTCCGTCGAGCTCACGGGCCTTCCGTCGTAGTCGGTCGCGGACAAGGCCGGCGCCGGGCGCCCCTCCCAGCCCGCGATCGTGCGCTCGAGCGCCTTGCCGAAGCGCGGGTCGGCCAGGACGCGGTCGACGTCTACGATCACGATCTCCCCGTTCAACGGATGGCGCCTGATGAACCTCGGCATGCGCGGGTCCGACTCCATGATGCGCAGCAGCAGCTCGGCCTCGCCTGGAACGTTGAACTCGAACTGTTCCGAGATTTCCTTGAGCGTCGGCGGGCGGCCGGCGCCCTTCTGGTGCTGGGCCAGGTAGAGCGGCAGCTTGAAGAAGGAGTTGAAGAGCCGATTGAGCGCGGCGCGCTCCTCTGCGGCGGTGAAGACCTCGTTGTAGAGCTGGGACACCACCACCCGTTCGCCCGCCTTCACGTGGGCCTTCAGGTACTCGACGACCTTGACCTCGGCCTCCGGGGCCTGCGCGGCGCCTGCCGTGGCCACGAGCGGGATCAGGACGAGCGCGTACGCCAGGACGGCGCAAATCATCTGGAGCATCCTGCGATTCTATCTTCGCGCGCCGCTGCGCGTCGGCCCCGAAACTCTATACTGGGCCCCTGATGCCCACGGGCTCGGGGATCCTGCGCCTCGCGCGCGGCCGTAGCTCCGCGATCGACCTCGACACCGAGGAGGGCCGTGCGTTTCTGCAGGAGCGACTGGCCTTCTACAACAAGGTCTGCTTCCTGATCTCGGGATCGTTCTTCGTCGTCAGCCTGGCGCTGATCGCGAGCGGGCTCCAGGCGCCGGAGGCTGT
>Ga0209751_10004975_pt1 | contig 12618 bp, 18 predicted proteins | sample RifCSP13_1_FD_184019 | JGI IMG/M metagenome (GOLD analysis project Ga0209751, IMG submission 184019) | Soil microbial communities from Rifle, Colorado - Rifle CSP2_sed 13_1 (SPAdes) (version 2) | ecosystem: Environmental > Terrestrial > Deep subsurface > Rock core/Sediment | place: Rifle... | reverse complement strand
CTGACGTTGTGGGACTCCTTCGAGGCGATCCGACGGTTCGCGGGCCCCGTCCCCGAGAAGGCCGTGTACTATCCGAAGGACCGGGAGTTCCTCCACGAGCTCTCGCCCACCGTGGAGCACTTCGAGATCGTCGAGGGCCCGTGGAGCCTATGACCGCCCTCACTCTCCGGAGGCGGCGTCCCGCTTCCGGCACATCGCCGCGCTCTTCGCGTCCCCGAGGGCCTCGAAGGCGCGCGCCTTGAGGTTCCAGATCCCCGGGTAGTCCGGGTCCCTCCGCGTCACCCGGTGGAACACCTCGAGGGCTTTGTCCGGCTCCTCGCGGTCCAAGAGCCACACGCCGAGGGCCACGAGGCCGTCCGTGTCCGTGGGGTCCTTCCCGAGCCGCCCGCGGAGGGTGCGGACGAAGTCCTGGTCCGTCGGGACCTCGGCTTTCGACGTCCGGGTCGCCGGCATCGTCCGCGGAGAGGGGCCGGGCGGCCTCTTGAACCCGCGTCCCTGGGTATCGCCCGCGAGATTCTTCCCACCGGCCGGGCGGGGATGGATTCAAACCCGAGAATGGGGCGGCAACGGTTAAGGGCGGGGATCGCGGAACGGGGACGCGTCCGGAGTCGCCGGGATGCCTGCGACGAAGCACGTGAAGACGAAGATCACCCTCGTCGGGGACAAGGCCGTCGGGAAGACCTCGCTGATTCGGAGGTTCGTGCTCGACCAGTTCGGCGACGAGTATCTCCTGACCCTCGGCGCGAAGATCATGAAGAAGACCCTCCAGGTGCCCTTCCTCTACCAGGACCTCGTGATCGAGATCGACATGGCGATCTGGGACATCATGGGCCAGGAGCGGTTCCGCGACATCGTGCGGGACGCGTACTTCCCGGGCACGAGCGGCGTGATCGCGGTCGTGGACCTCACCCGGCGGGAGACCCTCGAAGGGATCCCGGAGTGGATCCGGGCCGTCCGGGAGGTCTCGGGCCCCGTCCCGACGATCCTCGCGGTGAACAAGAAGGATCTTGCGAACCAGGCCGCGTTCGGGGCCGCGGAGATTGTCGCGGTGTCCCGCGACGTCGGGTGCGAGGTCCTCTCGACGTCCGCGAAGACGGGGGAGAACGTGCCCGAGGCGTTCGAGCGCCTTGCGACCCTCGTGTCGACCCGGTACCTCGGGATCTGACGAGGTCCCCGTCAGGTCGGCGGCGTTCCCTGGGCCTGGTTCGCTTGGGCCCACGCCTGCGCCCGTCGCGCGTGCTCCTCCTCGCTGAGGATCTCCTTGCGCGAGGCGAGGGACCAGTGGTGGCCGAACGGGTCCACGAGCTGGCCGTACCGCTCGCCCCAGAACTGGTCCGCGAGGGGGAACAGGACCTTGGCCCCCGCGGCGACCGCCCGCTCCCACAGGGCGTTGACGTCCTCTGCGTACAGGTGGAGGGTCACGGGGGACGTCCCCAGGTCGAGGGCCGACCGGTGGGGGCTCCCGGGGAAGATGTCCGAGAGCATAAGGAGGGAGTCGCCGATCTTGAGGCGGGCGTGGAGGATGAGCCCGCCGGGCCCGAGCCTCCGTTCCAGCTCGACCGCGCCGAACGCGCGCGCGTACCAGCCGATCGCCTCCGAGGCCCCGTTGAGGGCGAGGTAGGGCGTCACGGTGTGGAAGCCCTCGGGGATCGGATCGACGCCCTTCCGCGCGCGCACCTTGACCGCTTTCGTTGGTTTCGCCATCCTGCGACCCCGGACGCCAAAGACCGTCGGCGGATAAAACGCCGCGGGATTCCCGGCCGGCTACTCTCCCGCCTCGTCCCGCCGGATCCTCCCCCGCACGAGGTCCGCGATCGTCGGACCCCGCGGGCCGCCGGGGACGCGCTCGATCGGGTCCCCCGGGCCGACGTCCCCCTCCTCGAGGACGGCCGCGTAGAAGCCCGAGCGCCCGCTCGCGAGAAACCGGGGGATGATCCCCGGGTCCCCGAACCGGATCCCGAGCTTGTAGCAGGGGAACCGCGGCTTCGTCGCCTCGAGGATCGCGGTCCCCACGCGGTACCGGTCGCCCACGCAGGCGACCTCCTCCGAGAGCCCCTCCGTCGTCACATTCTCGCCGAAGGTCCCCCAGGGCAGGCCCTCCGATCCGAGGTCCGCCCTCCAGGCCGCATAGTGCTCCGACGGATAGAGGTACACGGCCTTCTGGGGGCCCCCGTGGACGCGGAGGTCCGCCTGCTCGTCCTCCGCGAGTCCTGCGGCCGTGATCCGACGTCGGCCGCGGACGGGCTCCTTGAAGATCCCCGTCGTCACGGTGCCGCCCCGCCACGGGACGGCCCGGGCGAGGGCAACGTTCACGGAGACCACGCGCATGGTCGATCGGCCCGCGCACGCGGCCGCGGACGATAATCTTGCGCCTTTCGCGCGCCGTGAGAACGGAGTCCGCAGGCTTAAGGGAAGGAGCCCGCTACTCGACCCGGAGGATCCCATTCCCGTCGCCCCCGCCCCCGACGTCGATCCCCGGGTCCCGTACCACAAGGTCAAGGTGTGCGTCGTCGGCGACCCCGGGGTGGGCAAGACGAGCCTCGTCCGCCGCTACGTCCTCGGGGAGTTCCCCGCCGTCCGCCGGCCCACGAAGGAGATGGAGGTCTCCACCCGTGGCGGGTTCGTCGACCTGCGGGAGATCGGGCTCGCGATCGGGAAGCGGCGGCGCCATTCGGACGGGATCCTGCCGTCCACGGCGCGTCTCGAGCTCATGATCTGGGACCTCCTCGGGGGGACTCTCCCGCGGAAGACGGTCGTCCGGCGCCACTTCCAGGGGGCCCAGGGGATCATCGCCGTGTGCGACGTCACCCGGTCCGAGACCCTGGACCACCTCGACGAGTGGATCGAGGACGGGTACGACACGGCGGGGGTCGTCCCCACCCAGTTCGTCGCGAACAAGACGGACCTCGAGGGTGCCGTCCTCGGCCAGCCCGACCTCGCCCGGGCGGCGTGGTCGTACGACAGCCCGTACCTGTTCGCGTCCGCGAAGACGGGGGAGAACGTCGAGGCATCGTTCCAGCTCCTCGCGGAGCGGATCCTCCTCGAGATCCTGAGCCGACGCCTCGAGTGAGCCGCCCCGGACCTCAGTCGCGGGCGGAGGTCCGCGACCGCGTCGCGAAGGCGGCGATGTTCCGGATCGACCCCGCCTCGTGGTACGCCTGGGCGAGCTCCGCGACCCGCTCCCGCGGGACGTCCGCGGCCAGGAGCTCCCGCCGGAACGCCCGGACGCCGCGCTTCCGCTTCACGAGGAACCGCAGGTACGTCGCCCCGAGGCGCATGCCCACGACGGGCATGGCCGCCGCGACGACGACGGGCAGCCCTCGCCACTCCTCTCGGACCATGGAGGCATCCGTCCGGGGAGGCGTCAGTCCTTCTCCTCGTCCTTGTGCCGTCCCCACGGCCCCGCCTTCGCGAAGATCCCGCCGAGGTTCAGGGACGACATGTACTGCTCCGTGAGGGTGAAGGCCTGCTCGTCCGTCATCCCGCTGTCCCGGAGGGTCTTGTAGAAGGACGCGATCGCCTGGGCGTACTTCGACGCGGCATCCTTCCCGTACAGGACGTCGGAGAGGCTGTTGAGCAGTTCGGGGATCTTCTCCGACGCGACGTCGATCACCTTCTTCACTTCCTCCGCGTTCCATTCGTTGGCCATTCGATTCACCGCCCTTCCGGGTTCGGAGTCGACTACGCCGGTCCCCCTATTTGGGGAAACCGAGCACTTGTGACCACCGCGCAACGACCTCGTCGGCCACGCGGAACGTCCGACCCTTCGATCCGGGCGTCGCGACGACGATCCCCGCCCGTTCGAGCTCCGCGAGCTTCTCCCGGACGATCCGCCGGGACGCGGTCCCCCGCCTCGCCTTCACGGCGTCCGTGATCTGGGAGATGTTCCGGTCCTGCCGCTCGAAGAGGGCCGCGACGATGTGCCGCGAGATGTCATCCTTGAGCCCCGGGACGACGAGGTCCGGGGAGATGGACCCGTGCCGCTGGTACAGGTCCAGGAGCCGGAAGTACCCTCGGGCGATCTCCTGAAGGCGCTCCATGGACGCGACGAGCTGCGCGTAGGGCTGGGCCGCCGCCGCGAGGGCCTCCCGGAGGGCCTCGATCTGCTCCCGGAGGCCCCGGAGGTCGTCCTTGAGGTCGTCCTCCGCCATGCGCGGGAGGGAAGCGCCTCGTTCGGGATATACGTCTCGGCGGGAGTCCCGCACGCCTCCTGCCCGCCGGGGAGTGCCGTTCGATGCGAGGACCGGGGTCCGTCCCAATCGGCTCCATACGCTCGAAGGGACAGTCTCGGGCCCTAAGCCTTCTTGAACCACCCCTGCCTCGCCCTCCTGATGGCCCGCTTCCCCGAGGCCGAACGCCGCCGGCTGCACAAGATGATCTGCATGCGGTCTTGCTTGCCCGGGCCAGAAACGCATGAATCGGTTCTCAATTCGCTTCGCGTAGGCACTTCCCGAAATCGCCGCTACGGAAGCCGCCTTGTCGACGAATGCCAAGACCCTTGAGGGCAGCCGGCCTGCCAACCGTCAACGGTTACCGGCGCCTTCGGATGCGGCGGCGTGCGCGAGAGCCGAAGGCGTCCCGCAGCCGACAATCGCCGGCGCCTCGTGGACCAACGCGTCGTCCTCGAGGGCCGCCACCATGAATAGGGCGAAGTCCACGCGCCGCGTGAGGTTGCTCTCGAGGACGGGGTCGCCTACGTGGCGGCTCCACACGGGCAGGCCTTGGCTCTCCCCCTCTTCGAGGTCGCTCCCGCGGACGACGGTCCACCGGGTGTCGCTCGCGAACACGCGCCGACACGCTTTGACCTGGTCGCCGATGTCCGCGACGCGGAGGAGCCGCATCAATGGTCCGAGGACCTTCGCCGCCGCCCTCAGCCTCCACGAGTACAAGTCCTGGCCGTCGCGCGTAATGTGCCACCCGCACGAGAAGACGAGCCACCCGCACGAGAAGACGAGGCGCGCCCCCGGCTGCGCGTAGTCGAGCACGGCCTGCGCCGTCCCCGTGGCGTAGCCGCGGACGCCCCACGGGACGAGCACGGTGAGCACCGCGTCGCAACCCGCGACGGCCCGCTTGATCACCTCGCGGTCGTTCGTCTTTCCGGGGATGATGATGATGCGGTCCTTGAACGCGTCGAGCTTGCCCACGCTCTTCTCCCGGCAGACGCCCACGACCTCGTGGTCCCGATCCAGCGCGTGCTGCACCATGTACCGACCGAGCTTCCCGGAGGCTCCGACGATGCAGATCTTCATCGAGTCGCTCCCGCATGGCCATCGACGCGATAAGTCTGTCGCCGATTCCGATGAGCAAGCGTTGGCGGTTTGGTACGCCGTCCGTCTTCGATTTCGGACCGACGATCGTAAGGATCCGAGATTATTGTCGCCTCTGGAAAAGGGCGTCGGACCCGAAGCGTTCTTAAACCACCTGGTCTTCGCCCTCCCGATGGCCCGCTTCCCGGAAGCCGAGCGACGCCGGCTTCACAAGATGATCTGCATGCGTTTTGTCGCGCGGGACTAGGAGCGATCGGTCGAGGGTCTTGGCCTCCCAGAGCCCGTGCCTCAGACTGGGGCAGGACCGCATCGCTAGAGGCACCAGATTAGGCTGCGTGGTCCCAATGGCTAAGTAGATGTGGATGCCTCTCGGAGTCGTGGCCTCAGCCGGCGTCGCCGCGAGCGCGGAGGAATGGCTGCGCCGGGCGCGTCGAAACACGCGGGCAGCGAGGGCCATGCTGGAAGATGGGTTCGCCGACATGGCCGCGTTTCACGCGCAGCAGGCGGCTGAATTCGCGCTCAAGGCCTTGCAGATTAAACTGTCAGGCCAGTTCACAAGGACCCACGACCTGACCGACTTGGCGAATCGCGTCGGAGCACCGCCGCGCGTCCTCAAACTGTGCGCTTCTCTGACGCCCGCGTATGTCGCTGCCCGTTACCCCGACGTCCGCGGGGCTCGGATTACGCGACGCCGCGCGGAGGCCTACATCGAAGCTGCGAGGAGGATTCTGCGATGGGTTCGCCGCCAACTCCATTGATTCGCGACCTCACGCGATTCGGTCGGAAAGTCGCTCGCCAGTTCGCAATCGAGAAGATGATCCTGTTCGGTTCGCGTGCGCGTGAACGACCCCGTCCAGACAGCGATGTTGATCTAATCGTAGTAGGACGGCGGTTCCGCCGCAAGAACCCCATCGATCGCGCAGGGCCGCTGCACCTCGCGTGGGATCTGGGGCTCCCCGTTGATTTTCTCTGCTATACTCCGGAGGAGTTCGAGGAGCTCTCAAGGCGGCCGAGCATCGTCCGTGAGGCCCTTCGGGAAGGAATCCGCGTCCCCCTGTGAGGCGTGCGAGGGATTGGACCGATGCCCCGATTGCGAGCATCCATCGGACGATCGTCTCGGTGCGATTCACGCTGGGATCGTGTTTCCACCTCGCGCTTTCGGGTCGGGGACGGCGCCTTCCATGGAGGTCTGCGAAGGCGTTGCGCCGCTGTCTGTGGCTTGGCCGGGGTGGAGGACCGCTCCGGCCCGCGTTGGTACGGTAAGGTGAGGTCCTCCGCCATCGCACATGATGATGCGGAGTTGCTTTCGCGTGTGGTTGAAGAATTCGGAACCGAAGCCTTCTTAAACAACTCCCGCCTCGCCATCCCGATGGCCCGCTTCCCCGAGGCCGAGCGCCGTAGGCTGCACAAGATGATCTGCATGCAGTGCTACGCCCGGAACGCGATGCGGGCCACGCGCTGCCGGAAATGCGGCAGCCGCGAGCTCCGCCCGAAGGCGAAGGAAGCGCGGAAAGAGTAGGCCGTCAGCGGTTCGCGCTTCGTTCGGTCCCCAGGTCCCTCCCGCGGTCGCGACAGGCTGCGCTCCCGAGGTCGCAGACCAAGAGGGCCGCGAGCCGACGACCGCATCGTGAGTCTGTCTGTCTCATGGGAACGAGAGGCCGCCCTCCCTGGCCGGACGGGGACCCCGAGGCCTCCGGCGTGGCTCCCTGCGGCCGGACCTATCGATCCGCGGGCCGGTGTGTCCCCGACTCTGCCCGAACCTCGGGGAGGAGCCTGCGCGGAATCCGGATGAGGAGGATTGCGAAGGCGGCTCCGACGACGGCCATGCCCGTCCACCCTGCCGCCTCGAGGAAGAACGCGAGGGCGATGAGGAAGCCCGTGGTCCCCCCGACGAACGCGTAGCGGTGCCGGGCCCACGTCGGGTCACCCGTCGTTCGCCGGAGGAGGAGCATCGCCCCCAGGAGGACGAGCCCTCCCTCGAGGAACGTGACCGCGGGATGCCCGCCGAGGTAGGGGCCGCCCGCGTAGAGGAGGAACGACCCGCCGAAGAAGGAGAAGCCCGCCACGGCGTATGCCGCGGGCCGGGGTGGCGCCCCGGCGGGCAGCTTGAGCCAGAGGCGATCCGCCGCCGCGGCGTATGCCGCAGGCCGGGGTGGCGCCCCGGCGGGCAGCTTGAGCCAGAGGCGATCCGCGTGCGTCTTCGCGAACCAGACGAGGAACGCCACGGCAAGGACTGCCGCCAGGACGTGGGCCGCTGACGGCACGTACGAGGTGAGGAAGAGGAACATGAACCCGGTCGCAGCCGCCAGGATGAGGACAGCGACGGCGTACCCGCGGTCCGACGTGAGGCGCCGCCCGCGGGTCTGCGGCCAAATCGTGTCGACGAGGAAGATGGGCACCGCGATGCTGATGATCGCGTGGTACATCGTCAGCCAGATTGCCCACACCCAGTTCGTGTCGAGCCAGCGGCCGTACCAGGCCAGGGTCCCGAGATCCATCCAGGCCGGGTCGAAGAACGACTTGACGGCGAGGCCTTCCTCGATGATCCCGTACGCGGCCCCGAGGACGAGGATCCCCGCCCACCCAAGGTTCCATCGGACCGCCGTCTCCCGCATCACGAGGACGCCGGAACCGTAGAGCCAGATGAGAAGGAGGGGCGTCGTGGGGAGGAGCCACTCGACGGGCGGCGCGGACCCCGAGAGCATCTCGGCGATCACGGGGGATAGGAGGATGAGGGCGAGGAGCGGTCGCCGGAACGACTGCGGGACGGCCTCGGCCATGCCCTCGGGTTCCCCCAGGCCCGCTTAAAGGTCGCGGGAACATTCTTCCGGACGGGAACAAGGCCGTCCGGACCTCCGGGCTATGGCCAGGACCCGTAGTATTACAGGTAACCATAGAAGCCCAAGTACCCGTACCGCGTCCCCATCGTCGATCCCATGCCCGAGGGGGAGTTCGAAGGGAAGGTGTCCGTCATCACGTGCGACATGACGGGGACCGTCCAGCAGTACGCGGCGGACGCGGAGGAGCTGTTCGGCTGGCCCCGGGACCGCGTGATCGGCCGGATGTCCGTCGCCGCGTTCCACCTCCCGAAGAACGTGCCGACCCTCGTGCCCCGTCTCCTCCGGGAGGCCGTCGAGAAGGGTAAGTTCGAGGAGGAGGTCAGGCTCCAGCGACGGGACGGGTCCACGTTCCCGGCGCTCCTCACGGTCCGGCCCATGGTGGAGGGCGGCACGCAGGTCGGCTTCATGGGCTACACGAAACCCCTCGCCCCGCCGACGAAGCCGCCTGTGGCTCGCCTGTGGCTCGCCTCCCTCCGGGCCCCGTTCCTCATCGCTTCGATCGTCCCCGCCCTCGTCGGGGCCCTCCTCGCCTGGCAGATCCACGGGGCCTTCGACCTCCGGCTGTTCCTCGCCGCCCTCGGCGGTCTCGCCGCGATCCACACGGGGGCCAACATGCTCAACGACGCGTGGGACTTCCGGAGCGGGAACGACCTCGAGGTCCGCCACCTGAACCCCTTCGCAGGGGGCAGCCGGGTCCTCATTCGCGGCGTCATCGACCCTCGCGCGCACCTCGCCGTCTCGATGAGTTTCCTTGTGCTCGGGTCCTTCGTCGGCGTGCTCCTGGCCCTCGAGGTCGGCTGGCCGCTCCTCCTGATCGGAGGGCTCGGCGTGCTGATCGCCTACTCGTACGTGGGCCCGCCCCTCCGGCTCGCGCACCACGGCCTCGGGGAGATCGCCGTGGGGATCGACTTCGGGCCCGTCTCCCTCCTCGGGATGTATTTCGTCCTCACCGGGACGTTCGATCCCGCGGCGGTCCTCGTCTCCTTGGCCTTCGGCCTCTTCGTCACAGGGATCCTGTGGATCAACGAGGTCCCCGACATCCCCGCGGACTCCGCCGTCGGCAAGAGGACCCTCGTCGTCCGGCTCGGCGTGCCGAAGGCCACGAAGGTCTTCGCGGGGCTCGTCGCGGCCGGGTACGTCCTCATCGTCATGGCCGTCGCCCTCATGGTCCTCACGCCGTGGGCCCTCGTGGCCCTCCTCGCCCTGCCCCTTGCCCTCAAGCCCGTGCGGGGCCTCCGGAAGGCAGGGGCGGACCCCCACGCCCTCATCCCCTCGAACGCGGGGATGATCCTCGCGACCCTCATCACGGGGGTCCTCCTCCTCGTGGGGCTGGCCCTCGCGAGCCTCCTCCCCCTGTGAGGGGCCGCCTCCCGGTCGTGATCGAGGGCGCCCTCCTTCGGCGGGGACACTTTCACCCTCCTCCCGGGCATACGGCCAAATAGGCCCGAGGTCCATGAGGGGGCCCCCGTTCGGAGGGGAGGAGCAAGACATGGTACAGAAACCGGGAAGTTTCGTGCACATCGAGATCACCTCGACGGATCCCTCGCGGACGCGAAGGTTCTTCGAGGACGTGTTCGGCTGGCGGTTCGAGCACATGCCGGAGATGGACTACTCGACCTTCGAGGCCCCCAGCGCGCCCGGCGGAGGGCTCATGGCCCCCATGCAGGGGCAGTCCCCTGGAATCACGAACTACATCCTGTCCATGGACATCGAAGCGGACCTGCGCAAGATCGAGGCCGCGGGCGGGAGGACCCTCCAGTCCAAGATGGAGATCCCCGGCGTCGGATCGTGGGCGATCTTCCAGGAGCCCACGGGCGTCACCCTCGCCCTCTTCCAGGGCCGGATGGAGCCGCGGAAGGAGCGCGCACGTCCGACCGCCCGGAAGGCCGGCCGCAAGGCGAAGCCGGCCCGCGCGGGCCGCAAAACGCGCGGTCGCCGCCGCTAGGGGCCCGTTTCCTCAGGCCCCGGGGCCCTCACCCTTCGGGCTCGAAAGGCGCCCCGTGGACCGGGATCACGGCCGCCTTGACGAAACGCGCAGCGTCGGAGGCGAGCCACGCGACGACCTCCGCGACGTCCTGGGGGGTCCCGTGCGTTCGGCGGGGCCAGGGTCCGCGATGACGGACCGACTCCACGGCCTCCCGGAAGGAGAGGTACGGGATGTACCCCGGGGCGACCGCGTTCACCGTGATCCCCCGGTCGATCTCGACCTCCGCGAGGATCCGCGTGAGGCCATGCCGCGCGATTTTCCCGAGGGTGTAGTCGTACGGAGGCCCCGTGAACTCCTCGGACCGCTCCATCCCGATGTTCACGATCCGGCCCCACCGCTTCCGGCGCATGTTGGGGAGGACCGCTTTGATCCCGTGGATCATCCCGTCGACCTCCGTCCGCAGGACGCGCTCCCAGTGGGCGTCGTCGACACGCAGGAGGTCCCTCTGGACCCGCCACGATCCTCCGGCGTTGTTGACGAGGATGTCCACGGGCCCCAGAGCCTCCCGCACCCGTTCGACCAGCCGACGGACGTCGGCCCCCTTCGAGGTGTCGGCCCGGACGGCGATTCCCCGGACGTCGGAGTCTTCGATGGCACGGACGATCCTCCGCACGGCCGCGGCGCTCGGGCGTCGATGCGTGCCATAGTTCACGGCCACATCCGCGCCGTCCCGGGCGAGGGTGAAGGCGATGCTCCGGCCCATCCCCTCCGCGGTCCCGCCGGTCACGAGGGCCACGCGGCCATCCAACGGCCTTCCCATGCCCCCGGGAACGCCGGACGGCCCATAATCCTTCTGCGGCGCAAGCCTATATCGGGATCCGCGATACCCGGGCGATGCGGAGGTTCGACGGGGCCGCCGTCCTGGTCACGGGCGGCTCTTCGGGGATCGGGCTCGCGACCGCGCGGGCATTCCTCGAGGAGGGGGCCCGCGTCGCGATTACGGGGCGGGACGAGAAGAGGCTCCGGAAGGCCCGCGCAGACCTCTCCGCCCTGGGCAAGGCCGTCGCGATCCGCGGGGACGTCTCGAAGCCCGTCGACGCGAAGCGGTTCGTCGCCCAGGCCACCCGGTCCCTCGGCTCGCTCGACGTCCTCGTGAACAACGCGGGGATCTACATCAACCGCCCCATCGTGGAGCTCACGGAGTCGGAGTACGACCGCGTGCTGGACATCAACCTCAAGGGCGCCTGGCTGTGCACGAAGTACGTCCTCCCGGGGATGCTCGAGCGGGGGCGGGGGGCCATCGTGAACGTCGCGTCGGACTCGGGCCTCGTGGGCACCGCGGGGTCGTCCGCGTACTGCGCGTCGAAGGGCGGGATGGTCCTCCTGACGATGGCCGTCGCCCTCGAGGTCGCGGGCCGCGGGGTCCGCGTGAACGCGGTGTGCCCGGGCGAGGTCGACACCCCCATGTTGTGGGCGGAGGCGGAGGGCTCCGGGAAGGGCGACGCGTACTACGAGGAGCTCTTCGCCGCGATCCCGATGAAGCGCGCGGCGAAGCCCGAGGAGGTCGCCGCCGCAATCCTGTTCCTCGCGAGCGACGAGGCCGGTTTCATGACGGGGGCCGCGATGTCCGTGGACGGCGGGTCCACGGCCCACTAGGCCTCGGCGGGCGACCCGGGCCCGGTGAACGTTATCCCCTCCACCGTGATGGCCATGGCGTGGACCTCGTCGTCGACCCGGAGCTCCAGGAGGACTTCCCCGGGCTGATCGCCCACCTCGTCGAGGTCGGGTCCCTGACGGTCCGCGAGAGGGACGAGCGGCTCACGGCCTTCGCGGACGCCTTGGTGAGGGAGTTCCGGGAGCGGCTCGACCTCGCGACCCTGAAGGACGAGCCGGCCCTCCGCGCGTACCGGGACTTCTACTGGCGCGTGGGGATCGACCCGACGAAGATCCGGCCCGCCTCGGAAGCCCTCCTGCGGCGCGTCCTACAGGGGAAGGAGTTCCCGCGGATCAACGCCCTCGTGGACGCGTACAACCTCGCCTCGATGCGGACGCGGATCGCGATTGCGGCGTTCGACACCGGCCACCTTCACGGCGACCTCACAATGCGCCTGGCCCGGGCAGGGGAGTCGTTCCGGGGCATCGGGATGACGGCGCCCGTGGTCCTCCGGGGGAGTCGTTCCGGGGCATCGGGATGACGGCGCCCGTGGTCCTCCGTGGGGTCGAGGTCGTCGTCGAGGACGCGGAGAAGCTCGTCGCGGTCTACCCGTACCGGGACGCGGACGCGACGAAGGTGACGACGGGCACACGGGAGACGACGTTCATGACCTGCGGCGTGCCAGGGATCGAATGGCGGTCCCTCGTCGAGGCGGCGGAGACGACGCGGGAGTACGTCGAGCGCTTCTGCCGCTGAAGGAGGGGAAAGAAGGAAAGAGGCCCGCCGGGCGGCGGGCCGTTGCGTGTCCTCAGAGCCCCATCGCCATGGTGACGGCGTCATCCGCCTGGACGAGGCCCCAGCCCGTCTGCTGGCCGGGTCCGCCGAGGGACTTGCTCGCGTCCCACGTGTTCGCGTGGGGGATCGGGAAGC